>Ga0160467_101070_pt1 | contig 14233 bp, 10 predicted proteins | sample HID1972I_E11MG_FD_108221 | JGI IMG/M metagenome (GOLD analysis project Ga0160467, IMG submission 108221) | Enriched pill bug-associated microbial communities from UW Madison campus, WI, USA - HID1972I_E11 MG | ecosystem: Host-associated > Arthropoda: Insects > Digestive system > Unclassified ...
TCCTGCAGGTTGTCGCCGCCCACGGCGGCCGCGCAGCACACCACTGCACCGATCATGATCGCCGCCACCGCACCCAGCGGAGCGCCGAACGCGCCGACCGGCGTCAGGCCGTCCTTGCCCAGCAGCAGCACCAGCACCGCCGAAGCGAACAGGATGGTGGAGATGGTGATGCCCGACACCGGATTGTTGGAGGAGCCGATCAGGCCGGCCAGGTACGCCGACACCGACACGAACAGGAAGCCGGCGACGATCATGATGATGGTCATCGGGATCGACACATGCCACTGGCCGACGATGGCCTGGTACAGCGCCAGCAACGGCAGGGTGAACACCACCAGCGCGACCAGCATCCACTTCATCGGCAGATCGCGTTCGGTATGCGCCAGCACCGGCCCGCTGCTCTTGCGCGCGGCGGCAAAACCGCTCTTGACGCCATTGAGCAGCGACTTGCGCAGCGAGAACAACGTCCAGATGCCACCGATCAGCATCGCGCCGACACCCAGGTAGCGCATCTTCTCGCCCCATATCGCGAACGCCGCGTCGGTGGACGAAGCGCTGGCAATCGCAGCCGCCAGGGCCGGATCGGTCTGCAGGAAGAACGCCTGGTACAACGGGATGGCGATGTGCCAGGTCAGGATCGAGCCGGACACCACCACGATGCCGACGTTCAGCCCGACGATATAACCCACGCCCAGCAACGCCGGGGACAGGTTGGTACCGATGAAAGCGGTGATCCGCGAGCTGCCCAGGTAGGTGGACGCAGCCCACGCATCGGGAATCAGGCGCATGCCGCTGGCGGCGGCGACCTTCACCGCGGCGCCGATGACCGCCGACAGGCCGAGGATCTTCAGTCCCGGCCCCGGATTCTCACCGGCCTTGAGCACTTCCGCTGCCGCCTTGCCTTCCGGGAACGGCAGCGGGTCTTCGACGATCATCGAACGCCGCAGCGGCACCGAGAACAGCACGCCCAGCAGGCCGCCCAGGCCGGCGATGCCCAGCACCCACCAGTACTTGAAGTCCGGCCAGTAGCCCATGATCACCAGCGCGGGAATGGTGAAGATCACGCCGGCGGCAATCGACGAACCGGCCGACGCACCGGTCTGCACGATGTTGTTCTCCAGGATGGAGCCGCCGCCAAGCAGCCGCAGCACGCCCATGGAAATGACCGCTGCGGGAATCGCGGTGGCGATGGTCAGGCCGGCGAACAGGCCCAGATAGGCGTTGGCCGCTGACAGAATCACCGCCAGCACGATGGCAAGCAGCACCGCGCGGAAAGTGAGCTGCTTGGGCGCAGCATCGTTGTTCATGGAAGCCCCTGATGGCGGAAAAATCCCTGCAACGCTAGCGTCCGGGGTCCGCCAAGTCCAGCGGCGGAGGCGCCTTCCGTGCGACTGGCCCGCATCGGTACAGTGCCCCTTGACGCTGGGACGTGCCCGCAGGCGCCATCCGTACCCACCCGACGGCAGGGCGGCGCATCGGGCAGCGGCGCGCGCGGCAACATGCCGTTCCGCGCGTGCGCTGCTGTAATCTCCCGCCATGACTGCAACCCGACTGCCTTCCGACGACTTCCTTGGCCATCCCAAGGGCGTCTATGTCTGCTTCTTCACCGAAATGTGGGAGCGCTTTTCCTTCTACGGGATGAAGGCGCTGCTGCTCCTTTACCTCACCAAATACCACCTGTTCGGCGACAAGGCCGGCCTGGACCTGCTGGGTGCCTATGGTGGCCTGGTGTACTGCATCCCGGTGTTCGGCGGCATGCTGGCCGACCGCTGGCTGGGCATGCGCCGGGCGGTGCTGTTCGGCGGCGTACTGCTGGTACTGGGCCATCTGGGCATGGCGTTCGAGGGGCACGCGGCCTACCGCGTCGATGGCCAGGTGGTGCGTGACACCGGCGCGCTGATGGTCACCTACCTGTCGCTGGCACTGATCATCATGGGCGTCGGCTTCCTCAAGCCGAACATCTCCACCATCGTCGGCAAGCTCTATGCGGAAGACGACCCGCGCCGCGATTCGGGTTTTTCGCTGTTCTACGCCGGCATCAACCTGGGCGCGCTGTTCGCCTCGCTTGTCTGCGGCTTCCTTGGCGAAGCCTACGGCTGGAAATACGGCTTCGGTGCAGCGGGCATCGGCATGCTGGTGGGCCTGTGCATGTTCCTGTGGGGACAGAAATACCTGCACGGACACGCCGAACCGCGCGATCCGGCCTCGCTGCGGCAGATCGTGCTCGGCCTTCGCCGCGAATGGCTGATCTATCTGGTGGCGGTGGCCGGCGTGCTGCCGGTCGCCTGGCTGATGTGGGCGGCCGGCAACGGCGCCTTCGCGCTGGGCGGAGAAATCAGCCTGGCGCTGTTGCTGATGATCGTCGTGCTCGGCGGCGTGCTGTTGTGGTTCGCCTGGTTCACCGGCACCCGCTGCACGCCGGTCCAGCGCCAGCAGATGATCGCCCTGATGGCGCTGATCCTGATGGCGCTGGTGTTCTTCACCCTGTACGAGCAGAGCTATGGCTCCTGGGTCACCTTCACCGATCGCCTGCTGACCAAGGACATTGTGCCTTCGCTGGTGATCCGCGACGGCACGCCGCTGCCGTGGTCCATGCTGTCGCTGCTGCTGGCACCGCTGGGCTTCGTGGTCAGCGCGCGGCTGTCCGACCGCGCGCCAGGCTCGCTGCTGCCGCGTCGCCTGTTCATCGCCATCGTGCTGGTGATGCTGGTGCTGCTGGTGCGCGACTGCCTGGTGATCCCGCAGACCGCAGGCTCGCTTACCTATCTCGGCGGGCTGTTCCTGGTGGTGCTGGCACCGCTGTTCGCACTGCTGTGGGCATGGCTGGACAAGCGTCGCGCCGAGCCTGGCAAGGCAGTGAAATCAGCCATCGGGCTGGTGCTGGGCGCATTGGCCTTCGTGCCGCTGGCGCTTGCCGCACAGCAGGTCGGCGATACCGGGCAGATGGCCAGCGTGTGGTGGCTGGTGCTGGCTTATTTCCTGCTGGCCAGCGGTGAGATGTGCCTGTCGCCGGTCGGGCTGTCGGCCGTCACCCAGCTGGCGGTGCCGCGCGTGGTGAGCCTGATGATGGGCACCTGGTTCCTGGCCACGGCGTTTTCGGAAACACTGGCCGCCCTGTTCGGCAAGCTGGCGGCGATCGACGTGCCGGAAGGCCAGGCCCTGGACCTGGCCAGCGCCTCTGCCGCCTACGCCCACCTGTTCTGGCTGCTGATGTGGATCGGGCTGGCCTGCGCGGTCCTCGCCTTCGCCTGCGCACCCCTGCTCAAGCGCATGATGCACGGCGTCAGATAACCCTGAGGAGGGGGACGGAGGTGGTTATTTTCAATTAACCACCTCCGTCCCCATTTCCGGGGTTACTGCGCGGTTTCACCGCCCAGGTGGCGGGACAGGAAGGCCAGCAACCGGGTGTAGTACTCGCGGCGGTTGGCATCCACGTAGAAGCCGTGGCCTTCGCGCGGGTAGTACAGGCTTTCCACCGGCACACCCGCCTTCTTCAGCGCCGCCTCCATGCGCTGGGTGTGCTGGATCGGTGCCCGCTCGTCCTCGCCTCCTGCTGCCAGGAAGACCGGCACCTTGATGCTGGCCGCCAGGTTTACCGGCGACACCTCGCGCAGCTTCTCGGGTGTTCCCAGCCACTCGCGCAGGTAGGTCACGCCGGATCGCTGTGCCTGGATGTCACCGCGCGCGTGCATCATCGGCAGGTCGTACACTCCCACATAGCCGGCCGCGCACTGGTACAGCGCAGGCTCCCTGGCCACGCCCATCAATGCTGCGTACCCGCCATAGCTCGCCCCATAGATGCAGATTTTGGAGCGCTCGGCGATGCCCTGGTCGATGGCCCAGCGTGTGGCATCGGTCAGGTCGTCCTGCATGGTCCCGCCCCACTGCCGCGCACCCGCCTGCTCGTAGGCACGCCCGTAATTACCCGAGCCGCGGAAGTTCAGCTGCAGCACCGCATAACCCGCCGCCGCCAGCAGCTGCGATTCGCGGTCGTACGTGCCATCGTCGAACACGCCGAAGGGGCCACCATGCGGCAGTACCACCATCGGCAAGCCCCTCCCTTCGCTGCCTCTGGGCGTGGTCAGGAAGCCATGCAGGGGCAGCCCGTCGCGCGCCTTCAGGGTGATGGGGCGCACCGGAGCGGCCTGCTCCGGGTCGATCCAGTCGCTGCGGCTGATCAGGTGCTGCGCCGCCTTGGCCTTCTGATCGTAGACAAAGAAATCGCCCGGGTTACTGCTGGAAAATGTCTCCACCAGCACCTTGTTGCCGTCCCGGGTGCTGGATGTGATGTACACCGCGTTGCCACCGAACGCGGATTCCAGGCTGCGATACAGGCGCGCATCGGCGGACGCTTCATCGAAGAAACGCGTGCGTGGCGTATCGCCCAGGAACAGTGCGCCCACCGGAATGGCGGTGCCGGGTCGGTAGATGATGCGACTGGGATTCACCAGCGGGTCGCTCAGCACCTGCTTGCGTTCTTCCGCCTGCGGATTCCAGCTGACGATGGCATCGGGACCATCCCGCCGTTCCACGCGCAGATACGCGAGGCTGCCATCCTCGGAAAAACCAATCGCCGTTTCGATGCGGCCGGTGACCGCCTCATCGTTCACCAGCGACCAGTCCTCTCCCTTGCGGTCGCGGTAGTACAGCTTGTTGACGTTGTCCGTTCCGGCGCCATGCACGAAGCGCGCCTGTCCCTGGGCATCGGTGGTGAAGGTTCCCCGGCGCACCGGCGAGCGTGTCACCGGGATGCGCCGGCCATTGTTGACGTCCATGCGCTCCAGCCGCGTATAAGGCTCGCCGCCGACGCCGTTCACCGCCACCAGCACGTTCTTTTCGTCGCCGGGCAGGTCGTCGGACAGGAACGCCGCCACCAGTTCGGACTTCTTGCCGGAAATATGGGTGCCGGTATGGCCGCCGGCCACCCGATAGCCCACCAGCAGGTCACCGCCGCGGCTCTCGGCGGACAATCCGTACAGCTCGCCGGTGGCGCGCGGCTGGTCCAGGGTGCCGAACTTCTTGGCCAGTTCCACCAGCACGCGCTTGTCGTTCACCCAATCGAACTTCGACGCGTAGTCTCCTTCCGGCGGATTGAAGGTACCCACTACCTTGCCGTCTTCGACGCGCAGGATGGCGATCGCCGTGGACTTCTCGAACGGAATGGTTGTCGCGTAGTACTCGCCCCCCGGCGAGATCTTGATGTCAGTGAAGCTTTCCCGGCGAAGATAGGCATCCAGTTCGACCGCGCCGGCCCCCCCCGGCATTCCCATCGCGACGATCATCGCCGCCAGCAGTGCATTGCGCATCCTTATCCCCTTTATCCATGAACACCGTGTCCATTGCCCGGCAAGTAAACACGAGACGAACCACCAAGATAAAGAGTTGATCGCGAAAAAAAACAGGGCGACATCGTTAGCCGATGCCGCCCTGCACACCACACTCTGGAGAGAGAGAAAGAGAGTGGAATTCAGTTCACGCCACGGACCGCCAGGGTCAGCGCGAGGATGCTGAGGATCACCGCGATGGTGCCGTCCAGCACACGCCACGTGCCGGGTTTGTTGAACAGCGGCGCCAGCAGGCGTGCGCCCAGCCCCTGGGCCGTGAGCCACAGGCAGCTGGCCGTCACCACGCCGGCGGCGAACGCCATGCGCGCATTGCCGAAGTTCTCGGCGATGGAACCGATGACCATCATGTCCAGCCAGAAATGCGGATTGATCAGCGAAAAGCCGACTGCGGCCATCAGCACGGCCCGGCGGCTGCCATCGTCGCTGTCGGCCTCGCCCATGCCGCCACCGCCGGCCATGGCACGACGTGCGGACTTCAGCGCATACCACGCCAGGAAGGCCACGCCCGTCCACAGCACCGCGCTGGTCAGCCACGGCAGCGCCTGCGTCAGGGTGCGCAGGCCGGCGACGCTGGCGAAGATGAACACCGCATCGATGGCCGCGCAGGTGGCTACCACCGGCACGATGTGCCTGCGCAGGATGCCCTGGCGCAGGATGAAGGCGCTCTGCGCACCGACCACGGCGAACAGGCCGATGCCGGTGGCGGCACCACTGAACCAGGCCGCAAGGCCGGTGCTGGCGGAAATGATGGAAAACATGGCGTTGACTACCTGATGCTGCGAGGGGGCCGGTGCCTCGCGAAGGCGGACAGCACCGGTGACGGGGCATATTGTCGCGTTGCAACATGGAAAAGCCCAGCTAAACTTGCTAAAGCGTCTTTAGAGGAACTTAATCCGATGCGCATCGACCATGCCCAGCTCCGGGCCCTCGCCGCGGTTGTCCGCGAAGGCAGCTTCGACCGCGCCGCGCAGGCGCTCAATGTCACCGCTTCGGCCGTCTCGCAGCGGATCAAGGCGCTGGAGGACCGCGTCGGCCGCCTGCTGGTCAAGCGCGGCACGCCCGCCACGGCCACCGCCGAAGGCCAGGTACTGGTGCAGCTGGCCGAGCAGACCGCGCTGCTGGAGCACGATGCCCTGCATCGCATGGGGCTGGCCGACGAAGACCTGCCGCAGGCGAGCATCCCGGTGGCGGTGAACCATGACAGCCTGGAAACCTGGTTCCCGCAGGCCGCGCAGCAGTTCGCGCAGGTCACCGGCACCACCCTGGACCTGCGCGTGGAAGACCAGGACCACACCGCCGAACTGCTTCGCCAGGGCACGGTGATGGGTGCGGTGACCACGCTGGACGAGCCGGTGCAGGGCTGCCAGATCCATGCGCTGGGCAGCATCCGCTATGCGGCCACCTGCACGCCGGCCTTCCGCGAACGCCATTTCGCCAAGGGCGTGACCGCGCAGGCGCTGGCGCAGGCCCCCGTGCTGGTCTTCAACCGCAAGGATGACATGCAGTCCCGCTTCGCCCACCGCATGGCCGGTACCGATGTGCCGAATACCGCGCCGACCTGGTGGATTCCCTCCACGCGCGCCTTCGTGCAGGCCAACCTGGGCGGACTGGGATGGACGATGAATCCCCTGCCGCTGGTCAAGCGCCATCTGGATGCCGGACGGCTGGTGCACGTGCGTCAACGCGCATGGGAGGACGTGCCGCTGTACTGGCAGCACTGGAAGGGCGATGTACAGACCATGGCACTGCTGACCCGCGCGGTGCTGGACGCCTCATCCGCGCTGGTGCGGCACAGACGCTGATGCACGGCATCGGCAGAGCGCCCGGATGGCATGCTGCGTTGCACCAAATCCGTACTGCAAAAGGGTAAAATCGATACCTGGACGCCGCTGCAGGCCGCTTTCCGGAATGCTTTCACGCACCCTATCCGCCTGCCCCGCATCCTGATTCCCTCCCCAACCAGAAGCCCTCCCCATGAAGAAATTCGGCAAGGTCCTGGCCGCCCTGCTCGTGGTGCTGGTGCTGGCGTCGGTACTGTTCCTGTACTGGCCGCTGACGCAGCGCTCGGTGCCGGCCGCCAGCAACGACAAGCCGGTCGATGTGGTGCTGGTAGGCGCCGGCATCATGAGCGTCACGCTGGCGACCTACCTGCAGGAACTGCAGCCCGACTGGAACATCCAGCTCTATGAACGTCGCGACGGCGTGGCCGAGGAAAGCTCGGACGGCTGGAACAATGCCGGCACCGGTCATTCCGCATTCGCCGAACTGAACTACACGCCGGAACTGCCCGACGGCAGCATCGAAACCAAGCGCGCAGTGGCCATCGCCGAACAGTTCGAGGTCTCCCGGCAGTTCTGGTCGCACCAGGTCCGCGAGGGCCGCCTGGGTACGCCCGGCGACTTCATCAATCCCACCCCGCACATGAGCTTCGTGTGGGGCGATGACAACATCGCCTTCCTGCACAAGCGCCAGCAGGCGCTGGCGAAGAATCCGCTGTTCCACGGCATGCAGTACAGCGAGGACCCGGCGCAGATCAAGGCCTGGGCACCGCTGCTGATGGAAGGTCGCGATCCCGGCCAGAAGGTGGCCGCCACATGGATGCCGCTGGGTACCGACGTCAACTTCGGAGTGATCACCCGCCAGCTGACCGACGGCCTCACGCGCAGCCCGAACTTCGGCCTGCACCTGGGCCATGAAGTGACCGCGCTGCGCCAGAACGACGACAAGACCTGGAACGTGACGGTCAAGGACCTGAAGTCCGGCGATGAAAGCACCACGCGTTCGCGTTTCGTGTTCATCGGTGCCGGCGGCGCTGCGCTGAAGCTGCTGCAGATGTCGGGCATACCGGAATCGAAGAATTACGCCGGCTTTCCGGTCGGTGGCCAGTTCCTCGCGTTCAAGGGCCAGGACATCGCCTCGCGGCATGGCGTGAAGGCGTACGGCATGGCCGAAACCGGCTCGCCGCCGATGTCCGTGCCGCACCTGGACGCACGCAAGCTGGATGGCAAGCCCGTGGTCCTGTTCGGCCCCTTCGCGCTGTACAGCACCCGGTTCCTCAAGCACGGCTCATGGTTCGACCTGTATTCGTCGGTGAACCAGCACAACGTGGGCCCGATGCTCGATGTCGGCATGGAAAACCTCGACCTGGTGAAATACCTGATGGGTCAGGCGATGCTGGACGACGATGACCGCCAGGCAGAACTGCTCAAGTATTTCCCCAACGCCAAACGCGAAGACTGGACACTGGTGACGGCCGGCCAGCGCGTGCAGATCATCAAGCGTGATGCGGAAAAGGGCCCCGTGCTGCAGTTCGGTACCGAGATCGTCACCGACAGCGACCACACGCTGGCCGCGCTGCTGGGCGCCTCGCCGGGCGCATCGACCTCGCCGCCGATCATGCTCGATCTGATGGCCAAGGCATTCCCGCAGGAAATGAAGGCCGGCTGGGAAAGCCGCCTGCGCGACATCGTGCCCTCGTATGGCCGCAAGCTCAACGACAGTGCCGCGCTGACCAACGAGATCCGCTCGCTGACCAGCCAGGCACTGCAGCTGCCGTACCTGGAAGTACCTGCCGACGTATCCTCGCCCGCGGCGGTGCCGGCGACCATCGCACGTCCGGCAGCAGCGCCGGCGCAGGAAAGACGCAACGCCAATGAGGAACTCCAGGCGCTTTGAGCGCGCCGCGCATGCATGGACAACGGACGGCCACCTTCGGGTGGCCGTTTCTGCATGGCCCCCTGGTCACCTTCTGTGCCGCCGGCATGCCTGTCATCTTGGCAGCCCTGTTGAGACAATAAGCTCCCCGGTGGCACCTGACGCGTGCGCCCCGCACCACACGGAAGAAGAACAACACCATCATGCTGAAAGTCATTTTCGATACCGACCCGGGCGTCGACGACGCACTGGCCCTGCTCTACCTGCACAAGCACCCGCAGATCGACCTGATCGGCATCACCACCGTGTTCGGCAATGCCGCGGTCGAGTCAACCACGCACAATGCGCTGTACCTGAAGCAGGTCTGGGGCCTGGCCGCGCCGGTCGCACGCGGCGCCGCCGGCCCGTTGCAGCCCGATGCCACGCCCGAAGCCTGGCCGGTCCACATCCACGGCCACAACGGCCTGGGCAACCACCCCGTGCCCGAGCAGCTGGAGACAACGGTCGATCCGCGTCCCGCGCACCAGCTCATCATCGACCTGGTCCGCGCACATCCGAACGAAATCACCCTGATCGCGGTCGGCCGCATGACCAACCTGGCCCTGGCCCTGCGTGACGCGCCGGACATCGCCACGCTGGTACGCGGGGTGGTGATCATGGGCGGCGCCTTCCACGTCAACGGCAACATCACCCCGGCGGCGGAAGCCAACATCTGGGGCGACGCCGAAGCGGCGGACATCGTGTTCACCGCCAGCTGGCCTGTCACCGCCATCGGCCTGGACGTCACCACGCGGGTGGAAATGGATCGCCACGGGCTGGATGCGCTGGCCCATGCCGGCGGCGCGGACGCCGATCTGGTGCGCGCGCTGTCGCAGGATTACGTGGACTTCTACCTGCAGGCGGGCCACAAGGGCATGGTGGTGCACGATTGCTGCGCCTGTATTGCCCTCACCCGGCCCGAGCTGTTCGAGTTCGAACATGCCAGCGTGCGTGTCGCGACCGACGGCGTGGCGCGCGGCATGACCATTCCCAAGCCGGCTGGCATGGCGTTCGGACCCAGCGTATGGGATGGCCAGGCCATGCAGTCGATCGCCATCGACGTGGATGCCAGCGCGGTGCTGGCCGATATCGAGAAGACCCTAGCGTTGTGAGGCATGCCGGCCAGAGGCCGGCAACTGCCGCGCTGCAGCGCGCCTATCCGGGCGCGTCTCCGGCAGTGTCCACAACACCGGCAGCACCAGTACGGCCACCAGCGCGATCATCGCACCCGGCGCCGCCTGCCAGCCGCTGCGTTCCACCCACCATTGCGCCAGCCATGGCGTCGCGCCACCGAACACCGCGGTGGCCATGGTCACGCCCAGCGCCAGGCCGCTCAGGCGGCCCTCGCCGGGGAACTGTTCGGCGGTGGCCGGCGCTGCCACCGCGCTGATGCCACCGGCCACGCAGGCCAGCACCACCGCCGCCAGCACCACGCCGAAGGCGGATGCATCAGCCATCCACGCGAACATCGACAGCGGCAGCAACGCCGCCATCAGCGTCAGGCCCAGCAACAGGGGACGACGTCCGAAACGATCGGACAAGGCACCGGACAGCGGCGTCACCACGATCACCGCAACCGCTGCGACAAGCGACAGGAGCAGCGCCTCACCCTCCTCGCGACCATTGGCATGCAGGAACGCCGGCACGTAGGTGATGCCCACGTAGTAGGTGATCGATCCCAATGCCGATATCGCGAACGTGCGTGCCACCGCACCCGGATGCCTGCGCAGGATGTGCAGGATCGGCGCGGCAGGCACGCTGCCCTCGCGCTGCTGGCGCTCGAATTCGGGGGATTCGTGCATCGTCGAGCGCGCCAGCAGGATCACCAGCGCCAGGCCGGCGCCGATGAAAAAAGGAATGCGCCAGCCCCATGCATCCAGCTGCGGTGCCGGCAGCAGCCATACGGTCACTGCGGACACCGCCACGGCCAGCAGCGCGCCCACTTCGCTGGCCGCCGATGCCAGTGACGTCACCAGCCCACGGCGTCGTGCCGGTGCGGTTTCCAGCAGGTACGCGACCACGCCGGTGTACTCGCCACCGACGGAAAATGCCATCACGCAGCGCAGTGCCAGCAGCAGCGCGCCCGCACCGGCGCCGATCTGCGTATGGGTGGGCAACAGTGCGGTCGCCAGCATCGCCGCGGCCATCAGCGCCATCGACGCCAGCAGCATCCAGCGCCGGCCCAGACGGTCGCCCAGGTGGCCGAAACACAACGCCCCGAGCGGACGCATCAGGTACGACACCGCAAAGCCTGCCAGGGTGGCAAGCAGTGCCTGTTCGCCGCCACCGAAGAACACCCGCGACAACACCGTGGCGAAATACAGATACAAGGTGAAGTCGTACCACTCCACCACGGTGGAAAGCCCCGCCACGACCATCGAACGGCGATGCGACGCCGCGCTCATGCAGTTTCCTTCAGCGATTGCATCGGCCGGCCTCGTCCTGGAAGCGGCAAACCCTAACGCATGCCAGGTGAAGGGCCAGCGCTGGCCGCAAGCGTGGCCCGTGGTGCGCGCAGCGTGAGCAGGGTGATTTCCGAAGGCACGCCGATGCGTGCAGCAAAGCCGGGCCACAGCCCCGCACCATTGCTGACATACAGCACCATGTCGCCCACCTGGTAACGGCCTGAGACAAAACCGCCGTTGGCCCGCTTCACCATCTGGTCCATGCCGATGATGTGCCCGCCGTGGGTATGTCCGGACAGCTGCAGTTTCACGCCGCGCGCCGCATTGGCCACGGCCTGGTCCGGGCGGTGGTCGAGCAGGATGATCGGCGCCCCGGGATCGGCTCCTGCCAGCGCCGCATGCAGATCCGGCAATGGCAGGGCATAGCGCGCGGCCACAGGATCGGTGACGCCTGCAATGGTCAGCACCGCACCATCGCGCTGCACCTGCGTGTGGGCATTTTCCAGCACCTGCATGCCCAGCCCACGGAAGGCCTGCATCCATTCGTGATACTGCGCGTAATACTCATGGTTGCCGGTGATGGCGATGACACCATCCACGGCGCGCAGTTCGCCCAGCGGGTGATAATCGTTGGCGCGCGCCTGGACCGTACCGTCGACCAGGTCTCCGGTGATGACCACCAGGTCCGGGTGCAGCGCGTTGCCTTCGGCCACTACATTGCGCACCCATTCGCCGGTAAGCAGCCGGCTGGCATGGATGTCGGTGAGCTGCAGCACGCGGTAACCATCGAATGCCGCAGGCAAACCCGCGATTTCCACCTCGACATGGCGGGGTTTCGGCACCGCCATGCCCTGGCTGACGCCGAAGACTCCCAGCGCAAGCGCAAGCACACCGATGCCAGGGCGCAGCCACGCAGCACCGAACACGGCCCTGCCCCGCTTGCTGCGCAGCAGCCGCGACACCAGCAGCAGTGCATCGGCCACCAGCAGGAACAGGGCACCGAGCAGCAGCGCGGTGAAGCCGGAGGCCAGCGTGGCGATCGCCATCTTCGGAATTTCCGGCGATGCCATGCTGCCGGCGAAGCGGGCCACGATGCGGTGATGCAGCGCCACCGCGAACACCAGCAGCGCCAGCGTCACGCGCAACGCGCGCGGCAGGCGCAGCGGCCACACCACGCGCAGCACGACATACAGCGCAAGAACGGAACCAATGACACTCAGCACAGGCAATTACCGGAACAGACCAACGCGGGGACTGCGAGGGTACTAGGTTCCCGTGACCGTTGCCGGCGGCAGCGCCAGCAGGTGCTGCAGTCCATGGGTGAACCCGCGCGGCGCGACGGTCAGGTGGGTTTCCCCATCCAATACCTCCAGTTCCAGCTTCAGTGATGGATCGCGGCGTGCCTGCAGGGCGCGCGCCATCCGGCGCGTGTCGCCCACCATGTCGTAGCGCTGGCCGAAACTGCGCTCCTCACGCTCGCCCACGTACAGATACACATCGGCATGGAGCGCATCGTGGGTGGACGCAGAGCGCGATTGCAACCCATCCATCCAGTGGTTGTCATACCAGTAGGAGGGGCTGCCGAGGATGTAACCGGAGAACATCCGCGGACGGGTCAACAGGACCTGCGTGCCCAGCAGGCTGCCATAGGAATGGCCCAGGAACAGTCGCCGGTCTTCGTCGGTGCGGTAACGGCCCGCGACGAATGGCAGCACCTGGTCGCCCAGATAGGTGGCGTAGGCCTCGGCCTTGCCGTGCTCGGCAGCACTGGAATCGCCGCCCGCGCCAGCCGGCGTAGGCGTGTAATCACGGCGGCGGCTTGTCATTCCGTCATCGCCCCTGGCGTAGGAGAGGCCGACCAGGATGAACTCCTCGATCTTCGGCCCTTCAACATTCAGGCGTCGTCCGATCTGGCGGATCAGGGGAAACGCGTAATCCGCATCGGTGACATACAGCACCGGATACCGTCGCGTCGGATCATCGGCATACGAGGGCGGCAGCGCGACGAAGACCTGGTAGGTGCGACCGGAAACGGGATCGGGCACGTCCCACACTTCGCTGCCGACGATTTCATAGGGCTGTCCCTGCCCACGCTGGCCGCCAAGCGCGGACGCGGACGTCTGCGTTTCCTTCGCTGTCGACGCCTCCGTCGCTGGTACCGAGGCAACAGCCCGGTCCTGCTGCTGGCCGCATCCCTGCAGGAGCAGCGCTCCCAGCCAGGCCACCCACACCATCCTCGAACGCATTCGTCTTTCCCGGATTGAAGGGCGACAGCCGCCCGGTGAAAGATCTTCGCATGCGGCGTTACGGCGAAGCCAAGGCTGTTGGAAGCCAGAGCCGCAGTACCATCAATCAGTTGCTCCCGCTGCCGTCACCCCTGCCGCGGCGCACCCGTCGATCCCCGCACCATCAGGCTGAAATCCAGCGTCTGCTGAAGCGGCACATCCACACGTTCGATGATGGCGAGCAGCAGGTTGACGGCACGTACACCGATCTCCCGCATGGGTTGCCTGATCGTGGTCAACGGGGGCGTGAGGTAACGGGACGACGCGAGGTCGTCGAAGCCAACAATGGACAGGTCATCCGGCACGCGGATGCCCTGCTCCCGGCAGGCCGCCAGCGCCCCCAGCGCCATCTGGTCGCTGAAGCAGAAGATCGCGGTCGGCGCGGGTGCGTTGGCCAACAACGCCAGCGCGGCCGCATGACCGGATTCCACGGAAAAGTCGCCCGGCACCACGCCCAGGCTGCGCAGGCGGCCGCGCGCCTTGCCGGCGGCGCGGGCACCTTCCA
>Ga0160467_101071_pt1 | contig 14185 bp, 6 predicted proteins | sample HID1972I_E11MG_FD_108221 | JGI IMG/M metagenome (GOLD analysis project Ga0160467, IMG submission 108221) | Enriched pill bug-associated microbial communities from UW Madison campus, WI, USA - HID1972I_E11 MG | ecosystem: Host-associated > Arthropoda: Insects > Digestive system > Unclassified ...
ATCGTCGTCACCGGCGGGCCGATGCTCAACGGCAAGCACAAGGGTCAGGACATCGGTTCCGGCACCGTGGTGTGGCAACTCAGTGAGCAGGTCAAAGCGGGCACCATTACCATTGATGACTTCCTCGCGGCTGAGGGTGGCATGTCCCGTTCGGCGGGCACTTGCAACACCATGGGCACTGCCTCGACCATGGCCTGCATGGCAGAAGCGCTGGGCACTTCCCTGCCCCACAACGCGGCGATTCCAGCCGTCGACGCACGCCGATATGTGTTGGCGCACATGTCCGGCATGCGCGCGGTAGAGATGGTTCGCGAAGACTTGAAGCTGTCGAAAATCCTCACCAAAGAAGCATTCGAAAACGCCATTCGCGTCAACGCCGCCATCGGTGGTTCGACCAATGCCGTTATCCACCTCAAGGCCATTGCCGGCCGCATCGGTGTGGACCTGGAGCTGGATGACTGGACCCGCATGGGTCGAGGCATGCCGACCATCGTCGACCTGCAACCGTCCGGTCGTTTCCTCATGGAAGAGTTCTACTACGCCGGGGGCTTGCCAGCCGTGCTGCGCCGCCTCGGTGAAGCCAACCTGATCCCCCATCCGGACGCCTTGACCGTCAACGGCAAATCCATTGGCGAGAACACCAGGGACGCGCCGATCTATGGCCAGGATGAGGTCATCCGCACACTCGACAATCCGATCCGTGCCGATGGGGGCATCTGTGTGCTGCGCGGCAACCTGGCGCCGCTCGGTGCCGTGCTCAAACCGTCCGCCGCCAGCGCTGAGCTGATGCAGCATCGCGGTCGTGCGGTGGTGTTCGAGAACTTCGACATGTACAAGGCGCGGATCAACGATCCGGAGCTGGACGTGGACGCGAACTCGATACTGGTCATGAAAAACTGCGGCCCGAAGGGTTATCCGGGCATGGCTGAAGTCGGCAACATGGGCTTGCCGGCCAAGCTGTTAGCGCAAGGCGTGACGGACATGGTGCGCATTTCCGATGCGCGCATGAGCGGCACGGCCTACGGCACGGTGGTGCTGCATGTCGCCCCCGAAGCCGCTGCCGGCGGGCCTTTGGCGACGGTGAAAGAAGGTGACTGGATCGAACTCGATTGCGCCAGCGGGCGCCTGCACCTGGATATTCCGGACGCGGAACTCGCAGCACGCATGGCAGATCTGCAACCGCCGCAGCAACTGATCCTGGGCGGTTATCGTCAGCTGTACATCGATCATGTACTGCAAGCAGATCAGGGCTGTGACTTCGACTTCCTGGTCGGATGCCGAGGCGCCGAAGTGCCGCGCCACTCTCACTGATACCTTTCGCCGATCATCCGATCGTTCCCACGCTCTGCGTGGGAATGCAGCCCGGGACGCTCTGCGTCCCCTTCGAATCCTGGAACGCAGAGCGTCCCTTGAGGCATTACCACGCAGAGCGTGGGAACGATCAACACCGCTAATCGCTAGCAGGCTAGCTCCCACATTTGGTTTGTGTATCCACCTCAAGATTGCGCCGTGCCTGCTATCATGCGCCGCACCTCCATCCGCACAGGATCGCGCCGTTCCCCATGGATTATCGCAAACCCTCCGACCGCAAAAGCATGCACTCGCGCATCGTCCAGGAACTGGGCATGCAGATCGTTTCCGGGCGATTCCTGCCGTGCGACAAACTGCCCGCCGAAGCCCTTCTGTGCGAGGAATACGCGGTCAGCCGGCCGGTGCTGCGCGAAGCCACACGGGTGCTGGTTGCCAAGGGCCTGGTGTATTCGCGCCCACGCGTCGGCACGGTGGTCAAGCAGCGCAAGGAATGGCACATGCTCGACCCGGACGTGCTGCACTGGCTGATGCAAAGCAGTCCGCAAAATGAATTTTTCGACCTGTTGACCAGTGTGCGCAGCATCATCGAACCCGCCGCAGCGGCCCTCGCCGCCCAGTTCGCCACCGACGCGGACATTGCCTCCATCGGTGAAGCCTATAAACGCATGGAAGCCGCACCGACACCCGAAGCCTTGCTGCAACCCGACCTGGATTTCCACAGCCGGATTGCCGATGCGACGCACAATGATTTGCTGGCGAACCTGTGCAACATGCTTTCGGTGGCAATCGCCGAAGCGCTGAAGCATTCCAACCAGCGGCCGAACCTGCATGAACTGGCATTGCCACGGCACAAAGCGATTTTGACCGCGATTGAAAACCGCGACGCTCTCGGCGCACGGCATGCGACGCTGGTACAGCTGGATGATGCGCGCAATGCCCTGAGCACGGTGCTGGGGCAAACCTTGTAATATTCGCGATACCCCACTACCGCACGCACGACGACGAAAACCGTTTTCCTGTTTCGGACCGATGATCGGTTCACGATTCCGGCAGCCCCCCAGGCCCGGATTTAACAGGAAAAGGATGTCGTCATGCCCGCTTCAAACACCCCCGTTCCATCCCGGGCGCCGAGCCAATTATTCGCTCAGGCCGTTCACCAGCGCTTCGCCAATCGTCCGTCGCTGTTCTCCGTGGTTTTCAATGCGCTGCGCGATCGAATACTCGAACACTATCCGACCCTGGACATGGACCTGCGCTCCGTCAGACTGGCCAGCCCAACTCCGTCCGGGCATTGGGAGTTCCAGCTGCTGAGCAATGTTGCTGTCCAGCATGTAATGAGCCCGCAACTACTGGACTTCAGCCCTCGGCACGACTTGCCGTTCTACCTGACCGAGAAAATACCCAGCCGTTTGAAAGTACCGGAGCCGCCCTACGTCATCGACATGCAGGTCATCGCGAACATCATCGCGTCCCTGCGATCGACCATTCACATCTATTTTCAGCAGGCACTGGCCGACTACTGGGGCGCGACCGATGCCCAAGGTAATAGTCACTGGCAATGGCTCAGCGAGTTTCTCAACGGTCAGATGACCGCAGCTGCAGCGTCGCGGCCGGATTTGACTCAACCCCAGCGGGACATGCTCTCGCTCGTCGCCGCCTGGCCAGAACAGCTGCAACGTTCCCCGCGTGCAACACCACCCACTGCTGCGAGCTTCATCGAAACCACGCTCATCAGCGGGGACAAAGAAGAACGGCTGCTGACACCGGACTTGTTGCTGGTAAGCGGCAAACACGTACTGTTATACAGCGTCGCCGGTGCGATCGAGACGTTCGACTCCATCGAGTCCTTCAGCGAAGCCTGGGGTATCCGGATGCAGCGCAGGTTTGAGTTCGACAGCATTACCTGGCGACGCAATGAGCCCAACGGTAACGTGTTCGAGCAACAAGCCGGTCTGATTCTGAATCAGCAACTCGTCGACCTGGGCGCAATGACGTTTCAGGGTGACAGCGAGCGATCGATCGACCGCCATCTGGACAGGCTCACGGATCCAGCGCTGTTTTTTTCCGCAATGCCTGAAGCCGCCCCTGCCCGGCTCGAACAGGTCAGCCTTCATCTGCCCGAGTGGCTCACGCAAGCCAGCGCCAACGATCGATTCGCCTACCACCGTCACTTGCAAGACATGGCCCACGTGCTGCAACAGAATCAGGGTCGATCGTTCAACGAAGGCATTGAAAACATCCATGATTTCAGCCGTGAAGCGTTGCGTAAGCAGATGCAGACTGACCATGGCCATCAGGATCCCGACGATGTACTGCTGGACTTCTCCGTGGCCGCCGGTTACCCGGGCGGAGCAGGCTTTATCGAACACGTGCGGATGTCATTGACGGAGCTGGCCCTGAAGAATCTCGCCGGCAAACCCAAAGGTACCCTCAAGCTGACCTCAAAAAGCGGTAAGGCCCTCCCCGGCTGGCTAGTGGCCGATTACGTGCTGGGCAGTAACGGGCTGATTCAACGCGTCGATATTGGTACAGCCTACCCACAGAGCATCAAGTCACTGTTGCTGTCCGACTCTGCCGACGCCCGTCGACGAGAGATGTTGTTTACCCGTGAACTCAAAGTCAGGTTGCCAACGCAGGCGCTGGAGTACGCCATCAGGAAACAGTTCGGATGTTCTGCCAAAGGCTACCGCTACGTGAAAGCCTTGATGGGCGAAACCGTGACGGATAGAAGTACCGACGGCCAGGAGATCGTCCTGCGACCCTTGGCCCTGTGCAGAAAAGCTGGCGCCACACCCGACGCCGTCAACAACATGTTCATCATTGAACCTCGCGACATCAACGCTGGCCCGCACTTGCTGTATCGGCCGCTGTACAGCGATTGCTTGTACGAATACCCGACACGTCAGGCCCTGCTGGATGCCATCGCCACACCGGGTGATCTGCAGAACAGTGTGTTGACCTGGCTGACAGACAAGGCTCGTCCGATTTTTGATCACGGCGGAATCAAAGAACCGCACATCATTCGCTTTACGCTTGGGGACGAGTTTGATCCCTATACAAAACCGGCACCCGCGACCCTGGCCGTCGACGACGGGGCCGAAAAATGGTTGCAGGCGCAAACCGACGGCCAATTGCTCAACCATTTGTTCCACAGCACCGCATGGGCGCTGGTCGACCTGGCTGACCGGGATTCGGTCTCGAACAGCGAGAGCCGTTGGGCGATTATGATGGAAGGTGCCTGGCTCCTGTTCAATACGCTGCTACTGCCTTTGATTCAGGGACCGGCCATGCTGGCAGGTTGGTTTCTGGTGTTGGTCAGTAGTCTTGAGCAGGATCTGGCCGGCTTGGACAGCGACGATTCCACCACCAAAGAGTTGGCGTTGATCGACCTTTTGCTCAATGTCGCAATGGTGCTGCTGCACTCGTCCTCCAACCCCGGTCGACAAACGTTGCCGGAACGCTCATCGCAAGAAATCGACTTGCACCTGGAGTCATGGCGTCGGGCATCCCCCGTATCTTACATGCAAGCCCCGCCGAGGGTTCGACAGGGCCCGGTTGCGCTGCCGGGGGAGCCTCCGGCGACAGGGCACACGACCCTGGATTTCAGCCGTTCGCTTGCCAGTGACAAGGCCAGCGCAAAATTGCTCGACGCCTTGCTGACTGTCAACGTGCCCTGGCCAGAACCTATACCAAGCCCCAAAGTCGACGGGCGCTTGAAGGGGCTGTACCGGATCGGCGATCACTGGCATGCCAGCGTCGGTGGATTACTGTTTCAGGTCAGCATCGAGCCCGGCTTCGGCGATGTTTACCTGGTCGATCCGAAGCACCCGCACCATCCCGGCTTTCAGCTTGCCAGCGATGGCCAGGGGCATTGGCGCCTGCAACGTGGTGCCCGGCTTGACGGAGGGATGCCCAGGCACAGGGTTAAAGTCTGGGCAGATGACAATAAAGTGCTCCTGGATGCGTTAGCCGCGCAAACGGAGTCCCTGCGGTTAGAGACTCAACCACTGGTTAGTGCTATCCGGGAATCCCGGAAAACGCTGGCGCCTGCCCGCGACAATCTCGACAAACAGAAGAAACTCCTGCGGGTGCTCTGGAAGTTGACGTTCGCTGACGTTACGCCTGAAAAACGCGCCGAATACTTCAAAAAACACGAAGAGCAACGCGCCGTAACGGCGATTGCAAACGCCCGCATGCACGTTGAACTCGACAAATACCTGGATGCCGTCTCAGCGGTGGCGCCCGTCATGCACCGGCTGTTCGAAAAAAAAACCGAACAAATGGCAGCAGATCCTACCAACAGCGGTCATGCGGAAATGCGCCTGCACGCCGCCATCTATGAATTCAATAGTTGGTCCAGTGCCTTTGATTATCTGGTCAAGGCGCGCATGGACCTCCTTGAGCTGGACAGTGGCGAGCACATCGAAGAACTGACTCCCCGTGTCAACGACGGGTTGCAACAGGGCATCACTAGCGCATATCACGAGTTTCTCAATATCCAGAAGATTTTGCTTGAGATAGAAAACAAGCAGATCCCGATTGCCCTGAAGATAGAAACACTCCTCCATCAGGCCGATCCAGCGCTGCGCCAGGGTTTATTGATCGTGACGCAAAACGATAAGTACGTCTCCTCCGGCCCCTTGAAGCAGTCCAAATTACTGACGCTGCTTGAACTGGCCATTGATCGCAGTTTCCAGCCTCACGACGAGGTCCAGTTTTCCATCGCTCAACAGCTCCTGGACCCCCAGATACTGCAAAGCGTTCTTGCTCACTCGGAAATGCGCTCCCGTTCAGGCTATTCGGCCATTGAACAGACGGCGGTCCTCACGGATGTGCTCGAGCGCTACAAGCGCATAGAGAACGCTTTCAATGCATTGAGCGACAAGCGATCTGGTTACATTCGTGAGGAATATCGAGACCCGTTTCTAAAACAGTTCGATGACGCCCGTACCAGCCTTGAGACGCAACTGGCTGACTTGATTCTCGTCGATGAAGGTTTCGCCCCTGCACCATCAGCCGAAAAACCTGCCAGGGCAAAAGCGTCGAGCAAGAAAGTCATCAAGACCAGCAAAGGCAGTCTGGTAGGCGATTTGCGACCGTCAGATAGCGGTACTCAGGGCAGTCTTGTCGACATCAGAGACCCCAGCACCGGGCAGGCTATCGCCACCTATCGAGAACAAGCGACTGAAGGTATCTGGGAAGAGGTGAACGAATCGGGCTCGACACAGCCTGAAGTCCCAGTGGTGCCCGAGGGTCCTTCGGTTCGCTCAATGAAAAAAATAAAAGCGCAGGCGCAACGGTTACTGGACGAGAGGACACGCAACGAAAAGGATATACGTTTTGAACAAAGGCAACTAAGGGATCCCCGCCGAATCGAGGACCTGCGTCCCTGGGAGTGGGATCACATGCTGACCACGACTGCGAGCACGCTCGAAGCCTTGGCAATCGAAATTCAGAGTAGCCATGCTTCGGACGAAAACGCTACCAGACTGGCGAGCACTTACCTTGCCGAAGCACAAGCCATGAAAAAACAGGCCCATGAATTTTGCCGCGAAGGATATCTGTTACAACGTCCCAGAGCCTCTAACATCGACTACCTGGTGGAACACGGCTTTGTTGAAATCACCTTGGTCAACAGTCGTATTCCCTTGAAGGCCGGAGACTTCCTGACCGAGTATGCCGTGCACGATATCAACATGATCAGAAACGGTAGACCAGACAACGACAACGCCTTGTGGTACGCGCATTTCCATTACAAAGCAGCCGATGCCCCTCTGTCGCCCCCTGATTTTGCCCATTTGAAAACCCGCGCGGAACGTAAATTCACACGCAAGGAATTGTTCGAACAAAACAAGAAGAACGCGCGAGCGGTAATCAACCTGGACAAGGAAAAAATCCCGCTGTCTTTAGCGCAAAAGCTTTTCCTGAACGTGAACAACGAGCACGCAGCCAACTGACAAAAAAAAGCCCGGGCACAAAGCCCGGGCTATTTTTTTGCACTTGGCTATCAGTGAGCAAACAACGAATTGCCCTTCTGCCCCGCCAGTTTCTCCGGCTTGATCAGGAACCGTGCCAGCGCTGGCAACAGCCACAATGCGCCGAACATGTTCCACAGCAGCATGAAGGTCAGCATCAGGCCCATATCGGCCTGGAACTTGATCGCCGAGAAGATCCAGGTGCACACGCCGATCGCCAGGCACAGGCCGGTGAACAGCACGGCTTTACCGGTGGATTTCAGCGTCTGGTAGTACGCCTCTTGCAACGGCAGACCGGCACGCAGGAAGCTTTCCAGACGGCTGTAGATATAGATCCCGTAGTCCACGCCAATCCCGACACCCAGCGCGACTACCGGCAAGGTCGCCACCTTCACACCGATGCCCATGAACGCCATCAGCGCGTTACCGAGTACCGAGGTCAGCACCAGTGGCAGCACGATGCACAAGGTCGCCGCCCAGGAACGGAAGGTGACCATGCACATGGTCGCAACGCAGATGTACACCAGGATCAGGATGGTCAGCTCGGATTCCTTGATCACCTCGTTGGTGGCCGCTTCGATGCCGGCGTTACCGGCTGCGAGGATAAATTCCAGGCCGTCCTTGTTGTTCTCCTTGGCGAAGTCCTGCACCGCGTGAACCGCCCGGTCCAGAGTCGCGGCCTTGTGGTCGTTGAGGAACACCAGTACCGGAGCCAGGGAACAGCTGTTGTTGTAGAGGCCATCTGCCCGGGCGATGGAGTTGTTCAACACATCCGGGTTACGTGACAGGGTTTCCCATTTCAGGTTGCCCTCGTTCATGCCCTTGATCATCTGCTTGGACACGGTCACCAGCGAGATCGCCGACTGCACGCCCTCGGTGTTCTGCATCTTCCACATCAGTTCGTCGATCGGCGCCATGGCTTCGTAACGCGAACAACCCTCGGCCTTGGTCTTGACCATCACTACCAATACGTCAGAGCTGGTGGAGTAATTGCTGATGATGAAGTTGTTGTCCTTGTTGTAACGCGAGTCCGGACGCAGCTCCGGAGCACCCTGGTCCAGGTCACCAATTTTCAGGTTCTGGCTGTACCAGAGGCCGCCACCGAAAGCGATCAGTGCCAGGGCAATCGATATCGGGGCGACTTTCGGGCTGGCAAAGTTCGACAGCAGGCGCCAGAACGGATGCTCGCGCACCGCGTCCTTCTTGCTACGCTCTACGGCGCGCTTGCTGATGCCGACATAGGAGATCGCCACCGGCAACAGGATCAGGTTGGTGAACACGATCACTGCCACGCCAATGGACGCGCCGATGGCGAGTTCACGAATCACGCCGATGTCGATGATCAACAGGGTAATAAAGCCCACCGCATCCGCGAGGATCGCAATCATCCCCGGCAGGAACAGTTGACGGAAGGTCCGTCGTGCGGCGGTCAGTGCGTTGTCCGCCTCGCTGGACTGCAAGGCGATACCGTTGATTTTCTGTACGCCGTGGGAGATACCGATGGCAAAAATCAGGAACGGCACCAGCATCGAATAGGGATCGAGCCCGAAGCCGAAAAAGTGCATCAAGCCGAGTTGCCAGACCACCGCCACCAGCGTGGTACTGAGTACCGCCACGGTGCTGCGCATGCAGTTGGTGAACCAGTACAGCAGGATCAGGGTGATCACGAAGGCGATGCCGAAGAACATCACCACCATGACCAGACCATCGATCAGATCGCCTACTTTCTTGGCGAAACCGACGATGTGGATCTTGATGTTGGGGTTCTGTTTCTCAAACTTGTCGCGGATCTTGTCTTCGAGCTCGTGGGAGAACTTGCGATAGTCCAGGGCCAGCAATTTGCCCTGGTCCTGCGGGTCCGGGTAGGACTCCAGCAACGGAATATCGACGATGCTCGACTTGAAGTCGTTGGACACCAGCCGCCCGACTTGCCCGGACTTGAGCACGTTGTTGCGCAGCAGATCGAGGCTTTCCTGCGAACCGTTATAGCTCTGCGGGATCACTTCACCGCCGGCGAAGCCTTCTTCCGTCACCTCGGTCCAGCGTACGCTCGGACTCCACAGCGACTTGAGACCGGAGCGGTCGACACCCGAAATGTAGAACACTTCGTCGTTGATCTGACGCAGGGTCTCCATGTACTCCTTGGAGAAGATATCGCCGTCAGTGGCTTCAACCGAAATCCGTACCGTGTTGCCCAGGTTCGCCAGGTCGTTGCGATGCTCCATCATCTTCTGAATGAAGGGATGTTCCAGCGGAATCATTTTTTCGAAACTGGTGGACGGACGAATCAGCGTCGCCTGCCAGAACAGGAAAATACTGACCAGCAGGCAGATCGTGATCACTGCCGGGCGGTTGTTGAAAATCAGGCGTTCGAGAAATGTCGCCTTGTCTTGGTGATGGCTGCTTAGGGATGTCATAGACCCGCCTTCTTATTATGTGCCCGGCTCATTTGCCCAACTCGGCGCCCGATGGCGAAGTAGCGCGAACGCCGCCCTGTCCTGCCAGAATCAGATTTCCGTTGCCTGCGGCAGTGACGGCCGACACGGAAATGCGATCCGCACGGTTGAACACGCTGAAGGTTTCGCCGTTGTCGTTGCTGCGGATGACCGAGCCACCGTTGCCGACGATCACGATAGACCCGTCAACGAGTAGCGTTGCTCCCGACAGGCCAAACTCGAGGGCGCCACGGGTGGCCTTGAGTTCAACCGGCTCCCAGGTGGTGCCGAAATCGGTGGAGCGGAACAGGTTGCCGCGCAATCCGTAAGCCAGCAGGGTGTTGGCTTGTGCGGTACCGATCACGCCGAACAGAGAACCTTCGTACGGGCCTTCGAGTTTTTCCCAGGTCTGCCCCCAGTCGGCAGAGCGGAACATGCTGCCCTGCTCTCCGACGATGAACAGCCCGGCATCCTTGACGGCTGCGATACCGTTCAGGTGAAACTGGTCTTCGTTATCGAGGCGGTCGCTGGCGTCTTCCCAGTGCTTGCCGCCATCGACGGTTTCCAGCAATGCGCCGTAGGCACCCACGGCAAAGCCGCTGTTGGCGTCCTTAAACCAGACGTCAAGCAGCGGCGCTTCGCGTGTCAGATCTTCGTATTGTTTGGTCCAGGTAACGCCGCCGTCCTCGCTGGCGAGGATCTGCGCGTCATGGCCGACGGCCCAGCCGTGTTTGTCGTCGGCGAAAAATACCGATGTCAGCAGTTGCCGGGTGGGCACTTTGGCTTGGGTCCAGGTAGCGCCCTGGTCATCGGAATACAGGATGTGCCCACGATCACCGACGGCCACCAGCCGCTTGCCGGCGTGGACGACATCGAGCATCAGGCTTTTGCTGGCCTTGGCGGATTCAACGGAATAGACAACATCGGATGCCGGCGCGGCCGCGGCCAGCACAGGAGCCGACAACATGGCAGTGCCCAACAGCGAGAGCGCTGTAGCCAGCAACGCGAATTTGCGTAATGCCGGCGGGCGGCAGATACCCACACCCATGACAGGCTCACTCATAGACCTTCCCCCATTATTATTGTTAGGTCGTTCAACCTTTCAGGGCGCCGTAAGGGTGTTCATCTTGATCGGCTGTCTGGAGCATAGTCCTGAAATGCGCAATCTAGAGCCCCTTCGGAAGCTGGCTTATCCTATCGGGGTTTGGAAAGGTCTGACAATCGACGCCACGTTATCTTTTGTTAACTGGCGGGATAAGGGCTGGAGGTGAATGAGGCGGTATTCGGAGGGATGATCGTGGAGGCTTATGAGTACACGTTACTTTGTACGAAATGCGCAGGAGCTGCGTAGGAACACTCTCTGTAGTCGAATATGCCAGGTGACGGCCGGGGTCAGGCCAGCCCCGCTCGCGCGATAATGAGTTTTTACATGCTGTCCTTGTTCGGTATCGCCGGTGAGAAGGAGCGCAACCGGATTAAATTCAGAACCCTCGCTCAACACAGCGGCTTTATCGTCAAACAGGTAAGGCGCCTCCCAAAGGGTTACGGCATTATCTTCGCCGCCTCTAAAGAATGATTACCATCGACCGTAGTCACTTTCCAGAGGGACTCTTTATTTACAGGGCATTTCCCGCACGAATGATGACAAGGAAAACACATGTCGACGCTGGTCTATTACGTAGCCGCAACACTGGATGGTTATATTGCCACTCAACAACACAAACTGGATTGGCTGGAGAACTTTGCGCTAGGGGATGACGCAACGGCTTATGATGATTTTTATCAGACGGTCGGAGCCGTGATCATGGGGTCACAGACCTATGAATGGATCATGTCGAACGCTCCCGATGACTGGCCTTACCAGGACGTACCCGCCTTTGTCATGAGCAACCGGAATCTGTCAGCACCCGCCAATCTGGATATCACCTTCTTACGCGGCGATGCCGGGGCCGTCGCGGCCAGCGCCAGACAAGCGGCGAAGGGCAAGAATGTCTGGCTGGTCGGTGGCGGTAAAACGGCAGCCAGTTTTGCTGACGCAGGGGAATTGCAGCAGTTGTTCATCACCACCATTCCGATCTTTCTCGGCAGCGGCGTTCCCCTACTGCCCGTTGACTGCGCGCTTGAAGTCATTCTCAGAGAACAACGAACGCTGCAGAGCGGCGCCATGGAATGCGTCCTGGACGTGAAAGCGGACTAACAACATCCGTAAGTAGACCGTGTATCGAAACTCGCAACATCGTATGATTTTTTTGTGTCTATCAATGCGGTGAGCCACCAGTCTTCGCGCCACAGCGCGGCGTCGGAGACGTGGCGGCCCCTCCTATAGTGTTCCTGTAATGCTCCAGGCTGTCAGGCCAGGCTTTTGCTGACCACTTCGAACACGTCGCTCGACAGCTGACCCGAAGCCCGAATCCGCTCCAGCTCACCTTTCATTAACGCCTGACGAGCGTCGTCGTATTTGCGCCAGCGAGTCAGCGGCGCCAGTTGGCGGGAAGCAATCTGAGGATTGAACCCGTTCAGCTCGATCACCAGGTCCGCCAGGAAGCGATACCCCGAACCATCCGCCGCATGGAAGTTGATCAGGTTCTGCCCGGCAAATGCGCCTACCAGTGCCCGCACCTTGTTCGGGTTCTTCATGTTGAACGCCGGATGCTGCATCAGCTGACGCACCCGTTCCAGACCACCCGGCAGCGGGCTGCCGGCCTGAACGCTGAACCACTGATCCATGACCAGCGGATTGTCCTTGAAGTGCTCGGCAAAACTGGCCAGCGCCTTGGCTTTCTCTTCGTCGAACGGCGAATTGACCAACACCGCCAGCGCCGTCAGGCGTTCGGTCATGTTGTCGCTGAACTCGAACTGTTCAAGAGTCGCGGCCAGGACTTCCGGTTTTTCGCTCAGCATCAGGTACGACAGCGCAATGTTCTGCAGCGCGCGACGAGCAAAGTGCTCGGCCTCGGCCACATAAGGCGTCTTTTTCGACAGGTCGCGATTGGCCTGATAACGCAGCCATAAAGGTTCGAACAGGTTGTCCGCCAATTGCTCGCGAGCAAACTCGCGGGCGATGTGGATGGCATCAACGTCAGCAACCTCGCTGATTTCCGTCAGATAGGCTTCACCCGGCAGCGAGAGCATTTCCGCGACCATGGCCTGGTCCAGCGTTTCGTCAGTCAGCACCGAATGCAGGGCGGTGATCAGACGTTGATCCAGCACCAGCTTCTCACCCTTCTGGTGATCGGTGATCAGCTCTTGCAGCACTTGAACCGACAGTTGCTGGCCGGCGTCCCAACGGTTGAAACCGTCAGTGTCGTGCTGCATGAGGAACATTAATTGGTCGCGGCTGTACGGGAAGCTCAGCTTCACTGGCGCCGAGAAACCACGCAGCAACGAAGGCAGCGGTTGTTCCGCGACGTCAACGAAGGTGAACGTCTGCTCGGCTTTGGTCACCGATATCACTCGCGAAGTGCCCTGGGCGCTGGCCTCACCTTGCAGGCGCAGGGCAATTTCCACGCCCTTGCTGTCCAGCAGGCCCAGCTCGACCGGGATCACAAATGGCAGCTTCTCAACCTTGTCCGGGGTCGCCGGGCAGCTTTGGCGGAAAGTCAGGCTGTAGGTTTTCGCCGCGGCGTCGTATGACTCGCTCACCGCCAGGCGTGGCGTACCGGCCTGGCTGTACCAGCGTTTGAATTGGTTCAGGTCGACACCATTGGCGTCTTCCATGGCCTTGATGAAGTCGTCGCACGTCACGGCCTGGCCGTCATGGCGATCAAAGTACAGGTCGCTGCCTTTGCGGAAGCCTTCGGCACCGAGCAAGGTGTGGATCATGCGAACCACTTCCGAGCCCTTCTCATACACGGTCAGGGTGTAGAAATTGGAGATCTCGATAAAGCTGTCCGGGCGCACGGCGTGGGCCATCGGGCCAGCGTCCTCGGCGAACTGGTGGGTCCGCAGGTAAGCCACATCCTGGATGCGCTTGACCGTGGCCGAGTTCATGTCGGCGGAGAAACCGGAATCACGGAACACCGTAAAACCTTCCTTGAGCGACAGCTGGAACCAGTCGCGGCAGGTCACGCGGTTACCCGACCAGTTGTGGAAGTATTCGTGGGCGACGATCGCCTCGACCCGCTGGTGCGCGGCGTCGGTGGCAGTCTCGGCCTTGGCCAGCACGGCGCTGGAGTTAAAGATATTGAGCCCCTTGTTCTCCATGGCGCCCATGTTGAAGTCGTTCACGGCGACGATCATGAAGATGTCCAGGTCGTACTCGCGGCCGTACACCTCTTCGTCCCAGCGCATGGACTTCTTCAGGCTGTTCATGGCGTGCTGGCACTTGTCGATGTTTTCCGGCTCGACATAGATACGCAGCGCCACGGAACGCTCGGTCATGGTGGTAAAGGTGTCTTCGACGCACCAAAGATCACCGGCCACCAGCGCAAACAGGTACGCCGGTTTCATGAACGGGTCTTCCCA
>Ga0160467_101072_pt1 | contig 14184 bp, 13 predicted proteins | sample HID1972I_E11MG_FD_108221 | JGI IMG/M metagenome (GOLD analysis project Ga0160467, IMG submission 108221) | Enriched pill bug-associated microbial communities from UW Madison campus, WI, USA - HID1972I_E11 MG | ecosystem: Host-associated > Arthropoda: Insects > Digestive system > Unclassified ...
CCGTGACTGAGCATCGAACTCAACCCGTGGTGGGTTACAGTCGGCCACATGCCTAACAGGTACAACCCGCCCAGCAGCAGGAACACCAGGATGGCCGCGACCTTGATCGAGGAAAACCAGAACTCGAACTCGCCGAACGAGGCGACCGAGCACAGGTTGGTGAGGGTCAGAATGATCATCAACGTGAGGCTGATGCCCCAGGCCGGTACGTCCGGTAACCAGAACTGAATGAGCGAAGCGCCAGCCACTGCTTCCACGGCGACGACGATCACCCAGAAATACCAGTACATCCAGCCGGTGAGGAAGCCGGCCAGTTGGCTGGTCTGCTTGTGATCCGCCCAGGCCATGCGCGCATATTCGTAGAAGGATCCGACGGTCGGCAGGGCGCAGGCCATCTCGCCAAGCATGCGCATGATCAGGATGACCAGTACGCCGGTGACCAGAAAGGACAACAGGGCTGCAGGCCCCGCAGACTGGATGACCACACCGCTGCCGACGAACAGGCCGGCACCGATGACACCACCCAGGGCGATCATGGCCATGTGACGTTGCTTGAGTCCCGATTGCAGGCCGCCGTTGGCGCTCTCCGATCGGGTTTGTTGAGGTACGGACATGCTGCTCACCCCATTCGTTTTTATTTTAGGTTGAAAGTCAGTACAGAAGCAGCCGGTCATCGCCGTTATGGTGGGGGGCGAAACAGGCTGCCTACGCAGTGTCTTCCGGGAGGGCAGAACTTTTTAGGGCCAATTGCGGCACGCTGCTGGAGCCACGTTTGCTTACGTATTATTTTTCGTGAACAGCATCAGGAGCAGCGCGGCTGCGGCGAGCCATGCGTCCATGAGGAACGTGCTGTTTGATCCGGTAGTTTGCCATAGCCAACACGCGAGGACGCTGGCGATCAGCGTGCAGGCACCACTGATCCGATTGAAACGACCGAGGGCAGTGCCGCGCGCTTGTCCAGTTCCGGGCTCGCCTGATCTGGCGACGGGACGGGTGATGATGACAGCCAATGAAAAGCTCAGCCAGCTCACCGCTGGACATCATCGATTTCTGGAAATCACGCTGCTCATGTATTGATTCAAATCGCGGAAATCTTTCACCTGCCACGCGTACGCCGCCAGCTTGACGCCATTCTCGCGCAAGGTTCTTGGGATCAAGTCTCCGTTTGGGCGAAGAATTATTGATGACACGATAACGCCCGGGTAATCACTCAGGCGTTTTTTGAAGGCGGTTGTCGTCAGATCAGGCGTGGGAGGATTGCTCTTGTTAGCCAAGGGTCCTGTTCCCTTGATATCTGCTCCGTGGCACATGGCACATCGCTGTAAATAGAGGTTTTTTCCGTTGACGTTATCCGCGAAAGACAGTGATGTCTGGATGAGCGATAAAACAGCCAGCGAAGCGATGAATACGGTTTTTTTTCTCATTGTCCATGTGCCTGAGTACCCAAGAACCCGCCCGACTCTGGCCAGGCAATCCGTGCCTGGTAAAGAGCCAGAGTCAGGTGAGTGGTGAGATCCTAGCAGATTGGATCCAAACCGGCATTGAGACTTTTTCTCCCCCTCCGGGCGCTTTCAGCGTTGGCAACATCAGCCCAGTTGAATCTGGATCTTTTCCACGACCTCCTGCATCGCCGGCAAGTAGCGACGCGCGGCTTCCTCGATGGGCATCGCCTTGGCGATGTACACCAGATTCAGGCAGCCCATGACCTGCTCCGCATGCATAACGGGAATCGCAATGGCGGCAATTTTGCGTTCCTCGCCCCAATGGGAATTATTTTCGCCATACCCTTTGCTGAGCGTGTGCTCCACCAGCCGGTCGACAAATCGACGGTCCGCGGCGAATGCCGATTGTTCGTCTTCGCGACTGATCATCAGCTCAATCAACTCTTCTCTTTCCGCCGGTCGGCAGTACGCGAAATACGCCCTTCCCGTCGCCGTCATCAGCAACGGTAACCGCCGTCCTACCATCGAGCGATGAAACGACAGGCGACTGAAGCGGTGGGTGGTCTCACGAATGACCATGGCATCGCCATCCAGGGTGCACAGGTCGGTGGGCCAGACGACTTCCTGCAGCAACTCGCCGAGCAAGGGTGCGGCGATTGAGGAGATCCATTGCTCATCGCGAAAACCTTCACTGAGTTCGCGGACTTTCAACGTCAATCGATAGCTGTCATCCGACTCGCTACGCCGGACATAACCTTCAGCCTGCAAGGTCTCCAACAGCCTGCGCACGGTGGTGCGATGCAGCCCGCTCTGCTCGGCAAGTTGCGCGGTGCTGGCGCCGCCGTCGAAGCGGTTCAAGCCATTGATCAGCGCCAGTCCACGCATCAACCCACGCACGGCTTTGTATTCGGTCTCGCTCATGGCTCGATCCTTTCTTGTTGTAAATCAATCATGTGCACTCAGTGCACACTATCAAGGGTTGTCGTTGTCGACCAGCACCGTGATTTCCATACTGCGCCCAACAAGAAATCCAAAAGCGCTGTACGGAGATGCCCATGAGTCCTGCCCCCACTCCTTCCACTTTGGACCTGACCACCGACGTCGCCATCGTCGGTGCCGGCCCGGTCGGCTTGATGATCGCCAATTACCTGGGCCAGTGTGGCGTGAACGTCACCCTGGTGGAAAAACTCGACAGCCTGATCGACTACCCTCGCGCCATCGGACTGGACGACGAAAGCCTACGTACTTTCCAGGCTGTCAGTCTGGCCGACAAGGTGCTGCCGCACACCACGCCCTGGCACGCCATGCGCTTCCTGACCCCCAAGGGTCGCTGCTTTGCGGATATCCAGCCCAAGACCGATGAGTTCGGCTGGTCGCGCCGCAACGCGTTCATCCAGCCCTTGGCCGACCGCGTGCTGTTCGAAGGCTTACAGCGCTTTGACAACGTCAAGGTGCTGTTCGGCCGTGAGCTCGAAGGCTTCGAACAAAATGACAGTGGTGTCGTGCTGAACCTCAAGGATCAGAACGGTCGCGGCGAACGGCTTCGGGCCCGTTATCTGATCGGCTGCGACGGTGGCAACAGCCTGGTGCGACGCAGCCTGGACATCAGTTTCGAGGGCAAGACCGCGCCTAATCAGTGGATCGTCGTCGACATCGCCAACGACCCGCTGAGCACACCCCATGTCTACCTGTGCTGCGACCCGGTGCGTCCGTACGTGTCTGCCGCCCTGCCCCACGCTGTTCGTCGTTTCGAGTTCATGGTCATGCCCGGCGAGACTGAAGCCGAGCTGAGCAAACCCGAGAACCTGCGCAAGCTGCTGGCCAAGGTACTGCCGAATCCGGATCGCATCGAACTGATCCGCAGCCGCGTCTATACCCACAATGCCCGACTGGCGGGCAAATTCCGTGAGGGCCGGGTGCTGCTGGCCGGCGACGCCGCGCACATCATGCCGGTCTGGCAAGGTCAGGGTTACAACAGCGGCATGCGCGATGCCTCCAACCTGGCCTGGAAACTGTCACTGGTGATCAAAGGCCTGGCCGCCGACAGCCTGCTCGACAGCTATGAACAGGAACGCCGTGATCACGCCAAGGCGATGATCGACCTGTCGGTGCTGGCCGGTCACGTGCTGGCACCGCCCAAACGCTGGCAGGGCACGTTGCGTGATGGGGTGTCGTGGATGCTCAACTATGTGCCGCCCGTCAAACGCTACTTCGTGGAAATGCGCTTCAAGCCGATGCCGCAATACACCCAGGGTGCCTTGATCGTACCGAGCGAAAAAGGCTCATCGGTGGGCAAGATGTTCATTCAGCCCAGGGTCCTGACTGAAGCTGGGGAAACCGTTTTACTGGATGAGGTGATCGGCGAGAACTTCGCGATTATTGCCTGGGGCTGCGACCCGACCTGGGGCCTGACGGCTGCACAGATCGATCAATGGCAGGCATTGGGTACGCGTTTTATCCAGGTACTGCCGGACGTCCAGCTTCAAGGTGCCAGTGACGTCAGCCAAGGGGTGATTCGCATCGGAGACAGCACTGGCCGCCTCAAGGAATGGTTCGCAAGAGGTTCGGCCTCTATCGCTCTGGTGCGTCCGGATCGATTCCTGGCCGGCCTGGCCATTCCGCAAACCGTCGGCCGGGCCTGTGATGAATTGGCCCTGGCGATCAAGGCCCTGCCGCAACCCGAAGTGGCGATCGCCGCCAGCAAGGTGGCCTGACATGAGCGCCTGTCTGCACTGCTTATCCCACACGCCGTTGGTGGGCTACGTCGACCCGACACCCGACGTACTGGCCGAAGTCGATGGCATGATCGCCGATGCCCGTGAGCGCATCGCTCGCTTCGATCCGGAGCTGATCGTGCTCTTCGGCCCGGACCACTACAACGGCTTTTTCTATGACGTGATGCCGGCCTTCTGCATCGGCATGGCCGCCGACGCCATCGGTGATTTCGACACCGCCGCCGGTCCCTTGGACGTGCCCAAGGCGCTGGCCGAATCCTGCGCCCAGGCGGTTCTGGATGCCGGTGTGGACGCTGCCGTGTCCTATCGCATGCAGGTCGACCACGCGTTCGCTCAACCACTGGAGCTGTTGCTGGGTGGTTTAAGGGCATGTCCGGTGATTCCAGTGTTCATCAATTCGGTGGCCGTTCCCCTGCCCGGCTTCAAACGTTCCCGCCTGCTCGGGGAGGCGATCGGCCAATGGGCGCGGTCGCTGAACAAGCGCGTGCTGTTCCTGGCTTCCGGCGGATTGTCCCATCAACCGCCGGTGCCGGAACTGGCCAAGGTTGATGCGCATATGGCCGATCGACTGATGGGCAGCGGTCGCCAATTGCCGGCAGACGAGCGACAGGCGCGACAGGATCGCGTGATCCAGGCCGCGCGGGATTCCGTTGAAGACCAACACACTCTGCATCCGCTGAATCCCGCGTGGGATCAGGAGTTTCTCGACACCCTCGAACAGGGCCACCTGAGCGACCTCGATGCCTTGGGCAATGACGAGCTATCGGCACTGGCCGGCAAGTCCACTCACGAAGTGAAGACCTGGGTCGCCGCCTTCGCCGCCCTTCGCGCCTTCGGCCCTTATCAGACCGAAGGGCGCTACTACCGTCCGATTCCCGAATGGATCGCAGGCTTCGCCGCCCTTGGCGCCCAGCCGCTGAACAACAACCACTGAATCCGAGGAACACTGCCATGACTGCCACTGCGCCAGCTTTCACCGAAGCCTCTACCAGCCGTTTTGTCGACATCAGCGAAGGCGATTTGAAGCTGCGACTGCATTACAACGACATCGGTCAGGGAGCCGAAACCGTGGTCATGCTCCACGGTTCCGGACCCGGTGCCAGCGGTTGGGCCAACTTCCATCGCAACATCGAGCCGTTGGTCGCCGCCGGTTACCGAGTGATCCTGATGGATTGCCCGGGCTGGAGCAAAAGCGACCCAATCATCTGCGACAGCTCGCGTTCGGAACTCAACGCCCGTGCCCTCAAGGGGCTGGTCGATGCACTGGATCTTAACTGCGTGCACATTATCGGCAACTCCATGGGCGGCCACAGCACCGTTGCTTTTGCCCTCGCCTACCCTGAGCGCATCGGCAAACTGATCCTGATGGGCGGTGGCACCGGCGGCCCAAGCGCCTTCGTGCCGCAACCTACCGAAGGCATCAAGCTGATCGGCGCGCTGTACCGCGACCCGACCATTGAAAACCTGAAGAAGATGATGAACGTCTTCGTCTACGACGCCAGCAGTCTGACCGAAGAGTTATTCCAGACCCGCCTGGACAACATTCTGGCGCGCCGCGACCACCTGGAAAATTTCGTCAAGAGCAGCACCCTCAATCCCAAGCAGTTCCCGGATTTCAGCCACCGCCTGCACGAAATTACCGCCCAGACGCTGCTGGTCTGGGGCCGCGAAGATCGCTTCGTGCCCATGGACACTGGCCTGCGCCTGCTGGCCGGCCTGCCCCATGCACAACTGCATGTGTTCAATCGCTGCGGCCACTGGGCTCAGTGGGAGCACGCCGAGGCCTTCAACCGCATGGTCCTGGACTTCCTGACCCACTGATCACCGAGGCTGACATGAAACCTATCCAAGACACCCTGGAACAGCTCGCCGCCGACCTGCGCCAGGCCGAAACCCGCAACGAAGCCATTGCACCTCTGCGCGAGCAGATCGGCGAAGACAACGCCGAGGCCGCCTACACCATCCAGCGGCTCAACGTCGCCCATGGCGTGGCCAGCGGTCGACGCGTGGTCGGGCGCAAAATCGGCCTGACCAACCCCAAGGTTCAGGCGCAACTGGGCGTCGACCGGCCGGACTTCGGCACCCTGTTCGCCGACATGTGCTACGGCGATAACCAAACCGTTCCGATCGGCCGCGTGCTGCAACCGAAGATCGAAGCTGAAATCGCGCTGATTCTGGAACGTGATCTGCCCCGTGCCGACACCACGTTTGCCGACGTGATGGCGGCGACCGGCTGGGTCGTCCCGGCGTTGGAAATCGTCGGCAGCCGCGTGCAGGGCTGGAACATCCGCTTCGTCGATACCGTCGCCGATAACGCCTCCAGCGGTTGCTTCGTCCTTGGTGGCCCGGCTCGCCGCCTCGATGGCCTGGACCTGCGCCAGGCCCGCATGCGCATGACCCGCGAGGGTGAAGAAGTGTCCAGTGGCAGCGGCGCCGAATGCCTCGGCCATCCACTCAATGCCGCGGTGTGGCTGGCGCAGACCATGGCGCACCTGGGCGATCCGCTGCGTGCCGGCGACATCATCCTCACCGGTGCTCTCGGCCCGATGGTGCCGGTCGCTGCCGGTGATCGTTTCGAGGCCGAGATCGAAGGTATCGGACGGGTCGGTGTGGCCTTCACCGCTGAGTAATCAGCGACTTGCGTGCAATAGAGGTAATAACAATGAACAAGCTGAAAGTCGCCATCATCGGTTCCGGCAACATCGGCACCGACCTGATGATCAAGATCCTGCGCAATGCCAGGCACCTGGAAATGGCCGTCATGGTCGGTATCGACCCGGCCTCCGACGGCCTGGCTCGCGCCCAGCGCATGGGCGTAGACACCACCCACGAAGGCGTTGAAGGCCTGACCCGCATGGAGGTGTTCAAGGACATCGACTTCGTCTTCGATGCCACGTCTGCTGGTGCTCATGTAAAAAACGACGCCTTCCTGCGCTCGATTAAACCGGGCATCCGCCTGATCGATTTGACGCCAGCGGCCATTGGCCCGTATTGCGTGCCGGTAGTGAATCTGGAACAAAATCTGGATCAGCTCAACGTCAACATGGTCACCTGCGGTGGCCAGGCGACCATCCCGATGGTCGCGGCGGTGTCGCGCGTGGCGAAGGTGCATTACGCCGAAATCGTCGCGTCGATTGCCAGCAAATCCGCCGGCCCCGGCACTCGCGCCAACATCGATGAATTCACCGAAACCACCTCCAAAGCCATCGAAGTAATCGGCGGTGCCGGCAAGGGCAAAGCGATCATCGTGATGAACCCGGCCGAGCCGCCGCTGATGATGCGCGACACGGTGTTTGTGTTGTCCGAAGCAGCCGATCAGGCACTGGTCGAGGCGTCTATTGTCGAGATGGCGGCGGCCGTACAGGCGTATGTGCCGGGCTACCGTCTGAAGCAAAAAGTGCAGTTCGACGTGATCCCTGAAGACGCGCCGCTGCACATTCCCGGCCTGGGCAAATTTTCCGGGCTCAAGACATCGGTGTTTCTCGAAGTCGAAGGCGCCGCCCATTACCTGCCTGCCTACGCCGGCAACCTCGACATCATGACTTCCGCTGCCTTGGCCACCGCCGAGCGCATGGCGCTGTCGATGCAACAGGCCTGAGGAGAGCAACATGAACGGTAAGAAAATCTACATCTCCGACGTGACCCTGCGTGACGGCAGCCACGCGGTGCGCCATCAGTATTCGCTGCAGAATGTACAGGACATCGCCCGCGCCCTGGACAAGGCCAAAGTCGACTCGATTGAAGTCGCTCACGGCGATGGTCTGCAAGGCTCGAGCTTCAACTATGGCTTCGCCGCGCACACTGATCTGGAGTGGATCGAAGCCGCCGCCGATGTGATCAGCCACGCGAAAATCACCACCCTGTTGCTGCCTGGCATCGGCACGGTGCATGACTTGAAAGCGGCCTACAACGCCGGGGCCCGGGTGGTGCGCATCGCCACTCACTGCACCGAGGCGGACGTCTCGAAACAGCACATCGAATACGCCCGCGAGCTGGGTATGGACACCGTCGGTTTCCTGATGATGAGCCACATGATCCCGGCCGAGCAGTTGGCCGCGCAAGCCAAGCTGATGGAGAGCTACGGCGCCACGTGCGTGTACATGGCCGACTCCGGCGGCGCGATGAACATGCAGGACATCCGCGACCGCTTCCGCGCCTTCAAAGCCGTGCTCAAGCCGGAAACCGAAACCGGCATGCATGCCCACCACAACCTGTCGCTTGGCGTGGCCAATTCCATCACGGCCGTCGAGGAAGGTTGCGACCGCATCGACGCCAGCCTCGCCGGCATGGGGGCGGGCGCCGGTAACGCGCCGCTGGAAGTGTTCATCGCTGCCGCCGAACGCCTGGGTTGGAACCACGGTACCGACCTGTACACGCTGATGGACGCTGCCGATGACATCGTTCGTCCGCTGCAGGACCGTCCGGTTCGAGTCGACCGCGAGACCCTGGCACTGGGTTACGCCGGCGTCTACTCGAGTTTCCTGCGCCACGCCGAAATCGCTGCCGCGAAATACGGCCTCAAGACCATCGACATCCTCGTTGAGCTGGGCAAGCGGCGGATGGTCGGCGGTCAGGAAGACATGATCGTCGACGTCGCGCTGGATCTGCTCAAACGCTAACGGAGCAACACACCAGTTGATCGCCCACGCAGCGGTCGGCTGGCCCTGATTTGCCCCTACAACAATAAAACGGGTACTGCCCATGACAACGCTCAACCTGACAACACCGCTACACATGACGCGGACCATCGGTCTGTGTTTCCTCGTGGCCCTGATGGAGGGCCTTGATTTGCAGGCCTCCGGGATCGCTGCCCAAGGCATGGCGGCCGCGTTCGAACTGGATAAATTGCACATGGGCTGGGTGTTCAGTGCCGGCATTTTCGGCCTGTTGCCGGGTGCATTCGTGGGTGGCCTGCTAGCTGACCGCATCGGCCGCAAGCGCGTGCTGATGGCCTCGGTGGCCCTGTTCGGGCTGTTCTCGCTGGTCACGGCCTGGGCCTGGGACTTCAACAGTTTGCTGATTGCCCGTTGCCTCACGGGTGTGGGATTGGGCGCTGCCTTGCCCAACCTGATCGCACTGACCAGTGAAGTGGCGGGTCCGCGCTTGCGTGGCATGGCTGTGAGCCTGATGTATTGCGGGGTGCCGCTGGGTGCCGCGGTGGCCGCCAGCATTGGCATCGCTCAACTGGCCGGTGGCTGGCAGGTGGTGTTTTACGTGGGTGGCGTGGTACCGCTATTGATCGTGCCGCTGCTGGGGCTTTATCTGCCGGAATCGGCGCAGTTTCGCAGCGTCAAGAACGTTGCACCCATTGGCGTGGTTCAGGGACTGTTCCGCGAAGGGGCGGCCCTGCCGACCGCGCTGATCTGGGTCAGCTATTTCTTTACCCTCATGGTGGTCTACATCCTGATTAACTGGCTGCCAAGCCTGCTGATCGGTCAGGGTTTCAATGGCCACCAGGCGAGTTGGGTCATGCTCGCGCTGCAGATTGGCGCGGCAGCCGGAACCTTGCTGCTGGGCTGGGTGATGGACCGCCTGCCCGCCTGGGCGCTGTCCGCACTGATCTATGTCGGCATTCTCGCTTCGCTGACCGCCCTGGGCATGGTCAGCCAGCTGGAAAGCATGCTGGTGGCCGGTTTCGTTGCGGGCTTCTTTGCTACCGGCGGGCAATGCGTGCTGTACGCCCTGGCACCGCATTTCTATCGCCCGTCTGTGCGTGCCACGGGCGTGGGCAGCGCGGTCGCCATCGGCCGGCTCGGCGCCATGAGCGGCCCACTGGTGGCCGGCAAGATGCTCGCCTTGGGCACCGGCACGGCCGGGGTGATGCTGGCTTCAGCGCCAGGTATCGTCATCGCCGCCGTGGCGATGTTTTACCTGTCAGTGCGCCGCAACGGCACTCAGCCTGACTGACCACTAACGCATTACCCCCGCGCTGGCGACGGTGCGGGTTCACCCCAACAACAATAAAAGTGAACACCGGCATGCTCAAGATTTCTCTTCGGGCGCTCAGCGCCTGCACCTGCGTTTTAACCTTTGCCCAGTCTTACGCTGGCGGTTTTGTTGATGACAGCCACGCCGATCTGACGATGCGCAACTATTACTTCGATCGTAACTACGTGAACGCAACCCCTCAGGCCGCCGCCCGCGAGTGGGCTCAGGGTTTCATTCTCAATGTGCGTTCCGGGTATACGGAGGGGCCTGTGGGGTTCGGCCTCGACGCCCAGGGCCTGCTGGGGATGCGCCTGGATTCTTCACCTGCTCGCACCGGTACCGGCCTGCTGCCGTACAGCGCCACGACCCGTGAACCGGCCGATGAATACTCGGAGCTGGGCTTGACCGCCAAGGTCAGGGCATCGAAAAGCGAGCTTCAGTTGGGCACCATCAGCACGTTTCTGCCAATCGCATTCGCCAGCCCTACCCGCCTGCTACCACAGACCTTCCGCGGCGCCTATCTCAAGTCCCAGGACATCGACAACCTGACCCTGCACGTTGGCTGGCTGGATCGCATCAACCTGCGTGACTCCACCGATTATCAGAAAATGTCGGTGGGTTCACCCAACGGACGCTTCAATGGCGCTGCCGAATCAGACCGTTTCACCTTCCTGGGGGGCGACTATGCGTGGTCGCCTCAATTGACGCTGAAGTACTACCACGCCGAACTCGCCGACCTGTATCGCAAGGACTACTTCGGCTTTGTCGACAATCGTCCGATCGGCCCCGGCAGCCTGAAAAGCGACTTTCGTCTGTTCATCACCGGTGAGGACGGTGCAGCCAAAGCCGGCCCGGTCGACAACCGCAATGCGGCACTGATGTTGACGTACGCCTTGGGGGCTCACAAATTCGGTGCCGGCTACATGCAACTGACCGGCAAGACCGCCATGCCCTACCTGTTCGGCACCGAGCCACTGGTCATCACCGAAGGCACCCTGAGCTCCGAGTTTCTAAACCCCAAGGAACGCAGTTGGCAGGTTCGGTATGACTACAATTTCGTGGCGATGGGCTTGCCGGGGCTCAATGGGATGCTGCGTTACGTCAGTGGCGACAACATCGAACTGGCCAAGCTGGGAGGCTCGAACCTGAGGGAAAGCGAGAAGGATATCGAACTGTCTTACGTGCTGCAGGGGACTTCACTGAAAGGGCTGGCCGTTCGCGTGCGTAACGCCTGGTACCGCAATGACTTCACCGCCCAGGCCAGCCATCGGGATGATAATGAGCTGCGGGTGAATGTCGATTACACGTGGAAGTTGTGGTGAGTTTGTTGGTGTGCACCGCGCTACTTGAGCTACACACGCGTCACTGCTCCCACGATCGGCCACGGAGAGAGGCGCCTACTCTCACCATTTATTGGAAAGGTAAAGCATGAGGAAACCAACGCCGGTAGCGACGAGCCCTTTACATATCTCATACCCGGATCCGTCGCCTGCAACGAATTGGTATATTTTCGAGATCAAAAGAATGAGTGCGAAAAACAGCACGATAATTGATATCCAACGCTGAGCGCGGAACCTGTTTTTTTCGCTGCCATACCAAAACATTTCAATCCTCCCTGAATTCGCACACCTAACGATACAGTGTGCCGCACATCCGCGCTTTCCTTACCATCTGCTGCTCGCTCTTTGGTGTCCGGCAAAACGGTGGTTTCCTCGAACTCTCCAGGCTGTTCGGCATTGCTCGCGCTATGTCTTAGAATAGCCGGTTGGCGAAAGAACCCTCATGGCCATAGCCATGACAGGCTTTCATCCTTTACAAATATTTGTGGTGAAGATGAACAAGCCTTTCATTTCGCTGTGCCCGGAAATTACTCGGGCGCACGCGTTAAAGCTGATGGATTGGTTGGAGAATGAGCGCGTCACCTGCTACCTGAGCGATTCGCGTCATGTCTCGCGCTCCATCGAGCAAGCCATCGATCGGACTCAATTGCCGATCCTGACCCATCTATTCAACCGGGGCGGCCGATTCTTCATGGCCTATGACCGGCATGACGCCCCGGTGGGCTTTGTCCGTCTCATCAAGACCGGCTCAAATTGCGAGATAGTCCTGGTCATCGGAGACAGCGACAAATGGGGCCGAAACCTTGGCGCGCGCACGATCCGCGAAGGCATGAAACTGGCCTTCCTCGACATGCGGGCCGAGAAGCTTATCGCCAAGATCCACCCGGACAACGCGCGCTCGCTGAAAGCCTTTCTGCGCAGCGGCTTTGTGCTTGAAAGCGAAACGCCGACATTGAAGTCATTTTCCATGACCGCGGGGCGCTATCTCCAGCTCTTGCGTGAAGGTGCCGTTGGCGACTCCACCAGGATCTACATCACTGAAATCGACAAGGCCAAGCTCGAGAGTCTGATCGCGCTCGAGCAAGGCCCGGCCGTTGTTGAACTCGAACATGAGCTTGAGCGAGCCATTGTCGTCAAGGCGAAGCAGGTGGCGTGCAATGTCATCACGATGAACTCCAGGGCCTTGCTGAAGTTGGACGACGACGAGATCGAAGTGGCCTTGGTCTACCCTGAAGACGCGGACAGCAACGCCGGCAAGCATTCCGTGTGTTCCGACATCGGTGCTGCCATCCTGGGCTATCAGGAGGGGGACGCCATCGACTGGCGAGTGTCTGATCGGACCCGACGGATTGAGATCAGGAAAGTGCTTTACCAGCCAGAGGCTGCAGGGGATTTCCACCTGTAATTTCCTGTAGCTCAGTGATCGTCGACCCTCACGTTCGACTGTCGAAAGCTTTTGACACGTTCACTTGCGCAGTTCTGAAAATCCCGATGATTGTCTCCATGCGATCAGCGGGATTTTTTTTGCCTGAACAATCATGTTTTACGACAGCACGCCACCAGGCAAGCGGAACTGCTTGATCGATATCCGGCGGCGCCTCGCACGATCAGCATCTCGATCGAGCGGATAATTCGGGTTCTTTCGCTTTGCGCACGGAAGTGGCGGAATGAGGAATGCAGACCGTGGCTTGATTCGGTACCAAAACCAGCGTTCAATTTTAGGTCGGCACGCTTCTCCAGATTAATCAGTCAGTACAGGCCTGTGGCGCTATCAGGTTCGCATACCGGAACCTGGTGCGCGCTGACCATGTTGTAGTTGAGCATGAAGCCGACGCCGCCCTCGGACTCCATCACCTCAGCCACCCAGCCAATAGGGTTGATGAACAATGAGTTGTCGTGGTTTAGCACTCCGACTGCAGCAGTGGTCTCATCAAAATCCCAAACGACATCGCCCCAATGCCAGCCTTGCCCTTCTACGTACTGACTGCCAAGCAACGCTCCAAGCGCAAATAATTCGCCCTCGGGCAGCTTTGTGCCACTGGCTTTGCAATCACGCACCCGCTCCGTAATCGCCGCGACCACATCAACCGAAGCATGATCCTGAGTAAGGCTCAGTAATTCGAGCCCCTGATAGCTCAAAACTTTGAGCTCCTCTGCCAACTCGGCAGACACCTTGCTGATTTCAGCCATTTTTATTCCTTCGTTTAAAATCCTGCGTCCAAATTCAATATTGGCACAACGTTATGGTTTTGGCTTGTCAGTCTCATTAGCAGATACTGAGTACTCGAAGGGCTGTAATGGGTTGAACTATGCCGTTGTTCACCGGCAGCCATGGGTCGAAAACGGACTTTGAACCGTCATTAAGCTCATATGGCTCCTACCCCATGCTTGAAAGTGGAAGTAATCCCCAGCATTGTTGAGTCTTCTACCGGCGCTCGCTGAAAACGGTGCCCTACAGCGCTCAACCGGAAATAACTTCACAATGGTCATGGCCTGTCACTGGGGTTCCAGGACGAACAGGTTCATGAAGCCACGCCAGCGAATGGTTTGTACGACACAAACTGATCGCGGATGCCGTTACCTGGTGATCCGAAATGGCGGCCCGTTGTTGGCACGCACCCTGCTCACTCAAGGTCGATTGCGCTAAATATCGTGCAGTCAATTCATCACATCAGGAGACATGGATTGTTCGAAAACATCAAAGTCACAGGCGAGCCAAGGGTGCTGTCGACAGACGCC
>Ga0160467_101073_pt1 | contig 14172 bp, 9 predicted proteins | sample HID1972I_E11MG_FD_108221 | JGI IMG/M metagenome (GOLD analysis project Ga0160467, IMG submission 108221) | Enriched pill bug-associated microbial communities from UW Madison campus, WI, USA - HID1972I_E11 MG | ecosystem: Host-associated > Arthropoda: Insects > Digestive system > Unclassified ...
ATCGAGGTGGCGAGGTAGATCAGCGACAGGTAAGTACTGGCCGAGAACAGCGTGATGATCAGGAAAATCTGCACCATCGCGTTGGTCAGCCACAGGGCGTTGACTGGTACGTGGTTCTCGTTTTCCTTACGCAGGAACTCCGGCATGGTGTGGTCTTTGGCGGCGGCGAACATGATCTCCGCACACAGCAGCACCCACGACAGCAGCGCACCCAACAACGAGATGATCAGACCGACACTGATCAGCACCGCGCCCCAGTGACCGACCACATGCTCAAGCACGGCGGCCATCGATGGGTTCTGCAGTTTCGCCAGTTCCGGCTGAGTCATGATGCCCAGCGACAGCACGTTGACCAGCACCAGGAACAGCAGCACGGTGATGAAACCGATCACGGTGGCTTTACCAACGTCCGAGCGTTTTTCCGCGCGGGCCGAGAAGATGCTCGCGCCCTCGATGCCGATGAACACCCAGACGGTGACCAGCATCATGTTGCGCACCTGGTTCATCACACTGCCCAGATCCGGATTTTTGATGCCCCAGATGTCGGCGGTGAAGATGTCCAGTTTGAAAGCGAACACCGCGATCAGCACAAACAGCAGCAGCGGCACGACCTTGGCGACCGTGGTCACCAGGTTGATGAACGCCGCTTCCTTGATCCCGCGCAGCACCAGAAAGTGCACGGCCCACAGCAGCACCGAGGCGCCAATCACGGCCGCGACAGTATTGCCCTCACCGAAAATCGGGAAGAAGTAGCCGAGGGTACTGAACAGCAGAACGAAGTAACCGACGTTGCCCAGCCAGGCACTGATCCAGTAACCCCAGGCGGACGAGAAACCCATGTAATCGCCAAAACCGGCCTTGGCATAGGCGTAGACACCGCCGTCCAGGTCAGGCTTTCGATTGGCGAGGGTCTGGAAGACAAAAGCGAGGGTGAGCATGCCGACAGCGGTGATGGCCCAACCGATCAGCACGGCGCCAACGTCGGCGCTGGCGGCCATGTTTTGTGGCAAAGAGAATATCCCGCCACCGATCATTGAACCGACTACCAACGCAACCAGTGCACCGAGTCGTAGTTTTCCGGGAGCTTCAGACATTGCATGACTCCATTGCAGGAGAGAAGAGATCACAGCGTAGTTCTGTTGTCTGTTCAAACAGCTGACTTAGATCAGTGCATGGTCACATTCCATTGTTAATGAATGACTTAGGCTTCGGCTGAAGGCATAAATATCCTGCCCGCAAGGCCCGTCCTAGAGGCGTTGTGGCTACATCTTTGGGAATGGCTATTATTACTTTTGAATTATCACGCTAGTTCTTTTTCAGCGTTTGGCAAATTTTCAGCCTCTGTTTTCAGTACAGAATTGATTTATCAGGATCAGCGCACAAAACTGTCTGAGCGTGCTAGGCGTTAGCGTCATCCGCTATATATAAACAGGCGTTAATTGGCGTTACCTGATAAACGTCATCTACCTTTATCCGTTTAGTTAATAGTTGTTACAAATGCATGCTCACCACACTTCAAAGGGAAACTGAAATGTCGCAACCGACGCAAAAGCTGCGATTAGGCGCGTTGATCGCCCTGGTGGTGGGTTCGATGATTGGCGGAGGGATTTTTTCGCTGCCGCAGAACATGGCGGCGCGCGCCGATGCCGGGGCGATTCTGATCGGATGGGGGATCACCGCGATTGGCATGCTGACCCTGGCGTTCGTGTTTCAGACGCTGGCCAACCGCAAGCCGGAGCTGGACTCGGGTGTCTACGCTTACGCCAAGGCCGGGTTTGGCGACTACATGGGTTTCTCGTCCGCCTGGGGTTACTGGATCAGTGCCTGGCTGGGCAATGTCGGCTATTTCGTGCTGCTGTTCAGCACCCTCGGTTACTTCTTTCCGGTGTTTGGCCAGGGCAACACGCCGATCGCCATCGGCTGCGCCTCGGTGCTGCTGTGGGCCGTGCATTTTCTGGTGATGCGCGGGATCAAGGAGGCGGCGCTGATCAATCAGCTGACCACGGTGGCCAAAGTGGTGCCGCTGATCATGTTCATCGTCATCGCCGCCATCGCGTTTAAGGCTGACATTTTTACCCGTGACATCTGGGGCACCAGCAACCCGAATTTCGGCGGGGTGATGGATCAGGTGCGCAACATGATGCTGGTCACGGTGTTCGTGTTTATCGGCATCGAAGGCGCCAGTGTGTACTCGGCGCGGGCGGAAAAACGCAGCGACGTCGGTCGCGCCACGGTGATTGGTTTTATCGGCGTGCTGGCGCTGCTGGTGCTGGTTAACGTGCTGTCGCTGGGGATCATGAGCCAGCCGGAGCTGGCGAATTTGCAAAATCCGTCGCTGGCGGCGGTACTCGAACACATTGTCGGGCCGTGGGGCGCGCTGTTGATCAGCATCGGTCTGGCGATTTCACTGCTCGGTGCGTTGTTGTCGTGGGCCTTGCTGTGCGCGGAAATCCTTTTCGCCACGGCCAAGGACAAGACCATGCCGGCGTTCCTGAAAAAGGAAAACAAGAACCATGTGCCGGTCAACGCCCTGTGGCTGACCAACGCGATGATCCAGATTTTCCTGTTGATCACGCTGTTTTCCGCGGGCACTTACACCAGCCTGATTTACCTGGCGTCGTCGATGATTCTGGTGCCGTACCTGTGGTCGGCGGCGTATGCGGTGCTGCTCAGCGGGCGCGGCGAAACCTATGAACACGCCTCGGCCGAACGCACCAAGGATCTGCTGATCGGCGGCATTGCCCTCGGTTACGCGGTGTGGTTGCTGTATGCCGGCGGGGTGAAGTATTTGCTGTTGTCGGCGTTGCTCTATGCGCCGGGGGTGATCCTGTTTGCCAAGGCTAAACATGAACAGGGTGAGCCGTTGTTTACCCATGTCGAGAAGGGCATTTTCACCTGCGTGGTCATCGGTGCGGGGCTGGCGGCGTATGGCTTGTACAGTGGTGTGCTGTCGTTGTGAGGTTGTCGCTTGCGTATGCGCCGCCGTATGACTGGGAGGCGATGTTGGGGTTTCTCGCGGCGCGGGCGGTGGTCGGGATGGAGACCGTGGTGGATGGCGTGTACTCGCGCAGCATCAGTTTGAAAGGGTTGCATGGATCGGTTTCGATCTGGAACGGCGCGGGAGATGCGCTAGAGGTGGAGCTGGATTTTCCTGATCCGGTGGCGCGGTTGTTGGCGTTGCACGGGGTTGGCGAGTGGACGGCGCAGTACATTGCGTTGCGGCAGTTGCGCGATCTGGATGGCTTTCCGAGCGGGGATGTCGGGTTGATGCGGGAGTTGGAGGTGCTGGAAGGTGAGCGGCCGACAGCGCCGGAATTGTCGTTGCGGGCCGAGGCCTGGCGACCTTATCGAGGGTATGCGGCGCAGCTTTTGTGGACATCTTTGAGCAGAGCAGACTGATCCGATGTTGCTTGGTCAATTGAGGCCTCATCGCGAGCAGGCTCACTCCTACAGTTGACCGCATTTCTACTGATGGAACACGGTTGAATGTAGGAGTGAGCCTGCTCGCGATAGCGATTCTGGATTCACCACCGGGGGTGATGTGAACCCAGTTCTGTAGCCGGCAACGCCCACTGGATCGGTGTGCCGCTGATCTTCACCGGCACCTGCAAGCGATGCGCCGGGCCCCATGGGGTCTGCTCCACCAGCAAACCTTGATCCTGTTCATCCTCGGCGCGCAGCGCTTCAGTTATCCCGGACCCATGCTCGATCAACAGTTTCGCCGTGCGTGCCAGTGACAACCGCGCCGAGCCACCGCGACGCGTGTTCAAACGCTCGGTCAACAGTCGGAGCGCACTCGCCGCCATCAAATACCCCGTCGCATGATCCAGCGCCTGCACCGGCAACGGCGTCGGTTTGTCTGCCTGCTGCCAGCGCTGCCCGGCCTCGGCGATGCCGCTGCTCATCTGCACCAGACTGTCGAAGCCCCGGCGGTTCTGCCATGGACCGCTCCACCCGTAGGCGTTGAGGGCCGCATCAATCAGGCCGGGTGCGAGCTGACGACGGCGCTCAACGCCGAAACCGAGATTCTCCAATGCATCGGCGCGGTAACCGTGCAGCAGAATGTCGGCGTCTTTCAGCAAACCTTCAAACACCGAGCGATCCGCCGGATCATGCAGGTTCAGCCGTGCGCAGCGTTTGCCGAGGGTCATTTCCGGGACGACACCGGGCTCGTTCCAGGTCGGTGAGTCGATGCGCAATACATCGGCGCCAAGGCCGGCGAGAAAACGGCTGGCGGTGGGGCCTGCGAGCACGCGCGTCAAATCCAATACCTTGATCCCGGCCAACGGTTGCGCCACCGAGCCTTGCCACGGTTGGTTGCGTTCATCTTGCGAATCGAGGAAATGCACCAGCGGTTCGGCATTCACTGCCTGCCCCTGCGGATGCTTCTGCCACTGCGCCCAGTTGCGCATCTCTGCGGCGCAACCCTTGGCTTCGACCACCGCTTGCTCCAGATCTGTACTCGCCCATCGCGCGACTTTTGCCGCCATCGCGGCACGGTCGGCGCAGGCACCGAGCACGCGTTCAGCGGCGGCGCGGTGATGCGGGGCGTTGGTGTGCAGGCGGATCCAGCCGTCGCGGGTCTGATAATCGCCAGCGACTGGATCCCACAGTGGCGGGACTTGCCAGCCAATCGGTCGGATCGACGTGGCGAACCAGGACGAGGCCAATCGACGATCGACTTCAACGGCAGGTCGCTGGCCGGTTTGCTGCCGGAGCAATTCGCTGACGGCCTGACCGGCAGCGGCGATGCTGGCGCAGGCAAGCTCGGTGACGGCGAACGCCGAGGGCAGGGCGCCACGGTCGGTGAACGGGATCGGCGTATGCGGCAAGCCGAGTGCGGCAAGCCGAGTGCGGCTTGAATGGACGTGAGTAAATCAGTCATCGAAGGCCCTCCGGAGCGAGAGGGCGATGATAGTGCAAAAAATCATTGGATTAGATGAAAGCTCCTGTAGGAGTGAGCCTGCTCGCGATCACGGTGGGTCAGTCGACACATGCTCCACTGATCCACCGCGATCGCGAGCAGGCTCACTCCTACAAGGGAAATGCAGTGTGGCTTAGACGCGGAACTGATCCATCAATTTCATCTGCTGACTGGCCAAAGCATTGAGCTGGCTGCTGATCGCCGCCGACTCAGTGGCTTGCCCGGTCAGCGTCTCGGTGACGGTACGGATGGCCGAGACATTGCGATTCACTTCTTCAGCCACCGCACTCTGCTGTTCGGCTGCGCTGGCAATCTGCAAGTTCATGTCGCTGATCACCGTCACCGCATCGCTGATCTTGCCCAGTGCATCCACCGCCTGACGAATCTGCCCGGCGTTGTTGTGTGCCTGGGTCTGGCTCGAATGCATGGTCGCGACCACGCCACGGGTGCCGGTCTGAATGCGCTCGATCACCACGCGAATTTCTTCCACCGAATCCTGCGTGCGCTTGGCGAGGTTGCGTACTTCGTCGGCGACCACGGCAAAACCACGGCCGCTCTCACCGGCGCGGGCCGCTTCGATGGCGGCGTTGAGGGCCAGCAGGTTGGTTTGTTCGGCGATGCTGCGGATCACTTCCAGCACCGAGCCGATCTGCTCGCTGTTGACTGCCAGCGCTTCAACCTCGGTCACCGCTTTGCTGACTTCCTCGGCCAGTTGATTGATGTCGCGGGTGCTGCGTTCAATGATCGACATGCCGTCCTTGGCTGACTGGTCGGCACCTTTCGCGGCATTGGCCGCGTTCGATGCGCTGTTGGCGACGTCGTGGGCGGTGGCGCTCATTTCGTTGGACGCGGTGGCGACCTGGTCGATTTCGCGGAACTGCACCTGCATGCCTTCGCTGGTCTGGCGGGCGATTTCCGAAGACTGGTCGGCGGTGCCGCGTGCTTCGGTGATGCTCTGCTTGATCTGCGCGATAGTCGGTTGCAGCTTGTCGAGGAAGCGGTTGAACCAGTTCACCAGTTCGCCCAGTTCATCCTTTTTGCTGTAGTTCAGGCGCTGGGTCAGATCGCCTTCGCCGCTGGCAATGTTCTTCAGCATTTCGGCAACGCTGTTGATCGGACGAGTCACCCCGGAGGCGGTCAGCCAGATCAGCAGCAGGCCAACCAGACCGGCAACCACGGCGACCAGCAGCGCGGTGATCACACCGGTTTCCTGTGCATCGTCGAGTACCGCTTGCAGCTTGACCGAGTCGGCCAGCAACACTTGTTTCGGCAGATCGATTACCACGCCCCAGGCACGCGAATTGCCAATCGGATCGACCGGGTACACCGCACGAATCAGGTCGCCCTGTTCGAGAATCTTCGGGGTGCCGGAGGTCAGCAGTTGCAGCACATCCTGGCCATCGGCACCGAGGGTGTCGCCGATCTTCTTGCCGACCTTGCTCGCGTCAGAACTGTCGGCAGCGAGCACACCGCTGCCGGAGACGATCAGCATGTGCCCGGCGTTGTTGAACAGGTTGCGCTGGGAGTCCACGGCGGCCGCTTGCAGGGCGTCGAGGGCGATGTCGACACCGACCACACCGATGGCTTTGCCGTCGACGATCAACGGCACGGAAATGGTCGTCATGAGCATTTCCTTGCCACCGACGGTGTCGGCATACGGGTCGAGCAGGCAGGTGCGCTTGGCATCGCGAGGGCAGGTGTACCAACTGTTGTAGGGCGTGCCGCTGACGCTGAGGGTGGTTTTGGTCAGGTCGTCTTCGACCATGATCGTGTTCAGTGAGGCGCCGGCTGCGCGGCTCCAATAGGTGGCGAAGCGCCCGGCTTCGTTGGACTGGCGGGCGGCGTCGTTGGCGAACTCGCTGTCCTTGCCGTCGAGAGCGTTCGGTTCGAAGGCGAGCCAGATGCCGAGCACTTTGTCGTTACGCTCGAATGCGGTTTTCAGGCTCAGGTTCAACTCTTCACGCAAGGCGCCAGCATCCAGCGAACGCTTGGCGGCCATGACGCGCAGGTCCTTGATCTGGTCAGCCACGGCCGTGATCACCGTCAGGCTTTCGCCGAAGGTTTTCTGCACCCGCACGGCTTGCTCGGCGGCTTTGGCTTGCAACAGGTTCTGCACGCTGGCGGTGAGCAGCTTGTTGCTGGAGTTGCTGACCAGTTCGTCGTTCTGGTTGGTCTGGTAGATGTTCATGCCGACGATCAGCGCGACCACACCGAGCAGGCACAGGCCGGAGAGCAGGACGATTTTCAGGCGAATGGACAGAGAGTCGAACATGGGGCGATCTCGCGAATGAATAAACGGGTGGCAGGCGGACATGAACTATCCGGTTCGCCAAATCCATTCAGCGCCATTCAATGCTCATCGGCGTGGAACGAGAGCGCATGAGGCGGCTGCCGACGAACGGTCAGCGCTAAACGTTTGCGCAGGGGAAAGTGCTGAAAAAGGGGAAAATTACAGGGATGTTTCAAGACTGTGAACGGTGCGTGACCGGTCATCGGCAAACTTTCGGTGGCTGATCAAACAGGTTTTGGCAGGGATTCCGGACGCGACCAGATCCACAGATTGCCCAGGCCCATCCCGGCAATCGCCAGATAGATCGGCCAGCCGTGATCGAGCATCACCAGCATCAACGTGGCGCAGAGCAACATGCTCACCGTGGCGCTGACCTTGGCCTTACGCGCGATGATCTTGCCGTTGCGCCAGTTGCTGAGGATCGGCCCGAACAGGCGATGGTTTTCCAGCCAGGCACTCAGGCGCGGCGAGCTGCGGGTCGCGGCCCAGGCGGCGAGGAGGATGAACTCGGTGGTCGGCAGGCCGGGCACGACAATGGCGATCAGGCCGATGCCGAGGCTGACGTAGGCCAAGAGGCCGAACAGCACGCGGGCGAGTTTCGAGGAGGCGGGTTGCGGCATGGGCTCAGCGGTGGCTTCTGAAGCGGAATGGAGATCTTACAGGCTTACGCAGGACACCTGTAGGAGTGAGCCTGCTCGCGATAGCGGTGTATCAGTCGACATTCATGTTGAATGACAGGGCGCCATCGCGAGCAGGCTCACTCCTACAGGGGTATGTGTGTTGTGTCAGGCCATTTCGGCTTCTGTGGCGTAAGCCTGTTCCAGCAACACGGTGAAGCGGTTGAACGCATCGATCGCGCCTTGCTCCACCTCAGCCTCTTCTTCAGCGCTGAACTGCAGCGAATCGAGAGTGCGCACGAAGCTTTTCCAGCCTTCGGCACGGCCACCTTCAGGCTCGCCGAGGTGACGGGCACCGAAGGTTTCGCTCAGCTCCAGCGCCACCGCGCGTTTGATCAGGAACGCCGCACCGAGCTTGGAACCTTCGGAAACAAAGATCCAGCCCAGCGCGCGAGCCCTGCTCGGGTTTGTCACGGCGCCTGCGACCGGTGCCGGCACTTCGGTGTGCAGATCAGCCAGGTCAGCTTTGGCCGCTTCGGCGCGGCAACGCGCTGGCAGGTCAGGGACAATGGCGGTCAGTTCGGCGTCGTTGTACAGGTCGACCAGTTCCGACTGGAACAGGTACTGCGCGACGACGAAACGGGCGAAGTTGGCGCGGGTCTCGAACGGCGCGTGCGCCTTCACCAGTGCATCGAGTTTGCTGTGCGGTTCGTGGGTGATCTGGTTCAGACGTTGTGAACGCAGGGCTTTTTCCGAAGTGGTCATGACATGTCCTTGATAAAAGAGGCGCTTGATAACGAGACGAACAAAGCGACGTGCAAGCGTAAAAAAAACCTCACGGCGCGGTGTCTGAACACGCGCGGTGAGGTTGGCCGGATCAGATGTCCCAGATCAGGTTGATCGCGAAGTTGCGGCCCGGTTGGGTCAGGCGATCGAGGTTGGCCGGTTGCGTCACCGAAGCCTCGCCGACGCTGTCGTAACCGCGCACGTCATCCCACAGCCAGTATTTCTTGTCGGTCAGGTTGTAGATGCCGCCGCTGACGGTGACGTCGTCGGTGACTTTGTAATAGCCGGCCAGATCAAGAATGCCGAAGCCCGGGGTTTTGAACTGGCTGCTGACGCCGTCCGGCGACTTGAAGTTGCTGTCGTCGACGCGATCCTTTTTCTTCACCACGGTCCAGCTCAGCAGGCCGCCGTAGTTGTCCTGGTCGTAACCCAGACCGAACACGCCGGTCAGCGGGTTGACGCTGTTGAGTGGCTCGCCGGTGTCATTGTTGCGACCGTAGGCGTAGGCAATCGAGCCTTGGGTGTAGAGGCCTTGCGGCGCGCCGAACGCATCCAGATTCAGACGACCTTTGACTTCCGCACCCTTGATGGTGGCGTGTTTGATGTTGCTCGACTGGAAGGTCAGCTCGTCGTAGCCAGGGGTAACGGCGTCTTCGTTGATGAAGTCGCGGTACTTGTTATAGAACACCGCCACGTCGAACGAACCTTGTTCGAAGTTGCCGCGCAGACCGGTCTCATAACTTTTGCTTTTTTCCGGTTCCAGGTCCGGATTGGGCGCGACGTTGTAGCCGGTGGTGGTGTTTTCGAAGCGGCCGTACAGGGCTTTCGCGGTCGGGGTGCGGAAGCCTTCGGCGTACTGACCGTACCAGGTGTAGTTCTCGGTCAGGGCGTAGGTCAGGCCGAATTTTGGCGAGACTTTATGCCAGGTCTTGTTCTCGTCGCTGACGGTGCCTTGGCCATCGGCGGCGACGGTGTTGAGAAATTCCTGAGTGATGTGCGGCTTGAGCTGGGTGTAGTCGTAGCGCAGGCCCGGCAGGAAGGTCCAGTTGTTCCAGCTGATCTGATCCTGAGCGAACAGGCTGTAGGTGTTGATGGTCGGGTCCGGAAAGTCCGTAGCCTTTTTCAGTACGTCAGCGGCACTGGTCGCGCCAATGGCCGTGCAGCCGCGACCGACCGCCAGGCATTTGCCGTCGCCGCTGCGCGAGCCGGTGACTTTTTGTTGCTTGAGGGTGGTGCCGTAGGTCAGCACATGATCGGTGTCGCCGATGGCAAACGCCTTGTCCAGTTGTGCGTCGAACACCCACTGCTTTTCTTCGTAAATCGTGTCGCGAGTACGCAGCACTTTACGGGTGATCGGGTAGTAGAACTCTTCGGTACTCTGGTCAGTCTTGGCGATCTGGTGGTTGAGGCTCCACTTCACGTTGTCGACCAGCAGGCTGTCGAGGGCGAACGAGTGTTCGAGGCCGAAACGCTCACGGGTGATGGTGTCGTTGCCGGTGCGCCACTGGTACATGCCGCCGGGCAGTACGCTGTTGGGAATCGTTGGGGCGCCGGCAAAGTACGGGCCACCGTAAGCGCTTTTCTGATCGGTATCGCGATCATCCTTGTACTTTTCGTAGGTCAGGCCCAGACGCGAATCGTCGTTGTAGTTCCAGCCGACCTTGGCCAGCACGTTGTAGGCGTTGACGTCTTCCGGGTTGGCGGCAGTGCGCTCGAGACCCGTGCCGTTGTTGCTGCCGTAGGAATCGGTTTCGTGGCCGTCGCGCTGGCTGTAATGCAGCAACCCGTCGAACTGGTCGGCACGACCGGCGACGGTGGCGGACTTCAGCCAGCTCTCGTCGGCCGAGCTGTAACCGGTTTTCAGGCGTGCGCCGACGTCTTTGCCGGGTTTGATGATGTCGTCGGCATCGAGGGTGTAGTAGCTGACGGCGCCGCCGATGGCGTTGCTGCCGTACAGCACCGAGGCCGGGCCACGGAGGATTTCCACGCGTTTGACGATTTCCGGGTCGACGTAATTGCGCTGGGTCTTGGCGTACGGACCGTTGAAGAAACCGTCCGGCACTTCCACACCGTCGACTTGCGTGAGGATGCGGTCGCCGTCGATGCCACGAATGTTGTAACCGCTGATGCCGCCACGTGTACCGGCGCCGCCGACGGACACGCCCGGCTCGTAGCGCACCAGATCCTTGATGGTGTTGACGTTGTTGCGGTCCAGATCCTGACGGGTCTGCACGGTGACAGTGGCCGGAACGCTATTGACCGACTGCTCCTGACGGGTGGCGCTGATGGTCACCTGATCCAGATTGAGCGTGCCGCTGGCGTTGCGCTTTTCCAGCACGACGTTGTTGTTGCTGATTTTGCGGAAGCTCAGGTTGGTCCCCACCAACAGACGCTCGAGGGCTTTTTCCGGGGGCAACGAGCCGCGCACGCCCGGCGACGACACGCCCTGACCCAGTTCTGCCGGCAAACCGACTTGCCAGCCGGTTACGGCGGTGAAGGCATTGAGGGCTGACACCAGCGGTTGCTGACTGATGGCGAACGAGTAATCCCCCATGTTGCGCGCAGGCGTCTCGGTGGCAGCCATCAGCGGTGCGGTGCCGGCCATGAGGATGGCAGCGGTCAGCAGCGACAATACGCGGGAAGGGGAGGAAGTCTGGCGGGTAAGGCGAGAGGACATCGATAGCGCTCCGTGTCGCACGAATCTTTATAGGGGCTGATTGGCTTCGCGTGATGCGAATCAATTGCATTGGCTATAACGAGACGTACTGACGTTGGCTATCGAGTAAAAATAATTCTCATTTAGTTCAGGATGACCACGGCGGGGAATTCTTTCAGTTGCGCCGAGGTGATGTGAGCGAGGGAGCGAACCACGTCGAGCGGCTGATCCAGACGGTAATTGCCGGTCACGGCGACGTCGGCCAATTGCTCGTTGGTGTTGATGATCCAGCCGGGATAGTAGCGGCGCAATTCGGCCAGCACCTGATTCAACGGGCAGTTCTCGAACACCAGTCGGCCCTGGACCCATGCCAGGTCCGTGTTGGCGTCGAGTTTGGCTGGGCGGTCGAAGCCGTTGGGGCCGATGCGAATGCTTTCGCCGGCAGTCAGGCGCACACGAGCATCGTTATGCGTGGCGCGCAAATCGACGTCGCCACGCTGCACATTGACCTGCGCGACACCATCGAGATAGCGCACGGCGAACGCGGTATCGCGCACGCTGGCAGTGACCGGCCCGGCATCGATTTCCAGCGGTTGACTGCGGCCGCTGGCGATTTCGAAAAACGCCTCGCCTTGAAACAATCGGGCAACGCGCTGTTGATCATTGATGGTGCTGGAAAACGCTGAATTGGTATTGAGCAGGACTTTCGAGCCGTCCTCCAGTTGCAGACGCTGGCGCTCGCCGACGACGGTCAGATGATCGGCTTGAATCCGCATCGGCAAGTTACTGAAACTGAACAAGCCGAGGATCAGTACCGCAGCAGTGGCCAGCGGTTTCCAGTGCGGACGCAGACGCTTGATGACGGTGACTTTCGCAGGTTTCGCCGCCAGGCTTTGCGCGCACAAGGCGACTTGCGGGCCGTCCCAGATCGCCTGAGCCTTGGCAAACGCCTCGGCATTCAACGGATCGGCCGCCAGCCAAGCGTGAAATTGCCGGGTCTGCTCATCGTCCGGGCTGCCGAGCACGATGAGCCAGTCCAAAGCCTGGTCCATTGCGTTTGCAGCGTCCTGCACCGAATCCGGCGAAGGCGAGCGGTGGGTGTCCGTCACGGTGTTTCCTCGGGCTTCTGGCGAAGCAGTTTCTAGCGTCAAGCTGCAAGCTGCAAGCCAGATGCGTGTACTGCTTTTCGTTTTTACTTGGAGCTTGAAGCTTACAGCTTGCCGCTGCTGTCGTGTCGTTCAGCGACGCCGATGCAAATGCTCATGATCAGCTTCAGTTCTTTTTGTACGGTGCTGAGGGATACGTTCAGTTCATCAGCGATTTCCTGATAACTGTTCCCGTGCAAACGGCTGAGGATGAAAATCTGCTGCTGGCGGGGGCTGAGTTGACTGAGGCTCACGTTCAGGCGCTCCAGCATCTGTTCGGCGTGGGCGGCATCTTCGGCGCTGCTGGCAGGGGCGGCGATGCTGTGCACGACATCCTGCGGCACGTCATCAACCATGGTTCGCGAATGGATCTTGCGCGCACGCAAATGATCCAGCGCCAGATTGCGCGCGGTCTGGAAGACAAAAGGTTCGAGGTGATCGATGGCCCGCTCGCTCAACGCCCGCGTCACGCGCAGGTAGGTCTCCTGCAACAGGTCTTCAGCGGTGCTGTGATTGTTGACCATCCGTTCCAGCGTGCGCAGCAAGGACGTGCGCTGGGTGAGGAAGACGTGGTTGAAGCGCGATTGACTCACGGGAGGACCTGATCGATTTCAAGCGAATGATAATGCTTATCATCTAGTCGAGTGGTCAAGCCCTGATTTCAAATACAACACAAAACCTTGTAGGAGTGAGCCTGCTCGCGATAGCGGTTGATCAGCCACAACATCTGTGACTGACTGATCGCAATCGCGAGCAGGCTCACTCCTACAAAAGGCAATCGGTTACTCGGCGTTACACAACGCCAGGCAGTTATCCAGCATGCGATTCGAGAAACCCCACTCGTTGTCATACCAGGCCAGCACTTTCAGCAGTTTGCCGCTGGATTTGGTGTGGTTGGCGTCGAAGATCGACGACAGCGGGTTGTGGTTGAAGTCGCTGGAAACCAGCGGCAATGTGTTGTAACCCAAAATTTTCGAGTGCTGGCTCGCAGACTTGAGCAGCGCGTTGACCTCTTCGGCGCTGGCTTCTTTTTTCAACTGCACGGTCAAATCCACCAGCGATACATTGATCACCGGCACGCGCACGGCCATGCCGGTCAGTTTGCCCGCCAGTTCCGGCAGCACCAGGCCCACCGCTTCAGCGGCACCGGTCTTGCTCGGGATCATGTTCTGCGTGGCCGAACGCGCGCGGTACGGGTCGGTGTGATAGACGTCAGTCAGATTCTGGTCGTTGGTGTAGGCATGAATCGTGGTCATCAGACCGCTTTCAATGCCCAGCTCACGGTGCAGCACTTGCGCCACTGGCGCCAGGCAGTTGGTGGTGCACGAAGCGTTGGAGATGATCTGGTGCGACTGGCGCAGAATGTCGTGGTTAACACCATAGACAACAGTGGCGTCGGCACCTTTGGCCGGCGCTGAAATAATGACTTTGCGCGCGCCGGCAGTAATATGCGCGGCCGCTTTGGCGCGATCGGTAAAGAGACCGGTGCATTCGAACACCACATCAATCTTTTCCGCCGCCCATGGCAGTTCGGCCGGGTTGCGAATCGCGCTGACCGCAATGCGGTCGCCGTTGACGGTCAGACTTTCATTGTCATGTTCGACCTGAGCGTCGAACGTGCCGTGAACGGTGTCGTATTTGAGCAGATGAGCATTGATCGAGCTGTCGCCCAGATCGTTGATGGCGACGATCTGCAAATCCTGTCGATAGCCTTGGGTATACAGTGCGCGCAGGACATTACGGCCGATGCGGCC
>Ga0160467_101077_pt1 | contig 14085 bp, 17 predicted proteins | sample HID1972I_E11MG_FD_108221 | JGI IMG/M metagenome (GOLD analysis project Ga0160467, IMG submission 108221) | Enriched pill bug-associated microbial communities from UW Madison campus, WI, USA - HID1972I_E11 MG | ecosystem: Host-associated > Arthropoda: Insects > Digestive system > Unclassified ...
GAGCGGTTTACTCAGTGGCGGAGAACGCTTGAAGGCAGCAATCGCTATTGCGCTGTGGCGGCAAACACCCGCGCAATTGCTGCTGCTCGATGAACCGAGCAATCACCTCGACCTGGAATCCATTTCGGCCTTCGAAACAGCGTTGCAGGCGTTTCCCGGAGCCATCGTGGCGGTCTCGCACGATCAGCATTTTCTCGCCGCATTGGCACCGACTCATGCCCTCAAGTGGCAGCCGGAAGGTTGGCATTTATCGACGATGGATGACTGCGATCAGACGAACTGAATCGTCCTGGTTTTGCACGATTGCAAATGGCTTCTATAGTTGATGTGACAGAAATCAGCTGCGGTGGTGCCATGGAAGACATTTTCGTCGTGAAGCGTTGCAACAAGATCATCATCCATGGCCGCCGAGCCGGGGAAGTCACTCATCAACCCCCCGACGCTGCTGTCTGGTATCGAATTGCCGATACCCGCACTCGCGGCTTCATCGGTGACGGCTTCGATCTTGAAGAAGACGCCCGGCACGCATGCCAGCAGCTTAATGCCAGGTCCCGCGTGACGGCCCGACAAGGCTGACAGGCGGGTCTATACTGAAAAAAGCTGAAGGAACAGCGTCCCCATCGGCAGAAAGCTCGCACCCCGCGGGCTTTTTGCTGCCATTGCCAGGTTTCTTGAACGGAGGTGTTACATGTCCGAAAAAGAGTCCATCACCACCCTGCTCACCTTGCTTGATTCACGCCAGGCGCGTTTGGCTGCGGCGTGCAAGGAAATCGCCGACTGGGTCGATCACCAAGGCGGACACCCGACTGCCCTGCGAATCCGTGATCGCCTGAACGATATCGAGAAAGACACACCGTTGATCCGCAATACACTGTCTTCGCTCAAACCCGTCGACCGGCCTCTACCACGTTTCAGATAGTCTGATCGGAATACTCGATTCGCGGACATGGCCTGATGCAGGACGCATGAACGGCGGCGTTATCGCTACCGGGTGCGTCCTTGCCTGACTGCTGCGGCAAAACCCGCCTGGCCTTGCGCCGGGATTTTTTTTGCCCATGCCTTTCACGTCGCTTTCACATTACTTGCCCTACTGTGGCATCACTCCTTTGATGAATCCCCTTGGCCCGCCCGCATGCGGGCCATTTTTTTGCCTTTTTTCGGACTAGCGAACGTCGTCGTGCACAGAAGGTCAAAACCTTACACGTCACAAGGAGACGTCTAATGGTTACTCACTTCAGCGTCAGCGGGCATCTTGCCTGCGGTCATCAAGGCAAAAACCTGGTTTCAACGCGCGAATTGAACCGGGTGAAATGCAGGAGCTGCCGAAACACCGACGCGTACAAAGATGCACGCAAAGATCAACGCAACTCGGCGCGCCGGGCTGCACGCAAAACCAAAGTCACGCATACCGCCAATGACTGGCGCGCGGCTTGGGTCGAGCGCCTCACCGCGCTGACCGGACGACAGCGATTGCCTCGCGGATTTACCGGTCAACCTTTCGTTTAGCTTGATGGTCGGCGGCTGGATCCGATCATCGGTGCTCAGCCGCCCTTGCTGCAGAGGAAATCCTGATGAACAGTCGATTCCTGCTTCTCGTTATCGTCAGCCTGAGTCCGGCCCTGGTCATGGCCCAAGGGTGTGACGTGATGACCCGGTCCCAGAGCCCGTCGGTCCCGGTTGTTGAATCCCACACCTGTTACGAATACGAAGGCATGCCGGTGGACGCCATCGACTGGTCATGCAGCAATGAAAGCAAGGAGATGCTCACCAGCACCAAGAAAAAAGTCGAACAATGTGGTGATCATTATCAAGCCACCTGCCTGGCCACACTGACGCAAGAATCCCTGGCGAACCCCCAGTCCATCAGCAAGGACAAAAACAGCCAATCGGTCAACATCCCCGACAATGCCCAAATCACCACGTACTACTACGGGGCCGAGCAGTTGAATCAGTCAAAAATCGACTGCGAAACCGGTGGCGGTAGTTGGAAAACCAGATAGAGGCCAGGTAGTAGGCTGAACATTACAAAGGAAGCTGACATCCCTGCAGAGACTCCATCGGGTTGTTGTTCATTCGGGTAAAACTGCCGGGCAGTTGCTTTACTCGACAGCGATAGCAAGCGTGCACCATGAGGCTTTGGATTCTATAAACCGGGCGCTGGACCGGATCGGAATTGGCGAAAGTCGCAGGGTTGCGACGCTTAATTGCCGACCGCCACGAATCTGGAAAAAGGCTTAGCCCATGGCTCACTCACTCAAATACCAGATAACCGAATCCGTTCGTGTCGTAGAGATTGAGGTGGGGAAACTGCTCGATTTAGCAACGATGCTCAAAGACGACGGGAATGATGCCCTGTCGACGGCTGTCTCGGATCAGGCCAACAAATTGCTCGAGGCATCGGTAGCGCTGAGAATCGCGATGGCGGGCTGACTGCTCGAGTCATTTCTAATCCGTCACCGTTTTTTGTTTACCCGTCACGTGCTCGTCACACTGCCCAATCACACTGCAATCAGCCAAAAGGATTTGGCCACGTGCAAAAGAAAGCCCGGCCTGGTGCCGGGCTTTCGCATTTTACTGCGCCAGAGCAGTGGAACTCATTCAAGCGCCTGATTCAGGATCGCTAGCAGGCATGCCGCGAGCCTCCTGTTCATTTTCGTCCTGATCGTTCATCTGTGGGTCGGCGTCCGGGTTAGCGACGCGGCTTGTCGTACCCGCTTCTGGATGCTCACTCGATACCGAGTCAGCGGCAGCAACGTCCGCCATATCCTCATCGACAGGCGACTCATCGTCTGCAGGCAACGGGACCTCTGGATCATTTCTTTCAGGGTCGTGGCCTGTTTCGTTATCGGTGCCACTCATTACGCCCTTCTGGGAAATATTCCCGGGTGCATTTTCATCGATTTCCATAACTCGCTCTCCCTTGTGAGACGCAGATTTGTGCGCGCTTAACATTGAGAGACGGCAGAGGATCGTAAGTGCCAGACGATGGATGAACGGCGACAGGCAAGTTCGTGGCAATAAAATTGCGAACCAGAAACGAACAAGGGTTTGCATAAGCTTTCGCTCGCAAACCCTTGTTTTAAGATGGTGCCCGAAGCCGGAATCGAACCGGCACGCCCTTACGAGTGGGGGGATTTTAAGTCCGGAACTGATTTCATTTAAATCAATAGGTTAAAGTGTGTTTCTCTACGCAACTTGATGTATTTACGCCCTTCTAGCTCCGCCATTTACCTACCTTGCAATTTGAGTGCGGAGCAAAATCACCTTCACTCAGGCAGCACCAAGGCTGGCATGAGTGCGCTGTTCCAGGTCTTTTACTCTGCCATTCATGAAATCGCGTCGCGCGATTACACTGTCGATCAAATTGAGGCTTGGGCCCCTGCTGATCTTGATGAGGCGCTACGGGCGGAGCACCCCCGAAATCTCCGCCCGTTCGTCGCCGAGGTAGACGGGACAATAGTGGGCTATGCCGATATACAACCGAACGTTTACATCGACCATTTTTTTGTGTCGGGTACTCATACTAGGCAAGGAATAGGCACTTTGCTCATGAGCCGAATCCATGAAGAAGCCGGGTTTCTTGGCATTGACGAGCTTACTTCAGATGTCAGTTTGACGGCTGAGCCGTTCTTTGAGTTGCATGGTTTTCACGTCGTCCGGCGAGGATTTCCGGTCCGTCGGGGTGTAACGCTCCAGAATGCATTGATGCAGAAAAACCTCAAATGCAGTAAATGAATGACCAAGTGGACCAGCGACTACTTCGGTTCACTTGCCGCTTATCACGCAAAATCATCGTCCTTTTTTGATAGGGATTGAAACGATTGACTGCCGGAGTCGCTAGAACAAGGGATTGCGGTTATAACCAATTTTCTCCGTACCAGTTAGTACCACTAAACAAGCCAACTAACCCCTTACTCTACAACTCACTGATCCATTCTCATCCACCAACAAGATGAACTAGGATTACATTTACCTCCCTTCTAGGACGCTAACCATGTCAGGCAGTCCTGTAGCAAACATTGCCGCCGCGGACGCACTGACGCTACTCTTACATAATCAGCATGCTCTAGCCGAAGCAATCGAATAACTTACCAAGTGGCTTCAGAGAATGGTGTTTGGAGTGCTGCGGTCAACGCGACGATGGCCATGGAGACCCTGGACGCAAATGCACAAGCGCTCACGGACGCGATCATGCAATTACGGCAGTCCTAGGTTACCAAACCAACATTGAGGCGGAGGCTGCCGTCGGATTGATCCGGATCGAAAACTCCAAAAGGAGTCTATGTCTGTGAAATTTACCCCCCCCGAAAGAGGCCTGGAAAAGCTACTGAACTGCTTTAGTAACGGATCGAGATTAGCGATACGCTATTGGATACACACCATCAAACTGGTGGTTTGACTCCAGTATAAAAACCCTAAGTTTCTCCATTTGTTTTTTCAAGTCCAGGCAGTTTAGGTCGGCAATATTACTAGACGTATAGTGTTGTGCTACTTTAACCTTGCTGGCCTCTTTCACATCCCCTCCCTTGATCTTGTTATATTTCAGAAGATTCGCCCATTGCCCACAACTTGCTAGTGCCCCCGCTGAAGGATGGACTGCGAGTACAGCTGCTTCCACTAACGCTTCATTTAAGTAGTTCTCGACCTCTCGACCCTTTGTAACCCAGGCAAATCCGGGGCCGGCGTCAAACTCCTCTCGCAGCCGCTGCTTAGTTAAGGATAACTTGGCATAAGGGCTAGATTTATCACTATCGAACATTATTACCGAATGCCTATTTAACTTTCTTATACTTATAAAATCTTCAAGCCGGTCCTGCTCTTCGCTATCCAGCGCCGTCAAATGGCTAAACAACCTACCTCCGTAAAACATTATTGAATAGTGCACTCCTTCCACGAAGCTATCGCCAAGAGCGGCGATCCAATAATTCAAGTAGATCCTATCGGATGGCCCTTCAACCCAAATAACACAATTAGCCTGCAAAATATCAGAAGATTTATAACCGAGATTACTGCAAATCTCCGAGCGTTGCCTTGTGCTGGATATAGCTTCAACCTCAGTAGCACCCTCAACTTGGGTAATGTGGAAAATTTCCGCCTCTACAGCATCTAACAAATGCGCGGAATGAGTGGTAAAAAAGTATTGATTATTAGTTTTATTCTTTAGGTACGCTACCAACTTTCGCTGTAGCAAAGGATGCAAATGCAGCTCGGGCTCTTCTATACATAAAATACTATCCTCGAGCAAAGTTGCAGCCGCTGCAAGTATAATAACCTCATGCACACCGGTCCCCAAGGATTCTAGCGGCAACGTTTTGCCGTCCATATGAACCAGTATCATATCTCGATCATGAGGTATTTCTATTGAAGCGCTTAGATTTTCGAGCACATCGGATAGAAAACTGTTTATTGCTTTAAATTTAAGTTTGTCTTTTTGCAATTCTAAAGGAGGATTTTGTATTTTTGCCAAGCGTTCGATTATCCCTTCTCCGCTAAAATCCGCGGCCTGAGATCCCGATGCGCCAATTTTCCTTATTGCAGGAATTACTTCAATCTTTGGGATAGCATCTGGAGAGTAAGCAAGTGCGAGCATTGTTTGAGGAATCCAATGAGCATCTAACCCTCCGCCGGTCTGACTGGTTAAACCCTTCCATAAAGCTTGCCATTCTCTGGAGGAAAGCAATGCCCCGATTTCCTCTCGATCATACTCTAGGGACATCTTGTCATTTATCTTATCGTACAGATAAACAAACCACAGTCTCGATCCATCGTTAAACGCAGGACTCATCAGTACCGTTTTCGCCAACTCCTTATTTTGACGCAAATATTCTCTACTAAGTTTATCTTCAAGATACTTATCAATATCACCAAACGGCATATTGAAAGCGATTCTGCGATCGACTTTTCCATTCGAAATATGCTCATCTATCACGGAAAGCTGAGCAGCTCGGGTTAATTTCTCGCCTTTTACCCCACGCAAAAGTATAGGATATTGATGAAAAAGAAAGTTGATAATATTAGATTTACCAATATTATTTTGACCTATAATGAAGTTCACCTTTTTCAAGGGAGCCAGTTTAACAAGCTTATCCCCAATACTTCGATAACCCGAAAACCCAAATCCCTTTAGCAACATATCACCCTCAATCGGCAGATTATTTTATCTATAACAACTTTCACGCTCTTAGAGCTCTTCATAGCTCACGCTCCAATCCAGCGAGCAGTGCTTATTATTTGTCCATGTTAACCCTACCAGTGCATCGCATTACTGGATATCGAAACTCCCCTTGCTAAGAACCAGGGTTCGATTCGGCTCTCTTTCGCCTAATGCACCATACTCGAGGTCTCCAATGTTACGGAATCATCGTCAAGCAAGACTGATGATCGATTGTAGTTCTGAAGCGTCTGTGCAGTAGCATGCATGCACAACAGCACTGGATATCCGCCAGCGCCCGCACCTAGGAGTTTTCGGCTTTTCATGTTGACCCTTGGGAGCGAGGTTAGAAAGGTTAGTTTCTTTCTAAGCGTTCTGAAAGGTTTGTGCTGCGTGGATTTACAACAAAGGGCGCAGGTTAGGTTTTGGTTAGCTACGGTTGATCTCCTAACCTATTTTTATGTTAAAAGCATCGATAGATTAAATCCTTATAAATCAATGTATTACAGTTTTCCAACTTTAGACCTAACCTTAACTAACCCTCTAACGTTAGCTCCCAGACCGAGTAAACACGGGCGCTCCAGCTGTTTTTGAGGGGGCGTTTCGAAAACTAACCCTTTTCCCTACCCTCCTCTCAAACCCATCTCAAGCCGCGCCCCAATTGTCGCCTCCAAACAGCGCTTTGCTGCAGGGATTTGCAGGCTTTTTCGCTCTCCCCAATGCCAGAACAAGCCCAGACAGGCCCCCGCCGAAGCTGCAGCAGAGATTGCAGAAAAAGCGGCGTATTTAGCCCGCAGGCGTGGCGGGGGGACGACGGCGCGCGCCAGGTAAAACCCTCCCTGGCTGACAGTGAGGTCGATTCACGGGCTCCCCTGTGTACCATTGACTCAGTACCGGAAAAACTTGACCCAACTCGAAAGACTTTTCCGCTGGGCTAATACCTTTAAACATTTCGCGCTCTTCAGAAGGGAACTCCCACCATGACATGCAAGCGACAATTGAACGGGACGGTGCAGGTCTGGCACGCGCCATTGCGGTGAACGGCAAGCGCCTTCTTGCGCAGCGGGATGGCGCCGGACAACTTATCGGAGTGATTAGCGACGATTTGGTATCCAAGGTCCTACGGCGGCAAACTCGGCACACCGAGGGGATGACTATGCAAGTCTTCTTCAGTGATCAAGATCCAAGGTCAGAAGCGGCAGCGTTGATTGAGGCGTTATCCGCCTGGTTGGTGGAAAAACTCGATCAGCCCAGCCACGGCAAACTTCAAGTTTGGCGCCAACGGTACTTTGCGTACGGTGCATGTCGTGCTGGATGAAGAAAAATGAACATACGCGGCAGACCACCGGGGCAAGGGAAAGTCCCAGGAAGCGGTCGTAAAAAGGGCGGCCTTGATCGAGCTGCGCGGATGCTGATCAGCGAATCCATGGCTGCCGACATACTCAAGACGTACAAGCGTCTCGGCCCGGAGAGTCGCCTTCGCAATAGCCAAAGCCGTATACCCCGATCCCTCGCTTGCACCTATCGACGTTACCCCCAATAACGAGCCGATGACACCGCAGCGAGCGTGCGACTGGCCGTATCTCACACCGTCGGCGTGCCCTACGGCTGAGCCAGTGGAAAGCCCGCAACAGCAATGGGCAGAACCAGATCCAGCGAAGGCCTTATGGGTTGAGGAAATCAGCCTCAAGCAAGAGCAAAAACGCGACCGGGCTCTTGTCAGACAGACGCAAACGGCGAACTTGGAGAATTACGCTGGGGGCAGCAGCGCCGAACAGGGTGGTCATGGTCAGCGCCAATCATCTGGTACGAGCAAGCCCACGGCTGCCCAGCTATGCCGTCGCATGAGCCGCCGCAGTGAATTACTGTGAAAAAGCCATGTGGTCCGGGCTTTTTTATCTGATTAGTTGCCTAGCAGAATCGCGAGTGCAACGAAGGCAGCTAAGGTGCTGATGGTGCCTAGAATTATGATCGAGGGACGCTCGGAAAGTGGACGAGCGCGGCGCGCTGCAAGGGCCTTCTTGGCCTCGTAGGCATAGTAATGATCTTGCTCAAGCGAGCGCGGGAACGGGGTGTCACGGCTAAGTGACCGGCCGACGATAGTCACGACCCAAATCGCCACCTGTAACGCCCAAATACCTAGAATCGCGTAAGCGATAAATATGACGGCGCTCATTACCAAACTCCTCCATAGTTCTACAAATGGAAAATCGGCGCACTTTTGAGTGTAGCGCACAGACTTTTGAGCCTAGGATACTCAGGAGCGGCGTCACCTGTAGTTGATGCGTGAGCTTCGGAAGTGGTTTTTGGTAAAATCCTCTTAGACTGTCGACACGGCTTCGTGCATGCATCGTGATTTTTCACGTTGGGGTCATGGCATTTTGGAAAGCGAAATCGTCATCAGATTCACTTGGGCGAGTGTGGTGAGGGTTCTGTGTTTGTCACCAGCAGTAGTGATCCTCTTCTGCCTGTTGTTTTACTTGCCGTGGGGCAGCGTAAACGCGCCAGCTTGGAGTGACGGGTAGCGATTTTCAGTCCAATGAGTGGCCGCAGGAATAACTCGGCAGCCCCTAAAAGCAGGAGGCAAATATGAATAAGAAGGATAGCCAGCAAGGCTCAGCCGTCGTCAACGTTCTTCAGTCCGATTCGATAGTCGGCGTTGGAAAAGAATGCTTGGAGATTGGGGTAGACGCCGCGCTTGAATCTGGCGTTCTGAAAGATATTCCTCTCGTGAACATTCTATTCAGCATGTTTAGTGCGGTTGGAATTGCTAGGGACCACATATTTGGCAACAAGCTTCTTCGCTTTTTGAGTCAGCTCTCCGAGATTTCGAAAGAAGAACGAATTGCTATGGTGGAAAAATTGAACGAGGACGATAAATTTTCCGGCAGAGTAGGTGCCGCGATGATCGAAATTTTGGACAGGATGGAGAGCGAAAGAAAGCCGGAGCTGGCCGCGAAATGTTTTGCAGCCTACGCCAGGGCAGAAATTTCTTTCGAGGAGCTACGCCGCGTCTTGTTTGCGATTGAACGAGTTCCGTCATTTGATATAGATAAGCTGGGGAAATTTGCGAAGATGACGATGAACGATTCCGTGAAATTGAACGAATCTCTCCTGCTTTCATTCGTGAATGCTGGCTTCGGCAAGAACAACGGAGGCTTCGACGGCGGCGCTATTGTCCCTACGAATCTTTGCCAGCTTTTTGTAAGAGTTGGCCTCGCTTCCTAATTTTCAGCTGCAAACACGGCAATTGGAAACGGTTGCGATAGGGTTAGTTTTGTTTGGTTGCGAGCCTCGGCATCCAAAAGCGTCCAGCACCGTCTAACAGACACACTACAGATACAAAAACCACCCACCCAACAAAAAAGGCCTACACCGTTAAGCGTAAGCCTTTGTTTTGTATGGTGCCCGAAGCCGGAATCGAACCGGCACGCCCTTACGAGCGGGGGATTTTAAGTCCCATGCGTCTACCAGTTTCGCCATTCGGGCGGTAGCGCGGTAAAGCTGTCTGGAGGCTGGTCAACGACCCTTTCGCCACTCAGACGCTTGTGCAGCAGAGGTGGAAATATATACATCCCGCCCCGGTGAAGCAAGTTCGCATCTGGCATTTTCAAGACTAAATCTTGCCAGGTAACGCAAATAAAAAAGCTCCGTAAATCATCGATCTACGGAGCTTGTTTAAAGTGGAGGCCGAGGTCGGAATCGAACCGGCGTAGGTGGATTTGCAATCCACTGCATAACCATTTTGCTACTCGGCCTCAAACGTTTGATGTCATGTAGCACAACACCCTACGCATACAAACTTGGATTTAGATTCAAGATCTAAGCCCTTGAAAACATTGAGCTTTTTAAGCCGTCAGTGCTTTCGATGGCGTGAATTATGGACTGATTTACGGAGGCTGGCAACCCCTTGATTTCAAAAAAAATTATCGAGCCCGGCATTTATTCTGCCGGGCCTTTTTTGCCATATTAACCACGAGCCCGGCAACCGATTTCCACGTCTCCCCTGCTCAACCGCACCGGCCAGACACGCAGCCGCTGTTGCGGATACTCCAGGCAGGTGCCGTCCTCAAGACGGAAGTGCTGCTTGTAAATGGGCGAGGCGACCACCAGTTCACCCTTGATATCGGCGATCAAACCGCGACCAATGACGTTGGCCCCGGATTTCGGGTCGTGGTTGTCGATAGCGTAGAGGGTCTTGCCTTGGGCGTCTGGCAGGTAAAACAGCGCGACTTGTGCGCCGTCGAGCCACACCACGACGCCGGAGTTGATGACCAGGTCCTGCTCGCTGCACACCGATTGCCAGACGGCGTCCTGTTCAGACGCCAGAGTGTCATGGGTGCGCAGGGTATTTAATGGGTTCATCAGGCAATCTCCTCGCGGACTGGAATAAGGTTGAGTTCGCTGGCCATGATTGGCCGCCGCTGCCCTCGTTCCTCGACAAAGTGGATGTCCGGGTCCGGACGCTTATCGTTGACGAAGGTGCGGAAGCGCTTGAGTTTTTCCGGGCTTTTCAGCGCGTTGGCCCATTCGCATTCATAGCGACTGACCACCAGTTGCATTTGCGATTCGAGTTCATCGCCGAGCCCCAGGCTGTCGTTGATGATCACTTCCTTCAAGTAATCCAGGCCGCCCTCCAGGCTTTCACGCCAGACCGATGTGCGCTGCAGTTTGTCGGCCGTGCGGATGTAGAACATCAGGAAGCGGTCGATGTAGCGGATCAGGGTCGCATCGTCGAGGTCGGTAGCAAACAGTTCGGCGTGGCGCGGGCGCATGCCGCCGTTGCCGCATACGTAGAGGTTCCAGCCCTTCTCGGTAGCGATCACGCCAACGTCTTTACTCTGCGCCTCGGCACATTCGCGGGTGCAGCCGGACACGGCGAACTTGAGCTTGTGTGGCGAGCGCAATCCCTTGTAACGATCCTCAATCAACAGCGCCATTTTCACACTATCCTGAACGCCGTAACGGCACCAGGTGCTGCCAACGCATGATTTGACCGTCCGCGTCGATTTACCGTACGCGTGACCGGTTTCGAAGCCTGCCTCAATCAGCTCCGCCCAGATGTCAGGCAATTGATGCAGTTGCGCGCCGAACAGGTCGATTCGCTGGCCACCGGCGATTTTGGTGTAGAGCTCGTATTTTTTCGCGACCACCCCAATCGCGATCAGCTTGTCGGCTGTGATTTCACCCCCGGCAATTCGCGGCACGACTGAATAGGTACCATTTTTCTGCATGTTGGCCATGAAGGTGTCGTTGGTGTCCTGAAGTGGCACCAGCGATGGGTCCATGATGGGCTGGTTCCAGCACGAGGCGAGAATTGAGCCCACGGCCGGCTTGCAGACGTCACATCCGGTGTGACCGCTACCGTGTCTGGCCAGCAACTCTTCGAAGGTGATCACCCCTTCCACCCGCACCAGCGCATAGAGTTCCTGGCGGGTGTAGGCAAAGTGTTCGCACAGACTTTTGTCGACACTGACGCCACGCGCGGTCAACTCGTGCTCGAAGACTTGCTTGAGCAACCCGGCACAGCCTCCGCAGCCCGTACAGGCCTTGGTTTGCGACTTGAGTTGGGCCAGATCGGTACAGCCGCCATCGATGGCTGAGCAGATCGAACCTTTGGTCACGTTGTGACACGAACACACCGTGGCAGATTGGGGCAATGCGCCCGGTCCAAGCGTTGGCGCGCCTGCGGACGATGGCAGAATCAGGCTGGCCGGCTCCTTTGGCAGTGCAATCGCGTTCTGCATGTACTGCAGCAGCGTATCGTAATAGCTGTTATCACCGACCAACACAGCGCCGAGCACCTGTTTACCCGTGGCATCGACCACCAGCCGTCGATAGCTGGCGTTGCTCTCGTCGATAAATTGAAAGCTGCGCGCGCCAGGAGTAGCGCCGTGAGCATCGCCAATGGAGCCCACGTCGACGCCCAAAAGCTTGAGCTTGGTCGACATGTCAGCGCCCATGAATGGCTCAGGGATCTGCTTGCAAAGCGTGGCCGCCACACTGCGCGCCATTTGATACCCCGGCGCCACCAGGCCGAACAGGCTGCCGTTCCAGGAGGCACATTCGCCAATGGCGTAAATGTCTGGATCGCTGCTGCGGCACGCGTCGTCGATGACCACCCCGCCGCGAGGCCCGATCTCCAGCACGCATTGACGAGCCAGTGCGTCTTGGGCACGAATGCCGGCGGAGAACACGATCAAGTCGGTTTCGAGGAATTCATCATTGGCGAAATTCATCCGGTACCGGTAATGCTCGCCGGCGCTGATCGATTGCGTCGCGCGCGACAGGTGCACACCAACGCCCAGCTTCTCGATTTGCGCCTTGAGCGCCAGGCCACCGTGCTCGTCCAGTTGCACTGGCATCAAGCGCGGAGCGAATTCGACGACGTGGGCCTCCAGGCCCAGGCTCTTCAGTGCATTGGCTGCCTCAAGCCCGAGAAGTCCTCCTCCCACGACCACACCACGTCGCGCGTTGGCAGCGGCGGCTCGAATAGCGTCCAGGTCTTCAAGCGTGCGGTACACCAAGCGCGAGTCGTCCTGCGCGCCTTCGATAGATGGCACAAACGGGTACGAACCCGTTGCCAGGATCAGTTTGTCGTAAGTAACCGAGCCTTGGGCGGTAATCACCTCGTGGCGGGCGCGGTCTATCTCAAGCACCGGCACGCCCAGATGCAACGTAATACCCGGAGTCTGGTATAGCGCGGCATCGCTGAGGGCCAGCGACTCAGCGTCCCGCCCGGTGAAATACTCGGAAAGATGCACGCGATCATAGGCGCGCACGGGCTCCTCGCTGAAGACATGCACCCGGTAGTGATTAAGGGCACCGCGCTCAATCAACTGTTCGACACAGTGATGTCCGACCATGCCATTACCGATCACGATCAGCGTCTGCAACTTGTTCAACGTGGCAACAATGGAGTTCATAAATAGCACCCGGCCAAAGCCCGTCACGGAAAAAAAGCAAAAAAAAACGCCTGAAACCTTTCGGTTCCAGGCGTCTTTGCCTGTTCGTTTGCGGCGTTAAAACCGGACGTCTCTGCCCGATCCACCGCTGCTGCCCACGACCTGTGCGGCCAATCGGTCGTCGTTGACCGTGAGGGCTGCCCATTCGAATGTTCTCGCGATGGGCCTGTTCAACGTAATGCAGCGTTTGTGCCAGATCGTTACTACGTTCCTATGCGCGGGCCTAAGCTCGGACAGATGCACTCAGGAAGCCCCGTCCACTGCCATGCCATAGTGCAGCGAACGCCCCGCGGCCTTATAAAAGTGCACGTCCTTACAGGTATTTGAGCCAGGCGATATCCCGTCGTCGTGCTTTCAGTTCAGCGAACCAGTTGACCGGCCGATAGAGCGCAATGGCCAAGACTGCGGCGGCCAGCCAGACAGACGCTACCGAATCAAAACCGAACCATGCGCCCTGATTCAATCCAAACAACGCGACCGCCATGATGTACAGCACCTTCAGGGCGTATAGATGCAATAAGTAAAAGAACATCGGGGCCGATCCAAATACCGTCAGCGGACGAAGCCAGCGGCTTTTCTGCACGCGCTCGAAACCCAGCAACAACAGCAAACCCACACTCAAGGTCAGCGTCACAAACAGCAAAGACGGCGGATACTTGGTGATGTTGAAAAAGCTCATCAGTGTCTGCACGCCCGTATCTCCCGCAGCCCAAGGCTTCTCGCCGTAGCCATTGAGCAAGCGCAACACGATGAAAACGCAGAGCACGATGACACCGCATAGCATTAATTGCCGTTGACGCTTGTGCGTATCCATTGCTCGGCTGAACCAGGGCCCGATGGCGTAGCCAAGTCCTATGACGCCTATCCACGGCAGCACCGGGTACGAAGTCCGCAGACGCAAACCTTCACTCAGCTCGATCCAGCCCCGGTCATGAAGAATGGCCCACGGGATGTGCATGACCGAATCCA
>Ga0160467_101078_pt1 | contig 14067 bp, 10 predicted proteins | sample HID1972I_E11MG_FD_108221 | JGI IMG/M metagenome (GOLD analysis project Ga0160467, IMG submission 108221) | Enriched pill bug-associated microbial communities from UW Madison campus, WI, USA - HID1972I_E11 MG | ecosystem: Host-associated > Arthropoda: Insects > Digestive system > Unclassified ...
CCGATGCCACCGGTAGCGCCAGTCGCTCCAGTCGGCCCGATGCCACCGGTAGCGCCAGTCGCTCCAGTCGGCCCGATGCCACCGGTAGCGCCAGTCGCTCCAGTCGGCCCGATACTACCTGTTGTGCCAGTCGTTCCAGTAGGCCCAATGCCACCGGTAGCGCCAGTAGGTCCAGTAGGTCCGATACCACCCGTAGCTCCTGTTGCTCCAGTCAGTCCGATGCCACCAGTAGCACCAGTTACTCCAGTGGGTCCGATACTACCTGTTGTGCCAGTAGCTCCAGTCTGCCCGGTGGTTCCAGTAGTGCCCGTACTTCCAGTAGGTCCGATACCACCCGTAGCTCCTGTTGGTCCAGTGGGTCCGAAACTACCGGTAGCGCCAGTTGCTCCAGTGGGTCCGATACTACCTGTGGCGCCAGTGGGTCCGATGCCACCGGTAGCGCCAGTCGCTCCAGTGGGTCCGATACTACCTGTGGTGCCAGTAGCTCCAGTCTGCCCGGTGGTTCCAGTAGGTCCGATACCCCCCGTAGTGCCAGTTGCCCCAGTTGGACCGATGCCACCAGTAGTGCCAGTGGCTCCAGTCTGCCCAATACTACCTGTGGCGCCAGTGGCTCCAGTCAGTCCGATGCCACCGGTAGCACCAGTTGCTCCGGTGGGTCCGATACTACCTGTGGCGCCAGTCTGCCCAATGCTGCCCGTGGCGCCAGTTACTCCAGTCAGTCCGATCCCCCCCGTAGCGCCAGTTGCTCCAGTGGGTCCGATGCTACCTGTTGTGCCAGTAGGTCCAGTAGGTCCAGTAGGCCCGATACTACCTGTGGTGCCAGTAGGCCCGATACTACCTGTGGTGCCAGTAGCTCCAGTAGGTCCGATACCCCCCGTAGCTCCTGTTGCTCCAGTGGGCCCGATGCCACCGGTAGCGCCAGTAGCTCCAGTAGGTCCGATCCCCCCCGTAGCGCCAGTCGTTCCAGTCGGCCCAATATCACCGGTAGATCCCGTAGCGCCGGTGGCCCCCATAGCGCCCGTAGCGCCCGTAGCCCCAGTAATTCCTGTTGCTCCTGTAGGAGTCTCTTTTAACTCTATATCTACAATTACAGAACCTTGTCTTAGATTTATATCTAATGTGTCGGAGCTGAATATAATTGTTTCACCTATCGTAACTGTCTGTTCATCATTATGATCACTTTTAATATAATAGAGAGGTGTGTCATCTGATATACCACTTGGTCCAGTGGGTCCCATCGGTCCGGTAGGTCCAGTTGGACCACGTTTTCCACGGTTCGGATAAATACCGTGTAATTGGGCTTTTTCAAATGTTCTATCTCTATTATTATAGTTTTCCAACTATATCACCTCCTAGCGTCAATATATGAGTTTGGAGGAATATATGTTTGGACAAATATCCTTAGATAAAATTAGTAATCATATTTTTAAGATAACATTAAATAAAAAATTAAAAACGCACATAAAAATATGTACTTTATGTGCGTTTTCATAATTTGCTGTATTAAATTATTTCGTTCGTCCGTATTGCTTTGCATACTTTAAAATTTTGCTGTATAACGCTTTATTACTCATGTTTTTAAGTGGATAAAACTGTGGTCGGGTATTTACCTCTAGAATCCACAATCTTCCTTGTTGATCGATAGCTACATCTAACCCGAGTTCCTTAAAGCCTTTGCTGTAACGAGAAAAGACATGCGCTACAGAAGTTCCCATCTGCCTTAGCTCTGATTGAATTGTCTCTTGTGTTTCTTTACCATAGCCTGCATTCGCTAGGGTAGGGCCAATAAATTGTAGATGTCCGCCTTGATTGTAATTAGTAGCGACTTTACCCGGTCGACCGACCTTGCAAAAGATCGCAGTCGTTTTCCACGTTCCTTCATTTGATTTTTGTACCATTACGCGGATATCAAAGGGCTTCCCATCTGTTTTAGCTAACGCAATACCTTTTTGTAATATAAATGAACGTTGTCCTGCAAATGACTTCATCCAACGGTATAATTCATGCTGCGAAGAAAAGTTTTTGTTCGTTATACAGTGCTTTGCATTGTAGGTATGATTGCGTTTCTGTATCTTCACTATCTTAGCTCCGCCAGAACCGTCCGTAGGTTTAAAGTAGACGGTTTTAAAGCTGTTAAGCATTATCTCAAGATTGCCTTTTGAAAAAAGTAAGGTTTTAGGAACATATGCTTTAAGACGAGAATCGCTTATTAACCATTTAGTTTTGAGCCATTTGCTTTTATAAGATGTGCTCTTATAACGAATATGAAACACCTCCTGGTACGATATTTGCATGTTATAGTATGATTTTTATAGGACATCGTGTAACGGTATGTGCCTAATTGCCAAACATTTATGAAGCAGGAAGTCGTCATACCGTTTAAATTCATCTGTTAATATAGTAGGATTCCTTTTTGAACATGTATTATAATATAACTAGAATTAAGACTATTTCGTTAGTTTATATGGAAATGATGGAGGTACAGCGATGAGTTCATTTAAGCATTTGGAAGAGCTTCTTTCTGACTTTGTTCATCAGGACATTGCAGGATGTGGATGCGTAGTTACGCAGCGCGGTAATGTCATCTTTGAAGGGTACTATGGATACGCAGATCGTGAACGCGATCAGCTAATGAATGAACAAAGCATACATAGACTGTTTTCAACGACAAAGGTCATTATCTGTACAGCAGCCTTGTTATTGTTCGAACGAGGGAAATTTTTGCTTAACGACCCCTTGTCTCAATATTTGCCTGAATTTAAGGAGATGGAAGTTGTTCACACCTCTACCACTGGCTATGCATGGACAAAGCCAGCTCAATCCCCTATCCTTGTAAAGCATCTTTTCGCAATGACTTCAGGTATTCCTTATAGTGATGGGCAATCGGTTACTGCTCAGCGTTTACGTGAGCTGCAGGCGGAGTTAGGTCCAGAAGGAAGTTATACCTTAGAGGATCTTGTAAAGAAGATTGCACAAGCTCCATTGCTGTTTGAACCTGGGAGCAATTGGGCTTATGGGCTTAGTCATGATATATTGGCTCGTCTCATCGAGGTCATTAGCGGTATGAGCATCGATGAATTTTTACGTAAAGAGCTCTTTGAACCACTTAATATGAAGGATACAGGATATCAATTGTCAGACGATCAAAAATCACGCATGGTGACGCTATATGCGCCAGATGATCAAGGCGGCATTAAGCCGATCCCAGCGCCTGCCGATGTTGCGTTCGAGCCTGAGTCTAAATTCTTCGGGGGAGGATTCGGTTTGTTTTCTACGCCAAGAGACTATGCTCAATTCGCAACAATGCTTGCGAATGGTGGAAAACATGAAGGCGTGCAAATAATCGGCCGCAAGACGATTGATCTACTGCGTGCCAATCAATTAACGGAGCATCAGCTGGCTCAATTTCATAATCCATATTCAGAGGGATATGGCTATGGACTAGGTGTTCGTACGTTAATGAATTTAGGCGCATCTAATGGCAATACTTCGATTGGCGAGTTTGGCTGGTCGGGGATGACAGGTACCTATGTCTCCATAGATCCAGAGGAACAGCTTTCGATCGTATATATGCATCAACGTTTGCCTAGTATGGAGCGCGAGCATCATCTTCGTGTACGTAATGTAGTTCATAGCTGCGTCGAGTAGATTATAATATTACTGATATAATGAAATGCAACAAAAAGGGACGCTTCTTCGTTGAAATAGGTACTGAACCTAATCTCGCCGAAGAATGACGTCCCTTTGTCGCGTATTATTGTTGCTGTTCACGATACAGAGTAGGCGCAATCTGCATCGTTTTTTTGAACATCTTAGAAAAAAGCAATGGATCCTCGTATCCTACGGAACGAGCGATATCGCCAACCATTAGCGTAGTGTTGCTTAATAGCTCACAGGCTTTGCGCATGCGATAGGATATTAGATAGTCTTGCAAACTAATTCCCATTACTTCCTTGAATAATGCGCTCAAATAACTGCGCTGCAAACCGACGAATTGAGCGATGGATTGAACAGTTATTTTATTGGCATAGTTCACTTCGATAAAATGAACAACCTGTGAGATATAATGTTCCTTGTTGTTTTCCCTTGGCTTATGCTTCAGTTCAGATCCTCGACAATCGATCATAGCAGATAACCACAGATATAGCAGACCAGTCAGTTTTAGCTCACGCCCGGCGTTCATCGATTTAGAGCTCATCATTTGCTGAATACTTTGTTCGAAGAAGCTGCTTTTTTCCCATGTATAGATAGGGGATTCGTCAGAGAGCTGAGCTTGGCGCAGCAATCCTGCTGCCTTTATTCCGTTAAATCCAATCCAACAATACGTCCATGGATCATGTAGATCTGCTTCGTAATAGCAGATCGTATCTGGAGTAACGAGAAAACCTTGGCCTTTCGTTAATTCATAGCGCTGGCCATTGATTTCGAAGATGCCTTTGCCGTCAAGAATATAATGAAATTTATAATATTCCCGCATAGCAGGACCGAATGAATGCCCAGGATCGCATTTTTCTCGACCATATTGAATGAGGTATAGATCAAGCTGATGCAAATGCTGCGGAAGAAATTCAATAAATTTGTCCACCTAATTGCTCCTTAAGCTTTTTTGCCCAGATGCTTCTCGACAATGGTATCTATTGTAGTAAGTTCTTCAGCAGTAAAGTTTAACTGATCAAGTGCGGCTACATTTTCTTCGATTTGACTTACACGGCTAGCTCCGATTAGTGCTGTAGTTACTTTTCCGTCGCGTAGTACCCATGCGAGGGCCATCTGCGCTAAGCTTTGTCCGCGCTGTGCGGCTAGTTCATTCAACTCTTTTGCTGCATTAACATGATTGTCTGTAATGCTGTTCTCATTCAAGAATACGGAGTGTCCAGCAGCTCGAGAATCTTGAGGAACTCCATGTAAGTATTTATTCGTTAATATGCCTTGTGCTAGCGGTAGGAAGCCAATTGTACCGATACCTTCATCTTCAAGGACATCCTGCAGGCCATCTTCAATCCAGCGATCAATAATGGAATAGCTTGGTTGATGAATAAGGCAAGGTGTGCCTAGCTCTTTTAATACTTTGGAAGCTGCGGCTGTTTGTTCAGCATTGTAGTTGGATAAACCGACATAAAGCGCTTTGCCTTGACGCACAACATGATCTAGTGCAGCCATCGTTTCTTCAATTGGTGTATTAGGATCAGGGCGATGATGGTAGTAAATATCAACATAATCAAGTCCTAAACGTTTTAGACTTTGGTCCAAGCTAGCGACAAGATATTTACGGGAGCCGAAGTTGCCATAAGGGCCCGGCCACATATCATACCCAGCCTTTGTAGAGATAATAAGTTCGTCACGATATGAAGCCATGTCCAGCTTCATAATTTTTCCGAAATTCTCTTCAGCAGATCCAGGCGGTGGGCCGTAATTATTGGCAATATCAAAATGCGTAATTCCGAGATCGAAGGAACGTCGAACCATGGCACGGCCATTTTCAAATACGTCTTTACCTCCAAAATTATGCCATAAGCCAAGCGAAATTGCGGGAAGCAACAGACCGCTGTTACCGCAACGATTATATTTCATATGTTGATAGCGTTCAGTAGAAGCAATATATGTCATTTTTTCCTCTCCTAACGTTTATTGATAGTTTTCATTATGCTCATTTCCAGCAGATTTGCATATAGAGAATCGTCACTTCAATATGTCATTGTGTCTGATATGTTATTAATGGGGCAGTGATATAATCGGTAATATTAAGCAATCCTATATTGCATGAAGCTAAATTTAGAAGTAGTAATATTTTGAAGTAAATTGACAAACCTATGAATATATTTGATAATTGGAGAGTGTTTCGACAACTATTAAATCGATAGAAAGAAGGAGTTAAGCATGGCTCAAGGAGCTACGATCGCTAAAAGAGAGAATATTCCAGAACTGTCAATCGTTCGGGCGATCGCGATTATTGGCGTGCTGTCTGTTCACTCTACTTCTGTAGCTGTAAGTACAGGAATGATAGAATCCAATTGGTACTTTCTCTATAATTTTGCCAACATTTTTTTGAAATTTGGTACGACGACTTTTATATTTTTGAGTAGCTTTGTATTATTTTACAATTACTATAATCGTCCGTTCACAGCAAAGCTAGTAACGAATTTTTATCAACGTAGGTTGCTTTATATTATCGTTCCTTACGTTGTTTTTTCATTGTTTTATTACTTTTTGAAACTGTATGGTAATGGCACTTTTCCGCCAATTGATGTTATGGCGAGTGATATATTCTCAAGACTGATGCGCGGTAATGCTCATACGCATCTATATTTTGTTTATATAAGTGTACAGTTTTACTTGATGTTTCCAGTCTTTTTATGGCTATTGAAAAAATATCCCAAGTTAACTCCTTGGCTAATCGTGTTCGGTATTGTTGCACAATGGAGCTTCTTCCTAATTAATAAATATGTTCTAGAAACTCCAGTAAAAGCCCGTGGTAGTTGGTCTTTAAGCTATTTTTCCTATTATTTCCTAGGTGCGTATCTCGGTATACATTGGGATAAATGTAAAAACTGGCTCATCGTATGTAAGGAAAACTTTACGAAAAGTAAGCTTGTGGGCTGGCTTGCTCTTGCCGCAGTATGGATTACAGCTGGTTTGACACATGTTAGTATTTGGTATCACATGAACTTAAAGTTGGATAGCTATAATACCTCTTTTATTGATGCAGTATGGAATCTGCATGCTTTAACGACAGCTGTAGTGCTGCTTATGTTGAGCTTCATCATATATCGACATGGTTCTGGAATAATAAAAAAGCTGCTTATGAGGCTGGGGGAACTGAGCTTCGGTATTTATTTATTCCATCCATTCGTATTGTTGATTTATCGTAAGTTTCCACCAGAAACGGGAAATGTACTTGCACATCATGCATGGTATGCAGGTGGTTTTCTTACAGCACTTGTTGTTTCGTGGCTTGTTGTTGGGTTCATAGCTCGCTTTATACCGCAGCATTGGATTTTGTTCGGTAACATTCCTGGTGGCAAACGCAAAAAGCCAGCCAAGCAGCAGCCAACTCGTAATATTGAAGCTTAATTCATGAATAAATCAGGAATGCCGAGAGGAGAATAAGATTGAAGGCTCGCATTTTATTATTAAGTCTTGTTTTTATACTCTGTTCTATGCTAGTAAACAATGTATCCGCTCAATCATTGAAAAATTATTACTCTAATAAGGTGATCGTATTAATGTACCACCATATCGATGCAGTAGAAAGTGGTGCAACGATCTCGCCCGCGCGTTTTGGTACGCATATGAAGCTTCTTCATGAACGTGGCTACAATGTCATTTCAATGGATCAATTTTATGATTTTATGTTGAATGATGGAGAGGTTCCTAACAATGCTGTAGTCATTACGTTTGATGACGGGTACGACAGCTATCGCACGTATGGTGTTAAAATTATGGATAAATATAATATGGTAGGCACTCATTTTATAATTGGTCAAAGCTCTGATTTGAATAATGTTAAGACAGCCCATCTGACTTGGGATGCAATGAGGGATTTGAAAGAAAAAGGCCATAGCTTCTACAATCACACGTATAATCTGCATGACTATGCTGCACTAGATAAGAATGGAAGCAAGACAGGTCCTTTGCTAACAAACCGTATTTATCTCAAGGAAGCAGGTAGAGTGGAGACAGAAAAAGAGTATGTAACACGGATCACTGATGATTTATCTAAGATGGAACAGCGTCTAAAGGATGAGCTTGATAATGAGCATGGGATTATCGCATTTCCTTTCGGTGCATATAACGCAACTGCTAAACAAGTTCTTAAAAAGCTAGGTGTTGATTTGTTTATTACGATCAAGCCTGGCATTAATAAAGCAGGCACAGATGAAGTATATCGTCTTAATGCGGGTACTCCGAAAATGACGGCCAATAAATTTGTCGAGCTGCTAAAAAAATATCATGATTAAATGATTTCCAAAAAGCACTATGTCCATGCGACTAGTGCTTTTTTTGTTTACTAAAATAATGTGTGATATATTGCACGAATGTTGATAAACTATAAAATATCGAGTTTATTGTGATAAGGATGGGGTATTCATGAATAGTTCGTGGAAACGAACGACAGCTTTCTTTTTAACCGGTCAAAGTCTCTCTATGATTGGTTCGATGATTGTGCAGTATGCGATGATGTGGCATATTACGCTAACGATGCAATCAGGCATCGCGATGATGCTTTACATTATTTGTGGATTTTTGCCTAGTTTTTTTATTTCACCGTTTGCTGGTGTATGGGCAGATCGATTTGATCGAAAAAAACTTATCATTGCGGCAGATGCGATGATCGCTTTTGCTACACTTATATTAGCTATTGTGTTTTTAATGGGGTATGAGGAAATTTGGCTGCTGTTCGTGATGGCTGCGATTCGAGCGCTCGGATCGGGAATACATATACCGGCAGTCGGCTCTATACTTCCGCAATTTGTACCTGAAGAGCATTTGATGCGTGTTAATGGGATTAATGGAACAATACAAGCATTAATGATGTTTGTTTCTCCGCTTATTAGTGTGGGACTGCTATCTGTTACCTCGCTAAGCAATATTTTCTTTATTGATGTTGTGACAGCTATCCTTGCAATTGTTACGCTAATTTTGTTTGTTCCAATTGCAGCACATAAACGTAGTAAACAACAGGAAAAACTAAGCTACTTCGAAGATATGAAGCAAGGAATTAATTACGTTCGTCAGCATTCATTTCTGAAAACACTACTGCTGTTTTTCGTTCTCTTCTTCATATTGCTGGCCCCGGCTTCATTTTTAACACCGCTGCAAACGACGCGGACATTTGGAGAAGATGAATGGAGATTGGCGGCATTAGAGCTTGTTTTTTCTGTAGGGATGATGCTTGGCGGTGCTGCTATATCAGTTTGGGGTGGCTTCCGTAATCGGATTGTGACGATAACGGCTGCTATTGCATGGATGAGTGCTTGTACAATAGCGCTGGGTGTCGTACCTAACTTTATTGTTTATCTTTTATTTATGGGGCTGTACGGCATAGCAATGCCGTTCTTGAATTCACCGATGAATGTTATTTTTCAAGAAAAGGTGGATCCAAATTATTTAGGACGTGTATTTGGAATATTAGGAATGATCTCGACATCCATGATGCCAATCGGCATGCTAATTTTCGGACCGTTGGCAGATGTGATATCCATTGAGCTTCTACTCGTTATAACAGGATGTATTCTTTTAGTCCTTTGCTTGGTTTTTGGTCGCAATCGAAATTTATTAGAGGCGGGCGAACCAGTAAGTAAACCTGATGCTGAATCAAAAAGTAACTAATTAGGATCGAGTCTCCGTACTAGGGAGGCTCTATTTTTATTGTTCGTTTTTCTTTTATATATTGAAAATTGCAGCAATGTAGGCTACATTAGGACAGTAAACGATGATAGACCATACAGTAAACTTCCTTGTTCACTCCTCTATGCATATACTGATAATGATCCGTTATGATAAAGCCAGCTCTCCTATAACAAGTGATGGCACGATCGTTCCAGCACTCAACTTCCAAATCAATTTCAGCTTCCGAGTTTCTGTTACGTGCTTCTTTTACTGCTAATGCTACTACTTCTTGGCCAAGACCTTGGTTGCAATGTTGTGGTGATAAGAAGACAGCTAACCGAATAACTTGCTCCAGCGGGAAAAGTTGAATATAACCTATAAGCTCTTGATCAAGGTAAATACTGCAGTATTGCTCCAATCGAATCGTATGATCCGCGAATTCAAGTTCCTTCTTGCACATTTCATCCCAAGAAGGCCAATTGTAGATGTGATATGGGGGCAAATAGGTCCAAGCACTTACGGTTCTTGCATCAGATTCACTCATTATGCTGAGCTGTAATAATGGCTTCATTCCAGCACCCCTATATATCTATCGATTAATTCCATTCATTACTTTATTCAGAAAGGATCAGGCCTAATGTTAACAACGTTAAAACAACTTTTTATGTTTTCTCAACTTCAAGAAGAACAGCTTCAAGAGCTGTTATCGTTTGTGAAACACTGCACATATGAAGAAGGAGAGCTAATTCTCCGTCAAGGCCAGAGCGGTCATCAACTGTTTATTATAGAGCAAGGTGAGGTTCGAATTCAATTGGAGCACCCGAGTATTGTTCCGATTGCTACCTTAACACAAGGAGCATTCTTTGGGGAAATGTCTTGCTTGACTGGTGATCCAGTCAGTGCTTCGGTATATGCGAGCTGCTCGCTTAAATTATTGTCTCTCAATCGAGAAGGAATGCTTTATTTAATGGATCAAAGTCAAGCATTTCGCAAGCATATGGTTGAGGCTATGGTACGGAGAATTCAGCAATCCAATGAACGGGTTGCGGAGGAATATTCTAAAAACTTGTACTTTTTAAAGCGCAATGAGCTTGATGATCGCGAAAAGTTCGGTGAACTCATCGGTGCCAGTGACGCGCTACAATCCGTTAAATCAGCGATTCAAGCTGCAAGTCAGAGAAACGAATTAGTACTGATATACGGGGAGCCGGGAGTAGGGAAAAGACATGCTGCCAAACGTATTCATTATACATCACCTCGCCACTCCGAACCGGTAATATCACTTAATGCTGCTGAATTGAATGGGAATGAATGGCCTTCTATTATGGCGGCAGTAGGTAAAGGAACATTAATTCTCGAAGAGGGTGAAAAGCTTACAACCGAGCAATGGAAAGAGCTTCAGCTATATGTACAGAATAAGTATATTGTCATTACTTCAATAAAACGTTTGGAAGGGGCTTCTGTTTACATCCACGTACCACCGTTAAGAGAACGAACGCAGGATATACCATTGTTGGCAAAGCATTTTGTGCAGAAGGAAAATGGTACGCACGATCTCTTATCTGAAGAAGCGATTCGTACATTAACGTTGTTTCCTTACCTTACGAATAATGTGGCGGAACTAATCTCTGTTATCGAAGCTGCATTTTTATTAAGTGGTGGAAGAACAATTCAATCAACTCATTTAAAATTTTCGCGTTCTAAGCCACCAGGTGTTAGGCCTCGTGTTGGCCTTGCGCTTGGTAGTGGTGCTCTAAGAGGGATTAGCCATTTTGGTGTGTTGAAGGTGCTTGAGCAGGAAGGTATACCAATTGATTATATAGCTGGAACAAGTGTAGGCTCTGTAATCGGTGGTGCGTACGCCGCAGGAATGAGTCTGTATGAATTAGAAAAAGCAATTAAAAGACTAAGGTGGAATAATATTGTAAGCTTTACGTTTCCAAAGCGCTCTATTTTTCATAATGAGCCATTGTCTCAATTCATTGAAAGCTATCTTGGGGATATAAATATTGAAGATCTGCCTAAACCATTCGCTGCAATTGCATCAGATGCCAATACAGGTGAAGCTCATATTTTGAGAGAAGGCTCACTTGCTAAAGCGATTAAGGCAAGTACAGCCATTCCAGCACTTATGAGACCAGTGCATTATCAAGGTAAAATATTAGTAGACGGAGCTGTCGTACATCCGGTACCTGCTGCTTTAGTTCGAAGCATGGGGGCGGACTTAGTAATAGCAGTAAATGTTTGCACTGAGAACTTTACAAAAGGTGTACCGAGAAATTTTGTTAAGTCTTTGCTTAATACAATAGATATGATGAGTACAAAAATTGTAACGGAGGAATTACAGCTTGCTGATATCGTAATTCGTCCAGATCTAGACCATATCGTTACAGGATTTAAAGATTTTCAGCTCTATATGGATGCAGGTGAAAAAGCTGCACGCAATCATATTTCTGCGATTCATCCTCAGTTGCGCTTATAAGTAATTTTAAAAAAGGAAATACCGAGTGCAGGTAAAGTTTATATTACCTGCACTCGGTATATTTTAATTTAGCCCAGTTTAAGAACGGTAATGGTCGCGTTTGTTTCATTATGCAACTGAACGGCAACATTATCATTGTTAACGACTTGAAGTGTAGCTGGTACAGTTGTGACTTGGATAATAATTTCTGCTGTAGTAGGTCCTCCGCCATTTCCGGTAAAAGGAACGCCTGTAACTGGAGTACCGTTCAATTCGAGATCAAATCCTTGGGCATTACCCTGGTTATGAACAGAGAATGTTACTAGATAATAACCTGGTTCTAGAATTGTAATGGTGTCTGATGGTGGAGTAAATGGAGTGACGGAGAATCCATTTGTATATGTTACAGCAGTATCAGCAGGAATTGCATCGGTTCCGGTACTAGGGAATTGTCGCCAAGCAGTCAAGAAACTGGATAGACCCGTGGCACCGGTAGCGCCCGTAGCACCGGTAGCACCCGTAGCTCCAGTAGCACCAGTTGGTCCAGTCGCACCTGTAGCGCCAGTCGCACCCGCAGTACCAGTAGCACCGGTCGCGCCAGTAGCACCGGTCGCGCCAGTAGTGCCCGTAGCGCCAGTCGCACCTGCAGTACCAGTCGCACCTGTTACCCCTGCACCAGTTGGTCCAGTTGGCCCAGTCGGCCCCGTTGGTCCACGACGACCAATTGGATGTATCCCACTGATCGTAAGACTTCTATAGTATATGGAATCTATTTTCTAAATGTATGTGTTATTGAACAACAGTTAAAGATACAAATAGATACCTAGAAAGTGAAATAGGAAAGGTAAGGAAAAATAGTTTTTTGGATTGAGGAATAATAAAGAACATAGCTTCTATCTATAATAGAAGGGGCATCTCTAACGAGAATGCCCCTTCTGGTTTCTAAAAGTTTATTAGTTCATAAGTTGGTAGGTTAAGTGATACGTTGTGCAGACCATACAATAGGAGCACCGGCTCCACCTAGATCTAACCCTATGGTCAATCCATCTGCTTCATAGAATAAGCCTACCGTATCACCGGCAATTAATTCTGCTTCCCCGGCTAGTGTAACAGTACCGCTCCCAAGGACAGCTCTAAGTGTCAGTACAACTACACTGATATTTAAGATAGGGAATAATCCTGTAACCAAGTCTGTTACAATAGGAGAAGTTCGGCGGATTACGAAAGCTGGATCAACACCAGCCCCTAGTGTGACTGTAATTGCTGCAGTAGTTGTATAATTAATGGTAGCCGTAAAAGCATATCTACCTGTTTCCGGGACAGTAAATATTCCTGTGGTAGTATCAAAAGCTCCAGAGTTGAAATATGGTGCTGGATCAGTCCATGGCGCAATTTGTGTTGTTGCAGCCACTCCAGCTAAGGTAGAAAGAGCCGAGAAGCCTTCATCAAATCCTGGCCCAGTCTCACCTGTCGGTCCAGTAGGTCCTGGATCGCCTGTAGCCCCAGTAGCACCTGGATCACCAGACGGTCCAGTAGGCCCTGGATCGCCCGTAGCGCCAGTAGCGCCAGTAGCACCCGTAGCACCCAGATCGCCCGTTGCACCAGTAGGCCCCGGATCGCCAGTAGCGCCAGTAGCACCTGGATCACCAGTAGGTCCAGTAGGCCCTGTGTCGCCCGTAGCGCCCGTAGCACCAGTAGGTCCAGTAGCGCCCGGATCACCCGTAGCGCCAGTAGCCCCTGGATCGCCAGTAGCGCCAGTAGCACCCGGATCACCAGTCGGTCCTGGATCACCCGTAGCGCCCGTAGCACCTGGATCACCAGTCGGTCCAGTAGCGCCCGGATCGCCCGTTGGTCCAGTAGGCCCTGGATCACCCGTAGCGCCAGTAGCACCTGGATCACCAGTCGGTCCAGTAGGTCCTGTAGCGCCAGTAGCGCCAGTAGCGCCCGTAGCCCCTGGATCACCAGTCGGTCCTGGATCACCCGTAGCGCCCGTAGCCCCTGGATCGCCAGTTGGACCAGTAGCACCCGGATCACCTGTAGCGCCCGTAGCCCCTGGATCACCAGTCGGTCCAGTAGCGCCCGGATCGCCCGTTGCTCCAGTAGCACCCGGATCACCTGTAGCGCCCGTAGCCCCTGGATCGCCAGTTGGACCAGTAGCCCCCGGGTCGCCTGTAGCGCCCGTAGCCCCTGGATCACCAGTCGGTCCAGTAGCGCCCGGATCACCAGTCGGTCCAGTAGCCCCTGGATCACCAGTCGGTCCAGTAGCACCCGGATCA
>Ga0160467_101084_pt1 | contig 13951 bp, 13 predicted proteins | sample HID1972I_E11MG_FD_108221 | JGI IMG/M metagenome (GOLD analysis project Ga0160467, IMG submission 108221) | Enriched pill bug-associated microbial communities from UW Madison campus, WI, USA - HID1972I_E11 MG | ecosystem: Host-associated > Arthropoda: Insects > Digestive system > Unclassified ...
CACAAAAAAGCCCATCGGAGAAATTCTCCAATGGACTATTCATTATTATTGTGGTACCGGTGAGAGGACTCGAACCTCCACGGGTCTCCCCATTCGATTTTGAGTCGAACGCGTCTGCCATTCCGCCTATTGTTGTTCCACTAAATTGATTAGTAAATTCAACTGATCCACATTCTTAATGCCCCACTCCCGTACATCACCCTTCGATTCATTATCTGTTAAATAATTGAATGCCGGAGCTAATTCCTTATGTCCACTATCAATGACGTCGAACAGATACGGAATAGCTGGAGTTCCTAGCAACTTTAATTGATCGACTTTCTCAGTATCATTGATCGTTTCATCAACAATACTTTTTACTTTATTCGGAATTTCTTTAAGATAAGCGGTATATATCGTTAGAAACTCTTTTCCTGTATTCCAATCTGTTCTTTTTCTCATATCTACTTTCGAGATCTGTTCAAGAGCTACGGCGTAGATATACTCCTTGACCCCATCTTGTTCTGATTGGTCTAATAACTGTATTAGTTCAGGTAAAGCAGCGAATCCTAAATCAGTAATCACTTCAAAATCTTCGTTACTCTTTACATTGTCATACAAATTAGAACTAGCGCTTATTTCCGATGAAGCTGAATAATCTATAGATTGTTGTATCTTGTTAATTCTTAAATGAATCTCTTCACTAACATCGACTTTGCCATTAGAGCAAGACGACATAAACACGACAATGATCGTAACAGCAATAACAACAGCTAGCTGGCGAACTATATAAAAAAAAAACTTATCCTTCCTCATCATTACATCCTTCTCAACAGTAGTTTTACAGCTTTATCCTACGATGTGGCTCTATTTATTTAACACTTGTTTACTTCGTGGCTCATTACTAATTGCTTGCAGTCGCTCCAAAATGTATATTGATTGTTGATTTCTATCTTTTCCCACAATATGTTCAGCACTGTATTCATCCACAATTCGTCCATCACGAAATAAAACAACACGATCACCATATGTAGCAACATACGGATCATGCGTAACGATGAGCATTGATTGTCCTAGCTTGTCACGCATACTTAGAAGCAACTCAAGTATATCTTCTGAATTACGAGAGTCCAGATTTCCTGTGGGCTCATCGGCAAGCAGTATGGCTGGCTTATGGATTAATGCTCGCGCTATAGCAACTCGCTGTTGCTGGCCTCCAGACAACTCCGCTGGACGATGCTTACTTCGCTCTGATAAACCTACTAAATGTAACATTTCCTCCGTTAAGGTGGTAATCTTCTTCTTAGATTTTCCTGCCAGAACGAGTGGTAATGCTACGTTTTCTTCTGCTGTTAATGAGCTAATAAGATTGAAGAATTGGAATACAATCCCTACCATATCTCGACGATAATGAGAAACTTCTGGTTCGAGATAGAAATTCTGCCACTCCCCATCTTTAACCCGAATCTTACCTTCCGTAGGGGGTTCTAGCCCGCCTAGCAATTGTAACAGCGTTGTCTTACCTGATCCACTAGGCCCCATTATCATAACAATCTCTCCTGCTGCCAAGTCTAAATCAATATGGTCTAGCGCTACGACTTGATTATATTCTTTCCCATATATCTTGGTAAGATTTCTTACTGCTAATATTGAGTTTGAATCTCCCACGAGTACTCCCCCCATCCGCATTTTTATTTAACGGTTACCAATGTTTATCTCACAACGTCATATATTTTTTCCTCTTGATACCACTCTGCCTGTGCTTGAAACATAGTTTTATATTCACCGCCTAATTGAATCAATTCATCGTGATTTCCTTGCTCGACCAACACTCCATTCTTCAATACAAGTATACGATCTGCTAGACGCGCAGGACCTAGGCGATGAGAGACCATAAACGAAGTTCTGCCAGCAGATAATTTTTGAAATGTTTTAAATATTTCTAGTTCTGCTAATGGATCCAAGGCTGATGTAGGTTCATCTAGAATCAATATTTCTGCATCTCTAACAGCGGCACGTGCAATCGCTATCCGTTGCCATTGTCCCCCAGACAATTCAACTCCCCCCTTAAATTCCGATCCCAAACGTGTCTCGATCCCTTCAGGCAATCGTTGCACCATCCCTATTAATCCTACTGCACTTAATGCATCAAGCGTCTCATCTTGATTTAATTGTTTATGCATCGCTCCAAAAGAAACATTATCATGAACAGTAAAATTATAATGTACAAACTGTTGAAAAACTGCTGATACATTAGTTAAATAGCTGTCTATATTGAAATTTTTCAGTGGTTCTTTATCAACAAAAATATCTCCTTGTGACGGCGAATACAAACCAAGTAAACAGTTCATAAGCGTAGTCTTGCCTGCACCATTCTCTCCAACAACAGCTATCGTCTCACCGCGCTTAACTGTAAAAGAAATATCAGTTAACACTTTATGTTCTGTATTCGGATAAGTAAAATGTAATCCTTTCACACTTAATTGTTGATAGTTCTTCGGAAACTCTAAGTCGCCAGTCGACTTAGAAGCCTCAGGGAGAGACAAGTATCTATACAAATGATTAATGAATAGACTCATTTCCAACACTTGACCTAGACTTGCACCTATACTTCCCATTGTTCCTTGCACTATTGTAACAGCACTCATTAACGCTACATAATCCCCTAGCGTCAACAGGTTCTTATTAATATGCATCACAAGTATAATAGCTACCGTTAATGCAGAAAATTGCAGTATAAGCACACCTGTGATGCGCCCCCATCCTTCTTTAGCATACTGCTTCAATAGTTTATTACGAACATTAGCAAATAAATGTGCCCAGCGTTCGATCAATAATTCTCCTAATTGAAATATTCGAATTTCTTTCGCTGCTTGTCTAGACAACATAAGTCTAAAGGTATAGTCCATCTCCCTGCCTTGATGTGTTGTATTCACTGCTAAACGATATCTTTTTTTCTTCGCTACTAATAAAATAATAATACCTGGAAAAGTAGAGCCAATGAGTAATAGCGGCAAGCTCCAATGTACGATGCTTAGCATCACTACAACTGTAATTAAGGAAACAACGTTACTAATTAAAGTAAATGCACTTCGAATAACCTCAGCACCACTACGAGTTAGTGCTTGTGATACCATAGTTAGTTCATCATATAATCGAGAATCTTCATAATAATAATATGGAATAGATATTGATTTGCGTAAGATGCTACGTTGTAAACAAAAGTTCGTATCTTCCTTTGCAATATTAAACAAATATTCACTCGTTTCCGATAAAATACTATTTATAATATTGAGTCCATATGTAGCAGCAACTAGTAATAATATAGGCAACAAGTTTACAGTATGAGCAGTAGCAGTAGTAATAGCATCTATTGATACTTTCTGTAACCAAATTTGCATTGCAGGTATTGCCGAAATCAATAGCAACAGTACTATCCAAGATGTTACTATCAACGGCCTTACTTCCCACATAATTCTGACAACTCTCCATAAGTTATGCATAGAGGTTCTTAAATTTGTCTTATTTTTATTAACTTTTTGCTTCATAATGGCTACGCCTCTGTACAATTTTGTTTTCTCGTTCTATAAGCTGTTCTAAGAAGTGTTCTACCTTGCCTTTATTCACCGATTGGCGTGCTACAATGACTCCTTGTTCGTTGATTACATATGCAAATGGAAAACGTTGTATACGCCATTTCTTAACAACTTCAATATCTGAGACTATTCTAACAGCCGGCAGTGCTTGACCTGCTAAAGACCACATCGTTCTTGCCCGTTCTGCATCCTTATCCATAATAATCAATTTAATATGCATATGCGAATATTTATTTGCAATCTGCGGTATAATCTCCATCATTTCACGACAAAATGCACAGCTATAATCAACAACGAACAAGATAGTATGACGTTCCTCTACCGCTTCGTAGATATCAGTAAATGGATGCATCTTATCAGTAGTAAGCGAATAAACTGCTATCGGCGGCATAGCTATACCAGGAAGTAACCCTTCTTTTTTGAATTCTCGATGTGATAACCGCCATAACTTTACAAACAAGATGAATAATATAGCAATCCCAAGCCAAAGTGCTAAAATTGATTGCTGCCAAATCGGCATTATACCTCCCCCATTCATTCCATCTCCATTAACAGTACTGTTCTCACAACCTAAAGATTCTACTACTTAATTGACTTCTCAAATGAATAGACAGATGTACACAGACTGAGAAGAAGTAACAACAACGCGGGTAGCAATATCAAAGTAGTAACTTGCTGAATAGAGATTGTTAGTAATAAGGACAATGATGACTCAGTTGACCAAATCATAATCGGTAATGCATAGACCAGATAAACAATATTTTGTACGATCCCTGCCTTACCTAACTTTGTACTCATAAATCTCCCATGACAACCACAAGTCATATCTATCTTCTTTACCATTGCATAACCATGCAACCCGATAAAACAGATGAATAGTAAACTACATACAATCGCAGCTGAACGAGCAAAGTATCCAAGCAAGATCAAACTGCCAGTTGCAAGTTCTACACCTACAAGTAAAACAGCAACCAATTTATTTAAGCTGCCTGGGATTAGCTTTAGTAAATTTATAACATTAAGCAAACTTCCAAGCGACAATAGTTTTAATATCGCTGATACCAACAACATCAAGCCAAGCGCAATTTGCAAAATAAGTGCTAAATAATTCATATATACCACCTTCGGCTACTTAACAGTTAATTCTTCAGTGATGGAATTCGATGCGATCTGTTTAGCATACAAGATCGAAACAAGAAGTGATATAACAACTACTACGACAATAGGTAACGCTATTGTCAACCAGTTTATCGTCCATCCACTGAATTCATCGGTTCCGCTAAATATTCCTATAATAATCCATACACCTGCCAGTATTCCTATAACAATAGCAGCAATCGCATACAATAGACCTTGTACGATTATCAACGATCTTAATTTTGCTGTTGTTAGACGAATCGCACGTAGGATGGCGTACTCTCTACGCTGTGCATGAAAAGTCGATCCAAATGTGTTAATTATCCCGATTATAGATACGATTATAAAAATTACCATGACTGCCCATAAAATCGTATATTGTTCTCTTGACTGATCTGCGATACGCAATAGCTCTGAATCAAGATCCGTAACCTTTATTAGTGGATCATCTGCTAGTAGCTCCTGTAATGCAATCCTTACACTAACAATATCCGCCTCTTCGTTAACTTGTACATAAATTGTTGTAGGTGCAAGCTCATTTGATCCGGTGTTAGGATCACCCTCAAGCCATGATACCTTTGGATTGTGATGATCGACTAACACCAGCGTTTCATCTATGGTAAATGCTAACTCTGTTACACTACTTACGGGTAACTCAGATTGCTCTAATTTTTTGCCTAAACTAGTTCTTTGCAGATATATGGAATCGCCTATGACTAATCCCATATGCTTAGCATACTCCAGTTGTATGACTACCCCCGACGACAGCTCTTTATGCGCTCCCTCTACCAACCCCATCTGCTGCATCAACTTTAAATCCGTCTGCGCCACGCCTATCCATTGATATTGATAGGTATCATATAACGGTGTGCCTTTTTTAAAATACTCAGGAGGATTACTGTTACGCTGCAACCATTTTGGATCAGCTCGTTCATAATCCATATCTCCCAGAAGTACAGCATAGGGTGAACTCACTGGTAACGCTTGTTTAACCCCTTTCACTAGACGCACTTGCTCTACTACGTTAGAAGACATTGGAACAAGCTTCTTTGTAATCACGATCGGTGTAATGTGCTCACGTAAAACTTGTTCCGCATTTGCACGGGTTAGATTATCTATGAATACTGGGATAGCAATGGAGGCAGTTACAATACTTGCTAATAGCATAATAATGAACGAATTTTGCCTGCGTAATGCTACGAATTGCTTCACTGCATAATAAGCTTCAGCTACCGCGAATTTACGAATAAACCAGCCGCTACTACGAGAGATGATAGGAATCATATATCCCGTACCAAGAATACATCCTCCTGCTGCTAACAGTCCGCCCAACAGTGTAAGGAGCAAGCGTTCAATACTATTAATAAGATCTAACCATGCCAGGCATAGTGTTATACAGCCAATGATAAACAGACTCCCAGCAACCCATCCACTCGCTCTATTTAACTCCTGCTGTTCACTATATCGAAGAGCAACTAAAGGGGCAGTAGAGGTAGCAGTAGTGACGGCAATTCTCATTACAGACAATGTCAATACTATCCAGCCTAACACTGCAATTATAGCGATAACTCGCCAGTTAATCTCCACATAATTCAATGTAATTCCCATCATTGAATTAATAAACTGTGTTGAGATCGTACACAAAAGAATACCTACACCAACACCAAGGGCAATACCAAGCAAATTTAATACCGCTGCATCCATCATGACCATTTTATAAATGACCTGTTTAGTTGCCCCTACCATTCGGAATGTTGATAATTCTCGCACACGTCCAAGCAACATAAATTTGTAACTACTTGTCAAAAACAGGATACAGACTAGTAGTAATATGCCCCCTAAGCCAATTGCTATAAATCTAAATATTGTCATTTCCTTTACATACGTCGTACTCTGCGATCGCAACGCTATATCCATATCAGCATCAATTTCTGCTCGGATCGTTGCCGCCACAGCGTTAGCAGATTTACCATCTGCTAGAACGAGATATACAACATTGGCAACCTCACCTAACGAGTATTCTTGGCGAATGGCATCTAGATGCAAAATTACTGCAGGGTCCGATGTATGATTAGGGATAATTTCACCTACTTTTTTTTTCAGTACGATATCATCACTTACAGGGAATTCCTTCGTATCCCCTACTTCCACTCCCCATCGTTTCGCTAGATCTTCAGTAATAACCATCTCTTCAGGCTGTAATTCTATTGTAAATTGATAGTAGTTACGGATCAATTCATTAGGTTCAACTGCATAATAATTAATACCATCCATCCGTCCAATTCCATTTAATGCAATATCAAAAAGTGGGATAGCCTCTCCTGATTTGATAACCCCCTCCAAACTTCTTAATTGGGAGATCTGCTCTTTTGTCAATAGTTTTTTCTCTTGCTGCCCCTTGAATGGACTATATCCTGCAACGATATCAATCATTCCTATGTCCTTATTGATTGTATTTTGCACGGAACGCTCCATGGAAATGTACAGCGAACTTATAACGATAATGAGACCGAAGGTAACAGCAATACCGATACAAGTTAGGATTAGACGCTGTTTCTTAGCAAATAACATCTTCATTGCAATTCCAAATATAGAGCGTTTCATCATTAACCTCCTACAAAGACTTATGCCTCTTTTATAAATCCTATATAAGTCTACCATTTATCCAATTACTTGTTTATTATCTTGCCCGTTATCCTACAACAACTATTACAATAACTAAAACTACCTGCACAACAAACAATGCTAGATTCCCCCACAAATGGGGAGGTGTAATTTTACTCGGTGCATTCATTTTAAAGCAACCGCAGCCATATGGAAAACTTCTATTCATATTCATAAACATCACTGTTATAAACAAAAGTTGTAAAATAGATCCTAAGGTAAAACCATACAACCGCGTCCAGGGTAAAAGAATCCACACAGCTGTTAATAATTCAGTGACAATTAGTAATGGTGCCAATCTAGTTGCTATTGATATCGGTAACTGATATTTACCTAATTGATACATACTTACGATATAACTGAAGGTATACGGTGTACGCAATTTTTGTACAAAACTTTTGTAATACAAGAAAGCTATGACTATCGACACTATCCAAATTATTATACTAATAATCATGATTTAATCACACTCAGCTTATTCGTTATAAACTGTTGAATATCAGTAATATCCTGATTAATATGCAGTTGATGAACTATCATCTGTTCTGCATATTGATCATCCATATTGACAGCTACAATACAAGGATGCGTTTTGATTTTTAACATATGAGCAATCTCCATTCGATCACTAAATATAATGTGTCCATCAAATACTAACAATTCTAGTCCTTGTTGTTCAATTATCTGTTTTAGTGGCTTAACCCAATTTTTGGTGTTTGGATAACCTACCACATCTAAACAAAATACAAATCCACGAAATCCCTTTTGTAGCTTTGTCTGAATAGTATCTACCGACAGCAATCCCGTAACATATTGGCGATGTTCCTTTACCTTATGTAGTAGAACAACATATAACAGAAACGAACAGACACACGTTAATAAAATTGAAATTACAACCGTCACCTACTTATCTCCTTAGATAAAATTTTATTTTAGTGCACTAGTTCCACTCCGATTTGCTCTTCCAACTTGTACAACCACAACTCAAGTGTAAGTAAGACCCACAAATCTTCTCTCACTAACATCCCCTGTCGAAACTTATATAGTGCTTGTAACCATTCTTCATGTGATAGTATGTTCAATATTCGGATTCGTCCCTTAGATGCTACATGATTAATTTCGTTCCATACTTTTTTTAGGCCCTCATGTGTAAGAGGGAGATGTACTGTTTTGTTCTTACGTTCAATAATTTGCTGAGGTAAATAACTCCCCATTGATTTGCGTAACAGTGGTTTAGTCATATTCCCTTGAAATCTTACTTCTCCTGGTACCCGAAATAAAAACTCGACAAGTTCCCGATCAAGAAATGGATGTTGCATCGTCACACCATATTTCGCAGCTAACACTCGATCCATAAACAAGTGAGCTTTCGTACCTTTAAACTGTCGATAATAATCTTGTTGATTGTATGAAGGTATCTGCTTAAGCTCTTCTATAAACGAATCAGGATTATGTTTACGAAGTTCTTTAGACCAACCGTTTCCTATTAATGGTCCTAAAGCGTAATGAGTAAGTAGCTTAAGAGTCGAAAGTCTATAGCCACTTGCCATTTTTGAGGCCTCATTAATCGCAAGGGGGATTTTACCCGAACGCAGCATATCCGCTAGAGTTGGATATGATCCTGTCAGCAGATGATCACTTCCATAACCCGTGAACATTTGCTCAGCCCCAGCACTAGAAGCACTACGAATTAGAGATGCTGTCAAACTAGCAGTAGCCACAGTAACAGTCGGTTCATACGTCCATAGGTATCCATTCGGAAATTGATTAAAAGTCCCATAATCATCACAAACTTCGAAGATAGCATCACCGCGACTATTGTAAAGATCCAACACAGTATAAATATATTCACGCTCGTCACACTCATGCCAGCGTTCAAAAACACCACTCACTGGAATTGTACTTACTTTTGGAAACTCTGATCTTGCTATACCATATAATAAAGTAGAATCAAGGCCACCACTCATCATAATAGCCTGTTTAACTGATGGCATCATTCTACGTTTCACAGCATTCACCATTAACTCACGAAAATGCGATTCATATTCATCAACGTTGCGATAACGTATTACTTCACATTGATCATATAAATTCCAGTATTTATATGTAGATACACCGTCGTTAGTTGCCTCTAACAATGAGGCACTTGGTAAGCGATACACATTGTCGTACGGTGTATTCTCTGTATCCGTTTGACCATTATATAAATAAAAATCCATTAAGTAGTTGATATTTATCTGTTCAAGCGAGAACACATCCTTCAGCAGACAAAGATCACTGGATATCCATAATGTCCGTTTCTGCTGTGTCCAAAATAACGTGCGCATTCCAATATGATCTCGCACAGCAATTACCTTACAATTAAGTTCATCCCAAATAACAAAAGCAAATTCACCTATAAAATCATAGACTATATTGATTCCGTGCATTATTATAAGTTCTAGCGCAAGCTCCAAATCATTTACGTATTCTGTCGCACAAAAATTCGAAATAGAGAGGCGTTTTAGTAGGACATCTCTATTATCTAGACGAATATCACCAATAATAGTATGTTGTTGACGCATAACACACATTTGCTGCGGCATATCGGACGTAGATGATGATTCTATGACTAGTGTACAAATCGCTGACTCATGATGTAACCTAGTACGAAATTGGTTATAGGGCGTGCGTATCGATTCTATAAATGAGTGTTCATTAAAAGGAGCTATCGTAGTTCCGTCCAAATTAATTGCAGCTACAAACCACCTCATCTATATTCTTCCTCCTTCTGTCGAAAGAATGATGTGAAATTGATCAGTATATTGAGAATCTTCGTTAATATTGTGTCCATTAAGCATTAACCATGCATGAGCAGAAAACGGCATCTTGCGAACACCAACTACTAAATCTACAGGTAGATAATATTTCTTTCGTAAATATTGATAACCTAGAAAAGAACGATGCATACATTGCGCAGAACGTGGATACATTGTACAGACATAATCAATAGTCATTAACAACTCATTAATTTCTTCATTAGTGTACTGAGTTTTCTTCACTTTTTTTACCTTTGCTGAATCTAGTGGATAACGCCTCATATGTCTTTTAAGCAATCTTTCGAATCCAACCACCTGTAAGCTAAGATCAATTCTAAAAAGCGAGAGGTATAGTTTTATAATTTCCAACTTACTCGTCATATTCACCTCATCTTAATAAGTTTATTCCGTTTTAGTTCATTTATAAAATTTTCTATATCAATATGTAACTGTTGCTTAGAGGCATCAGCATATTTGTGCTGTAACAGTATAATGAGAGCATCCTTATCTAGACCAGATTCGATACCACTCCAAATATCAGCACCAATCTCATCCACACCATAGAAAAGACCACGTTTTGTATCAAATAAGACTTTTTCTCCATCTTCGTCAACACTTCTTACATACGGATTAATTTTCACTAATTTCACTCACCCCAATGAACAATATCTATTAAATATTAATATGTATCGTTAACACATGCAGGAAAATGTATCTGCATGTGTTAACGGCACTTCTTTTGAAAGATTGCACATCAAGATGCAACAGCTAAAAAATACAAGCTCACGCTGATTTCGTGTAAAGTAGGCTCTAATATTATTATGGTTGAATATGTATGAGGTGGTTGCCCTAACTATTGATGGAAACTTAATCTAGCATATTGTTTTTTACCAATTATCCTCATAAATGTCTACGGTGGACAACTGTACACGATGTTTTAATAGTTGAGCTGTCACACTAGATTGATAATCAATCCTTCAGAATCGATCATTAGCAGTTGGCATGATTATAACACGTATCTGGTGGATCTTTGATCTGACAAACAGACTCATAATTGCAATTCTTAGTTTCCAAACAATTCTTTTGAAGGAACCAGTAAAAACCTGTCTTATCAAGTGAGAAATTCTCAAGTCCAATGCCACATTCACCTTGAATAAGTTCTTTTGACTTTCCAAACTTCACCAGCACTGGCGTTGCATAAACCTTGTTAAACATTTAAAACACCTCCTGTTTTTTGTAATATTTGTAGTTTATGTAACTAAATACCAACTACTATCTCATTGTATGATATTATACCGTTTTTTTTAACATATTTTTTATTTTTTAGTATATATTGTAATTTCTTGATTAGGGAACACAAATTTGTTTTCAAAACAAAATAATATATTCGACTGAAAATTAGAGTTGTAGGCAGAAAATTAAAGTGCTAAACCGAAACGCTCGCGGTCGACTGACAAGATGCAGTCCTTACTCCTGGTTATTCTTCCAGAATCGTCGATAAGGCGATATTAGTTCGCTACAATGGAGTTTCAGTAGGCTTACTTACTAAAATCGGCTATTGTCACCGTAATTTTATATAGAGTTCAAAAGAACTAAGTGCTAATTCGAAGATTACCGGAAGAAATGTATCTTTTATGGAATTAATTCCTAAAACAAAATGAATAATTTATTTTTATATTGAAATTTACTTTTTTTCATTACTGACACTTGAATAGAATGATGCACGCTTGATCTTGAAAAATAGTGGTCATTTCTGTAAAAGTACAGCGATGGCCACTATTTTATCTTCGCAATTATAAAATGTAGAATATTAATGGCATTTACATTTTGTTGTATTTATTAATATGCAAAATCCAAATCCAATTAGTGTCCTAGTTGATTTCACTGCAATAGAAATATTAATTAAAAATGAAGCATCGCTATTCAATGTGATTCTAGTGATTGTTGCATCATCCCATGTATAGCAAAGTAGGTTGATACATTTCCTGATGTACCTTTATTTATTATCGTCTGTGAAGTGGAATTCAGCCCAAATTTTACATCTTTGTTAACTGAATCATAAATCAATAGTGCTAGTTTTTAAGCTTCCAATGTTTTTCTTTATTAGATCAAATACTCTGTTATCTCTATTACTTGATCAGAACCACCACGTTCACTATTTTGTATAAAATCAAAAAAATCTTGAGTAAATTTTTTCACGTATCCTATTGCTACTCAACTGAAGTAACCATCTATCTTAGAAGACCTTGTAATATTTTCTTCTTTACTTGGAGTTCTAATATGGAATTAACTTATATTTAAAAATCTATAAACACTTTACCTTTCCTTCTTTTAGTAAAACATGTAAATTTATCACAACTATATTATACGCATAACATAGATAAATTTATATTTTACTCCTGAATGATCTATTAGTTATCTTAACTGTTCATGCTCGGCGTGTAGTTTGTTAGAATCCAGCCAGGTAAGTGTTTCTAAAAAAAATTGAACTTAGTCACCAGAATCATCTAATAAACAAGAAAAAGATTAACAAGAAGAGCAGTAGATTTATTATTGAGGAAATAACTAAATGGCTGGTGCAGAGGCTAATTATGAGCTGCTTGAGAAGTACCCTGGAGTTTTTTAATAGGTGTGTAGAAAACATCCCTATCCCTTGTTGCAGTGTTGGTTTATCTATCATTAGCAGTCAGCTCCTAAAGCTTGTGTAAATGGCGATTTTAAAATGTACAGTTTTGCTAGCATAGGAATATACAATTTTTTTGGGTAGAATAGCCCCTCAAAGGTAGGTCGTGAAAGCTTGACATGGAGCCTCTACGTGCATGACTTGTGAGCTAAGAAACCAGTAGTATCAAGGGTTAGCTTATGACTCAGGCTATCATGCTCACCTTTCCATGTAAAGCCTTCACTCCGATGGTTGATTTTGCTTTCTATTCTTAAACAATCATTTATAATGCTTGTACATGCAAGAGAAAAAAAAGTAAACTGGTTATTGAAAGGTTAGATTTTCGAAAGATTCATGATGGATTATCGAACTGCATCGTGCCATGCAAGTTTTATGAGACGGCACGTGTGAAGAATGCTATCATGTTTGAATCTTTGCAAATAGGTATTGCCATGGGGGAATTGTCCGTCCATTATATCAACATGATAATAATCTTCATGATTATTATCTAAATCTTGAATTTTCTCTTTCATGTTAAAAAATCAATACACATTACTGATGATCCAATCCTAATCACTATGTTTTCTCCCAAGTTATCAGTTATGGTAATTTAATAGATTCCGTTATTATTTCAACAGTTTACTTTTCTTTGTGATATTTTCCAATTATTCAATCTATTAAAACTCTACTTAATCGAACAATCTAACTCTTTGATTGTATGTGCTCCCCATTCATTAATAAGTTCATATCACACATGATCAAGTTTTCCTTTATATACATAGTACTCGCTTTACTCCAACCAGTTCCATTCAATTTTGGGTCTTCTAAAATGTAATTACAAATGTTGACCAAATATTCCCTATAGTTTCCTGTCGGATTAATTTTTTGTTCACGAGAATATGAAATCTTTCTAGTTCTCATTTATTCATCCAAAAACGTGCTCTTTTACATTACTTAAAATAGTCAGGATCATGTCATTAGTTTTTAATTAACACAAAAAAGCCCATCGGAGAAATTCTCCAATGGACTATTCATTATTATTGTGGTACCGGTGAGAGGACTCGAACCTCCACGGGTCTCCCCATTCGATTTTGAGTCGAACGCGTCTGCCATTC
>Ga0160467_101085_pt1 | contig 13924 bp, 13 predicted proteins | sample HID1972I_E11MG_FD_108221 | JGI IMG/M metagenome (GOLD analysis project Ga0160467, IMG submission 108221) | Enriched pill bug-associated microbial communities from UW Madison campus, WI, USA - HID1972I_E11 MG | ecosystem: Host-associated > Arthropoda: Insects > Digestive system > Unclassified ...
TACCGCTAGCGCCGGGCCAGCAGTTCCGCGCGCAGTCGTTCGTACTCCGCTTCGCTGATCCGGCCCTGCTCGGCGCGCTGGTGCAGTGCGGCCAGCTCCGCCTGCAGTTCCTGCGGCAGTTGCAAGTCACGGGCAAGGCGCGCGGCGGCCGACGGCTGTTCGGGCGGACGCTTGCCCGCACGGTAGGCGGCGCGCGCCAGCCACAGGATCAACGCACCGAAAATCACCACGCCGGTGATCCAGATCATCCAATGTCCCGTTCCCAGGATCTCCATCGCGCGCTCCTCTTCGTCCCGTAGCCGTTATTGTCAGCGTTCGCGCAGCCAGCGCGCCACCTGCGGCGCGAAATAGGTCAGTACGCCATCGGCACCGGCACGCTTGAAGCACATCAGCGATTCCAGCACGCAGGCCTGCTCGTCCAGCCAGCCGTTGGCCGCAGCGGCCTTCAGCATCGCGTATTCGCCACTCACCTGGTAGGCGAAGGTTGGTACGCCAAAGGCTTCCTTCACCCGTCGCACCACGTCCAGATAGGGCAGGCCCGGCTTCACCATCACCATGTCCGCGCCTTCCTCCAGGTCCAGCGCGATCTCGCGCAGGGCCTCGTCGCCATTGGCCGGATCCATCTGGTAGGTCTTCTTGTCCGCCTTGCCGAGGCTGCCGGCACTGCCCACCGCATCGCGGAACGGGCCGTAGAACGCCGACGCGTACTTGGCCGAATAGGCCATGATGCGGGTATTGGTGAAACCCGCTTCATCCAGCCCGCGACGGATCGCACCGATGCGTCCATCCATCATGTCCGAGGGCGAAATCACGTCCACGCCGGCCTGCGCATGCGATACCGACTGCTTCACCAACGCGTCGACGGTGATGTCGTTGAGCACGTAGCCGCTGTCATCGATGATGCCGTCCTGTCCATGCGTGGTGTACGGGTCCAGCGCTACATCGGTCATCACGCCCAGCTCCGGGAAACGCTGCTTGAGCGCACGCACCGCGCGCTGGGCCAGGCCGTCGTCATCCCAGGCCGCTTCGGCATCCAATGACTTTCGCGATGGGTCGATCACCGGGAAGATGTCGATGACCGGAATGCCAAGTTCCAGCGCTTCCTCGCCCACCCTCAACAACGCTTCGATGGACAGCCGCTCCACGCCCGGCATCGACGGCACGGCCGTGCGGCTGGCCAGTTCATGCACGAACACCGGATGGATGAGGTCGTCGGCGGTGAGCGTGTTCTCGCGCATCAGGCGGCGGGAGAAATCATCGCGACGCATGCGGCGGGGGCGGTAGAGGGGATGGGACATGAAAGACTCCGTGGAAACGACGGTTACTGCAGCAGATAATCGCGCGGCAGCAGGGGTTCGGGCAGCGGACGATGGCCGAGGGCGTCGAGCTGGTCGATCTCCACCGTGCGCACCATGGCGTCCAGCGGCAGGTCGTTGGGCTCGGTGCCAAAGGGCTCTTCCATCTCTTCGCCCAGCTGGTCCAGGCCGAAGAATGCATAGGCCAGCACCGCCGACAGCACGGGCGTGGCCCAGCCCATCGAGCTTGCCAGGCCGAACGGCAACAGCACGCAGAACAGCCATGCGCAGCGGTGCAGCAGCAGCGTGTAGGCGAACGGCAACGGGGTGGAATGGATGCGCTCGCAGCCGGCCTGGATCGACGACAACGCATGCAGGCGCTCTTCGCACTGCGCATAGAGGATCGGCGGCAGACGCCCTTCACGCAGCGGTACGGCCAGCTCGGCAGCGATCATCGACAGCAACGCGTCGAGAAGATTGCAGCGTCCGGCCAGCGCGGTGCACTGCGCTTCTTCCAGCCAGGGCCGCACGGCCAGCCCCATGTCGCGGTCGCGCAGGCGGGCGGCCAACGCATGTGCGAACGCGATCGACAGGTGGGCGATGCGCTGGCGCCGTGGGGCATCGTCATGCAGCACCTGCTGGACCAGGCGGGACAGCGAGCGGGATTCGAAGATCAGCTGCCCCCACAGCCGGCGCCCTTCCCACCAGCGCTCATGGCAGGCGTTGTTGCGGAAACTGAGAAAGATCGACAGCACAAGGCCCAGCAGGGCGAACGGCGCCGACGAAATCCGCTCGATGCCGGGTGGCCGGCCGATTTCCACCACGGCGGCGACGGCGATGGCGAGCAGCAGGATGGCCAGCACCTTGGGCGCCACCGCAGGCACGATGGAGCCGCGCAGGATGTACAGGAGCTGCCAGCCGTGGGGACGTGGACGGATGATCATCGGATGCGGGAAGAGGCGCCGGGCACCAGGAACGGTGCGCATGACGGCGCGATCGACTGATACGCCATTGTACGCCCACGCTGGCCATTGCCCGGACCGGTGCGACCGACGGTCGCACGGGGATCGTCAGATGACGCCGCCACCCAGTCCCAGCCGGAAGATTCCGACCACGATCACGATGCCGTTCAGGATGAGCCCGGTCCAGGCGCGGCTGCGCCGGCTGGGGTGGGTGAACAGCAGGCCGATCGCCGCGATGATCGCGCCAACGGTTGCGAACGGGATCAGGAACCAGTTGCCCCAGCCGAGCAGCGGCACCAGCGCGACGACCATCCACAGCAACGCCGCGATGCCCCATAACAGACTGATCAGACCCATGCCCCGCCCTCGCCGATGGTTTCGGCCACCATAGCCGTTCGTACGTGAGCGGGATAGGCCTTCGCGGCTTGCCGCGATGCTCACCCGGCCGATGCTAGCGTGATTCGTACAGGGCCCGCGCGTTGGGCTCGATTCAGATCGAGGGACCGATCATCTGCTCCTTCCACACAGGGGTTCAGGCAATGAAAAGGCACGCGATGAAGATGCGCTGGGCTGCGGTGGCGACCGTGCTGCTGGTCGCGGCCGGCTGTGCCAGTACGTCCAGGGTGATGCTGGGCCAGGCGCGTGCGCCGATCGACCCGGCACTGGTGCAGATCTACTCCACTCCGCCGGCCGGTTCGCTGGAAATCGCCCAGCTGGAATCGTCCAGCGCCGTGGGCTTCGGCACGCAGGGGCAGACCGACGCAGCCGTGGCGCGCCTGAAGCGCGAAGCCGCCGCACTGGGTGCCAACGGCGTGCTGCTGATGGGCGTGGGTTCCAGCGGTTCACCGGTGGGGATGTCGGTCGGCGCCGGCAGCTATGGTTCGCACGTCGGTGGCGGACTGGGCGTGGGCATCCCGACGACCCAGCGTCGCGCCGCCGGCGTCGCCATCTGGGTACCCAATCCCCCCGCACCCCAGCGCTGAACCGCCGGAAGCGACCCGCAAGAATGGGGACGGAGGAAGTTAATTGGAAATAACTTCCTCCGTCCCCATTTTTCGGGTTACTTGGCGAAGACTTCGTTGACCGCCTTGGCCAACTGGTCCGGCGGCAGCAGGCCCTGGTCGAGCAGGAAATTGTTGAATGCGAGGCGGTCGAACTTCGCGCCCATCGCCAGCTCGGTCTGCATCCGCAGTTCAAGAATGCGCGTGTAGCCGTAGAAGTAGCTGCCGGCCTGGCCGGGCATGCGTACCATGTAGCGATCCAGCTCCTGGGTGGCCATCGCCTTCGACAGGCCCACCTCGTCGATCAGCACACGTTCGGCATTGGCACGATCGGTCAGGCCCAGGTTGAGCATCGGGTCCAGCATCGCACGGGCCGCGCGCAGCAAGCGGAACTGCAGCGCGATCAGCTGGCCGTCCAGGGGCTCATACGGCACCATTTCCGCTTCGGCATACAGCGCCCAGCCTTCCACGTTCACCGAATTGAAAGCGAACATGGTGCGTGCCAGCGAAATCCCCCGCTCCACCATCGCGGTGAACTGCAGCTCGTGGCCCGGGCGCCCTTCGTGCGCGCTCAGCGTCCAGGCCGCCGAGCCAAAGTTGAAGTCGTCGTACTGCGCACCCTCACCCGCCGCCGGGTTGCCCAGCGGCAGCACGAACGTGCCCTGCTGCCCGGTATTGTTGACCAGCGGTGCGGGCAGGAAATGCGGTGCCGGGCTGGCGGCACTTTCAGCGGCCGATCCCAGGCGCATCTGCATCGGCCGCTGCGGTACGTCGACGATGCGATGTTCGTGGATCAGCGGATCGATCGCATCGATGACCTTGCGGTAATGCGCTTCCAGCTGGTCATTGGGAATGGTGTCCTGCTTCAGCGCGCGCACCACCGCCACCGGATCGGTGGGATCGGCGACCTTCAGTCCCTTGGCCTGGGCGACCAGCGGGGCCAGCTGGCGCATCGCCGAACGGGTCTCCATGAACTCCAGCTGCGCGCGCTGCATCAGCAACTGCGGATCGATATCGATGCCGACGGTCTTCAACTGGTACGCATACACCGGGGCCGGCAGGCGGGCATCCTCGCGGGCCTTCGGCAGCACTTCGGCGCGGGTCCATGCCGCGTAATCCTTCAGCTGGCCGGCAAGGGTCTTCATCGCCTCGTCGGCACCGGTCATCTGGTACTTCTTCAGCAGTGACTCGATGCCACTGATGTAGGTGTCCACGTTGTCCAGCGACTGCTGCACTTCGATCTTCGTCGGCTGCAGCAGCGCGCTGCTGGACAGGCGCTCCTCATACCGCTGGCGGGCGAGCGTGGTCAGCGCGGTACCGCCCGGCTGCAGGCCGGCATACGCCTTCAGGCGATCGACCGCCATGGCCCGCCGCTCTGCCGGAACCTGGTCGGACAACAGCAGGTTCAGGCCGCTGAAAACGGTCTGCGGCGCATCGCTCCAGGGAAGGAAATACTTCTCGTTGAGCTCGCTGCCTTCGATGTTCTCACCGGCGGCGGCGATCATGATCTCCAGGTCCTGGCGGACGTTCGGATCCTTCTCGATGGCCAGCCTGGACTGCAGTTCCGAACGCGCCTTCGCCGTCGCCTCGCGGTATCGCCTGCCGTTGTCCGGACCAAGGTCGGCCACCTTGTCGTCATACCCTGGAACGCCGAAGAAGCCGGTCTCTTCCGGGCGGAACGGTCCCTGCGCATCCAGCAGGATCTGCGCCAGCTGGTTGCTGCGCGCGACCCAGGCCGGCGCAGCAGCGGGCTTCTTCGCCGCCGCTTTGGCGGCCGGTGCGGCAAACGCAGTCTGCGGCGCGCTGAACAACGGAGCGGCCCCCAGGGCCAGGGCGACGGCAAGGACAAGCGGCTTCATCGGAGAACTCCGGGTTCGGGCAATGCCTGCACCCTACGCATTCGGCTGCGCGCGGGCAATCGGCCGGAGGTCACGGCACCGGCCGTTGCCACGACATCGTCACGGCTTCAGGCAGCGCCCCAGGAAGTCCTCGGCAACGCGGTAACGATGCAGCGCATCGGCACCGGACAATCCGTGCTTGGCACCTGGATAGGTCATCATCTCGAACGGCTGTCCACGCTTCTGCAGCGCACTCATCAGCACGGTGGAATTGCTGAAGAGCACGTTGTCGTCGGCCATGCCGTGGATCAGCAGCAGGCGCGAGCGCAGGCCGTCGATGTGGGTCAGTACGCGCGCTTCGGCATAGCCGGGTTCGTTGCGCGCCGGCAGGTCCATGTAGCGTTCGGTGTAATGGGTGTCGTAGAGCCCCCAGTCGGTGACCGGTGCGCCGGCCACGCCACAGGCATAGCGGTTGGATGCCTTGGCCAGCAGCATCAGGGTCATGTAGCCGCCGTTCGACCAGCCCTGCACGCCGATCCGCGCCGGGTCCACCCAGGGCTGCTTTTCCAGCCATTCCACGCCGCGCAGCTGGTCGGCCACTTCCACCGTTCCCTGCTTCGCATACAGCGCACCACCGAAATCGCGGCCACGTCGCGGCGTACCGCGGTTGTCCAGCGAAAACACCACGTAGCCGTTCTGGGCCAGGTACTGGTTGAACAGATGGTCGCCACGCCCCGGCCACGCGTTCGTGACCGTCTGTGAGGCCGGGCCGCCGTACACGTACACCGCAACCGGATAGCGCCTGGATGCATCGAAGCCCGTCGGCTTGATCACGCTGTAATGCAGCGGCGTGCGCCCATCGGCGGCGGTCAGCGTGCCGAACTCCACCGGCAGCTGCGCGTCCTTGTAGCGCGCATACGGATGCGCCGGATCGTCCAGGTTGTTCTCCACCAGCGTGGCGATCTTCTCGCCGTTGGCACGGAACAGTTCGATCTGCGGCGGGGTGCTGCTGTTGGACCAGCTGTCCACGTAGACGCTGGCATTGCGCGCGAAGCTGGCGCTGTGCATGCCCGGCGTCTTCGACAGCTGCGTCGGCGTTCCACCCTGCAGCGCGACACTGTAGATGCCGCTTTCGCGTGGCGATTCGATGCCGGCCCGGAAATAAACGGTGCCCGCTGCTTCATCCACGGCCAGCAGTTCATCCACCGGCCATTTGCCGGAGGTCAACGCATGTGCCTTGCCGGCGGAATCGATGCGGTAAAGGTGCTGGAAACCGGTCCGTTCGGACGACCACAGGAAGCTGCCATCTTCGAGAAAGCGCAGGCTGTTGTGCAGCGGCACCCAGGTGCGGCTGGTCTCCCGCACCAGCAGGCGCTGCGCGCCGGACTGCAGGTCCGCCTCCACCAGTTCCAGCAGCTTCTGGTCGCGGGACTGGCGCTGGAAGCTCAGGTGCTGCGGATCCCGCCAGTCCACGCGTGCAAGGTAGATGTCCTGTTCCCGGCCGAGGTCGATCCAGCGCGGTTCGGCACCTTGCGTTGGCGCGACCACGCCCAGTTGCACGCGCACGTTGGCATCGCCGGCGGCCGGGTAACGCTGCTCGATCACGTCGGTGCGGTCGGGGTAGACCTCGTACCGCTTCTGCACCGGCACCGGACTCTCGTCGATGCGGGCAAAGGCGATCGCCGAGTCATCCGGCGCCCACCAGTAGCCGGTATGGCGGTCCATTTCCTCGTCGGCGACGAATTCGGCAACACCATTGCCGATGGTCGTGCTGCCGTCGCGTGTCAGCTGGCGCTGCTCGCCGCTCGCCAGGTCGATCACCCACAGGTTGCGCGCGCGGATGAAGCTGACGAAGCCGCCTTTCGGGGAAAGCTTGGCGTCGGTGGCGAATCCTTCGCCATGGGTCAGCTGGCGAACGGCTGCCGCGCCCTGCTTCTGCAGGTCGTACAGGTACAGTTCGCCGCCGAGCGGGAACAGCAGCGTCCTGGCATCCGGCGACCACTGGTAATCGACGATGCCGCTCATCGCCGCGATGCGCTGGCGCTCGCGGCGTGCCTTTTCCTCGTCGCTGAGCGTTTCCGTTCCGGGCAGCACCACCTTGGAATCCACCAGCACGCGGGTCTGCCCGCTGCCGATGTCGTAGGTCCACAGATCGAGCTGGTTGCGGTCGCTGTCCTTGCCGCGCAGGAAGCCGACCTGCGAGCCATCCGGCGCCACCTTGGGCTTCATCAACGTCGGCCCGGACAGCGGCTGCGAGCCGGTGATGGCTTCAAGGGTAAGTTTTTCGGCGTGGGCGGTGGTCGTGGCGGCGAGCATCAGGGCAAGGCTGGCGAACAGATGGCGCATGGAAGATTCCGGTTCAAGGCGGGTCCGCCTTCATGCCGGGACATGGGGACGGGCGGCGGCCATCGTAACCTGCGCCAGCGCCTGATGAGGGGTGGCTTTGGTTGGGTCGCGCCATCGCCGGGCGACGATGGCCAGCCGCCACCCTTGCGGTTCGTGCCGGATGCGCGGTTGCCGTTCACCGGCCGGCACTACCGGTGCGCCATCGGCATCGTGGGCAGCCAGGGCGTCAACGCTTGCCGAACAGGTGCCTGCGCTCTTCGTCGCTGATCGGCTTGCCGGCATCCGGATTGACCTGCTGGCGCAGCGCGTACGCACGCTGGGTCGCCGGGCGTGCCGCGATGGCCTGGTGCCAGCGTTGCAGGTTGGGAAAGGCAGTGAAATCCACCGGCAGCGCGTCGTACGCGCCTATCCACGGATAGCTGGCCATGTCGGCGATGCTGTACTCGCTGCCGGCCAGCCATTCGTTGTCGGCCAGGCGCTTTTCCATCACCCCGTGCAGGCGGTTCACTTCATTGCCGTAGCGCTCGATGGCGTACGGGATCTTTTCCGGCGCGTACACGTTGAAGTGTCCCATCTGGCCGCTCATTGGTCCCAGGCCGCCCATCTGCCAGAACAGCCATTCCAGGGCGGCAATGCGCTGGCGCCGCTCGGACGACAGGAATTTCCCGGTCTTTTCCGCCAGATAGAGCAGGATCGCACCGGATTCGAAGACGCTCTGCGGGTCACCGCCATCGGCCGGCGCATGGTCGACGATCGCCGGCATCTTGTTGTTCGGCGATATGGCCAGGAATTCCGGTTTGAACTGGTCGCCGGCGCCGATGTTGACCGGATGGATACGGTAGTCCAGCCCCGTCTCTTCCAGCAACAACGTGACTTTGTGGCCATTGGGGGTGGGCCAGTAATACAGATCGATCATGGCGTGGCACTCGTCAGGGATGTCCACCGAGTGTAATGGGGCCAGCCGCTTGGCACTGTCAGCAAGTGACAGTACGCTGCGCCCTTTCCTGCAACGCAGCATGCTGTCCATGAGCACCCACTACCGCCCCTCCCCGCTTTCTTCGCTGATCTTCGCTTCGCGCTGGCTGCAGCTGCCGCTGTACCTGGGTCTCATCGTTGCCCAGGGCGTCTACGTGTTCCTGTTCGGCAAGGAGCTCTGGCACCTGATATCGCACTCGGTGTCGATGGGCGAGCAGCAGATCATGCTGATCGTGCTCGGCCTGATCGACGTGGTGATGATCTCCAACCTGCTGGTGATGGTGATCGTGGGGGGTTACGAAACCTTCGTGTCGCGGCTCCGCCTGGAAGGTCACCCGGACCAGCCGGAGTGGCTGAGCCACGTCAACGCCAGCGTGTTGAAGGTCAAGCTTGCGCTGTCCATCATCGGCATCTCATCCATCCACCTGTTGAAGACCTTCATCGCTTCCGGCGCGCTGGAAGGCCTGCCGCTGTGCCCGCCGGAACTGATGAACGCGGCGGCGTCGGCGGCGAACATGGGCATCGCCAAATGCTCCACGCTGACGTCGATCGGCGTGATGTGGCAGACCATCATCCATTGCGTATTCATCCTTTCGGCGATCGGCATCGCCTGGACGGACAAGCTGATGGGCAACGGCCACGCGCGCGCCGTGGATGACACCGCACACTGACGGTCGCGCGACACCCCCTGCCGCTGGACGGGCAGGGGATGCTAGATTGAATGCCTGACCGATCTGCCGACGACGCCGGGAAACGCCGTCGGCCCTTGCCTGGAAACGCTGCCAGGCCTTTCGTATCGTCGTATTCAAGGGGGAGTTTGGATGTCTTACGCCAGGAAATCCGTCGTTGCATGCATGCGCGTGGCTGCGCCTGTGGCCCTGCTGCTGGGGCTGGTTGCCTGCTCGGGCAAGGAGGAGGCTGCTGCGCCAGCCAACGGGGCCAAGCCGGCCGCGCAGGCCGCGTCCGCTCCTGCCGCACAGGCGCCGGCAGTGTCCAGCAAGGTGCAGGCGATGGGCAGCGAGCAGCTGCGGGAATCGGCCGGGCAGGCACTGCGCGAGAACCGCATGTATGCCCCGGCAGGCGACAACGCGATGGAGTATTACCTGGCGCTGCGTGACAAGACGCCGGACGATGCCTCCGTGAAGAGCGCGCTGACCGACCTGCTTCCCTACACGCTGATCGCCGCAGAACAGAATCTTGCACGCGAGAACTTCGATGAGAGCCAGCGTCTGGTCGCACTGATCGAAAAGGTGGACGCGAACGCGCCGGCCCTGCCGCGCCTGAAACAGGGCCTCACCCGCGGTGTCGAAGTGGCTGCGCAGCGCACCACCGAAGAAGCGGAGCGGGTCAGGAAGGAAGCCGAATCCAAGACCCGGCAGCAGGCCGAGCAGCAGCGGCTGGCCGAACAGCGCAGCCGCGAAGCCGAGGCGGCACAACAGATCGCCGCGCAGCAGCAGGCCGCCACGGCACAGCAGGCACCGGCCCAGCAGGCGGCACGCGAAGATGCAGAACGGCAGGCAGCCGCACGTCGCGAGGCCGAACAGCGCCAGCAGCAGGCCGCTGCCCAGCAGGCCGCCGCCGAAGCGCGCCAGGCGGCCGCGCCGACCCTGCGCCCGGTAAGCACTCCGGCACCGCGTTATCCCGTGGAAGCCCTGCGCGCGGGAACCTCCGGCGAGGTGCTGGTGGAGATCACTGTCGGTACCGACGGCTCGGTGACCAATGCACGCATCCTGCGCGCGAACCCGGCCCGTACCTTCGACCGCGAGGCCCTCAATGCTGTCAAGCGCTGGCGTTTCGAGCCCATCAGCGCCCCGGTCACCACCCGCCGCACCCTCGCCTTCACGCCCGGCACCTGATCGCGGCCTGACACCCGAAAATGGGGACGGAGGTGGTTAATTGGATTTAACTGCCTCCGTCCCCGTTCAGTCTTACGCCCGGGGGCTGCATTCCCTGATGGCTGCACCCTCCTCACTGTTCGAGCATGTGGACACTGCTCTGGCGGGAGGACGCCCTCATGGCACGTCGGCCTCGGCTGGTCGTTCCCGGCACCACGTTCCACGTCACCCAGCGTGGCGCCAACAAGGTCGCGATCTTCGTTGACGACGATGATCGCGACCGGTTCCTGAGGCTGCTGCACAGGGCCTGCCTGGACACCGGCGTGGCATTGCACGCCTACGCACTGATGGACAACCACGTGCACCTGCTGCTGACGCCCGGCAGCAGTGATGGCCTGGCAAGGGCGATGCGGCGCCAGGGCACCAGCTACGTGCAGTCGTTCAACCTGCGCCATGCACGCAGCGGACCGCTCTGGCAGGGCCGTTTCCATTCCAGCATGGTGGATTCGCAGCCCTATCTGCTGGAAGTGGTGCGCTATATCGAACTGAACCCGGTACGCGCGGGAATGGTTGCGGACGCGGCGTACTATCCGTGGTCCAGCGCCCGGGGACATCTGGGCCTGTGGACCGACCCGCTGCTGACACCCCATCCAGCGTTGCTCGACGCGGGTGCGCATGCGCGGTTCCTCGCCGATTCCGCCGACGGCGTCATGCTGGGCGCCATCCGGGAAAAAATCCGCTGCCAGCAACCGCTGGGCAACCTGCAATATCAGCGGCGGATCGAAGAGGCCGTTGGCCGACCGACGTTACCGAAGCGCGGCCGACCACGCAGGATCAAAAAAGGGGACGGAGGAAGTTAATTTCAAATAACCTCCTCCGTCCCCATTTTGTCGCCATTTTCTCAGCCGGAGATGGCCAGGCGCTCCTGCCGGTAGCGGCGCACGGCGGCGAACCAGAGCACGGCGGCCAGGCCGAGATTCGCGCCGAGATAGATCGTCCAGATGGTCGGGCTGATGTATTCGTGGCGGATGACCTTGAGCAGCATCTGGTTCTGCGACAGGAACGGCACGGCGTACTGCCACAGCACGCTCTTCAGCGGATACACCATCAACGCATAGCTGGGCAGCATCGGCAGCAGCATCAGCCAGGTCATGTGGCTCTGGGCCTCCTTCATGCTCTTGGAGGCCGCCGACAGGAAGGTCAGCAGCGACGTGCCGATCAGCAGCATCGGCGCCATCACCAGCAGCATCTGCAGCATCGAGCCCAGGCCCATGTTGAGCTGGCGTCCCACACTGCTGTCGGACAGCTGCGCGCTGATCTTGAAGGCCGCCAGGGTGAGCAGAAGCGAGGCCAGCCCGACCGCGCACGCGGCGGCGATCTTGCCACTGACGATGGCGCTGCGCGCGGCTGGCGTGGCCAGCAGGGGTTCCAGCGACTGGCGTTCGCGTTCACCGGCCGTGGTGTCCATCACCAGGTACGCGCCGCCCAGGAACGAGGTGATGGTCAGCAGCAGCGGCAGCAGCATCGACAGCATCATGCCCTGGCGTGCCTCGGCCGATGCCATGTCCTGCGTCGCCACGTCCAGCGGACGCGCCACCTGTGCATCGATGCCCCGGGCCATCAGGCGCAGCGCCCCGACCTGCCCGCTGTAGGCCTGCAGGGCCGCCTTCAGCCGCGTGGTCGGCACATCGGCCGCGCGCCGCGTGCTGTCCTGCAGGATCTCGACCAGTGCTGGCCGCCCATCGCGCCAGTGTTCGTCGAAGTCATCGCTGATGCGCAGGGCCACGTCGATGCGCTGGTCGGCAATCGCGCTGGACAGGTCCTTCGGCGCCTCGGTGGCATTCAGTCCCTGCGAGGCCAGGAAACGCACCAGGTTCGGTGCGTTCTGCGCGCCGATGGTCGGGATTTCCAGCGGTTTGTCGATCTGCGACTTGACCCGGCTTTCGGCCAGCTTGCCCATGCCCAGGATCAGGATGGGATACAGCAGCGGACCCATCAGCAGGGTCAGCGCCAGGGTGCGGCGGTCACGGGAGAGATCGCGCAGTTCCTTGCGCATCACGGTGAACAACGTGGACATCATGCTCATGCGTGCAGGCCCTCTTCGCTGCCGATCAGTTTGACGAAGGCATCTTCCAGGTTGCTTTCGCCTGCCTGCTCACGCAGTTCATCGGCGCTGCCGGCGGCCATCACGGTGCCCTTGGCGATGATGACGATGTGGTCGCACAGGGCGGCCACCTCCTGCATGATGTGGCTGGAGAAGATCACGCAGCGGCCTTCGTCGCGCAGGCCGTGCAGGAAGCGGCGCATGCCGCGGGTGGTCATCACATCCAGGCCGTTGGTTGGCTCATCCAGGATGACATTGCGCGGATCATGCACCAGTGCGCGGGCGATGGCGGTCTTGGTGCGCTGGCCCTGCGAGAAGCCGTCGGTCTGGCGGTCGAGGATGTCAGCCATGTCCAGCGCCTGCGACAGTGCATGCGTGCGCCTGGCGATGGTGCTGTCGTCCAGGCCATGCAGCCTGCCGAAATAGGCGATGTTCTCGCGGGCGGTCAGCCGCTTGTACACGCCGCGCGCGTCAGGCAGCACGCCCAGCCGGCGACGCACCGCCGTGGGATCGGTGTTGGCATCGATGCCATCCACGGTGACGCGGCCCTGATCGGGCGTCATCAGCGTGTACAGCATGCGCATGGTGGTGGTCTTGCCGGCGCCGTTCGGGCCGAGCAGGCCGGTGATGCGACCGTCCTCGGCGCGGAAGCTGACATCCTGCACCGCCTGGATGCGGCCGGTCCGGGTGGTGAATGCCTTGTGCAGGCTCTCGGCGACGATCATGGTTCCCATCCGTTGAACGAGGTGAACGCCGGCACGTGGCTCAGCGTGTCCAGGCAGCCGGCATCCAGTTCCCTGGCGTCGGCGGTGTCGAGGTACTGGCCAAGCAGGCGGGGCATGCAGCCGGCGTTGATGGTGCCGTGCCCCTGCCCGCGCGCCACCAGGTGGCGTCCGTTCGGCAGTCCCTTCAGGACCTCTTCGGCGTAGCGCGGCGGTGTCACCGGATCCAGCTGGCCGGACAGCAGCAGCGTCGGCACATCGCTCTGCAGCGGCGCGGTGCTGTCGGCGGCGGCCTTGTCGTGCGGCCATGCCGCGCAGCCGGCGAAGAACATCTGCGCCACGTGCGGACCGAGCAGGCGATCGGCCTGGGTGGCCGGCTGGTAACGGTCGGCGTCTTCGCTGCAGATCACCGACCACTGCATGCCCCGGCTGATCTGCAGGCCCATCGAGCGGCTGGCATTGCGGCTGAGCGCGGCCAGCGGCGCGTAGCGGCCCTGCGCGGCCTCGTCCAGCACCACCGGCAGCAACGAGGACAGTTCCGGCATGTAGGAGAACGCGAAGGCCAGGCCGACCACGCTGTCCGGCGTCAGCACGTCCTGGCGCGCCTGCGCGGTTGCCGGATCGCGGTAGTCCACCTTCACCGGCGCAGCGGCCAGCGCATCCATCACCGTGCGCAGCTGGGTACGCGTATTGACCGGAAAACGCCTGGCGCAGGCCGGGTCCTTGATGCACTCAGCCGACTGCAGGATGATCGCGTCCTCGAAGGTATTGGCGAAATCGGCACCGACGACGAGGTCGTTGGGGACTACGCCGTCGATGACCAGGCTGCGCACCTGCTGCGGATAA
>Ga0160467_101090_pt1 | contig 13880 bp, 5 predicted proteins | sample HID1972I_E11MG_FD_108221 | JGI IMG/M metagenome (GOLD analysis project Ga0160467, IMG submission 108221) | Enriched pill bug-associated microbial communities from UW Madison campus, WI, USA - HID1972I_E11 MG | ecosystem: Host-associated > Arthropoda: Insects > Digestive system > Unclassified ...
CGTGGCCCACAGAACCGCATCGAAGAAATGCGTCTGGAGCTGTTCGAGAAGGTCAACCAGTTGGGCATCGGCGCCCAGGGCCTCGGTGGCCTGACCACCGTGCTCGACGTGAAGATCATGGACTATCCGACTCACGCCGCCTCGCTGCCGGTGTGCATGATCCCGAACTGCGCCGCCACCCGTCACGCGCACTTCGTGCTCGACGGTTCCGGCCCGGCTTCGCTGGAAGCACCACCGCTGGACGCCTACCCGGAAATCGTCTGGGAAGCCGGCCCTTCGGCCCGTCGCGTTAATCTCGACACCCTGACCCCGGAAGACGTGCAGAGCTGGAAGCCGGGCGAAACCGTCCTGCTCAACGGCAAAATGCTCACCGGTCGCGACGCCGCGCACAAGCGCATGGTCGAGATGCTCAACAAGGGTGAAACCCTGCCAGTGGATCTGAAAGGCCGCTTCATCTACTACGTCGGCCCGGTTGATCCGGTCGGTGACGAAGTGGTTGGCCCCGCTGGCCCGACCACCGCAACGCGGATGGACAAGTTCACCCGGCAGATCCTTGAGCAGACCGGCCTGTTGGGCATGATCGGCAAGTCCGAGCGCGGCCCGACCGCGATCGAAGCGATCAAGGACAACAAAGCCGTGTACCTGATGGCCGTCGGCGGCGCTGCTTACCTGGTGGCTCAGGCGATCAAGAAGTCGCAAGTGCTGGCGTTTGCCGAACTGGGCATGGAAGCGATCTACGAGTTCGAGGTCAAGGACATGCCGGTCACCGTTGCGGTGGACAGCAAAGGTGAGTCGGTGCACATCACCGGTCCTGCGATCTGGCAACAGAAGATCAGCGAAAGCCTGGCGGTAGAAGTGCAGTAAGCGTTTCGCCGTTTTGAGAGGCCAGCCTGTCACGCGACAGGCTGGCCTTTTTTGTATTCGCATCGGCAAAAAAACCGCCAATCAATGCTGCTGGAATTCATAGATCCCAGCATAAAGCACCTGTCAGATCTGACAGGTTACCAACTCCCCTTATCTTGATAGCGTCTATCCACCTGCGCCCCCGCATTGTGCATTGGATCAGATCATGGCCGATCAAGAGTTGAGCATCGTTACCCCATCGATCGAGAAGAGTTCGACGATCGCCACCATCGGAAAAAGCTGGGGCGCGGTAGGTCCGACCGGTGCGGCGTCGTTTGAGCTGCCTATCCCTGCGTCCGCCGGGCGTGGTTGGGACCCTCAACTGTCATTGACCTACAGCAGCCAGGCCGGTAACGGCCCCTTCGGTATCGGCTGGAATCTGGGCATTGGCCAGATCAGCCGTCGCACCCATAAAGGTGTGCCGCGTTATACCGATCACGACGAAATCATCGGTCACGACGGCGAAGTGTGGATGCCCGAACTGGACGCTGCAGGCGAACTGAAGTCGCGCACCGAGTCGAGTTACAACGGGGTCGACGTCGGCCCGCACACGGTCGTGCGTTACTGGCCTCGGGTCGAAAGTGACTTCGCTCTGCGCGAACGCTGGCAAGCGGATCCAGATCTGCCGCCGTTCTGGTTGATACACGGCGCTGACGGCTCATTGCATGTTTATGGAAAAACCGCGGCCAGCCGCCGTGCGGACCCGGACCCGGCCCCCGACAAAGCACTGCGAGTCAGCAGTTGGTTACTCTGCGAAAGCATGAATGCGCGCGGCGAGCACATCTGCTTTGAATACCTGAGCGACGATGATAACGCCGACCCAGTGCATGACTACCGCGCCCAGCGCTATCTGCACCGGGTGTTCTACGGTAACGCCAGCGCCAGTGCAGACTTGTACACGTGGAGCAACGACAATCCTGCTGACTTGCACTGGCATTTTCACCTGTTGTTCGATTACGGCGAGCGCAGTCGCGACCTGAGCGGAAAACCCGTGTATGACGGCATCGAATTGCAACCCTGGCTGCAACGCGGTGATCCGTTCTCGACATACGGCCAGGGATTTGAAATCGGCACCCGCAGGATTTGCCAACAAGTGCTTATGTTTCATCACTTCACGCAAGAAACCGGTTCCCCCCCGACACTCGTCCGACGCTTGTTGCTGGAGTACCGCAACGTCGAGCCGGGATGGACCTACAGCCAGATCAGCGCCGCTCACTATCAGGCCTGGGATGCCGATGGCAGAGTGGAAAATACCCCACCGGTCGAATTCGATTACACAGCGTTCGAGATCAACAAGACCGCGACACGCCTGTTTGCAACGGACACCATGCCTGGCATCGATGATGGCGCTAACTATCAATGTGTCGACCTGTACGGCGAAGGCGTTCCGGGGTTTCTCGCACGGTTTGACCAGTGCTGGTACTACCGCGAACCACAACGCGGCGAGTCAAGCCCGGAAGCCATCGATTACGGCCCTTGGACAGCGCTGCCGGCAGTGCCTGTCGCCAATCGCAGGCAGCCGGTGCAGCAATGGCTGACCGATCTGACCGGTGATGGGCGTCTGGACTGGATCAGCGCGCAACCGGGCAACAGCGGCTTTTTCACATTGAGCGCCGAGCGCAAATGGGCGCCGTTCAGCACATTCACAACGGTGCCAGTGGAGCTTACCCATACCCTTGCGCAGTTGGGCGATCTGGTCGGCGACGGACTCAGCTCACTGGCGCTGATAGGCCCACGCGCCGTGCGCCTGTATGCCAATCAACGTGAGGACGGCTTTGCCCGTGCCGAAGACGTCGCCCATGAAATCGATGACGACCGTCTGCCAGTGTTCAGTAACTCAGCCACGGAGCTGGTGTTTCTGGGCAACATGCTCGGCAGTGACATGAGCGAGCTGTGCCGGATTCGCTACAACGAAATCAAATGCTGGCCCAACCTTGGACACGGCAAGTTCGGCAAAGGCCAGGTGATCAGCGCCCTGCCCTTTACGTATGCCGGGTTCAATGCGGCGCAGGTGCGAATAGCCGATCTCGACGGGTCTGGCGCACCGGCTCTGATCTACCTGAAATCCGACGCTTTCGAGATTTACCGCAATCACGGTGGTAATGGCCTGGAGCAAACACCGGTGATTGTTCCGTGGCCGGAAGGCATTCGTTACGACCCGTTGTCCCGAGTGACGCTGGCTGATGCACAGGGCCTGGGCTGCGCCAGTCTGATTCTGAGCGTTACGCACATTGAACCGCAGCACTGGCGTTATGACTTTGTCGCAGCCAAGCCTTATCTGCTCAATGCCACCAATAACAACATGGGCTGCAGCACTCGTGTCAGCTATCGCAGTTCCGCACAGGCATGGCTTGATGAAAAAAGCGAACGACTGGCAAAACAACCGCTTGTCGCTCCTGCCTGCTACCTGCCTTTTCCCGTGCAGGTGGTCAGTCAGCAATTGCAGGAAGACGAGGTCACCGGCAACCGCACAATGCAAATGACCGAATACCGTCACGGCGTCTATGACGGTCGGGAGCGCGAGTTTCGCGGCTTCGGCCGGATCCAGCACACCGACAGCGAAAGCGCGACGGGAAATGATGAGGTCGGCTTCACCGCACCGGTCCGGGTGTGTACCTGGTTTCACACCGGGCAATCCATGACCGCACCCCGCGAAGGCTACTTCACGGAAGATTCCGAGGCCGTGGCACTGGGTGGCACCTTGTACAGCCGCTATCACCACGGCGATGAATACGATGAGGCGGTGACCCCGCCCGACGCCGATACCGAATATGAAATTGCCCGGGCACTGGCGGGGTCGATCATCCGCAGCGAAACCTATGCCGCCGACGATGATTCGCTCCTGCCATATACAGTCCAAGAGCATCGCTATCTGGTGCGTGAAGTACGCCCCCGAGGTGAGCATGATCCCGCAGCCGTGCTGTTGCCACTGGCACTGGAACACATCAGTTATGCCTACGATCGCTTCATCAACGACCCACAATGCCGGCACGAGATCACCTTGCGTCGTAACCGTTACGGCCTGCCGACTCATGCTCTCACGGTCAGTTATGCACGCCGCCGCGACCCGACGGATACGCCGCCCTTTACTGACCCGGATGAACAGCAATGGTGGCTCGATGCGCATGATCAGGCCCAGCAGTCTTACTACCTGAGCGAGGCCCGCGCACGCTACATCGACCTCGATGCAAACCCGCAGCAATGGCGGTTGGGGATGCCGTGGCAGCAACGCAACAATGCCCTGGTATTGCCCAAAGGGGAGCTCCCCACAGGCCTGAACCCGCAACAGATCGGTTACGAGGCGTTGAACGCGCATCTGGACTCAGTCCACTGGAATACCGGGCGAGTACTGACGATGCAGTCAATACAGCGTTATCTCAAGAGCGCAGACATGTCGCCGCTGCCCGAGGGGCAGAGTGATTTCGAAGCGCTGGTCGCGCCGCTGGAACTGGCACAGATGGACAGGACCGCCCTGGACGCTTACGGCGATCTGCCAGACTTCGACATTCGGGCGGCGTTGAAGGAAATCGGCTACACGGCGATGACGCCCCTGTTCGAACCTGCGCCCCTGCCGGAGGCAGAAGAGAATCTCTGGTCCTCGCATTACGGCTACGCGCAATACGCAGGTCCCGACAGTTTCTATAAAGTCCTCAAGTACCGTGAAACCCTCAGCCACGGCTGGACGACGGCGCAATATGATGACTACTGCCTGGCAATCAACCGCGTCGAACTGCCGGACCAGTGCACGACCCGGATCATCTATGACTATCACGCGTTACAGCCAACCTGCATCGTCGATGCCAATGAAAACCTTCAGGAAGCGCTTTACGAACCGTTCGGCCAACCGCTGGCCACCAGTTTTCACGGCACCGAAAACGGCATTGCCGTTGGTTTCCATTCCCTGAGCGAATACCAGCGCCCGGTGGATTATCGCCCGGACGCAGCAATCGAGAACCCGGCGGCGGCCGTGCAAAAAGCCGCCAGCACTTTGCGCAAGGATCTGTTCAGCTGGATGGGCCAGCTCCCGCCTGATACAGAAGAGGCAAGCCAATGGATTGCGCAAGGTTACATTCTGCCCAACGGACATATTCGTGCCAGCGCGCGCCAGCGCCTGCAACACGGCGCAGGCCTTTCCCGCGCAGAACAAGTCTTGAGCCAGCTCGTTGCCAGTGCTCGCCGTGAACCGGTGCACAGCGTTTTGCTGAGTGCCGACCGCTATCCCCATGACGACGTCCCGGCACAGATACAGATCATCAAGGCTTGTGTGGACGGTTTCGGCCGCGCGCTGCAAACCCAGCAGCTTGTCGCTCCTGGCCAGGCGTATGAGGTGACCGACGAGGGCGCGCTGACACTTGATCGCGGTGAGCTGCGCGAGGTCTTTGCCGAGTCGCGCTGGCGCATCAGCGAACGGGTCGAATACAACAACAAAGGCCTGGCAGTGCGGCAATTCCGGCCGTTCTTTGCCGATACCCATGGCTACGTCAACGATGTTTCCCTGCGCGAGCACGGCTATTTCGATCAGCAGTTCTACGACCCCATGGGCCGGCCGGTCAAACTGATCAATGCCAAGGGCGATTTTTCCCGTGAGACCTATCATCCCTGGTATCAGACCAGTGAAGACTTCAACGACACCGACGGGTCGGACGCATGATCGCCAGTGTCGCCTGGCGTACGCCATCACTCATCGTCAGTGATGGCTGCGGCTTGCCGGTGCGACAGATTGCTTACTTGCGTACGTTTGCCGGTGACACGGCCGAAGTGCTGGTTTCGCGTCGCCAGCATGACTTGAATGGCGAACCGCTCGATGTCCGAAGCGTCGATGCTGGCAGGCGCCTGACATTGCCCGGGCTGGCCGGTGAGGCGCTCGAACGTTGGGATGAGCGCGGCAACCATTGGCGAAGCACGCAACTGCGTTACGACGTTGCCGGACAGCTCAACTTCAATGAGGCCGAGGAAGGCTTGTCATCGCTGAAACTGGCGAAAATCCACAGCCCCCTTGATGAACTCGATGCGCTGGTCACGCGATTGACCGCAACCACCAACACCGCGTTTGCCGAATTGGGGATCAACGAGTTTTACGATGAACAACACGCAATGCGCGACTACATGATCGATCTGGCACTGAACCGGGTCGGCACGGCAAAGGCGAGAACATTACGCCAGTCTGACGCGGCGCGGATTGCGGGAAACGCCCGCGATAGCGTTGGGGGCGCTCGAGATCTGCTGAGCCTGTATCAGACGAAAGTCCCCGCCATTCGTAATCGGTATCGGGGCAAATGACTTGCACAGTGCTGATGCCCGCCGGGCATGGGGCGTCTGACATGAGCGCCAGCCCCCACTGGCGTACTCCGCGATTGCACGTCATCGACAACCGCGGCTTGCCAGTGCGTATCGTGGAGTACTTGCGCACTGCGGCAGGCAAAACCAGTCAATCGCTCATCACTCGCCAAGTGCATGACCTCAACTCACGGATATCGGCACAGTGGGATCCGCGTCTGTTCGGCATCGCGTCGAAAGCCAACATCCACACCGTTCATGGGCTGGCCGGCAGCCCGCTGAAAATCGACAGCGTCGATGCCGGCTGGCGCGTGAGCCTTCCCGGGCTGGCAGATGAAGTACTGCAAAGCTGGGATCAGCGCGGCAACCACTGGCGCTACCGCTACGACGCGTTGCTGCGGCCGGTTGAAGTGATCGAGAACGGAAAAATCCAACGTGAACAATTCACCTATGGCGATCACAACGCCAACGCCGCACATAATCTGCGTGGGCAATTGCTGACATTGCAGGAACCTTGCGGCCTGTCGACCTGGCCGAGTTTCAGTCTGCTCGGCCAACCGCAGGTGCAGATCAGGATCTTCGACGATGGCATCGGGTATTGCAGCGCAGAGACTTACGGCCCACTGAACCAGACACTGACGCAAACCGATGCCGGTGGTCATCGACAAAACCTGCACTATGACCTTGCCGGGTACCTCAGGCAGGTGACGCTTTTGCGCCACGGTGAAAGCGAGCTGCAGCCAGTCTGGCTGGATATGCAGTACAACGCGGCCGGACAGCTCATCGAACAGCGCGCCGCCAGTGACATGCTCAGTTGCTGGCATTACGACCCGCGCGATGGACGGCTGAACCGCTCACACGCTTCGATTCCCGGACAGGCTGCGCGGCAACATCTGGCGTATGCCTATGACCCTGCCGGAAACGTATTGCACATCAAGGATCTGACCTTTCAGCCCGTGTACTTCGCCAACCAACTCATCGACGGCGAGCGGCATTTCGAATATGACTCCCTCTACCGCTTGATCCGCGCCAGCGGCCATGATGCCTCCCCGGCCAGCGAACTGCCCGGTCGTCCGCTGCCAAGCGACCCGCAAAACCTGCGCAATTACACCCAGCACTTTGATTACGATCAAGGCAATAACCTGACTCGACTGGTGCACGCGCGCGAAGTCGGCGGCTACACGCGGCAGATGCTCATCGATCCTGCGAGCAACCGTGCCCTGCGTTGGAAAGAAGCAGATCCACCCCCCGATTTCGCCACGTTTTTCGACGCCCACGGCAACCAGCGAAAACTCCAGCACGGTGCAGCTCTGCTCTGGAACACGCAAGACCAGTTATGCCAGGTGACACTGCTCGAACATGCCAATGGACTGGCGGATGATTGTGAAGTCTATGTCTACAGTCAGGGCGAGCGCGTCGGCAAACGCCACGAAACCCATACCGCCCGTGCAACGCATTATCTTCAGGTGCGTTACCTGCCAGGCCTGGAAATTCGTACCCGCGATAACGGCGAAGAACTGCATGTCATTTCCCTGCCCGGCAACGTGCGCTGTCTGCACTGGCGGGAAAAACCTCCCGCCAGTGTCGAAAACAATCAGCTGCGTTACAGCCTCGACGATCATCTCGGTTCAAGCATGATCGAGGTTGACCAACTCGGCCGGCTCATCAGCCGCGAAACCTACTATCCGTTCGGCGGTACGGCGCTTTGGCTACCCGTTTCAAGCACGCTGGTGGACTACAAGACTGTGCGCTACAGCGGCAAGGAAATGGACGTCAGCGGCCTGTATTACTACGGCAGGCGCTATTACGCCCCCTGGCTGCAGCGCTGGATCAGTGCCGACCCGGCGGGAGATGTCGACGGACTGAATTTTTATGCGTTCGTGGGCAACGATCCGATCGGCAACATTGACCTTGAAGGAACCAACAGGTGGCCAAGCAAGGCGGCACTGGATGAAGGGCTGCGCAAAATGGCCGCCTCGAGTCTCGAAGGCGATGAACGCCGGCGCCAGCGCAACGCCCCCGGCCGGGCCAGACAATCACTTTCAAAAGCGATCGATCGACACCTGAATATCCTCGCCATCTCGCTGCGGCGTGGCGTCGATGCGCAACAGCAGATTCTCAATCACCGCTCGAGCGCCGACTTCGCGGTTTCGTCCTTGCGTCGGGGCGCTGTACACCTCACCGGACAAGTCGTTTCCTATGGTGCCGGAATTGCCGTCGGCATCGGCGCCCAGGCCTTGGGGGCTGTCGCTCCGGGGGCGGGAAATGTGGTGGGGATCGCCATGGGATTCGGCGCGAAAAAAATCGTCAGTGCCCTATGGGATTATGCGGCGGAACGCACCGGAGCCAGTGCCTCGATCAAGTTCAAGGCCAGCCGCGTATCGATGGAAAAAATCATCCTGAAAGCCGAATACAAAACCATGTCAGCCATCGATTACATCCAGCAGAAATATTCGAAAATGCTGCCCGACACTCGAAAAGGCGGATTGAAGGGTCTCAAGGAAGCAACCGGCACGGCCATCGGTCTGGCAGCCAAATCATTAGCGCCCAACGCAGCGAGTGAAATCAGCGCGACTGCCAGTACCGTGCTCGGCGCCGTGGAAATATTCCATGAAATGGCAGGGGGCAGTGGTGAACTTTCGGCAGAGAAAATCGCCAAGGGCGATCGTAACCTGACAAACCTGATCGGCGCGTTGAATAGCAATCTGGCCGAGATTACCTCGCAATTTGCCACGACAGGCGTCAGCGCCATGAACACCTTCAGTTTCTTCGGCGAGAGCGCTGGCGATTCGGTCGAAAGCCTGACCCAGGCGACTCGCTCGGTGATCAGCGAACTGACCTACGCGCGAACGATGCTGCGTTCCCACTCGCGAAAATTCGCTCAGGTCTGATCGGCTAACGAGTCATTCGGGAAGGATCGCCGGCCCCATGCTATCGTGCCGGCCCGTCCCTTTATCCATTAGCCCAGCATGCTGCCGACTTCCCGTACCCTGCGTCTGTCGTTGTACACACTGCTGATTGTCGCCGGTGCGGCGCTTGCCGCAACGCTTGCGATCCGCCACGCCGAACGTCAAGCGTTGGAGGAAGACGCGGCCCGCGCCAACCAGCAACTGGCGTTGTATGCCAATTCCCTGCACACCCTGATCGATCGCTACCGTGCGCTGCCCGCCGTGCTGGCCCTGGATCCGCAATTGCGCTCGGCACTGGCCGGCCCGGTCGATGCAGAAGAACAGACCACGCTTAACCTGAAACTGGAAAAGATCAACGGTGCGGCGCAGTCGTCGACTCTTGAACTGCTCGATAACACCGGCCTCGCCGTGGCCGCGAGCAACTGGCGCTTGCCCAGCAGCTACGTCGGCCACAACTACGGTTTCCGTCCCTACTTCAGCCAGACTCGCACCCAGGGCACCGGCCGTTTTTATGCGGTGGGCGTAACCAGTGGCATTCCCGGCTACTTTTTGTCCAGCGCGGTACTCGGCGACAACGACGAGTTCCTCGGAGCCATGGTGGTCAAGCTGGAGTTCCCGGAACTGGAACGGGAGTGGAGCCAGGGTAACGACACGCTGCTGGTCAGCGATGCGCGCGGGATCATCTTCATCGCCAACCAGCCCGGCTGGCGCTATCGCGCGTTGCGGCCGCTGAGCGCCAGCGACATGGCCGAGATCAAGGCCACGCGACAGTACGACAAACAATCACTGCAACCCTTGACACATTTGTCGCTGCGCAGCTTCGACGACAACAGCGATCTGCGCCGCGTCGAGGGCCCCGAGGGCACAGCAGACTATCTATGGGAATCGATGCCGCTCACCGCCGAAGGCTGGACCCTGCACCTGCTGCGCCACCCGCAAGTGGCCTTCGAAGATCTGCGCAACGCCGGCCTTGCCGCCGCCGGAGTGTGGCTGGCGCTGGTGTTTCTGCTGCTGTTTCTCAACCAGCGCTGGCGCCTGTCGAAGATCCGCCAGCGCAACCGCGAAGAACTGGAACAGTTGGTGGAAGAACGTACCCGCGACCTGCGCACGGCACAGGATGGTCTGGTGCAGTCGGCGAAACTCGCCGCGCTCGGGCAGATGTCGGCCGCGCTGGCTCACGAAATCAATCAGCCACTGACCGCTCAGCGCATGCAACTGGCGACATTGCGCCTGCTGCTCGACCATGGTCGCGTCGACGATGCCTATAAAGCTTTGAAACCGGTCGACGAAATGCTCACGCGCATGGCGGCCTTGACCGGCCACCTCAAGACCTTCGCGCGCAAAAGCCCCAGCGGTTTGCGTGAGCGGCTGGATCTGGCGACGGTGGTCGATCAGTCCCTGCAGTTGCTGGATGCGCGACTGCGCGACGAACAGGTCAGTCTGGTGCTGCATCTGACGCGTCCGGCCTGGGTGCGTGGCGATGCGATTCGCCTCGAACAGGTACTGATCAATCTGCTGCGCAACGCCCTCGATGCGATGCAGGGCAAACCCTGCAAGCGTCTGCAAATCCGCCTGGAGGCCGATCAGCAATTGTGGCACCTGAGCGTGAGCGACAATGGCGGCGGTATCGCCGAAGAACATCTTGGCCAGGTCTTCGATCCATTCTTCACGACCAAACCTGTGGGTGACGGCCTTGGCCTCGGGCTGGCAGTATCCTTCGCCATCGTGCATGAATCCGGCGGTCGTTTGAGCGCCGAGAATGACGACAGCGGCGCGGTGTTCAGCCTGACTCTGCCGATCGATCTGGAGGCACACATCTGATGCTCAATTCGGTAATGCTGGTCGATGATGAAAGCAGCATTCGCAGCGCCGTTGAACAGTGGTTGAGCCTGTCCGGGTTCGACGTACAGCTATTCAGTCGCGCAGAAGAATGCCTTGCCGCCCTGCCCGTACACTTTGCCGGAGTGATCCTCAGCGACGTGCGCATGCCCGGCATGGGCGGCCTGGCGTTATTGGCCGAAGTGCAGAAACGTGATGCCGATCTGCCGGTGATCCTCCTCACCGGCCATGGCGATGTACCGATGGCGGTCGAAGCGATGCGCGACGGCGCCTACGACTTCCTCGAAAAGCCGTTCAGCCCGGAAAGCCTGCTCGGCAGTTTGCGCCGGGCCTTGGATAAACGACGTCTGGTCCTCGAAAATCGCGCGCTGCACGAACAGGCGGATCACCGTGCGAAGCTCGATGCGACCCTGCTCGGCGTGTCTCGAGGCTTGCAGACGTTGCGTCGGCAGGTGCTGGATCTGGCGGCGCTGCCGGTCAATGTGTTGATTCGTGGCGAAACCGGCAGCGGCAAAGAGCTGGTTGCACGTTGCCTGCACGATTTCGGCCCGCGTGCCGACAAGCCGTTCGTGGCGCTGAACTGTGCAGCGATCCCCGAGCAGTTGTTCGAGGCCGAGTTGTTCGGACATGAGAGTGGTGCATTCACCGGCGCCTCCGGCAAGCGTATCGGCAAACTTGAGTACGCCGATGGCGGCACGCTGTTTCTCGATGAAATCGAAAGCATGCCGCTCGCCCAGCAGGTGAAATTGCTGCGGGTGTTGCAGGAGCAGAAGCTTGAACGCCTGGGTTCGAACCAAAGCATTCGCGTCGACTTGCGCATCGTTGCAGCAACCAAACCCGACTTGCTCGACGAAGCACGGGCCGGACGTTTTCGCGAGGATCTGGCGTATCGCCTGAACGTCGCCGAACTGCGCTTGCCGCCGTTGCGCGATCGTCGCGAGGACATTCCATTGCTGTTCGAAACCTTTGCGCAGAGTGCCGCCCAACGCCTGGGCCGGACCTTTCCGCCGCTCAACGGCGCACAGTTGAGTCATCTGCTCAGCCACGACTGGCCGGGCAACGTGCGCGAACTGGCCAACGTTGCTGAACGCCAGGTGCTGGGGCTGGATGAGCCGGCACCGGGGATTGATCCGGGACAATCGCTGGCGGCGCAGCAGGAGGCGTTTGAAGCGCAGTGTTTGCGTGCCGCGCTGACCCGGCACAAGGGTGATGTGAAAGCGGTGCTTGAAGAACTGCAACTGCCGCGCCGTACGTTCAATGAAAAGCTGCAGCGGCATGGGTTGAGTCGGGAGATGTTTTTGAGCGAGTGAGGCGGGCTTGGGATTTTCGGTGTGGCTGAGATCTTTCCCCCTCACCCCAGCCCTCTCCCCCCAGGGGGCGAGGGGGAAGGGAGCCGATCTCCATGCTTTTCAAACCTGAGTTCGACTCGGTATCTCAGGTCGGTGCAACTCGAACAATCCACTCGGTCAGTCCCCTCTCCCCCAGGGAGAGGGCTAGGGTGAGGGGTTTTTGATCTTCGCCCCAATAAGCGGAAATCCGCTCATCAAACCAAATCCTTCGGCGATATCCCGCTCACCCAATCCCGCCACCCCCTCTAAACCGGCCCTCTCCCCGTTGGCACAGCTCCTGCTATAGCCCCCGCAGGCTGCGTTTCAACGCGCTCCACAAAAACAATTAAATGAAGGATCCTTCAATGGATAACTCCAACGCCCTGCCTCTTGGGTCGGCTGCCGCGCCCGCCAAAGAAAGAACCACCGCCAGCCGGATCAAATCGATCTTCAGCGGTTCCGTCGGCAACATGGTCGAGTGGTACGACTGGTACGTGTATGCCGCCTTCTCGCTGTACTTCGCCAAGACCTTTTTCCCCGCCGGCTCCTCCACCGCACAATTGATGAACACTGCCGCGATCTTCGCCGTGGGCTTTCTGATGCGTCCGATCGGTGGCTGGCTGATGGGTCTGTACGCCGACAAGGTCGGACGCAAGAAAGCCCTGATGGCCTCGGTCTACCTGATGTGCTTCGGCTCGCTTTTGATCGCCCTCAGCCCGAACTACGAAACCATCGGCATCGGCGCGCCGATCCTGCTGGTGTTTGCGCGACTGCTGCAAGGCCTGTCGGTGGGTGGTGAATACGGCACCTCGGCGACCTATCTCTCGGAGATGGCGACCAAGGAACGTCGCGGCTTCTTCTCCAGCTTCCAGTACGTGACGCTGATTTCCGGTCAGCTCATCGCGCTGGGCGTACTGATCGTCCTGCAAAACGTGCTGACCACCGAACAGCTGTACGCGTGGGGCTGGCGTATTCCGTTCGCCATCGGCGCACTGTGCGCAGTGGTTGCGTTGTACCTGCGTCGCGGCATGGAAGAAACCGAGTCGTTCACCAAGAAGGAGAAGTCCAAGGAAAGCGCGATGCGCACCTTGATGCGCCATCCGAAAGAGCTGTTGACCGTGGTCGGCCTGACCATGGGCGGCACCCTGGCGTTCTACACCTACACCACTTACATGCAGAAGTATCTGGTGAACACCGTCGGCATGAGCATCTCCGACTCGACCACCATTTCCGCCGCCACGCTGTTCCTGTTCATGTGCCTGCAGCCGATCATCGGCGGCCTCTCGGACAAGATCGGCCGTCGTCCGATCCTGATCGCCTTCGGCGTGCTGGGGACGATCTTCACCGTGCCGATCCTGATGACCCTGCACACCATTCAAACCTGGTGGGGCGCATTCTTCCTGATCATGGCGGCGCTGATCATCGTCAGCGGCTACACCTCGATCAATGCGGTGGTGAAGGCCGAACTGTTCCCGACTGAAATCCGCGCGCTGGGCGTCGGCCTGCCGTACGCACTGACCGTGTCGATCTTCGGCGGCACCGCTGAATACATCGCGCTGTGGTTCAAGAGCATTGGTATGGAAACCGGTTACTACTGGTACGTGACGGCGTGCATTGCCGTGTC
>Ga0160467_101091_pt1 | contig 13867 bp, 7 predicted proteins | sample HID1972I_E11MG_FD_108221 | JGI IMG/M metagenome (GOLD analysis project Ga0160467, IMG submission 108221) | Enriched pill bug-associated microbial communities from UW Madison campus, WI, USA - HID1972I_E11 MG | ecosystem: Host-associated > Arthropoda: Insects > Digestive system > Unclassified ...
ACAGGTAGAAACTCTCGCACGTCTAGACGCGAAAGAAATACCATCTCGGTTATATTCCATTTCAGTAGCTAGTTCCGATAATTTTTCTGAGTCCTTGCACGCGTATCGTCAGGCGGGTAGCATCGATACCGCCCGTCAGGCGGTACGCTTATATCACACGCAATTACTTCGTCTGCACCAGAAACTCAATGGCTTCTGTTTGGATAGAAATATAGAAGATAGCAGTGCTTTATCAGCCCTAGAAGAACTGCTCGAGCGGATTGAATTTTTGTTTAAAAATGATATCGATCCGGGTACAATACTTCCGAATCATTATCAGCACAAGATCAGGACATATGTCGAGAACCATATCCACAGCATATTTGACAGATTAGCAAACAAGCAGATCCCTCAGGTATATCTGGACGAAATCCATTCCGCGATTAACAGCCTTTTTGAAGAAGGTAAGATCCCCTACATCCAATATCGGCACCAAGATTATTTAATGCAGTTTGTGGATGCACTGCACCAACTGGCCAAAGACGACCGCAGCAATAAAAACTGGCAATTTCGCTTTTTGGTATTGATGATCAACTTCAATTTTAACCATATGGGCTTTTTCAACCGCTGGAAAGAAATGTATATGGACGATCCATCCTTTATGGATGGCCTGTTGCGCTTTCCCAAACATTTCTCCTGTATCCGGGGCTTTGCTTACAATAACAATAGCACCAGTTTACTCAAACTGATGTGCGAATATGTACAAACTGAAACCAGCCGGACAAACAATTTAGCCTCAGATCAAACTGAACAATACCTCCATAGCAACTTCAATGGCAAAGAACTTAAGATCTGGATGCATCTCTGTGTCAAAGCCAAAATCACGCAATCGCCCGAAAAAAAAGAAGTTGCCAACGAATTTTCTAAACTGGTTAAAACCAGAGAAGGAACATTACTATCTCCCCATAGCCTGACCAAAATGGATAAAAGTGCCGAATATGATGCAGCAGTCAGCGTACAACGAAGATTAAAAGCCATGCTGAAGGAATTGGACGATAGTTTTCCAGATTTAAACAGATAAGTATAAAAAAGTAGGGGTATACCCCCATTACCCCTACGCCAGCCAGTCAACTTCTCCTTAAAAACAAGCTCCAGATTGCTGTAGAGCTGATTATAAAATTCAGGGCAAAAAGCCCCGTTTCCTACAGACTACCCCTCCACCCCACTTTAAACACCATTTGAGCCCTATATCGGGTGTGGCATACCCTATTCGTTGCCCCTACGCAACGCCATTATCCGATTTATCTTTGTTTTGAAGCGTACGAATAAGCAGAAGCTGACGCTTAAACAGGTCGCCCCGTCACAAGGGGGAGTAAAGGACAGTGGCGCCCTGTTTTTAAAAATAAATAGTAAAACGCCTGCTATAAATAGTAACTGGTAGGAAATAAATAGTAAAACAGCATAAATAAATAATTGACGCTATGGACACTAATAAAAACATCAATATAATATATGGGCTACTACGGATAGTGATGCTCCTTTTTTGGATCTATGTCGGTATAGACAAAGTATGGCAGCTCAATGCTTTTAAGATCGCACTTACACAGCAGCCCATTATCAACTATTTTGCACCTGTACTTTTCTGGTTACTGCCGGTATTAGAAGTAAGTTTAGGCTTATTGTTAGCATTTCCGTCACAGAAGGTACAGTCTTGGGGCTGGAAAGCTTCAATCCTACTTATTTCAGTCTTTACAGTCTATATCGCGTTAGGTGTATTAAATGTATATGAGCAGAAACCCTGTATGTGCAGCAGCTTTTTGAGCAACGTCTCTTGGAACACCCACCTAGTGATCAACAGCGTTATCCTAGCTTTATCGATACTTGGATGGGTATCAAATAAATCATTATATAGAAGTGCTGACAAAGCACCTACAAATATTAAAACTAGCATTACCCTGCTGTTGATTGGATTTATTGCCATTGGTTCCTATACCTACAATAGTACAACCCGTATCCGGGCAATAAATCATTGGCATACACCAGAGAGCCTCTATGATCAAGAGCATAATACCGTCATGAGCCCCTTAAAAGGCTTACTGGCGTCCACATACGATCGGTACTTAGAACCGTACCGACAATTTTTTACCAAAGGTTTGCAGGCCGGTACAATTACTAACCCGTTATTGGTCTGCAATACAGAAAGGAGGATAGCAGTATGCTAACCAAATTTTTAAACAATTATGGCTACATGATATTAGGAGGAGCCATGATTTTCGGTTTTTCAGCATTTAAAAGTGCTGAGGTTTATTCAGGGAAAAAATTAAACCCTGCAACAGTTTATTTTAACGGAGATCCTACAATAAGTGGGCAAGTTTCCGACGAATCGAAGTGGAGCACCACGCCTAACGGACAGTCATGTTCTGGTGAAAGTAAGGCTTGTTCCATGGAGGTTGAAACATCCGACTTGACCACAGCTGGTAAACTTAATCCAGCTCAGATTCAACTGGATGAAAATTTTACCGGTTCCGGTTATGTACCAGAACGAAATGGTGGTGACAGCGAAACTGAAATTGATATTCATAATAGAAATTAATTTCTGTACGCATGGCTGAAAGATCAACGTGAGGAATTTTTATCCTCAATAGATTAGAATTACAGCCACCAAAGAGAGATCAGAATCTAAATGATTCTGATCTCTTCATTTTATTGAGTACTATAACCGCTTTCTTACAAAGCAAGCTATGCTGGGTTTTGACTTATACCCGTAGTCTTAATGATATCATCAGGAAGCGGAATTGCATACCGATTATCTTTAGGATTTAGGATATATTCTTTATCATTGATCATTCTCCTTATTTGAATTTTTCGTCCTTCTTCATTTAAACGTTTCAGATCTATCCACCTAAGTCCTCTAAATAACAGTTCTTTTTTCCTTTCTTCAAGAATAAAATCAAGCGCTTTCTCTTGGTTATTAAAATTGACAGGAATATAAGATCCCGCTTTATAACGGTGAAATAACAAATAATTGAGATCATCCAAGCCTTTCTTGATATCTCCAAGCCGTACCAGACATTCTGCACGAATCAAATATATTTCATTGGTCGCAATTCCGCCAAATAGATTAGCACTACCCGAGTATCCTCCTTTAAAAGAAACATAACCATCTGCATTTAATTTAAAATAAGCCTGTTTTCGCAAGTCATTTGACAGGTAAGAAGAATATAAATTTGTATCTATATTAGCATAGTTTGCCCCGACCTGCGCATTAATCGTCACAAGCTCAAAGTATGCCAACGTTTCTTTATTAAATCGGGAAAAGGGAAAGCCAGCTGAAATTTTAACATCAGAGGCATCACTAAAATCCAATAACTCTTTATTTGTAGACAATACTTTGTCTGCATAGTAATAAGCCGAATCATATTTTGCCATTGACAGATAAGCCCGTGCCAACGTAGCGTATGCTGCTACTTTGGAAGGTCTCATGACATGAATAGCTTTAGTAGGTAAAATTTTAGAAGCTTCCAGAAGATCATCCAGAATAACCCGATAGCATTTGGAAGCCGTCGATCTTTCAGACCTCACATTAAAATCAGAAGTTTCACGTAATACTATCCCCAGATCTTTTGTTGACGAATTTTCATTATATGCTTTACTATAAGTCCATATTAAATTAAGGTATTGACTGGCTCTGTAAAAAAGGGCACTCCCTTTCACATTGTTCCATTCATCGGTGTTCGAACCATTCCTAACAATTTCTTTAAGTTTGTCAAACACGAGATTACAATTGTAGACCGTTATATAAGCCTTGGCCCAATCATTATTGTAATTATAAACTGGATTTTCCCAAGTATAAAATTTCCTGCTGGTCTCGTTAAGACTAGCATATACCTTTTGTTTCAAGAAATAATTGTCCGCTGACACCTCTCCTATAGAGCAAAAATTAACATTGATATTTTGGGAGCCATCCAGTATCTGTTGAAGATCTGTTAAGTCTTTTGGTACCACCTGATTTTTGTTAGACTGTACATCCAGGTACTTATCACAGCCACTGAAAATAAGGCATAGCAACAAAATATAGATGATGTAAAAGTGATATTGTTTGTGTCTTCTATTCATATCATTTAGTATTTGATCAATAATTAAGTTGACAACCGAAAGAAATTGTCAATGGAGGCGTTATTCTATAAGGATATTCAGGATCGATATGTAGTTTGTTTTTCGTCCATAAAAGTCCCAGATTACTTGCATTACCATAAAATTTTAACAGCATGGTCTGCTTGGACATCTGTAGATCCTTTTTCCATGCCACATTAATGTACTCCAATCTAAGATGATCCGCTTTAAGCACATTGATCTCAGATTGCACGTAAAAAGCATCCCGAAATGATTCAAGGGGATATTGAATAGAGGGCATTCTTGTATGAAGTTCATCCCCACTCTTCTGCCATCTTGTTTCAAAATCCGGAAAAGCGATTCCTTGGTTAAAAAGATTGTAATAAGACGTTGCTGGCTTTCTGAAATAATAATCCCCTTTGAAGCTCACATTAAAAGAAAGTGCCCAATCTTTCCATGCTAAAGTGTTTATTACCGATCCGAAAACCTGCGGTTTTGCCGACCCGAAAAAAACAATACTGCCCCCTTCTATTCCCTCGTTCAGCGCTGAGCTGTTGATTCCGATATAATCATTACTGATTTCCCCTTTAAGTATACCTAAAGGATTTCCACTGGCATCCAACTTCCCCCATCTAAATGCCGATAAAGCATTTAATGGCATACCTGCTATAGGTGTAATGGAATTACCATCACCCATGAAAGAGAATACACCCGTATTCAGCGTTCGATAATAAGCCGTTGTCCTGTTCTTGTTCAAATTCAGCAAGAATCGAGAGTTCCACTTGATTGCATTGTCCAGATTATTTGTTGATAGCATGAAATCCCATCCTCGTCCCTTCATTGAAGCAACATTTTTGGTGATGGTATTCGATTTACCCCAACCTGTATAATCAAAGTCAGTAAGTCCATATAGATCTTTACCATTTTTGACATAATAATCCACACTGCCAGATATCCGAGCGGCGAAAACAGAAAAATCCAATCCCAAATTTAAAGTAGACACTTTTTCCCATCTCAAGGACGGGTCGTTCAGTTTCGAAATGGTCAATGCGGGAAATCTGGTATATAAACCCGATGTCACGCTGGCAATAGGCTGAGGCGTTTTACGCAGATCAACATTGCCACTATATCCGTAAGTTGTTCGCAATTTTAGTTTATCGATGTTTTTCAAGTTGAAAAGTTCCTCATTGCCTATGTCCCAAGATATCCCTGTCGACCATAATGGTGACCACTTATCATTCGTATTTGCACCGAAAATATTACCCCCATCTTTTCTAAAACTACCGGACCATGCATATTTATTTTTAATTATATAGCTCCAGTTGGAATAGAGAGATACAAATCTGTTCATTCTTTCACTGAAGGTAGGATTACCCAAAATACCCATGGGCACCATCGAGGGTACTACTGTAAAATAACCTGTATGATCTACCGGTACAGTCTGTAGCGGTTTTTCTTTATAACCATAAGCCCAGTAGCTCTCTCCATCAGTTCCCATCTCCCTAATTTCGCCACCGATCATTCCTAGCAAACGATGTATGCCCCAAGATTTATTGAAGTTTAATTGTATCCTTGCAGTGTAAGAGTTGCCTGTTGAAAGATCCTTACTTTTAATACCGCCTTTTGGTATGCGGTATATCACCGTATTACCTCCATCTGAAACATTCATAAACTGATTGATATTTTTTCGGGCATAATAGCTCTGTTCATTATAGATGCCTTCGGAGTCAGTTTTCTGCAGCTGATATTGAAATCCGAGGTTAACATCTAGAAATGAAAAGATCCGGTATTTAGCACTGATTGTTGAATACCACTCATTTAACCGTATTGTATTTTTTGCGTTCCGATAATCTGACATTGGATAATATCCCCAATCCAGATAAGGATCACTGTAGTTCTCCTCCATATACGTACCTCTAAATTCAGGGTAGAACGCGCGTTCTGCACCGTCAATATTGAAAAAATTCATATAGGGCACAGCCTTTCCACTATAAGTCAAAGATTCATAAGGTGGTTTTCCAGAACTGGAAAGACTATTTGTAAATAAAATATTTAGGGCAATATCTAGCCTTTCAGTTGGGCGAAAGCTGTTTGTAAGCTGTAAATTCAACTTTCTGAAACGCCCTGCATATTCATCCATTTCCTTGGTATATCCACCGGAAAATCCGTAAGTGTTCTGCCGGCCCCCGCCGGAAAGATTTAAGGAATACTGTTGTGAAAAGGGAGCGTCGAAAAATATATCAGCATATGCTTTCCTACCATCTGTTTTCAATAGTTCTCCGATCATAAGAACCGAATCAGTGCTAGTGAGCAGCCCCTTCTTTGTCCGGTCAAAAATATCCACTGACGGAGTTACTGAAACATATTGAAAACCATTATCTAACCAATCATAAAATCCGTTATTGAATAACATCGATTCTATATCTATAAAATCAGGATTAGAAAGTTGATAAAGCTCCCTGAGATTAGGTTTAGATTTCAAAATTAAGGTACTGCTAAATGTTGTATTCATTCTATTTTGAGTGCTTTGGCCACCTTTTTTTGATGAGATCACCACAACACCATTCCCTGCTCTTGCCCCCCAGATCGAACTTGCGGCCGCATCTTTTAAGATTGTAATAGATGCTATACTGTTTGGGTCTACATTGGCCATGTTTCCCTCATATATAAAACCATCCAAGACAATCAGCGGATCCAGATTGCCTTCGATGGTGCTCAGTCCACGTACAGAAAAATTTAATTTCTGCCTGTCGGGAACAGTACTAGGTTGATTTTCAAACCGTATACCGGAGGCTATATTATTGAGTCTGTCCAAAATACGGGTACCTGTCTGCTCATTGAGCATATCGTTTGAAATCACATCTACAGCACCAGTCGTCTCATTCGGTTTAAGGATCTGATACCCCGTGTTGATCTGCACCTCATCCAAATAATTATTTGTAGCCGTCATCATGACTTTATCATCTGCAACCAGATCTTTTATGGTCAGACTCAATTCTTGATAACCCAAAATCGAAAAACGTATGGTATCAGTTAGGTTTCCTTTAAACTGAAAGCTTCCATCCGCTTCGCTCTTGAAGCTGAATTTTGACTTAATATTCTGAACAGTGACACCCGCAAGTGGACGATTATTTTCTTTCGAAACGACCGTACCACTGATCATACTTTGACCAGATGAGGTAAATCCGTAGAGCCCAAAAAATAGTATAAGTAAAAACCTCATGACCCGCTCTCCTCTCCCACATTATTCGGTGAAAATCTAGCATATAGAAGGGATTTGTTGAGCGGAACTAATTCTAATCCCATACTATCCAGAAATGACATTCGTTTATGATCGTCCCAGTCACCAAAATCCCTTGGGATTGTAATATCTACACGTAGCTGATTATTTTCCTCTAACAACAACGGTCTAATGAAATAAAGGCTTAGATTGTCTATCAACAGTTCCAAAGGAATATTACGAAATTTCATTTCAGTTTTTGAATCTCCCGCAAAGACCTCCGGAATCCCGCCTCTACTTTTTATCTCTTCAATCTTGGCATTAGGTACAATCTTCCACACATCGATCGGCTTCTCCGCTACCGAGACATCTATTCCAAAAAACTGTTTAAAATCTTCCTTAAAACTTTGTTGTACCGTAGCTTTTGATACCTGACCCTTGACAAGCGTCTCATAAGAAAATATATTTTTATAACCAGCCGCGAGTATTTCTTGCTTTTTATAAAAGCTAGCCTCTGATTCAAAGACCCAATGTCTCCACGGTATTCCTTTCAGTTCTTTATTAAATGCCATTGCTAAAAGGACCGAAAAACTTAGATTAACGATCTGGAAACTTGTACGATCTTCATTAAATGAATATTTCCCATAACTGGGGCTTAATCCTTCCTCATATGTTTTAAATAATGAACCGCCATAGTACCCCTTAGATAGCCAATGATCAGATATTTTAGACTTTTCACTATCCCTTCTAAGCTCTTTCTGGTGGAGATTTACATTTCCATTACTTAGAACAGCATTAATATTCTCTGTTGTCAGCGCATTAGGATAAGTGTTCGCAACAAGCATCCCCTCTTTATTAATCCATACGACATGGGGCAGTGTGTTATGCGGGAACAGTTTCTGAAATAGTGTATCTCCAAAGATATATGGTAAATCGGTCTGGTAATCATATTTATCTATATACCTCTTTATCACTTCACTTACCCGATTATGCGTATCTTTTGTTTGAATACTGTTGACAAGCAATACCTCAATATTATCCTTTTTCATGTTTTTTACCTCTTCCATATGCGGAAATCCTTCAATACACGAGGGACACCAGGTCGCCCAAAAATCCAATATGATCAGCTTTCCTTTCAGATCTGAAAACTTGATGGTCTTCTTTTTACCGTCAAAATAGTTGAGTTCCAATGTTTGGTTCCAAACAGCATCGGGGATCTTGTCACCGGGCTTTAGCGCCATAAGATGAGATAACCCATCAGCCCCGCTGTCCTTGCGGGGCGTCTGAGCTGATAAACTAAACATAGAAACCATCAGGACTAATAGCGAATAAGTTCTGATGCTCTTCAATTCCATTAAAAAACAATCAAGAAGATTGAAAAACATAAGGACTAGTAAAGAATAAATCCTTATATTCTTCAATGCGTTGAAAGAAATACCCATCAATTTTCGAAACTCATAAACAACCCACACACTGACAGCATCGTGAACACTACTTAACATTTTATTTAACTGGATTTTTAAGCGATTTGCCAGCTTGTTAAACCAAAACCACATCTCAACCCAACTTAAGAATTTCAGATGCTTAAAAATGCTTGTTTGAAATGAAGCACCTTTAGCGTATAGATCAAGTATGGATAAAGCAGGTATAAAGCGTTGATAGTGCGTTAGTAGTGTGTAAACGGGTACCGTTTTACGCACTATCCATGCTTTATCTATGCATATGCAACGCATTACGGACGCTTGATCTACCCTTCGCCCATTGGAGTACGGAGCTTCATCAACTGTCGCCTTCACATCCGTAACCAAGCTACTGGCCTTAGTACCTATTTGGTAGCTCTCCAGTACATCTCCAGTACCTTTCCGGTACCATTTCAGTAGGGCGTTAGTGAATAACCTGTACACTGACCGTACAGCAAGACCGATTTTAGCAGATACATTTTTCATGAAAATCATAAAAAAAGCAAAGCCATCTGTTCGAATCTTGTTCGGACTTTCTTTTAACCTTCTTTTACCCTTATAGTCAGTTTCCCTGTAGCTGCGCAGTACTTGCAAAACACCTGCACCGTCCTTTTCCTGGTGCAGGGACGGGAGAGGTACGGTGCACATACGGTGCAACGACGGCCGAAGGTAAAACAAGGTGCGAAGCGGGTTAAAAGCAGGTATACAGCAGATATTGAACATATAGTCAAATAGGTTAGCCTTAGCATCAATCTTGAGATCGTTCGCTTGCATTTCAAGGGGCATTCCTATTTTAGGAATACCTTTCTTCACCTTTTCTTCTAACCATTTTCTCCTTCCACTTAAGTTTTCATCGACTTGGCCTCGGGATTTCATCGACTGGGCCCGATGAAATCCCGAGGCCAAGTCGAAGCCCAGTCGAAGAAACTTAGAAGTTGGTGTCAATTTGGTTAGAATAAAGTTACCAGAAAGTAAAGAATTCTGTTTTAGCACTTGGCTAGTACACTTGCGGTATAAGTTGCAAGCGTACCCAGCCAGTGCCCGGTAGATGGAGGGTACATATGTTTTGACTTGCGTCAGTAATTTTAGTGCTTTCATAATTTATTTGTTAATGGTTTTTTGAAAACAGCTTAAAAACTTCGAAGATTTTTAAGCTGTTTAAAACCGCAACCTATAAGCATAGCATCCCCTGTCCGATAGAAATCAGATGCTTCAGGGTCTAATATGACTCAATGGTCACAAAGACTAGTTAATAGTTAATAAATGATTCAGATCGCGTTTGAAAGAAGAAATCAAAAGGTTATAAATGGGCGTCACGCAATCCGCAGTTGTAAGGGCCAAATCTTATTTGGCGAAGCCGGCCGAGCTACTCGGGGGCAGTGATAATGTTTTTTGATTGTTGTTTTTTACTCATACTCGTTTTATGGGATAACGAGTCTCAATATTAAAATGGCAAGGGGATGGTCCGCTCCACTATTTTGCGATCTTGATTGACACCCAAGGGCAAAAGGCTTCACAGCAAGACCATCCCCTGCCAATATCTTCAAATATAGCAAAACTAGGGGAATGGTAAAACCTTGCTGTCTCGATGCCTTGGGTGTCAACTTCGATCTACGAGACTCTTTATTAAAATAATTATCTATACATTATGTCATAATCTGATTATTAATGATATACAAATATAATAATAATTACCAAAAGGACAAATAAGTCCTAACATATTTTCAAATAATTCTTGAAATTGTTTGTATGGCTGAAAAACAATACAGAGATCAACAATATTTGAAGGAACTTGGTAAACAGATAAAAAAAATCAGAGAGGATAATGGTTGGTCTCAAGAATTTTTGGCCGAGCTTTGTGAGATTGATGTTAGGCAATTAGGAAGAATAGAAAGAGCAGAAACAAACTCAACAATTTCCATTTTAAAAAAAATTGCAGATAAATCTAATATTACAATGAGTAAACTTTTGGATTTTTGAAATCCCACAATTCAAAAATATCATCTGAAAACATCAAGAATCATTTTGAAAAAAGTGGATTAACTATCGAAGTATTTGCAAATATATTAGAAGTGTCAAAAAGATGGCTTGAATACATTTTAGCTGGAGAAAAGAATTATGAATTTGCACCAAATACAATTCAAAAAGCATGTGACTTTTTTATTGCTGATTTTAGAAAATTTACTACCGAACTACAAATTGTACCAAAAAATTTTCGCGAGTTCTTAAAAATGAAACATTCTAAAAATAGTGAATACAGCAAAATACTATTTGATGCTCCTTCTGTTCCTTTCATTATAAATGAAATTTTGATAAAAGACCATGAATTCATTAGTAGTAAAGGATTAGAGTTGAAATCTGTAAAACAGATAATATGGAGATATTATCCTGAACTAAAACTCACTAATCTATCAAGTGACCTACAAAAATCTACCTCTATTCATCAAAGTTTACATCCAACTAAAAAAAAGAAAACAAATATTTATCGGACAAAGGAACAAGTGCAAAAACATTCTTAATTCATTTCTCCATAAAAACGAAGATTTTTACCTTCATCATTTACATAACACATGCTTTAGCTAGCAACTTTCTATAAATAATTTTTTTAAAAAAAACTTTTAATAAAAAAAGTCCATGGTCAATTTCGCGGTATGGCACAAGCAATCTCCCGACGCACTTGACCATTTCGCCACGTGGCGAAATCATACAGCCACCATTCCGATGCATTTTCCCGAGTATCCATATTAATCCGTCATCTCGGTGAATCACTTAGTCCTTCCGCCTCCCCCTTTCATGACGAACAAAAAATCCTGGACATATTGCGAAGCCACACAGTCATACATGCCTTATTTTGTTTGCATTATGAAAGAGAAACTGTAAGAAAAATGAGTCTCTCTTATCCAGAAAGCTATTGGAGATCACCTTCGAAAAAAACCGTATGGATCTAAAGCTACTCCAAAAAAATCTGGGAAAGATTTTTTTGAGTAAGTGAAAACTGTGTAACATAATGGGAAAATAATAGAAATGATTCCAGGATTATAAATTTTCCTGAGGTCATAAAATTTCCAGAGTATTTCCCATATATATTCGACTCAAAAACATTAGCCAGAAAATTGATACAGAAACGGCTTAACTCAGGAAGAGTTGGCAAAAATACTTCATGTAAACAAATCTACAATATTCAATTAGGAGAAAAGAAATCATTTTGCATAAAACAAAACTTTATAAATTTTGCCTGTTTTTCTTCGTTCATTATAAAGAAATACGTAAAATTAATCTTGAATGTGTGGAATTTCGGTTCTTGTAAAATGGATAAATTTTATTATAATCTTGTCAATTGATTGGACATTTACATGGCGATTGTCTTTTTATCAAAAAGCAGAATAGTCAAGTTCTGAAAGTGAGCAGTTATTTTTTAGATCAAACAAGCAATTTATCGTTAGCCAAAATACCTGCAGTTGGTATGAATTGTTAAGTTATGGAAAGTTTAAGACTTCGCTAATCCCGTCTACGACAAGGACACCTTCTTCAGCCAAAAGCGCCCTGCACGCTTTCGGATTTGGATAGGAGTTTGAAATTAAGGCAGTTGAAGAAATCCGGTACTAGAATAACTATTGTCTTGCATTCGTTTAAATGCCCTATAGCTTCGGACAAAAGCCAAAATCACTTTATTTCTCAATATAATAATGTATCTTGTGAAGAAATATTTTATCTAATTATATATAAGGAATGCCAAGAATAATTGACAGAAGTCGTCATGCCATTTTGATCGGGATAAATGACTACGCAACACGTCCGCTAAAGTACAGCGTTAATGATGTTGGGCTGATGCGCGATGGGCTAATCAACCATTGCAGGTTTGCCGAAGATCAAATACATACCATTGAAAGCTGCCACTTAAACCCCGTGCAAGATATCCAAGAAAAGTTTCTTGAAAAGGTCTTGGAATTGGAAGAAACAATAGCGCCGAATTCCGTAGTTCTCTTTTACTTTTCTGGTCATGGAATTTACTTGGACAAAAGCTATTTGCTTTTTCATGAGACTGAGGTTTCAGTTCAGGAGATTTACGATCTTCTAAACGAATTGAAGCCAAAGGACCAATGTTATGTCATTGATGCCTGCCACAGCGGAGGCGATATCGAAATCAAAGATAGCTTGGAACATAGTGCTGAATATAGCCGTCAATGGCTGGAAGCTAGGTCGGAGGGTATTCACCTTTATTGTTCAAGTAAATCCGATCAGGTTTCAATGGGACTGCCAGATTTAAATCATGGCATATATACCTATAATTTTGTAAAGGCAATGGGCTTGCATTCCCTATATGATAAAGAAATGGGAACACTATCGCTAAACGAGCTACATTCCTACGCCATCAAAAGGATTCTAATTGATTATGAACTAAGGCAGACGCCTTTCCAGTATTCAAAAGTTAGCGGATATTTACCTTTCTGCTTTATTGACGAACCACGCCAACTTGCAAATAGAAATGTATATTTTCCAAAATTAAACGATGAAGAGGTATCCAAAATAATAAATGACCCCGCGCTTAACTTACCGGAGGTCTTAAAAATGGACTTAATAAATTTCCTGAACGAGCTCTTATTAAATCTATACGACCACAACCGTTCGAAACGTGTTGATTTAAAGATAGAGGAGAATGTTATAGAGCTATTAGACTACAGTAGGGTACATTTTAACCCCTTTGAGGCTGAACAAGTTAAAGGAGGAAATGGCATCGTAGTGTATCATCTTTTTCTGGAAAAATACAGTGAATGGATAAAAACCTGTTACACACCCGGAGATCCAAATATAATCCGCATGGAGCTCGATCCGAAAATTTTGAGCCATACACCTGTTAACACCTGCCACATACAGATCAAGGAGATTTGCCTAATGAATATTAGAGATTTGAATGTTTATGAGTTTGATCCGAATTGCAGCGAGATCGTGATCGATATCTCAAAGTCGACTTCGCCATTGAGTTTCATTGTACGCCATTTATTTGATTACATTTTAAAGCATACTTTGCAATCCCAACTGATTGTCTTGAAAATGCACCCTGAAGATATGCAACGTAGTTATCTAAAGGAATTGG
>Ga0160467_101092_pt1 | contig 13867 bp, 12 predicted proteins | sample HID1972I_E11MG_FD_108221 | JGI IMG/M metagenome (GOLD analysis project Ga0160467, IMG submission 108221) | Enriched pill bug-associated microbial communities from UW Madison campus, WI, USA - HID1972I_E11 MG | ecosystem: Host-associated > Arthropoda: Insects > Digestive system > Unclassified ...
AGTTATGCGCTATTAACGCATTTAATCGCTCATGAGTGCGGGCTAGAGGTCGGGGATTTCATTCATACATTAGGCGATGCCCATATTTACCTGAATCATGCGGAGCAGATCCAGACGCAGCTATCACGAGAGACGCGCGCATTACCCAAGCTTGTGCTGAATACGGACAAGACTTCCTTGTTTGATATCGAGCTTGAAGATCTAGCGATTGAGGGCTATAATCCACATCCGACGATTAAAGCACCTGTCGCTGTGTAGGAGGGATACGATGACAGTTTCATTAATTGGTGCTATGAGCAGGGAACGAGCAATCGGCGCTAACAATCAAATGCTATGGCATTTGCCAAAAGAGCTAGCATACTTTAAGCGTACAACGCTTAATAAAACAGTTGTAATGGGGCGTAAAACATACGAATCGTTAGGCAAGCCGCTTCCGAATCGTCGCAATGTTATATTGACTAGACAGCAGGGGATTGAGATCGAAGGCTGTGAAATTGTCCACTCCGTAGAAGAAACTTTGCAAAAGTATGGTGATGGGGAGCTTATGATTACCGGTGGCGGTGAAATATATGAGCTTTTTATGCCAGTAGCAGATCGATTGTATATAACAGAAGTCGATGTGAATATTGCAAATGCGGATGCGTATTTCCCAAAGTTCAATGAGAATGAATTTAAGCTAACAAGCTCTGAATATGTAGATAAAGATGAAAAGAATGATTATAGCTTCACCATTCGCGTATATGATCGTGTGAAATAATGCCTTTGGATGAAGCTTCAATTGCCTAATTGTTGATTTCAAAGAATGGGCTGGGCTATGGATATTGTATGGAAAAATATAAATGAAGTTTAACAAACCACTTTTCTAGAAAAGTGGTTTGTTTGTTTTTAATCAAAATTTTTATTACTGTCTAATATCGTTTTTATAAAATAACTGGTGTTAGGAAAAGTGATTGCTGATAATTAAGGTGTCGATATTTCTTTTACTGTTCAGATGTTATGTAGAATAGTGCAAATGATTGTGGTGATAATCCATTACTGAAATGGCAGCTCAAATGGTAGCATATGTGTATAACTTACGAAACTATCGCCTCTTATACGAGGATGAATACATTTGACTGTTTTAGCTATGAAAAGCTAATTAATTCGGTAATTGGGGGAACGCAACCATGTCTATGCCTACTGGGTTTTTGGACTATGAAAGAGAAGTGCCTGTTGATCGTAATCCTCTTCAACGCGTGAACGATTGGAGAGAGTTTCATAAGAAATTGTCAGGTGGAAAACTACAAACGCAAGGTGCACGCTGTATGGACTGCGGAACGCCTTATTGTCATACGGGGGTAGAAATTGGTGGCACTGTTTCTGGCTGCCCTGTTAACAATCTGATTCCAGAATGGAACAATCTTGTATACCGCGGACAATGGAAGGAAGCGTTGGAACGTTTACACAAAACAAACAACTTTCCTGAATTCACTGGTCGTGTATGTCCAGCGCCATGTGAGGGTTCCTGTACGGTTGGTTTGATCGGCGATGCAGTAACGATTAAATCGATTGAAGAAGCCATTATCGAGCGAGGATTTGCTGAGGGATGGGTCGTTCCGCAGTTACCGAAAGTTCGCACTGGTAAAAAGGTAGCTGTTGTCGGTTCTGGGCCAGCGGGTCTTGCAGCAGCAGCGCAGCTGAATAAAGCTGGGCATACGGTAACGGTATATGAGCGTGCAGATCGCATTGGAGGCTTGTTAACCTATGGCATTCCTACGATGAAGCTAGAAAAGCATGTCGTTGACCGCCGAGTTAGTTTGTTAAAGCAAGAGGGAATTGAATTTATAACGAATACGGAGATTGGGAAGGACATTCCTGCAGCAACATTATTAGAAAATTATGACGCAGCAGTGCTTGCTCTTGGAGCGACAAAAGCTCGTTCTATCGATATCGAAGGTTCGGACTTAAAGGAGATATATCCTGCAATGGATTATCTGAATAGTACAATTAAAAGCTATCTTGATTCAAGCCTACAGGATGGTAATTATATTAGTGCAAAAGATAAAAATGTCGTTGTAATTGGTGGAGGGGATACAGGTACGGATTGTGTGGCGACAGCGATCCGTCACGGTTGCAGATCCGTCGTTCAATTCGGTACGGTAGGTAAAGCGCCTGAGAAGCGTGATCCTGTTACGAATCCTTGGCCGCAGTTTCCTAACGTTTATACACTAGATTATGCGCATGAGGAAGCAAAAGCGTTGTTTGGTGAAGATCCACGTCAATTCTCTATACTAACGAAGAAATTTGTTGGAGATGAACAAGGCAACATAAAAGAACTTCATACCGTTCGAATCGAGCGCTATATCGATGATGAAGGTCGTAAAGTCTACAAAGAATTAGAAGGCACTGAGGAAGTGTGGCCGGTTGATCTAGCGTTAGTTGCAATCGGTTTTGAAGGTCCGGAAGCAACGATTATTGACGAGCTTAGTCTTGTGACCGATGCGCGATCTAATATTAAAGCGCGTTATGGTGAATATCGCACAAGTATAGAAGGTGTCTTTGCAGCAGGGGATGTGCGTCGAGGTCAAAGCCTTGTAGTATGGGCGATCAATGAAGGCAGACAGGCTGCACGTGAAGTAGATAAGTTTTTAATGGGCAGTTCAATGCTGCCTTAATTAGATGACGAATGGTATTATTATAGTGAAAAGGTTACCCTTAGCATGAACTCTTTAAAGAGATGTTCAAGCTAAGGGTTTCTTTTATATATGGCTTTGTTGACTGGTTATCATTGTTGCGCTTCCGAAATCTTGATATAATCATGACAAGAACAAATGTTCGCACACCTAGCCGAGATGTGCAATGCATTTAGTTATTTGTTAAAGTGTAGCAACAGACAGTGAGGTAGTTTTTTGATGAATAGAGAACAAATATTTACTTATGCAAAAGAAAAGTTTTACACTGAGCCTGACTACCCTTGGTCCAAGTATCCAGATTATGCGGTATTAAGGCATAACAGAGATGGCAAGTGGTATGGAGTGATTATGAATGTACCAACCTTCAAATTAGGTTTACCGGGCGAAGGAAGAGTCGACATTATTAATGTGAAGTGCAATCCTGAATTAATTAGCTTATTGAGGGGCCAACCTGGAATTTTACCTGCTTACCATATGAATAAGGAACATTGGATTACAATTGTTTTGGATAGTTCCATTCCTAAAGGTGATATCTATGATTTAATTCATGGCAGCTATAATTTGACAAAATAATTATAAGAGCAATGCCGCTTAGAGATTAGTTGCATCTTTACATTTGATAATATCAACACTGTATGTGTGGTCAGATGTTTATATAAGGCTGGAATGAAAAGGTTTATTCTATTAAGCTCGCAGTAAATATGATAAAATAGAGCAATCGAGCAAGTGTGAAAAGGAGAATCAATGTGATTAAATACGGATCAGATCACATAGAAGAAATGAAATTCTCGAGCTTCTATATGACCATCGAGCGACGGGACGACCAGTGGATCGACATTACACTTAAACCTGAATTATCTTCAGAAAGTGCTGCTATACCAGTGGATCTCGCTGATCTTACGATTTTTGTAATATGTAATCATGCTGGTGCGATCGCGCAGATGGTGCCGCAGGATATAGGCTGTGATTGTGAATATCAGCTAACGTTCTCAGAGAAGGAACAAGTTAAAGCATTTATTCTATCTGAAGCAATTCAACAACAGATCGGACAAGCAGCAGCCCAATTATAGATGTACGGATGAATTGATCAGGCATGGCATTAAATTAAAAGTGAGGCGAGCCCTTTGGAGCAGCGGGATGTATTATCGCTAGATTCTGTTGATCGCATTCGTGGGTATGTCCAGCATAAGTATGGAAACTTGCCAAAAGAGAAGCATGCAGAGATTGTGGCAGACGCCATCGTTAAAATCATCGAACGACAGCTTCCTCCTTTTGAGAAAGAATTGAAGCAACGCTTATGTAATGAATTGATTAAGCAAATCGTAGTGAGCGAGCAACGGCCCGTCAGTGTGAATGATATCGATCTAGCATGTGAACGACTAGCTGACCATGATGATACAACACAGCAGCTATTAAGTGAATGGAGAGCGGCGAACGGGGTGCAGGAAATCGTTCATCATCGTACGATCCTGGACAAGCTTATAGAACAGCTGCAGAAGCTATATAATTCTAAGCTTGTCCGCAGATCATTGCTATATGGTCTTGGCTGCTGTATGATCGTGCTGATAGCATTCTTAATGCAGCCGGTCGAGAAAAAGAAGGATCCCGTGCTGATTGTGGAGCAACCTACAACGATAGAACCCTATACACTTCCTTACAATGAGCTGCCCGTGATATATCAATATCAACAGGTGGATCATGACAAGCTAAAGGGATACTTGGAATCAAGAGACTCTATGCTTGGCGAAGAACCTTACTTCAGCACCATTGTAACTACCGCCAAGGAATTTAATCTCTCGGTGGTGCTTTTGTTTGCCATTACAGGGCAAGAGCAAGGCTTTGTGCACCGGGACAATGAGTATGCTGAGGAGATTGCCAACAATCCTTTTAATGTATTTCATAGCTGGGAAGATTACAATACAACGATCGAAGACTCTACAGCGATCGCAGCAAGAACACTCGTTAATTTAAGCAAGGACCGACCTGAGGATGTAGATCCGATTGTATGGATTAACCGTAAATATGCTGAGGATCCGAATTGGTCGAAGGGTGTTTCGAGTTTATTTCAAACCATTACTAACTACATAAATAATTAATGGCATTAATTATAAAAGGAGTTCGTATGAAAACGTTAATTATTGCCGAAAAGCCGGATATGGGCCGTAATATTGCGGCAGCGATTGAGCCTAAAGCGAAAAATATGCGCAGCTATCTTGAAGGTGAACATTACATTATTACTTGGGCTATTGGGCACTTGGTTGGGCTCGCTGAGCCAGATGCGTATGATGATCGTTATAAGAAATGGAGTATCGCTCAGCTTCCGATCATACCTTCACAGTTTAAGCTCATTGCCAATAAAAGAACAGCAGATCAGCTTAAGGTTATTAAGGAACTTGCAAGCCGCTGCGATGCTCTTGTCAATGCGTGTGACGCAGGGCGAGAAGGACAATATATATTTTCGCTAATTCAGCGCTACTTGCAGCTTAAGCAGCCCGTTGAGCGGTTATGGATCTCGGATCTAACTGCGGAAACGATTCGCAAAGGCTTTTCGGAGTTGAAGCCAGGACAAGAGTATGAAAATTTAACAAAGGCTGCATCTGCAAGAAGTGAGGCGGATTGGCTCATTGGCATGAATGGAACGCGCGCATTTACAACAAAGCATAATGAGCTATTGTCGGTAGGGCGAGTACAGACGCCAGTTTTAGCATTGATCTATGATCGTGAAGCTGAAATTGCAAAGTTCGACTCGTTGAAGTACTTTATCGTTGAAGCAAACTTTAAGCAAGGTGAAACTAGCTATAAAGGATTGTTGCAAGGGGATCGCATGACCGATCAAGCCAAGGCTGAGCAGATTGCTGCACAAGTGAAAGGAAAGCAGGGCAGCGTTGAACAATATGAGGCGAAGGAAGTTAAAGAATATCCGCACCGTCTGTATGATTTGACGCTGTTGCAGCGTGAAGCGAATAGCAAATTGAACTTCTCTGCAAAAAAGACTTTGGATACTGCGCAAAGCCTATATGAGAAGCATAAAGTAATTACGTACCCGAGAACGAATTCCAACTACGTAAATGAACAAAACATTCCTGAGATGCATAAAGCGCTGCAAGCGCTGCAGGGTACGCAATATGCGGAATGGGTAAGCGGTGCGAATCGTTCGTTTGTACATGCTGGTAATAAAAGCATTTGCAATCCCGCGAAGGTCGAGGATCATCACGCGATATTGCCTACTGCTAAAAGGGCGAACTCTTTATCGGCAGATGAGCAGAAGCTGTATGATTTAATTGTGAAGCGTTTTTTATCTCAATATTATCCACCTGCTGAGTATATTAGCCATGCTGTTATTACTAATGTCGAGGATCACCGGTTCAAGACGAATATTAAGCAATTAGTTGATCTAGGCTGGAAGGTGATTTATGGTGATCAGCAGGAGACTTCTAATAAACGAAAGAAAAAAAACGCAGAGGAAGAGGATGAGGTAGTAGAGCAGCAGGAAGGCTTTGAGCTTGATGCGAACGCTCCAGTTCATTGCCGCCAAGCCGCCGCAAAAGAAAAAGAAACGAAGCCGCCTAAGTCGTATACGGAAGGTACTTTGCTGAAGGCAATGGAAAGCGCCGGAAAGCAAATCGAGGATGATGATGCCCGAGAGGCGATGAAGGATTGCGGACTTGGTACACCAGCTACTCGTGCCGCTACGATCGAGCGCTTAAAGCAAGTGGGCTATATTACGATGCAAGGGAAAAAGATAACGATTGCGGCAAAAGGAACTGCAGCGATTGAACTAATTCGCGGAGCTGGTATTGAACTCTTGACTTCGCCAGAGATGACTGGCATATGGGAAAAACGGCTAAATGATATTGCAAGAGGACAAGCCTCCAGTGAGCAGTTTATGGAGAATGTAAAAAAATTCGCAACGATGATTGTAGATAAAGTGAGAGCCCAGCCTGCCGTGAGATTTGAATTTGAAAAGCAACAGAAAGGGAAAACACGTAGTACGGCAGTTAAAAGCAGCACAGCTAAAAGTAACGCAACGTCTGAACCAAAGTCTACAAAGGCGACTGCCAATGACAAGCAGACGGCTTCGACAAGCGCAGCTACTGATACGAAGAAGCGTGCAACACGAGCTACTGGAAGCCGTAGCGCCGAACGTAATGCTGAAGGCAGTAGTAACGGTCAGAAGCAGGCAGAACTTGCCACAGCGCGGACTGTAATGAGCATCGCACCATGCCCGCGTCAAGGCTGCGGTGGACATCTGATTATGGGGAAAAAGGGATATGGCTGCTCGCACTACAAGCAAGGCTGTGGCTTCGTAATATGGCGAGATGCGTATGGCATAGAGCTTTCAGCACAGCATATTCAGTCACTCATTCATCAAGGAAAAACATCTCCACTTCCCGTTAAGCAGGGAGATGGTGAGCCTGTTGAAGCAGCGATCGTGCTGACAGATCGCAATACAGGTCAATTAGCGGTAGAACCGCTTCATTCAACATAAAATTGTAGAAGCGAAGTAAGGTAGAGTAATAGAAATGGAACTAAAGAATCGCTGAGAAAAATAAAGAAAAGCTATCCATAAAGCAAGCTGTTGATGATGCTTGCTGCTGGATAGCTTTTTTAGATAGCGCGGACAAATGCAGATGGAATATCCCGCAACGATTGAACTGAAAAATATTGTCCCTTTGGTTCAACGTCGACTTGAATGATGTTATATGCCCATTCATCAGGAACTTCGACATGAATCGCATGAATACCTGCGTGAAGAGCGGGAACGATATCATTGCGAATTGAATTGCCAATCATCCAAGTACGGGAGCGTTCAAAAGCTTGCGCGGTTAGCAATTCATCAAGTGCGGAGATATTTTTAACTTGTCGGATATAGATGCGATCATCAAAGTAACGCATTAGCCCCATATCTTCGATTTTACGCAACTGAATATGCTGTTCACCGCCAGTATACAGATGCAGTTCATGCCCTTGTCGCCCGAGCTCCTGCAAAGTATCTTCCATATACGGATAGGGCTCTGTTTCATGAGCGTATACGTCGATTCCAAGCTTCCATAGAAAATCTTTTTCAACAGGCGAAACAGCTCGACCAAGAAGCTCACTATAATACGAATATGTTTCTAAAAATGATTGCGGAAAATGTTCACTTTTGAACCCAGATTGCCCGATCAGTTCGCCATCATATTCGGATTGCTTATCTTTTACAGCGTTAAGCGTAACTGCAGGATCGTTAAACCAGGTCACAAGCTCATTAGAAAATCTATCAATCGCTCGATAAAAGTAGCGACTGCAGTAGATTAGAGTGTCATCTAGATCAAATAAAATTTGCTGAGGCATATTAAAAACTCCTTATTACAATCTCGTATGACCAATCTACCTTATAATATGAGGGTAGTCAAATGGAAAAGCATAGTTTATGCATAGCGATGCTGCGCTTCAAGAAGTCGGTTTTTAATAAATGAGATGCGGTGCTTAACGTAGAAATCTTTGCTGTCGCTCCGCAATTGAGAAGGGCTGATCAGCTCACCTGTATCATTATTCTCAATTGTGAGTCTCCCATCACTAAAAAAAGTAAAGGTCAAATCTCGCTTTGGTGGAACCTTTTCTATAAATCGAAAATGCTGACAAGTCGGAATCATGCTGATCAAGCCTCCTTTAAGTTCAATAATATCGAACGTTTGTTCTGATATTATTATACCAAACATTCGTTCGTATGGAAAGAGGTTTGTATTTATCGTAAACTAAAATTATGAGATGCGTTTTCATAGAAAGGATGACGATATGATACGGGTACAAAATCTTAATAAATCCATTCCTGGTGGACCGAAGCTGCTTAAAAATATTACCTTTGACGCTTATGAAGGCGACTTTATCGCAGTAAAGGGAGCGAGTGGTAGCGGCAAATCAACATTGCTTAAATGTTTGGCGCTGCAAGAAAGCTGGACGTCCGGCAAATATATATTTAACGGTAACAATGTGTTTGAAGGTGGAATACGTGCAAAGATGCAGCTGAAAAAAGAGGTTGCTTACTTAGAGGAAAAGCCGTATTTATTTCCAGATAAGACAGCGTTAAAAAATGTGATTATTGGTGCAGTGGGCCAAACGCCTGCTTGGAGACGATGGACAGGTATGGTTCGCAATGATGATTATATGGGTGCCATGGATATGATCGAAAAGCGCGGACTGCTAGACAAGGCGAAAATGAAAGCAAGACATCTATCAGGTGGTGAACAGCAAAGGATTGCTGTTGCTCGTGCGTTAGTTCACGGTGCGAAAGTGATTGTTGCTGATGAGCCAGTAGCAGGATTGGACCCGCATAACGCTGATATTGTGCTTAGCGAGCTGAAGCAGCTATGCAAGGAGCAAGGGTTGATCGTTATCTCTGTGTTACATCAAGGTGACTGGGCAGAACGATATGCAGATCGCATTATTGGGTTGAATGGCGGGGAGCTGGTGGTGGATGTGTATGGGCGGAGACTAACAGAAAGAGAAAAAAACCTCATTTAAGGAAGGTTAAAAGATTCGACTTTGATGACGATGTAACACTACGTTGTAGATTCGACGTCGAAGATGGGACGCTACCGAAAGGTAATGCTTCCGAAGTATGTTTTCTAAGAAAACATTGTAGATGCTCACGTACCAAAAACGTACGTTGTGCTCCTCGTTTTCTAGTATCGTCCCATCTTCTTGGTACTGAAAGCCGAACTTTTAACCTTTCATTGGAATGGGTAGGTTAAAAGATTCAAAGTTGATAACGAGTTGACGCGTTGCAGAGTACTTAGCATCGAATCTTGAACGCTACTGTAGGGAGATGCTTCTGAAGTATGTTTTCGCAGAAAACATTGTAGGTGCACACGTACTAATACCGAACGCTGCGCTCCTTGGTTTCTAGTATCGTCCAAGCTTCTTGGACTGAAGTTCGAGTTTTGAACACATAATATAAGCTGAATGGGGGAGTGCGGTTGCACTTCCTTTTTTGTGTTATCGTCATCGCGTGACTTAACATTGACATGCTCTTATACGATGCAACATATAGATAACGTATGGAGGTGTCAGAATGATAGGTTTAATGATGTTTATGCTGCTTGTGTTCGTTGCTGTACTTTGTATGCTTGCGATTACGTTAAAGGTGCAAGCAAGTCTACGCAAGCAAAATTATATTAGTGGTGTGCGCTACGGGAAAGTCGTGCAGCAGTTACAAGACAAGCATGAGCTGCACCGCTTTGGGTTTGGTCAATATTTTAGAAGACAATATGGAGAGCTGTCCATATTCAGCATATCAATGAATACGATAGGCATGTTTCCAATCATGCTGCTGCTGTTTGCCCCGATGGTGATGCAAGGAGGACTCGTGAACAGCTTGTTCGTCTACAGCGCTGTCGGCCTATTATTTATCGTTATACTAGCGCTTATCGGCCAGTATTTGTCCTCACAGCCGACTGCTGGCGGTTTATATCACGTTGCATTGCGTAGAGGAGGTACATGGCTTGGGGCGATTGTTGGTACGCTCCAATTGATTGCTCAAATTGGTATGCTGCTAGGCTATAGCTATGGGGTTGTGTATTTTTTAAAGCTGCTAGTTTCACATAAGCTGTTATGGCTGGAGCATACGGCTGGTTTTGCTATTGCGATGGGCGTAGTCATCCTACTAATGGGGACAATCGGTTTGTTGAAAAGTGCTTATTCTCCGCTGTTCCATTATGTATCGATCATTGTCCAAGTTCTTGGTGTTATCGTATTACTCATTGTCGTATATCAAGCGATGCAAGGTGATATTTATAATGGTATGCATTTGTTTCAGCTTGAGACGCACGCTGCTAACTGGTTTCCAGCAACGAGTGAGCTGACACCTATGCAAATTGGCTTTGTGGTCGCATTGGCATGTCGCTTTTTTATCGGTGGAGATGCAAGCTCACAAGCGGCTGAGGAGACGATCGAGCCTAAGGTGAGAATTGCTTGGTCAGCGCTTTTATCAACTTGCTACTCCTACATGGCTGGTATGATCTTAATGCTTGTGCTTGCAATCGTTTATATGAATTTAGGAATCTCAGCTGATGGAGCAACGGGGGCGCAATGGCTTCTGCTGCTAACAGAGAAGACACCTCAGCTCGGACTTGGATTACTAATCCTCGCTTTACTAAGCTGCTGGTTTTCCGGTTCAACGTTATTGCATGTTAGCGCCCGCACATTAATGGCCATGGCTCGAGATGGCATTGTGCCGTTAAAACATCAATTAGCTAAAATTAGTTATCAAAAACAAAGTCCACAGCATGCACTAATTGGAGTGCAAGTTCTGGCGTGTGTTATGCTGTTTGTTTTATATGTAATCGGTTCTCCACAATTGTTTATTACGAGCAGTCTTATTAGCTTCATTAGCTATGCTTTAATTTATGTGCTGTTACTATATGGTGTACCGCTAGACCATAAATCTACATTGTGGAAGCTGGAAGAGTGGGATAAGCCTATACGTATGATTAGCATTGTGGTATTAATTGCGCTAGCAAGTGCTGCGGGTGCCAGCTTGATGTCTTATGAACTATTAATTATCGTCGTTCCAACTGTACTGTTGCTTCTGTATGCTGTAATTACAAATGGATTTTCAACGAAGCTGCTGCAATACGATGTAACAAGCAGCAGAGATTTATTCGAGCGAGAAAGAGAGTTGCCGCTGCAATAATAGAGGAAATAGACATGTAATTAGGGAAATACTGCAGAGGTATTTCCCGGGTAAGCGCAGGACTTTACAAATGTCGCCTTTTATTCGACGGTAGCTGTTGGTCGGTGTAGCCAGTTTTTTTGTCGAAACTACGCGTATAATCTAACTATTTTGCCAATTCCGTCTATTAGAAGCTATAATACTAGTAGGTGGTGATCAGATGGAAAATAGAAAGGAAATAATAAGTAAAATGCCTACAATCGTATCTTTCCATGTGGGAACTCCTCGTATGATTAAGCATGGAAATAAAGAAGTGCCATCGGCAATCTATATACAATACACCGAAAAACGTCATACGATATGTTCATTAGGTGTTGAAGGTGATGAGCAGGGTGATAAAATTCACCACGGTGGAATCGATAAAGCGATTTGTGTTTATCTTCAAGAAAGCTACAAGCATTGGGATGAGATTGGACAATCGCTTGCACCTGGCGCATTTGGAGAAAACATGACGATTTCGGATCTGACAGAAGAAGGCGTGTTAATAGGTAATACATATCGTATCGGCTCGCTAGTCGTGCAAGTGAGTCAGCCAAGGCAGCCATGCTTCAAGCTAGGTATTCGCAATGAATGGCCAGAGCTTGTGCAGCTATCTCGGAACAGCGGGTATACCGGGTTTTATATGAGGGTACTTGAAGAAGGAGAGGCTGGTGTCGGCATGGAGCTTGAATTAATAAAGCAAGCTCAGCATTCGATGTCGATTAAGGAAGCGAATCGTATCATGTATAGCAAATCAAGTACGCTATCCGATTACGAGCAGCTGGCAGCCGTTGCAGAACTGGCCGATGACTGGAAAGAAGACTTATCTAAAAAAATTAATAAGCTAAAAAAGTAGACCATTCATCAAGAAGTCTTATCCCGGGAGGTAAACATGGAAAGTTCGATGTCCGCTGAGTTGGAGGAAGTGATTAGCCAATATACATGGCATGGTCAACCAAGCATCATCCCTGGCTTAAGCGGTATGAACAATACAACGATCATGCTCGAAGATGAGCGGGAACGTTCAATTGTTCGAATCTATAACAATCATTCCGATCAGAGCAAATTGAAGTTTGAGCATCGTATGCTGCTAGTACTGCAACAGCAGCCGTTGTCAATCTTGATTCCAATTCCACAGCTAAACAACATGGGCAGCACGATCTCAACGATACATAATGGGAAACTAGCTGCCCGTTATTGTTATATTGAAGGAGAACGGCCTGAGCTGACAAATGTTAAGCAATTGATTAGTTTGGCTGAAGCATCAGCGAAGCTAAGCATCGCTTTTTCTAAGGTTTCGTTAAGCGAGGAGCCTGCCTACAGCCCGTATTATGAGTTAACAAAAAACTATGTTGCACTTGACGAGAAGCTGATGCTCCAATTGTTAGGTCATAATGCGATTGCTGAGCTAGAGGAGCAGCTTCTGCTAATTCGAGATGAGTATAATCGACTTGAAGCACTCGAGCATCAATTCTCTCAGCTGCCGCATCAGTGGATTCATGGCGATATTAATTGCAGCAATTCGCTCGCTATAGAGGATAAAGTGGTTGCTATACTTGACTTTGAGTTTGTGACGCGTGACCTGCGAGTGATGGAGCTGGCTGTATTACTTTCAGAATTGATCAAGCCGTATACGACTGAACTAACTGATAAATTACTTGCGATGCGAGAGGCATATGAATCGATTGTCGCTTTAACTCCTGATGAAATTACCTTACTGCCAGAGCTTATTAAGCTGCGCAGCGTTGATGTTGTCATGCACTTTATTGAGCGTTATATACAGGGGCTAGATCCGATAGATATTCTAGCACGGATGATTAAGCACTCAGCATTTGTCATTACGTATGTGAATGATCAGATGAAATAATGAAGGTGAGGGATGTACGATGAGTTTAACGTTAGCTCAGCAGTTAGGCTATTCGGAGCAGGATCGTCTGCTCATTATTAATGGGGATGATTATGGTTTAAGTTCATCCTTCAATGAGGGTATCGAGGAGCTGCTTGAAGCAGATGCGATCAGCTCTGCAACGGTTATGATGCCTTGCGCCTTTGCTCGTGCTGCGGCTTCTTGGAGTGCAAAGCATCCTCAATATGATGTCGGCGTTCATTTTACCTTCACAAGTGAATGGGATGCTTACAAATGGGCCCCAGTAACACGCAATGCAGATGTATCGAGCTTAGTAACGAGTGAAGGCTACTTTTATAGCGATTGCCTAGGCTTTGAACAATCGGCTGCACCGAGTCAGGTAGCAATTGAACTGAATCATCAGATCGAAATGGCACTGCATCTCGGTATGAAGCCTACGCATGCTGATAGTCATATGGGCAGCTTGTATGGATTATCAACGGGTAAACACTTTTTGCTTGAAGCGTTAGATGTATGTGCCCATTACGGTCTTCCATTCCGTCTACCTCGCTATGTGAATGAAGCTCAGCAAGAGGTAGTACCGGCTTTGGTCGCTCCACAATTGGCAGCGCTTGCGCAGCTCGCTGATCAGAAGGG
>Ga0160467_101095_pt1 | contig 13833 bp, 16 predicted proteins | sample HID1972I_E11MG_FD_108221 | JGI IMG/M metagenome (GOLD analysis project Ga0160467, IMG submission 108221) | Enriched pill bug-associated microbial communities from UW Madison campus, WI, USA - HID1972I_E11 MG | ecosystem: Host-associated > Arthropoda: Insects > Digestive system > Unclassified ...
CGCTGGCTCAACCATTGGCGTGCACGGTATGGCTACGGTTATTGGTCGTTGTCGGCGTACCTCAAACACAAGGTAAAAACAGCGGTCAGCTTCATCAGCGACTTCGAAGAAGCCATCGCCCATGAATGCGTGAAGCGCGAGTTGCACGGTGTGGTGTGCGGGCACATCCACCATGCCGAGATCCGCAAGGTCGGCGGGGTGGATTACCTTAATTGCGGGGATTGGGTGGAGTCATGCACGGCGTTGATCGAGCATTGGGACGGGTCGATCGAGTTGTACCGGTTGGCGGACGCGCAGGCGCGGGAGGCAGGGTTGAAGGCGGTGAAGATTTCAGAGCCGGCATAGCCTGATAAATATGCAGTGTCTGAAAGGGCTTCTTCGCGGGCAAGCCCGCTCCCACAGGTGTCTCGGGTGCTCTCGAGTTTTGTGCTTATCTCACTCACTGTGGGAGCGGGCTTGCCCGCGATGGGGCCGATCCTGCTGAATCAATCAGGCTGGCGCGTGCTCTTCCATGGCCGCCTTGTAGATCGAGTTCCTGGGCTGCGCAAACAGCCGCTCCATCATCGGTTCGAAGAAGCTCAACGGCAGTGTGTCATACGCCGGATCGAACGCCGCTGCATCGTATTTGGCACAAAACTCGATCGTTGCCTGGTACTGCGGATGCTGGCTGAATTGCTCGCGCAGATGCCTGTCCATCCCCAGGTAGTGAAAGAAGTAATAGCCCTGGAAAATCCCGTGCTTCTCGACCATCCACAAATTTTCCGGGCTGACAAATGGCTTGAGGATCGCCGCCGCGATGTCCGGATGATTGTAGGAACCCAACGTATCGCCAATGTCATGCAGCAACGCACAGACCACATATTCCTCGTCGCGGCCATCGCGCCAGGCGCGGCTGGCGGTTTGCAGGGAATGGGTCAGGCGATCCACGGGGAAGCCACCGAAATCACCCTCCAGCAACTTCAAGTGCGCCACGATCCGCTTCGGCAACTGCCGCGCGTAAGCACTGAAATCGGCGGCGATAATGGCCCAGTCTTCCTGGGTGCCGTCTTTCATGTGGGTGAAGCGGGCGTTGGGATTCATCGGTTTTCCTCGTGTGACGACTGTGCACCTAGAACGGCACGCGACCCAGGATCATGTCGCGGTACATGACGAAATCGCCGAACAGGCTGTAAAGCGGGTGTTGGAAGGTGGCAGGACGATTCTTCTCGAAAAAGAAATGCCCGGCCCATGCGAAGCTGTAACCAGCCAGCGGAAGCGCCAACAAGAGCCACCACGCGCCTTTGGCAATGGTCAGCGCCAGGATGAAGATAACCAGGGACGTACCGATAAAGTGCAATCGTCGGCAAGTACTGTCGCTGTGCTCCCTGAGGTAATACGGGTAGAACTCAGCGAAGCTGTTGAAACGCTTGGTGTTTTCCACGACTGCGATCTCTGTGGTTATTGTTCTGACGGCAAGTTGTTCTGCGGGTAGCTTATTTGAGTCTAGAGTGATCATTGGCATCAGCCAGTGACAATGGGCGCCACTTTAGTATCCTTCGGGAAATCTGCCGCGGTAGACGGCTCACCAAGACAGTAAACGCCATGAGCGAACGAACGACTTCTGCAAGCTGGGCGATGGGGATTGTCAAAGCACTGGAGATGGACGGCCTGGATTGCCGGGTTCTGTTCAAGCAGCTAGGGCTCGACTACGCATCACTGAATGATCCGGATGCGCGCTTCCCTCAAGATTCCATGACACGACTGTGGCAGCGTGCGGTCGAGCTGTCCGGCAACCCGGCAATCGGCCTGAACATGGGCAAGGTGGTGCGACCGGCCTCCTTTCATGTCGCGGGCTATGCCTTGATGTCCAGCCAGACCCTCGTCGAGGGCTTTCAGCGGCTGGTGCGCTATCAGCGGATCATCGCGGAAAGTGCCGACCTGAGTTTTCGTCTGCTGGATGAGGGGTATGCGCTGATTCTGACGGTGCATGGCGACCACCTGCCGCCGACCCGGCAAAGTGCCGAAGCGTCACTGGCCTGCGCCCTGGGGCTGTGCAGCTGGCTTACCGGGCGCACCTTGCAACCGCGCAAAGTGATGTTTCAGGGGGCTCACCCCGTCAACCTTGAACCCTATAAACAGGCTTTTCACGCGCCGCTGGTGTTCGACGCGCCATATGACGCGCTGATCTTCGAGCGTGCCGACATGGAAGCGCCACTGCCGACCGCCAACGAGGCCATGGCGCTGTTGCATGACCGGTTTGCCGGCGAGTACCTGGCGCGCTTTTCCGAGAGTCGCGTGACCCACAAGGCGCGGCAGGTGTTGTGCCGCTTGTTGCCGCAAGGCGAACCCAAGCGCGATGCCGTGGCGCAGACGCTGCACCTGTCGCAGCGAACCCTGCAGCGACGATTGCAGGAAGAGGGCACCAGCTTTCAGACGCTGCTGGACGACACCCGGCGCGAGCTGGCCGAGCAGTACCTGGCGCAACCGACCATGACCCTTCTGGAAATTGCCTACCTGCTGGGATTCGCTGATCCGAGTAATTTTTTCCGCGCTTTTCGACGCTGGGTTGACGCCACCCCAGGCGAATACCGGGCGCGGCTGTCGGGCCTGCCTGCGCCGGTCAGTGACGCCAAAACGCCGGTATACACAGAACGAACACCGTAATGATCTCGAGTCGGCCCAGCAGCATGCCGAACGACAGAATCCATTTGGCAGCGTCCGGCAACGTCGCGAAATTGCCCGCAGGGCCAATGGTCTCGCCGAGCCCCGGGCCGACGCCAGACACGGTACTGGCCGCGCCCGTCAACGCCGTCATCCAGTCCACGCCGAGCAGTGACAGCAGCAGGGCAATTACGCAGATAGTGACGGCGAAGAAGAACGAAAAGGTCAGAATCGAACGAACGATCTCTTCATCAAGACGGTGACCGTTGTACTTTTGCTTGATCACAGCACGTGGGTGAATCAACTGGTTAAGGTTGGCCTTGAGCAGGATGTAGGCCACCTGGAAGCGGAAAATCTTGATCCCGCCAGCGGTCGATCCTGAGCAGCCACCGACAAAGCCCAGATAGAAAAACAGCATCAACGAGAAATTACCCCACAGGCTGTAATCCCCCAGCGCGAAACCAGTTGTCGTCACCACCGAAGTGACGTTCAACGCCACATGTCGCAACGCGTCCAGCCAATGTAACTGGGTGGTCCACCAATACCAGGTGGTGAGCACCAGCCAGGTCACTAACAGCATCCCGAGCAATCCCTGAACCTGTTGATCCTTGATCAGCGCCCGACGGTTGCCGCGCAATGTTGCCACGTACAGGGTGAACGGCAAGGCACCGAGGATCATGACAACGATCGCGACCCAGTGCACCGCAGGTTGCGTCCAGTTGGCCAGTGATTTGTCGGAGGTCGAGAAGCCGCCGGTGGAGATCGCCGACATCGCGTGGTTGATCGCGTCGAACGGGCTCATTCCGGCCCACCAGAACGCCAGGCTGCCGAGAATGGTGATGCCGACGTAAGCCGCCACGATCAGGCGCGCCACCATATGCGAGCGGGGCATGACCTTTTCAGAACGGTCCGAGGACTCCGTCTGGAACAGGCGCATGCCGCCGATTCGCAGCAACGGCAGAATCGCTACCGCCATGCCGATAAAGCCGATACCGCCAATCCAGTGCAGCATTGAGCGCCACATCAGGATGCCGGGGGACATGGTGTCCAGGCCGTTGAGCACCGTCGCACCGGTGGCCGTAATCCCGGACATGCTTTCGAAGAACGAGTCGGTGTAACTGATGTGCTGGGTCAGCAGGAACGGCAGCGCGGCGAAAATGCACACCACCAGCCAGCTGCTGACCGTCAGCAGGTACATGTCCCGGGGCCGCAGGTGCACGTGTTCGGGACGACCGGGGATGACCAGGGCCAGACCGGCGACAAACGTGATCATGCTGGCCCACAGGAAGGATGGCAGGTCGCTGGTGCGGTCGAAGATCAGCAGCGTGGCCATGGGCACGACCATGGCGATGGCCAGCGTGATCAGGAAGATGCCGATGATGAAACCAATTGTCCGTAAGGTCGGCAACGCCATGAAGTCCGCTCGGGCTGAAATAGGGAAGGGCGCCATTCTACCCGCGGGGCAGGGCATGTAAACCGGCATCCCTGCGGCACTTACCGCTAGAATAGCCAATCATTTTTAAAGGAGGTGGCCGATGCAGGCTCTCGACGCTTTGCTCAACCGTGTTTCCGTTCCCCGATTGCTCGAGCCGGCGCCGACCGCAGAGCAGCGTGAAGTGCTGTTTGCCGCCGCCATGCGTGCGCCGGACCATGGTCATTTGCAGCCGTGGCGCTTCCTGACCGTCGAAGGCGCAGCACGCGAGCAAATGGGCGAGCTGCTGGCCGAGGCCGCGAAGCTGCAGGACAGCGAAGTGTCCGACGCTGCGCTGGACAAGGCGCGTAACGGTCCGCTGCGTGCGCCGTTGGTGGTCGTGGTCATCGCGCGTTTGCAGGATCACGTCAAATACCCCAAGTCCGAGCAATTGCTGGCTGCAGGCTGTGCAGCCCACGGGATTCTGCTGGCGGCTTATGCTCAAGGTATTGGCGCAGTGTGGCGCACCGGTGAGCTGGCGTATTCGGCCCATGTGGCCAAAGGGTTGGGGCTGGCGGAAGGGGAGGAAGTGATCGCGTTTCTTTATCTGGGGACACCGCAGAAGGAACCGCGCATTGCGGAGAAAGTCGACCTCGCGGAATTTGTCAGCGCCTGGCCAGGTCGGTAATGATCGTTCCCAAGCTCTAAGGATCGTTCCCACGCTCTGCGTGGGAATGCAGCCCTGGACGCTCTGCGTCCCATTTGAACGCGGAGCGTTCCTTGAGGCATTCCCACGCGGAGCGTGGGAACGATCAAATGCCTTCGCGAGCAGGCCCGCACGCAGGGGGTCAGGGTTGAACCACCGCTCCAGGTACCAACGGTAATTCCAGGCTGGCGATGAACCCGCCTTGCGGATGATTGGCCAGCACCAGACTCCCGCCATGTCGCTCCGCCGCCCGCCGCGCAATCGCCAGGCCCAAACCGTGGCCTGCCGCTGTCTGTCCCGGCGCCCGATAAAACGGCTCACCCAATTGGCTCAGGTGTTCGACCTCGACACCCGGCCCATGGTCGCGAACGCGGATTACAATCCGCTCCCCCTGACGTACTGCGTGCATTTCAATCGGCTGACCTGGCGGGTTGAAGCGCTGGGCGTTGCGCAGCAGATTGTCCACGGCGCGTTCGATCATCGTCGGCCAGCCTTTGAGGTTCAGCGGCGATTCGGCTTCCAAACGCACGGTCTGTTCCGGCGAGCCAAGCTGGGCGTCTTTTTGCAGGGTGTGCAGCAGCGCATTGAGATCAATGTCTTCAGCGCTGGCGTTGTCGGCGTCAACCCGCGCCAGCACCAGGATCTCGCTGATCAGGGCTTCGAGTCGGTCGCACTCGCGCGTCAGACGCGGCCAGAGTTTTTCACGTTCTTCAGGGTTCGCCCGCTCGGCCAGTGCCAGGGCAATGCGCAGTCGGGCGAGCGGCGAGCGCAGTTCGTGGGAAACGTCACGCAACAATTGCCGCTGACTGCCGATCAGGCTTTGCAGGCGTGCGCCCATGCGGTTGAAGTCGTTGGCCAGCACGCCGAACTCGTCGCGACGGTTGGCCAGTTTGACCAGGCTGTTTTGCTGATACGTGGTTTGTCCGAGATCATGCACCGCGCCGCGCAGTCGGCTGAGCGGGCGCGTGATGGACAGTGTCACGAACAGGCTGAACAAGGTCAGCACCACCAGCGCAATTCCCAGCGCACTCAATGGCCAGAGCAGGCTTTCGCGATGCCATGAATCCAGTTCCGGGTGCGGGATGCGGTAGATCAACAGGTAGGTATTGCCGGTTTTTTCGCTGGTGTATTCATCAGTCAGGCGACGCCACGGCAGACGACGATCATCGTCGTTCTGCCGCGCTTCAAAGGCGGCCGCACGGCGTGGAAACGTGCCGCGCACCACCGGATCACCGCTCTCGTTGAGCACTTGAACGTCGATGTGATACTGGCGTTTGCGCTGTTCGAGAATGTCCTGGGCCGCTTCTTCACCTTGAGCTTCGTAGGTTTGTGTCCACTGTTCTGCCAGGGTATTGAGCCCCGGGTGGCGGCTGAGTATCCAGGCGTCCTGATTCAGCATGTGCCCCAGCAGAATGGAGAGACCTGCAACCAGAGCGATGGCCAGCCAGAAGCTGGCCAGAATACGCCAGAACAATGAGCGCACAGAAAATCCTCGAACAAACGCAGATCCCCTTGTAGGAGTGAGCCTGTGTGGCGAGGGGATTTATTCCCGTTGGGCCGCGAAGAGGCCCTGTCATTCTTTCAGCCACGTCGAGCCGTCAGAATCTACGACTGCTTCGCAGCCGAGCGGGGATAAATCCCCTCGCCACACAGGCTCACTCCTACAAGGGCTTTGAATAGAGTCAGACCCAACGGCTGAGGCCGTTGGGTCCATGGGTCAGCTCATTATTGCGCTTTTTGCGGTTGTTGCGCTTTCCAGGCCTTGAACTCAGCCCATTCGGCGCGACGCTCTGCCTGTTTCTTCTGGATCTCGTCGAATTGCTTCTGTTGATCCGGTTTCAGTAGGGCGCGTACGTCAGCCTCGGCTTTTTTGTGGTTGGCCGCCATTTCGTCTTTCATGGCTTTCTGGTCGGCTGGCGAGAGTTTCTCCAGATACTTGTCGACCACTTGCTTACGCTCGTGCATCTGCTCGCCCATGATCTTGCGGATCTGCTCGCGCTGTTCGCGGCTCAGGTCCAACTGGCTGTACGGGCCTTTGCCGTGTCTGTCATGCATCTGACCGCCGTGGCGCGGACCGTCCATCGGGCCACCCATCGGGCCTGTGCCTTCAGGCATCGCCATGGCAACGGTTGGCAGGGCGGTAGCGAACATCAGAGCGATAAGAGTCTTGCGCATGGTGAATCTCCTTGTCTCGTTCCCGGTACGTTCCGGATGAGTACAGATTACGCAGATCAAGGTAAGCGGCGGTCAGCGGAGCGTAAAGCTTGGGTAAAGACGGTTTCGGACCGTCCTTACAAACCCCGAGTCTCCGATTTTTTTTTACGACGTATAACCTGTAGCAGCTGCCGAGCCTGCGAGGCTGCGTTCGAGTGCGCAGCGCTCGCCAGTTCGACGAATGCTGCGCATCCGAACGCAGCCTCGCAGGCTCGGCAGCTGCTACAGAAGACAACGTAGCACCTGCAGGGGCATGGAGATTTCAGAGGCTGTAGTAGTAACCGCGGCTGCGCAGGGCAACGATGCGAGGGCGGCCGTCGGGGTGCGGGCCGATTTTTTTTCGCAGGTTGCTGACGTGCATGTCCAGGCTGCGGTCGTACAGGGTCAGCTTGCGACCGAGGGCGATTTGCGCCAGTTCCTGTTTGTCCAGCGGTTCGCCGGGCTGCTTGAGCAGTGCTTCGAGCAGACGGCTTTCCGAGACGGTGAGGGTGAATTCCTGCTCATCGATGCTGACCACGCCACGCACCGGGCTGAAGCACAGGTCGCCCAACTCCACCTGGCTGGTCACGGCCACCGGATGGCTGCGGCGCAACACCGCGCGCAGGCGGGCGGTCAGCTCCCTTGGATCGCAGGGCTTGGCCAGGTAATCGTCGGCGCCAAGCTCCAGGCCCAGGATGCGGTCCAGCGGTTCCCCGCGGGCTGACAGCATCAGCACTGGCAGGTCCGGGTGATCGCTACGCAGTTGCTTGAGCAATTCCAGGCCGCTGCCGTCCGGGAGCATCACGTCCAGCACCACGGCTGCTGGCGAAGTTTCAGCCAACGCACGGCGGGCGCTCTGGCCGTCGTGGCACGCACGGACCTGAAAGCCTTCCTGGCTCAGCCAACTGCCCAGGAGCTCACACAGTTCCTGGTCATCATCAATTAGTAACAACTCGCTCATGAATCACTCAATTTAACCATTGCCGACGTTTTCGACTTGCACCACTGGCGAAGATACCGCAGAGCAGTGCCAACAGTGCAACTCCCGCTCCCGTGACGAACCACTGTTGTTGATCGGTCAACAGGCGCGGCTGCTGGGGGCTGGCCTGTGCTTCCTTGAGTTGCAGCTTGAGGCGCTGGTTCTCTTGGCGCAATCGGCTCAGTTGGGCGCTTTCGCGTTCGCCATCGTTACTTTGCAATTGTTTGCTCAGTACTTCTCGTTGCTGCTCGCTTGCCTGCAAACGTTGCTGCAGTTCGCTGATCTGGCTGCCGGCACTCGGCGAAACGGGCGTCGAACCGGCGCTCTCTTCACCTTGGGCGGTGCCCACCACCGACAACGTTACCAATATCAGACACAACGGACCCTTGCGCATCGCGACTCCTGATTCCAATCGGGTTATTGGGCAAGTTGTCGGCAGGCAAACGGGAATAATGAGCGATTGAGAGCACGATGAACCCACAAAGGTTCATCGTGCAGGAGCGTATCAGGGCAGGACTTGCTTGAACGGCTTGACCGAAACGTTGGCGTACACGCCGGCGGCGATGTACGGATCGGCGTCGGCCCAGGCCTGGGCGGCGCTCAGGGAATCGAATTCGGCAACGATCAGGCTGCCGGTGAACCCCGCTGCGCCCGGATCATTGCTGTCGACCGCCGGGTGTGGGCCGGCCAATACGATACGGCCTTCGCCCTTGAGCTGTTGCAGGCGCTCAAGGTGCGCAGGCCGCGCGGCCAGGCGGGCTTCCAGGGAGTTGGCGACGTCTGTGGCAATGATTGCGTAAAGCATGTCAGTCCTCGGTTTTTGGCGTTGTGGTATCGGCGTCGTGCAGGTGGCGGGACAGGTAAATGCCCTGTGCAACCAGGAACAGCAAGGTCATGCCCAGGCTACCGAAGACCTTGAAGTCGACCCAGTAGCTCTGGAACGTGAAGGCGACGAACAGGTTGGCCGCACCGCAGAACAGGAAAAACGCGATCCAGGCAATGTTCAGGCGGGTCCAGACCGGATCCGGCAGTGTCAGTGCGTGGCCCATGATGCGTTTGATCAGCAGGCGGTCACCGATGAAGTGGCTGCCAATGAATGCCAGGGCGAACAGCCAGTTGACCACGGGCGCTTTCCATTTGAGGAAGGTTTCGCTGTGGAAGGCCAGGGTCAGGCTACCGAAGACCAGGCAGGCGATGAGGGTCAGCCACTGGCTCTTCTCCAGCTTGCGCTGAGTGATGAACAGCGCGCCGTACACCACCAGGGAGCTGATGATCAGCATCGCAGTGGCGCTGTAGATACCGCCTACAGTCAACTCATGGCCGGCGATGTCGACGACCCGTGGATCGAGTTTGTAGACGATGAAAAACAGGAGAAGCGGGATGAAATCGATGAATTGTTTCACAGTGGCAGCCAGAAGCAGGATGTGGCGGCATAATAACAAACATATGGGCGCGCGATAGCGCCAGCTGATTTGAGGTAATACATCCCCGTGAATGTTGATTTGCACTGCCATAGCACGGCCTCCGACGGCGCACTGGCGCCCAGGGTCCTGGTCGAGCGTGCGTTCGAGAAAGGCGTGCGAGTCCTGGCCTTGACCGATCACGACACCCTCGAAGGGCTCGATGAGGCCCGTACGACGGCAACGGCGTTGGGGATGCAACTGGTCAACGGCGTCGAATTGTCCTGCACCTGGGGCGGTGCCACCATCCACGTGCTGGGCTACGGTTTCGATGTCAACGCGCCGTCATTGGTCGAAGCCATCGCCAAACTGCACGATGGTCGCTGGCTACGGTCCGAAGAGATAAGCCGCAAGCTCGCACTCAAGGGCATGCCCGGAGCGCTGGAAGGCGCCCGGGCCATTCAGCAGGAACTGGGTGACAGCGGCAATGCGCCGGCCCGTCCGCATTTCGCTGACTGGATGGTGCGCGAAGGTTTCGTCAAGGATCGCGCTGAAGCGTTCCGCAAATGGCTGGGTGCCGGCAAGCTGGGGGACGTCAAGCAGCATTGGCCGACTCTCGAGGAGACCGTCGAAACCCTGCGGGCCGCGAAGGCCTGGGTGAGCCTCGCGCATCCCTGGCACTACGATTTCACTCGCAGCAAACGTCGCCGGCTGATTTCTGACTATATTCAAGCAGGGGGCCACGCAATCGAGGTGGTCAATGGCCATCAGCCTGCAGAGCAAGTGGGCAGTCTGGCGATTCTTGCCCGTGAGTTCGGTCTGCTGGTCAGTGCCGGCAGTGATTTTCATGGCCCTGGAGGCTGGTCCGAGATCGGTGAATATCGCCCGCTCCCGGAGGATCTGCCACCACTTTGGTGTCGATTCAAACATGACCCAATTATTGCCGCCGTCTGAACAGGTAGAGAATGTGAGTCAATTTTTCCAGATTCATCCGGAAAACCCGCAAGCGCGCCTGATCAAACAGGCTGTCGAGATCATCCGCAAAGGCGGGGTGGTGATTTATCCCACAGACTCGTCCTACGCCATTGGTTGCCAGATCGGCGACAAGAATGCCGTGGAGCGCGTGCGCCGGTTGAGACAGCTGGATGAAAAGCACAACTTTGCGCTGATTTGCAGTGACCTGTCGCAGCTGGGCCTGTTCGCCAAGATCGATACCGGCACCTTCCGGTTGCTCAAGGCCCATCTACCAGGCCCCTATACCTTCATTCTCAACGCCACCCGCGAAGTCCCGCGGCTGTTGCTGCACCCGAAAAAACGCACCATCGGCCTGCGCGTACCGAGCCACCCAATTGCCCTGGCATTACTGGAAGAGCTGGGTGAGCCCCTGATGAGCGTGACGCTGATCATGCCGGGGGACACCGATCCGCTGACGGATCCTTACGAAATGCGGCAGATGCTCGAACATCAGGTCGACCTGATCATTGACGGCGGCTTTGGCGGGATCAAGGCGTCCACCGTGATCAACCTCGCCGATGGCGAACCGGAAGTCATTCGTGTCGGTTGCGGCGACCCTGCGCCGTTCATGGCCGAGGCCTAGATGTCTGCAGTAGAACCCGTCGACAGTCAGGCCGGTGCCCAGCAAGAGCTGCCTTTCGCCATGGTCTATGGCCAGGCGGTCATGGAAATGCCGCTGGACCTGTACATTCCGCCTGATGCCCTGGAAGTCTTCCTTGAAGCGTTCGAAGGTCCGCTCGACCTGTTGCTGTACCTGATCCGCAAACAGAACATCAACATCCTCGACATCCCGGTGGCGGAAATTACCCGTCAGTACATGGGGTATGTCGAATTGATGCAGACGGTGCGCCTGGAGCTGGCCGCCGAGTATCTGGTGATGGCTGCGATGCTGGCCGAAATCAAGTCGCGGATGCTGTTGCCCCGTGCCGAATCGATTGAAGCCGAAGAAGACGACCCGCGCGCCGAACTGATCCGCCGCTTGCAGGAGTACGAGCGTTTCAAGGCGGCGGCTGAAGGCATTGATGGTCTCAGTCGGGTAGGTCGTGACGTTGTGGTGCCCAGGCTCGATGCCCCCGAGGCTCGTGCGCGCAAGCTGGTGCCGGACGTGAGCCTGGAAGAGTTGCTGATGTCCATGGCCGAGGTCCTGCGCCGTGGCGATATGTTCGAAAGTCACCAGGTCAGTCGTGAGGCGTTGTCCACGCGAGAACGCATGAGTGATGTACTGGAGCGGCTCAAGGGCGGTGGTTTCGTGCCCTTTGTCGAGCTGTTCACTGCCGAAGAAGGGCGCCTGGGGGTGGTGGTGACCTTTATGGCGATCCTCGAATTGGTCAAGGAATCCCTGGTCGAGCTGGTGCAGAATGAGCCGTTCGCGGCGATCCACGTGCGGGCCCGAGCCGAATAACGAGTTGAATCATGAACCTGACTGAACCCCGCGAGCTGGCGCCATTGCTTGAAGCCTTTCTGTTGGCCTCGGGAAAGCCGCAATCGCTTGAACGCCTGTTCGAACTCTTTGAAGAGGGTGAGCGACCAGAACCGCCCGTTTTCAAGAAAGCGCTGACGATCCTGGCCAAGTCCTGTGACGGCCGCGCGTTCGAGCTGAAGGAGGTTGCCTCGGGCTACCGCTTGCAGATTCGCGAAAAATTCTCGCCGTGGGTCGGCCGCTTATGGGAAGAGCGCCCCCAGCGTTACTCCCGCGCCATGCTCGAAACCATGGCACTCATTGCCTATCGCCAACCCATTACCCGGGGTGAAATCGAGGACGTGCGGGGCGTGGCGGTCAACAGTCACATCGTCAAGACGCTGCTTGAACGCGAGTGGATCCGCATCGTCGGCTACCGTGACGTGCCCGGAAAACCAGCGATGTTCGCGACCACCAAGGTGTTTCTCGATCACTTCAACCTGAAGAACCTCGACGATCTGCCGCCGCTGGCGGAGCTGCGCGAGCTGGAACCGGACCCAGTGCTTGATTTCGACGATGCTCCGGTGCCCGCGAGTCTGCAGGCATTGGCGGATGCCAGCGGCGAACAGGAAGAGCCGAAGGAGGAAACCAGCTTCCATACGCTATTGCTGGAGCTGGACACCATGGAAGACGGGATCAAGACCGACTTCGATGACCTCCTGCGCGATGGGGCGGTGACTCAGGGCGAAGAGTTTCAGGATCAGCCTGAGCCTGGGGTTGAAGTAGAACTTGAGGTTGAGGCTGAACCTGGGATTGAAGTCGAACTTGAGGATGAGGCTGAACCTGCGATTGAAGTTGAACTTCAGTCCGGGCCTGACGCCACACTTGAAGAGGAACAGGACGACGATGTGCTCGGAGTTGCCGAAGCTCGCGAGAAACTCCTGGCCGCCGTCGCAGCCCTTGAACAGCACAAGCCTGAGCCTGAGTTATGCGACGAAGAAGCCGAAGCCCGTGCCCTGGCCGAAGCAATTGAAGCCGAACGCCGCGAGTTCGACGACTGACCCAAACCCTATGGACAATGAAGATCCCTGTGGGAGCGGGCTTGCCCGCGATGAGGGCGTGCCAGTCGACATTCTTGCTGCCTGACCCACCGCGATCGCGAGCAAGCTCGGCTCCCACAGGGAATTGTGTTGTCTGGAGAGTGTAATGAGCTCAACCAAAGACCCCTGCATCAGCATCTGCAAATTCACCGACGATATCTGCGTCGGCTGCGGTCGCAGCAAGCGCGAGATTAAGGCATGGAAGAAACTCGACAAGGTCGACAAACGCTCGGTGCTCGCCGAAGCGGCGCTGCGCTTGATCAAGCTTGGCGCCACCGGTCGGCGGAAAAACAAATAACCTTGCATCAATCAGCTAGTCTCTGATGCGCGAACGCCGCCATGAGCGTATGATTCGCGACCCTTCGGCGACTGCTTCGCCAAAGTACCCAGATTTACATCGCTTCAGGCCGCTCAATTCAGGGCTTCCTGAACAGACCACACCGGGAGGTGCCCAGATGAGTATCAACGACCAGAAAGACGACCAGGAAATCGGCCCAGCAGGCGAAAAACTGCAGAAAGTCCTCGCCCGTATCGGCGTCGGCTCGCGCCGTGACGTAGAAGCCTGGATCAGCCACGGCCGCATCAAGGTCAATGGCAAAGACGCCACCCTCGGTCAGCGCGTCGACCTGCATGACGCCATCACCATCGATGGCAAGGTGATCAAGCGCGAAGAAGCCGCCGAATCGGTACGCCGCGTGATCATGTACAACAAGCCTGACGGTGAGATCTGCACCCGTAACGACCCGGAAGGCCGTCCAACCGTATTCGACAAGATGCCGCGCCCGAAAGAAGGCCGCTGGATCAACATCGGTCGTCTGGACATCAACACCACCGGTCTGCTGATGTTCACCACCGACGGTGAACTCGCCAACCGCCTGATGCACCCGTCCTACGAAATGGACCGTGAATACGCGGTGCGTGTTCGTGGTGAAGTCGATGACGAGATGATCGAGCGTTTGAAAGCGGGCGTCGTTCTCGAAGATGGTCCGGC
>Ga0160467_101103_pt1 | contig 13738 bp, 18 predicted proteins | sample HID1972I_E11MG_FD_108221 | JGI IMG/M metagenome (GOLD analysis project Ga0160467, IMG submission 108221) | Enriched pill bug-associated microbial communities from UW Madison campus, WI, USA - HID1972I_E11 MG | ecosystem: Host-associated > Arthropoda: Insects > Digestive system > Unclassified ...
CCCGCCGAGCCGTCTGATGTGACATAAAAAGTGATGCAGCAGAGGTCGAGCATCCGCCGAGCCGTCTGGTGTGACACACAAAGTGATGCAAGAGAGGTCGAGCGTCCGCCGAGCCGTCTGATGTGACACAAAAAGTGATGCAAGAGAGGTAGAGAGCCCGCCGAGCCGTCCGGTGTGACACACAAAGTGATGCAACAGCGAGCAACGTCCGTCGATTCGCCGGTCCCGCCGAGCCGGCGGGTCTTCCTGCTGCTGGCATAGCAAAAAGAGCGCTCCTCCGGGATCCCGCAGGGCGCTCTTTTGCTTGCCGATTATTTGTTCAGCATGTGGAATACTTGCTCGACGTCCTTGTCGCCGCGTCCGGATAGGTTGACGATGAGGATGCTGTCTTTGCCGAGCGTCGGAGCCAGCTTCTTCGCGTGCGCCACGGCGTGCGCGCTTTCAAGCGCCGGGATAATGCCCTCGGTGCGGGACAGCTCCTGGAACGCTGCCAGCACTTCTTCGTTCGTCACCGTCACGTATTCCGCGCGGCCGCTTTCTTTCAAATAGCTGTGCTCGGGTCCGATGCCCGGGTAATCGAGGCCCGCGGCGATCGAATACGTCGGCTTCGGATTGCCCTGCTCGTCCAGCAGCACGAGGCATTTGAAGCCGTGAATGATGGCGGGCACGCCCTGCGTCAGCGACGGCGCCTGATCCGGCTCGACGCCGATAAGGCGGACCGACGGCTCTTCGATGTAATGGGCGAACGAACCGATCGCGTTGCTGCCGCCTCCGGTGCACGCGATGACCGCATCCGGCAGACGTCCTTCTTTGGCCACGATCTGCCGCTTCGACTCTTCGCTAATGATCGATTGGAAATGCTTGACCATCGTCGGGTAAGGATGCGGGCCGACGGCGGAGCCGAGCAGATAGAACGTCGACTTATAGTTCATAACCAGATCGTTCAGCGCCTCGTCCACGGCGTCTTTGAGACGGCCTTGGCCTTTGTCGACGGCTACGACTTTTGCGCCAAGCAGCTCCATGCGGAATACGTTCAACGCTTGGCGGCGGGTATCCTCGGCGCCCATGTAGACGATGCATTCCATACCGAACATCGCGCATGCCGTCGCCGTTGCGACGCCGTGCTGCCCGGCGCCCGTCTCCGCAATAACGCGTTTGGCGCCCATCCGCTTCGCGAGCAAAATCTGGCCGACGACGTTGTTGATTTTATGAGAGCCGGTATGATTCAAATCTTCCCGTTTCAAATAAACTTTCGCGCCGCCCCATTGCTCGGTCAAATGCTCGGCGTAAGTGAGCGGGTTCTCCCGGCCGACATATTCGCGCATATAGTATCTCAGTTCCTCATTGAACGCCGGATCGTCCTTGAATTTACGGAATTGCTCCGCCAAGTAGTCCAGCACTTCTTGCAGCTCGGGAGGGACGAAACTTCCGCCGAATTGCCCGAAGTAGCCTTCTGCCGCTTGTTGATCTGCTGCCAATGAAACCGCCTCCATTATGGTAGGGAATGGTGGGCTATCGCCCTTATTTGTATCCTACCACAAAAACCGGCCGGGATCGTGCAAGAGAATATGCGAATAGTGCAAATAGGGCAGTCCCAATAGGGCGGATGCTTCGGACAACCTCTCCCGCGCCTGCATATAGATAGAGTAGGTTACCGATGCTGCGCGGCTCGCGCAGGCATGCCGGGATACCTGCACGCATGCATGAAGGAGGGAGGGAATATGCAGCTTGCCTGGTTTTGTTCAGCCGTCGCCTTTGCCGGCACGATCGCTACGTATGCCGTCGGCGCGTGGCCGCAATCGCTCACCGTTCTGCTTGTGGCGATGGCGATCGATTACGTTACCGGCGTGGTAGCCGCGCTGAGGGAGAAAAAGGGGCTTAGCAGCCATATCGGCTCATGGGGACTGACCCGCAAAGGGATGTCCTTGATGATTGTGCTTCTCGCCCATCAGATCGATCTGATGCTTCGGATCGGCGATGCGACCATGTCGGCCGCGATTTATTTCTATTTGGCCAACGAGCTTATCTCGATTACGGAAAATTACGGGCGGATGGGATTGCCGCTGCCCGATACATTGAGGCGAATTATCGAAGTGCTGAAAGATAAAGAGAACGATAACGATAAAGGCAGCAAGTGACGCACGGTGTGAGAGGGCGGGAATCCGGACGAGACAATTTTACGGCACATAAGGCGAAGGTCCGCTTGCATAAGCGGGCCTATTGTCGTTATAATAAGAACAAATGTTCTCGTTTGGAGGGTTCGCCGATGGCGATTATGAATAAACGGCCGGCCGCATCCCATGCGGCTGCGGCTCCGCCGGCGCAAAGCGAGGCGGAGCTTAGACTGGTGAAGCGGTACGTGCTGCTCGGCATCGTTATGCGCATATTGGATCATGATATCCGGGTCGTCAGCGGTTCCGGCATGAAGCTGCCTCGGCTGTACGATTCGGTTTTGCGGGCGATACAGGATCGGGTGCTGCTTGACTTGGCCGCGTTCCGCAAACAGTTTCGCGATGCCGGCATTAAGATTTATGAGGAGCGTCAGGAGAAGGCCGGTCTTCAAGTTCAATACGCCTGCCGGGGCTATCACCACCAATTTTCTATCGTGTGGGGAGCGGTGAAGGAAGAGTCGGAGCGGCTGATGAAAACGTATTTTCGCGGATAGAACGTTCAAACATTTGTCACATTCCGCAGAAAAAAGTTTAATCTCAGCCGTGTTTAAGGTTGAGAACATTGGACGAAGTTGGGTATTATAAGGAGTAGACAAATGCCTGCAAGGGGGAGCACAGAATTATGCACAAATGGACGATGTTCGTCGTATTCGCGGCGGCGACCTTACTGAGCGTCTACTTGCTCACGTTCGGTCTTCCGGAGAAGCCGAAGGACGAATCGGCAGGACTGCCGGAAGGGACGCAGTTGCTTAAGATCGAGGCTTCGAACTATGAATTCAACGAGAAGGAATACCATGTGAAAGCCGGCGAGCCGGTACGTATCCTTCTGAAGAACAAAAGCGGATTCCACGGCGTCGAAATTAAAGGAATGGACGTAAACTTGAACCAAGAGAAGACGCAAGCGGACGTTACGTTCGATAAACCGGGCCAATATGAATTGCATTGCTCCGTATTGTGCGGTACCGGACATGCCGACATGAAATCCGTACTTATTGTGGAGTAAGAGAAAAGGAGCCGGGAAGGCTCCTTTTCCTTAGTTAGAGCTAATAGTGCGAACGCTTGGCGGCCCGCTGCCGGTTAATGACCGCATCCGCGATAAAGCCGAGCGCAGCCCATGTCAACACCGTCCATACGTACAAGGACATGACGCTGACGTTATGAATATCGAACAGCAGATCGGCGATCCAGGCAGGGATGCTGAGCATAAAGAACACGAAATTATGCGGATCATACCCTGTCGAATTGAATAAGCATATGGCTAGCCCGATGAGGGCGGCCGCAATCGTAACCGTAAAACGCATAACGTTGCCAAGCCCCTTTATTCGTCAATTTGGCCTGTAGCGGTAACATTATTATGCGACAATGGCCATTGGATCATGCGAAGCCGAGGGCCGAATAAATGACATCACAGGAGTGAATATAACGGATGATTACGCATATCGTCATGTTCAAGCTGAAGGACAGCAGCCCGGAGAGCGTCGAGCGCACCGCGCAAGTGCTTCGCGATATGGAAGGCAAGATCGAGGAGCTGAAACATTTGGAGGTCGGATTGGACGTGCTTCACTCGGAGCGCTCGTATGATATTGCACTCATTACGAAATTCGATTCCATGCAAGCGCTGGAGGCGTATCAGGTGCACCCGGTTCACAAAAAAGTAATCGAGCATATGACGCAAGCGCGCGAAGCGTCGGTCAGCGTCGACTTCGTAAGCTAAGGAGCGTAAACGGATGGGTGACGTATTCGAGCTGCTGACTTACCTCATCGTTGTGGTTGTCAGCAGCCTTATTATGGTGGCATGGCTGAAACGCCGGGGACGCCGTTCCGGTTCGAGCCGGGACGCAGAGTAACGAGAAGCCATAGCGGTATTGGAAAGGAGCGGCAGCCGATAATGTATTACGTAAACGTAGATCAGATCCGTCAGCGGCTGGATGCCATTCCCGCGATTGCGGAGACGCTGTCCGCGTTGTCGAGCCGTTGGAGCGGGTCGCTGCTGGAAGGAATGGCGCAGGAAAGAGCGCTGCATCTCGCCATCGAGACGGTGACGGATGTCGGCAGCTTTCTCATTGACGGCTTCATTATGCGCGATGCGAGCAGCTACGAGGATCTCGTCGATATTATCGCCGAGGAGAATGTGCTGCCCGGGAGCTTAAGCGCGCCGCTGTCGGAGCTCGTGAAGCTTCGCAAGCCGTTGGTGCAATACTACTACGAATGGCCGCGCGCCGAGCTGCATCCGCTGTCGGCAAGACTGCCGGAGCTGCTGACCGCGTTCAAGTCGGCCGTCGAGCAATATTTGGAGCGGGAGCTTCGTTAGGAAGCGGGAAGAGATAAGAGAGCCTGCTGCCGGTATGACGGCGGCGGGCTTTTTTGCAGGCGGGGCGCTGGGCCATCCATACAATGCAAATTTACGAAAGCAGTAAAATCGGTTACAATGTGTCGTAAAAGCAGGAGAAGGCGGTGGGAGGATGAAACGAAGCGAACGCAGGGACGGAACCGGTCATCCCCCACTTCGCAGCGAACAGCCGACAAGGCAGACGGTTGTCGGGCTGCTAAAGACGAAAGGCGCCCAGAGCGCCGGCGAACTGGCGACCAGCCTCGGCCTGACGGAGATGGCGGTTCGCCGGCATTTGTACGCGCTGGAGCATGACGGCTATATCGAGCAGTCTTCCGTCGTGCGGGGAGCCGGGCGACCGAAGCATATGTACGCGCTGACTCCCGAGTCCGAGGAGCTGTTCCCGAAAAATTACCACGGCTTGACGCTGGAAATGCTCGACGAGCTGGCGTCGGACGAGGAGACGGCTCCGCTGATCGACAAGCTGTTTCACAGCCGCAAACGCAAGCTGCTGGAACGCTACGCCCCCCGCATGGAAGGCAAGGAGCTGGAGAATCGCGTCTACGAGCTGGCGGCCATTCAGAATGCCGGCGGCTACATGGTGGAGGTCGAGCGGCTGGAGGCGAATCAATGCTACCGGCTGCACGAATATAATTGCCCGATCGCCCAAGTCGCGAAGCCGTACCAGCAGGCGTGCGCCTGCGAGCTGCAGTTGTTCGCGGAGCTGCTTCAGACGAAGGTGGAGCGTACCGAATGTCTGGCGAAGGGCGGAGGCAAATGCACGTATAGGATTGGACCCGCGGCGGCGGTTAAATGAACTAATTCCATAACTTCATACAGGTGGCATTATGCCAGTACGGAACACGCGCGTCGTCGGAAGACATGCGGTGTTCTTTTTTTTTTTTGTCGGATTTTGTCCGTTCGCAGTGTCGTGCCAAGCCCAACGTGCTTATACTGTCATTACAGAATAGGCATTCGTCTATTTCCACCGGAGAGAAACGACAGCGGGAAGGAGCGAATGGTCATGATAACGGTATGGTGCGAGGTTGCCGCGACGATTGTGTTCGCCGTGCTAACGGTCGGTTTGCTGATCGGGTTAAAAAAAATCATAAGCCGAATCGCGCTTATCCAGCAGTCCTCCGAACGGCTGGAGCAGGATGTGCGGGCGCTTATGAAAAAGCTTCAAGGAACGTCCGAGCGGGCGGATGAGACGCTGGAGCTGGTGAGCAATCAGCTTCAGTCGGTCAGCGGCTTGTTCCAAGCGGCGTCGCTATTCGGCGAATCGGTCGAGAACGCTTCGGCCGCCGTCAATTCGATGACAGCCGCGTTGTCCAACAAAGCGAGGCAGCAGGCCGAACGAATCGAGAACAAGAAGCTTCGCGGGCTCGATGAAGCGCTCGATTGGGCAGAGGTCGGGATGACGGCATGGCAACTGTGGCAATCCGTTCGTGACAAAGTTGCGAAAAAGCCCGCATGCTCCGGGGAGGGCGATGGGTACGATAATCGTGGAGGGAGCGATTCATAATGGCAAAATCGACAAGTACGAAAGGTTTTCTGTTCGGGGCGTTGGCGGGAGCGATCGTCGGTTCGGTAACGGCGCTGCTGTTCGCACCGAAATCCGGTAAGGAGCTGCGCGGCGATATTGCGGAAGGCGCACAGAAGGTAGGCGACACGACGGCGCGCTTCGCTCATCAAGTCGGCGACGGCGCATCGGAGGTAGCGGATCGCGCGAAGCAGGCGGCATCCAATGTTATCGCGAACGTCAAATCGTGGCGGGGCAGCGGCTCGGACGTCGAGGCGAAGCTGGAGAAGGCAATCGTCAGCACGCTGACGGCCGGTATCGAGTCGTCCGAGCACGAGAATGCTGCCGAGAACGCGCTCGCCGTGCTGGAGCCGGAAACGGAGCAGATCGAAGAAGCTCGGCCGTCAGACGCCCCTACCCTGCAGACGATCGGCTGACGAACGCTCGTGCTTCAAAGAGGCTGCCCTTGCGGGCGGCCTCTTTGGGCATGCTGCGAATCCGTGCCCGTCGGCCGCCGCACCGCCGTGTAGTCGCATCGAGCCGCCGTGCAGTCGAACATAATAGAGCCGCTATTCCGCTAAATCCCTCGTTGTGGAACATCAAACCGTTCCAGCATAACAACGAGGGACTTGCCGCAACGAATCGTACACACCCTATATGAGGCTAGTGAGACAAATCCAATTTCTAACGAATCCATCCGCCGTTATAGCCTTCGACTTGAGCTGGTATGGCGCGAAAAGGCGAGAATAGCGCTCATCAGGTTCGTTGCAGCACGACAGCAGCTCCAAACGCGAGAATAGCGTGACTATGGTTCGTTAGAAGCGAGCGATGCTGTACGATTCGTTACAATCCGTACTCGGCCGACCACGCGTAAAGCGGCGTTGGCGCACCCGAGACGATGCGGGCGTACGGGGACGCTGTCCGGGCTTGCGAATGGAGCCGAGCCTATCCGCTCGTAGGCTACAATATAGGTACATTTCATAGGGAACCTTCATATGCTATTGAAACCTGTATAATTGCTGAGCAGAAAGCGGTGTAGATGTGCAGCAGCCGATTGCAATATTAGATTCCGGAGTTGGCGGATTAACGGTTGCCAAGGAAGTTATGAGACAGCTCCCTCGGGAGCGAATCGTCTATTTCGGCGACACCGCTCGCACGCCCTACGGACCGAGGCCGGCCGGCGAGGTTGTTCGCTTCACGCAGGAAATCGTCGATTATCTGGTGCAATACGAACCGAAACTGATTGTTATCGCTTGCAATACCGCTACGGCGTTCGCGCTGGAACCGATTAAGAAGCAGGTGACGATGCCCGTCGTCGGCGTTATTCATCCCGGAGCGCGTGCGGCGCTAGGGAGGACAAATACCGGCGTCGTCGGCGTCATCGGCACGGACGGAACGATCAAAAGCAAGGCTTACGAGACGGCGCTGAAGCATCTGTCGCCGGATGTTCACGTTGTCAGTCAAGCCTGCCCCGCCTTCGTGCCGCTTGTCGAGAAAGGAAATTTTCGTTCGGCGGAAACGTATGCGGCCGTCCGTTCGTCATTGTCCCATTTGCGGCAATATCCGCTTGATCTGGACTGCCTTATTCTCGGCTGCACGCACTATCCGTTCCTGGCCGAGACGATCGGCGAAGTGATGGGCCCGCGGGTGGCGCTCATCAGCTCGGCGGAGGAGACGGCGCGGGAAATCCGTACCGTTCTGTATGAGCAGGGCAGGCTTGTCAATGCGAAGGGCATGCCGGTACATCGTTTTTTTTGCAGCGGGGAGCCGAATACGTTCAAATTGATTGCACAACAATGGCTGGGCGAGCAGATCGAGCTGACGCCTGTCGTATGGCAAGTGTCGCACATCGGTTAAGTTGAATACATGTTCAAAAGGGCAGCCGCAGCGGTATGCCCTTTTTTCGGAGCATCGGAATGGAGGCCTTTCACGTTCGTTGCATGAGCGGTCCTGCTTGTGAATAACATGTACGGATAAGCATCTATCATGAGCGTGTGAACGTGAAGGGAGGAAATCCCGTGCTTTCTTATACGGTTCGCCCTGGAGATACGCTGCTGCGCATCGCACGGCATTTCGGCATATCGGCTGCATCTCTGCTCGCTTGCAATCCTCGTCTTACCGAAGAGGAGCCGATACCGCCGGGTATCGTGCTGCGCATTCCGTCCGCCTCCGACGTCTGGTATACGGTGCAGGAAGGCGATTCGCTGGAACGGCTGTCGTCGCTGTTCGGCGTCGCGGCATCCGCGATTGAAGCGTCCAACCGGGGCATTGCCGCCAGCGGCGGCTGGACGCCCGGGACGCTGCTGCGCATCCCGGCCGGTCCGCCGAATCGCATTGTCGACGCGCGAGCGGAGTACGGACCGGCAGAGCTGGCAAGAGATTGCCGGCTGCTGAAGGAGCAGCACGGCGGCGTCATAGAGACGGCCGTTATCGGGCAAAGCGTGCTCGGCAAGCCGATTGTAGCGCTCAAGCTGGGCAACGGGGGGCGCTGTCTCCATGCGAACGGCTCCTTCCATGCGAACGAGTGGATTACGAGCGCGCTGCTGATGACATTCGCCGAGGACGCCGCCCGGGCGTACGAGTCGGGCTGCCTATGGAGAGGCGCCAATATGAAGAGACTGCTGGACGAGGTGTCGCTATGGCTCGTACCGATGGTCAATCCCGACGGCGTGGAGCTGGTGCAGGAAGGGTTGCATACCGGACATCCGCTATATGACCAATTGCTGACGATGAATCGCGGCTCGCTGCGATTCGGGCGATGGAAGGCGAATGTGAGAGGCGTCGATTTGAACGATCAGTTTCCCGCGTATTGGGAAGAGGAATGCAGTCGTCGGGGAACGCCCGGTCCCGGGCCGCGCGACTATCCCGGCCCCAAGCCGCTTAGCGAGCCGGAGGCGGCGGCGATGGCGGCGTTCACGGACGAGCGGCGGTTCGAGCTGGCGCTTGCCTTCCATACGCAAGGGCAAGAGATTTATTGGAACTACCGGGGATATGAGCCGGAGCAATCGGAAGGGCTGGCGGGCAAGCTCGGCCAAGCGTGCGGCTATCGCCCGGTGAAGCTGACCGGCAGCGATGCCGGATACAAGGATTGGTTCATCCATACGTACCGGAAGCCGGGCTTTACGATTGAAGCCGGAATCGGCGTCAATCCGCTGCCGCTCAGCCAGTTCGACGATATGTATGACGACGTTGCCAAGCTGCTGCTGGAGGCGATGAGCTGGCGGCTGTAGCTTAATCGGAAACCGCAAAGGCCGCTGAACCGTATTAAGGTTTAGCGGCCTTTATGCGCGTGGTATACTGTATACAACACAGAAGGAGATGAGCTCGGCATGAACAAATGGCTGTCGCTCCGCCGCTGGAAAGACACGCTCGTTCGCGTCTATCGGCTGCTGAAGGAGCCTCGCATTTCGCTTGGAGAGAAGCTGGTGTTTATTATTCCGGTCGGGCTGTACTGGGTGCTGCCGGACATACTGCCGATTCCGTTCCTCCCAATCGACGACATTGCCGTTACGCTGCTTGCGGCCGGGTGGTTCGCCGGATGGATGGAGCGCAAGCACGGCATTCATTGAACGGAGCCTAAGGCAAGCAGCCGGATTGCAGTTTATGGGTTGAACTTATGCGGCGCATTCTATACAATGATTAAGATAAATGAGCTTAGATCGTCACCAACCTAGATTGAAGGAGCGAATAGCAATGAAATGCAAAATATCGCGTGCGGCGGCCAAAGTGCTTCGCACGGAACTGGACAAGCCGGAGAACGAAGGCAAGCTGCTTCGCATTCATGTCACGCATGCGCATGGCGATCACGCGCACTATGGCATGTCGATGGACACGCCGGGAGACAACGACGTTGTCGTTGCGACCGATTCCGGCATTGACGTCATTCTGGAGAAAGGCGTCGACTTCTTGGACGGCGTCCGGGTCGATTATTTCTACGTGCCGCAAGAAGGCTTTGCTTTGTCGAACCCTTCGCAGGGCAACCACGGCGATCATTAATCGCCGTCGTCGAACATTATGCCTAACGACATACGGATTTGCGACAAATGCAAGTATATCCGCGTGAAGACGATGCTGCCGAAGCTGGCGAAGCTCGTCCCGGAATCGGACATTAAAGTCGGCTGCAAGTCTTACTGCGGTCCTTGCGCGAAGTACCCGTTTATTTATATTAACGGCCGATACTTGAAGGCGGCGACGGAAGACGAAGCGATCGAAGCGGCGAAAAAATATATCAAACCTTACTAACAAGAAGAAGGCTCCTCTCATTCCGCCGGGAATGAAGCAGGGGCCTTCTTCTTGTATTCGTTCAATGAGCGCGAAGCTCTTCTCGCGTCGGAGCAGCTAATGAACCGGACAGGCGCTATTTGGTAAGAATGACGTCTATTTTAAACGTAACGAACGGAGGACACGCTATTGGCGGAAAACGAGCCTAAGACGGTTGCAAATCGGCATCATAGCGCTTGTCCGATTCGTTACATGGGACAAACAACGTTTTGTTGCCCCATAGCTTTACTGCGATTCGTTAGAAGCAGCAACGACCCCTTATCGGGAAACGGACGCGCCAGCGGCAGCGTCGTTAGCGTTAGCAGCCGTCGTCGCGCTGCGGCTGTTCAATCGTCCGATAATGTTGTACTGCACCGTCTCGTCGGATACGCGCAGCTCCTCGCGCGCTTCCTTCGCTCCGGCGATGCAGCCTGCCATATCGACTTGGCCGCCCGTATTGGCGTCGTAGCAGGTGCCGTGCTCAAGTATGCCGTCCGTCGGCGGCAGGTAGAATACGCTGCCGTCCGTGAACGCGCCGCTGCGGTAGACGACTTTTTTGCCCTCGAGCGGCTTCTCCAGAATGAGCGGCGTTCCGACTTTATGCTGATCGGCGCTGGATAGGCCGAGCAGATGCATGATCGTCGGCGAGACGTCGAGCTGACCGCCGACGTTATGATAGACGCCCGCATGGCCGCCGCCCGGCAGATGGACGATGAACGGCACTTCGCGAAGCACCTGCTGGCGCTCGATCTCGTTCATCGGATGGCCGAGCAATTGCTCGAACGGCGCCCAGTCCCGAATCGAGTTGTCGTGATCGCCGTAGAACAGGAAGATCGTATTGTTCCATACGCCTTCTTGCTTCAGCTTCTCGATAAAGTTGCCGAGCGATTCATCGACGTAATGAACCGCCTGCAAATAATCGCCGAACATCGTGCCCTTGAACGAGCCGATGTCCAGCTTCTGATAGCGGGCGGGCAGCGCATACGGATGATGGCTCGACAGCGTAATAAGGAACGAATAGAACGGCTTCTTCTGCTCCCCGATGATGTCCGCCGACTGCCGGAAGAACGAGTTGTCGCCGATCGACCAGCCGAGCGGCTCGTCCTTCACGAAGTGGGTCCGGCTGTAGAACGTGTCGTATTTCATCCGATAGTACATCGTGTTGCGGTTCCAGAAGCCGGCATCGTACGCATGGAACACGGAAGTCGAATAGCCGGCCGCTTTGAGCGCCGCAGGAGTGCAGTCAAAATCGTTCTGTGCGTACTGGATAAAAATAGAGCCGCTCGGCTGCGGCTGCAGCGAGCATTGAACGGCGAAATCGGCGTCCGACGTCCGCCCTTGCGACGTCTGGTGCGAGAAGCGGTCGAAATAGGCGCTCTCCTTGATTAAGGCGTTCAAATTCGGCGTAATTTCTTGTCCGCCAATCGATTGCCCGACGACGAAGTTCATGAAAGCCTCCGCCTGCACCATGACGACGTTGCTGCCCTTATATTCGCCGAAGCTCGGATCGGCTTCCAGCGCGCGCCGGACTCCGCCCCGTTCCTGAAACCATTGCTCCGCCTCGCTGATTTGGTCCTCGGTTGCAACCGCTTTGTGAATCCAGTGCTGATTCGCGTAACGGTATACGTCGTAGCCGTGGAAGCCGAGCACGCCGGTTACGTTATAAATCGATACGTTCCACCAGTTGCCGACGAACAGCCCGACCGCCCACGTTTTTTTGGCAATATTGACCGGAACGAACACGAGCGTCACGCCGGCCGCAAAAATAAGGAGCGTCATCGAGAGGCGGAACAAAATCCGGCGAATAACCGGTATCCGCGTGCGGCGGAAGCTCAGGCCGATGTCGGCGGTTTTGCGCTTGCGCAGGCCGAGTATCGTCAAGGCGATAGCGAACGGCCAGTCTGCGAAAAACCATATGTCAACCCCGTACAAGAGCGAATAAATGCTGTCTCCGAGCGATTCGACTTGACCGGCCTGCGTTAATACCGGCACCGAGATTAGATCCTGGAAATAACGATAATAGATCAGGTCTGCGAAAATGACGAACGTGAGAATGAGGTTCAGCAGCAGGAGAGCGACCATTCGTCCCCGCTTCGGCAGCAGCATCGTCCAGAACGACGCAAGCGCCAGCGAGCCGAACCCGATAATGACGTCGTCGAACGTCATCGTCATGTTTTGCACATTGATATAACGGTCGAACATGACCAGCTTCACGATCATGATCGCGTAGAAGCCGATCACGTCGAGGGCCATGAATCGCACGGCGAGCTCGGCCGATGCTTGCAAGCCGCGCCGCGCCGCATTTTGCAACGATCTTTCCATTCCTTGATAAGCCTTCTTTCTTTACGCATGATTAATAAACATTATTCATTATAGACCAGTGACTTGATAATGCAAGGCGCGCTCCAGCGATGAATGACACTGCGGCGGGGGAGAAGCTATGGGACGGTCTGGCATGAAGGAGCAAAGTCCTATTAAAATGAACAATCCCACTTCTTAATGGGTATTATTGGGAAAATGATAAAGCGAGCAAAGGAACGACAAAGCCGACGGGCAGCAAATGTCATCGGGATGAGGGGGGAATAAAGAGGTAAAGAGCCGAGGGGGAATCCGCGGCTCTTCTTATTGAACTGGGTATGCAGTTAGCCTTCATATGCCAATCTTGTCCGTTTTATCTTGGGGCATTGAGCGGTCCGAAATATTGATACAATTGACATTCGATGCGGCCATTGTACAGCTTGCGCCTTTTGTCTGCGTTTCTCGTAAAATGCTGCTCGAAGTTTTTCGACGAGCTGATCGCGAACAGCGACCAGTTCTGCAGCATCAGGTAGGTGAAGCCGAGCTGCTTGACCGCTTTCTCCGCTTCCTTCTCGTCGAGAAGCCGCTCGCCGTAAGGCGGGTTCGTCACGATGACGCCGTACGAGCCTTGCGGCTGCGCCTTGGCGACAGGCAGCACCCGCAGCTTAATCTCTTTGGCGAAGCCGGCGCGCTTGACGGCGGCCTCGGCGACTTCGACGGCGGACGGATCGATGTCGGAGCCGGCAATATCGAGCGGAATGTCATCCTTCACCGCGTCGAACGCTTCTTCGCGAGCTTTCGCCCACAGCTCCTCCGGCACGAGCGGCCAATGCTCGCTGTTGAACGACCGGCGCAGGCCCGGCGCGACGTTCCAGCCGATCATCGCCGCTTCGACGAGAAACGTGCCGGAGCCGCAGAACGGATCGTACAGCGGGCGATGGGGAGCCCAGCGGCTGAGTTGCAAAATGGCCGCGGCCATCGTCTCCTTGAGCGGGGCTTCCGTGACGAGCTTGCGGTAGCCCCGCTTATGAAGGCCGGGGCCGGTCGTATCGAGCGTCAGCAGCGCACGGTCGTTCAGCAGCGACACTTCGATGACGAACCGCGCGCCGTCCTCCGGGAACCATTCGGTGCCGTAGCGCTCCTTCATTTTTTCGACGA
>Ga0160467_101106_pt1 | contig 13704 bp, 14 predicted proteins | sample HID1972I_E11MG_FD_108221 | JGI IMG/M metagenome (GOLD analysis project Ga0160467, IMG submission 108221) | Enriched pill bug-associated microbial communities from UW Madison campus, WI, USA - HID1972I_E11 MG | ecosystem: Host-associated > Arthropoda: Insects > Digestive system > Unclassified ...
CAACTCGAGCTCATTTACGCCAACTACAAAAACACCGAGCCTGAGGCTGCGAAATCGGCTGCCGAGCGTTTCATTCGCCTGCACCCACAGCATCCGAACGTGGATTACGCTTATTACCTGAAGGGTCTGACGTCTTTCGACCAGGACGTCGGCCTGCTGTCGCGTTTCCTGCCGCTGGACATGACCAAGCGTGACCCGGGCGCTGCTCGCGACTCCTATAACGAGTTCGCCCAGCTGACCAGCCGCTTCCCGAACAGCCGTTACTCGCCTGACGCCAAGCAGCGCATGATTTACCTGCGCAACCTGTTGGCGGCCTACGAGATCCACGTAGCCGACTACTACCTGACTCGTCAGGCCTACGTTGCCGCTGCGAACCGTGGCCGTTATGTAGTGGAAAACTTCCAGGAAACCCCATCGGTTGGCGACGGCCTGGCGGTGATGGTCGAGGCCTACCAGCGTCTGCACCTGGACGAACTGGCCAACACCAGTCTCGAAACCCTGAAGCTCAACTACCCGAACCATCCAAGCCTGGAAGACGGTCAGTTCAAGCCTTCGGTTGCCGAAGCCGACAACCGTTCGTGGTTGAGCAAGGCCACATTGGGCCTGATCGAATCCCGTCCTCCACTGCCGCCGGGTGAAACTCGCGCCAATCAGGACGTGCAGAAGCAATTTCAGGACGCCAAGGACGCGATTCCTAACGATCTCAAGCCGCGCGATGAAAACGGCGACGTGATCGAAGAAGAGGAGCAAGAGTCCGAAGGCAATAATGACGACCGCTCCTGGTTCAGCTACATGACGTTTGGCGTGTTCGACTAACGCTTCAACGTTGCGCGAAAAGGGAGACTCTTGAGTCTCCCTTTTTATTGCCTGATGATTACGGCGAGTTAATCCGCTGTGCGCCTGACCCGTCCTTGGCTAAACTGCCGAATCATCAATCAAATAGCAGCTGACCATGCTTCGTTTACTGTTCTGGATCGCCCTGATTGCCGCTGCCATATGGTTCTGGCGCAAGTTCAAGGGACAGGCTTCCGCGCCAAAGTCATCTGCCGAGCTGGAAGCGGCGCCCATGGTTCGCTGCGCTCACTGCGGCGTGCACCTGCCCCGTGACCGAGCGCTGAACCTTCAGCAGCAGTGGTATTGCAGCCAGGCTCACCTTGAGCAAGGCCCGGGCACCAGTGATCGCTGAGACGTCCAGTCCCGGCAACAAACAAGCCCAGCGACTGCTGCGCCTCTATCATCTCTACCGTTTAAGCGTTGGCATCATTCTGGTGCTGCTGATCTCCAGCAACATGGACGGTCAGTTGCTTTCACTTGCCAATGGCGACCTGCTGCGCAACGGCAGCTGGTTGTACCTGGTGCTGAATATCCTATTGGTGGTGTTTCTCGAGAACACCCGCCGTCCAGCCAGGTTGTTCACCCTGGCGCTGGTCGACGTTGTGCTGCTGTGCGGGCTGTTCTATGCCGCCGGCGGCGTTGCCAGCGCGATCGGTAATCTACTGATCGTCTCGGTCGCCATCAGCAACACCCTGTTGCGCCGACGCATCGGACTGTTGATCGCCGCCATCGGCGCGATCGGCATCGTAAGCTCGAGTTTCCTGCTGAGCTTCAGCCACCCCGCCAGCCCCAACGACTATTTACAGGTCGGTACGGTCGGCGCCCTGTGCTTCGCCGTGGCATTGCTGGTGCAAGGCCTTATCCGACGCCTGGAAGTCAGTGAAAACCTGGCACATCAGCGGGCGAACGAAGTCGTCGGCCTTGAAGCCCTCAATGCGCTTATCCTGCAACGCATGCGAACCGGCATCCTCGTCCTTGACGACGTGCAGCGCATTCAACTGGCGAACATCAGCGCGCTGACCTTGCTAGGCCAGGAAACGCTCGAAGGCCTTCTGATCGAAGACGTCTTCCCCCTCCTCGTCGAACGCCTGCAACTGTGGCAAAACAACCCGACGTTGCGCCCCCAAAGCCTGAAAGTCGTCAGTAACGGACTGGAGCTGCAACCGAGCTTCATTGCGCTGGATAACAGCCCAAGCCAGCAGACACTCATTTTTCTTGAAGACCTGGCCCAGATCGCCCAACAGGCTCAGCAGCTCAAACTCGTCGCCTTGGGCCGACTGACCGCCAGCATTTCCCACGAAATCCGTAATCCACTGGGCGCCATCAGTCATGCCGCCCAGCTATTACAGGAATCCGAGGAACTGAACAGCGCTGATCGGCGTCTGACCCAGATCATTCAAGACCATTCCCAGCGGATGAATCGGGTTATCGAAAACGTCCTGCAACTGTCCCGGCGCCAGCGAACCGTACCGCAACGACTTGATTTGAAGCCGTGGCTGGAACAGTTCGTCAGTGACGTGCGCGAAAGCGCTACCGAGAAGCAGAAGATTCATCTGAACATCGGTCCGGGAGACCTCAAGACCCTGATGGACCCGAACCAACTGACCCAAATTCTCGACAATCTGTTACGCAACGCCTGGCGCCACAGCGCCCAGATCCATGATCAGGCGCAGGTGTGGCTGGCATTGTTCGTGGACCCGCAAAGCCAGCTGCCAATACTCGAAGTGCGGGACGACGGCTCCGGTGTGACTGCGCAATCCCAAGCCCATTTGTTCGAACCGTTCTTCACCACCAGCAACCAAGGCACAGGTCTTGGGCTTTATCTGTCCCGTGAGCTGTGCGAAAGCAATCAAGCCCGCCTAGACTTCCAACCACGCCAAGGCGGCGGCTGCTTTCGCATCACCTTTGCTCACGGACGGAAACAAAGTTGAACATGAGCCCACTGCAAAAAATCCTGATCGTCGATGACGAACCTGACATACGCGAACTCCTGGAAATCACACTCGGCCGAATGAAGCTCGATACGTTCAGCGCTCGCGACCTCGGCGAAGCCCAGGCGCTGTTGGCTCGAGAAAAGTTCGATCTGTGCCTGACCGACATGCGCCTGCCTGACGGGACCGGGCTCGAGCTGGTGCAGTTCATCCAGCAGCGCTACCCGCAAGTACCCGTGGCGATGATCACGGCCTACGGCAACCTGGAAACGGCGATCAACGCCCTCAAGGCCGGTGCGTTCGACTTTCTGACCAAACCGGTCGACCTGTCCCGCTTGCGCGAGCTGGTGAGCAGCGCACTGCGCCTGCCTGTGCCCGGTGGCGCCAGCACGTCAATCGAACGTCGGCTGCTGGGTGATTCATTGCCCATGCGTAACCTGCGTAAACACATCGACAAACTGGCTCGCAGCCAGGCGCCGGTCTACATCAGCGGCGAATCAGGAAGTGGCAAGGAACTGGTCGCACGCCTGATCCATGAACAGGGTCCGCGTACCACTCAGCCATTCATCCCGGTGAACTGCGGCGCGATTCCATCGGAGTTGATGGAAAGCGAGTTTTTTGGGCACCGCAAAGGTAGCTTCAGCGGCGCCGTCGAGGACAAGCCAGGGCTGTTCCAGGCCGCTCATGGCGGCACTTTGTTCCTTGATGAAGTGGCTGACTTGCCTTTGGCAATGCAAGTCAAACTGCTGCGCGCCATTCAGGAGAAAGCCGTGCGCAGTGTCGGCGGCCAACAGGAAACCGTCGTTGATGTCCGTATCCTCTGCGCCACGCATAAAGACCTCGACGCTGAGGTCGCCGCTGAACGCTTTCGTCAGGATTTGTACTATCGGCTCAACGTGATCGAACTGCGGGTTCCATCCTTGCGCGAACGTCGCGACGACATCGAACTGCTCGCCAGTCATGTGCTTAAACGCCTGGCAGCGGGCAGCGGCGAACCCGTCACAAAACTTCACCCCCACGCTCTGGATGCGCTGAAAAGCTATCGTTTCCCAGGCAACGTGCGGGAACTGGAAAACGTCCTTGAACGCGCGCATACGTTGTGTGAGAACAAGCAGATTGAGGCGAGCGACCTGCGACTGGTCGATGGCAACTGCACCGCAGAGGGTGATGTGCCAGACCTGACACAGATCGACAACCTGGAAGATTATCTGGAAAACGTTGAGCGAAAACTGATTCTCCAGGCTCTGGAGGAAACCCGCTGGAACCGCACCGCGGCGGCTCAGCGGTTGAATCTTTCATTCAGATCGATGCGTTATCGGCTCAAGAAACTGGGACTGGATTAACGCCAAAAAAAGATCGCAGGCTGCGATCTTTTGCTTTTTTGTCAAATCCGGCCTGTCGGCGCATAAGGCGCAGGATCAATAATCGGTTCACGCCCAAGCATCACATCCGCAAACAACTGGCACGACGCAGGCGCCAGCACCAACCCGTTTCGATAATGCCCGCAATTGAGCCAGAGCCCTTCAAATCCAGGCACCGGGCCGATATAGGGAATCCCCTCCGGCGACCCCGGACGCAACCCGGCCCAATGTCCCACCACCTCGGCATCTGCCAACGCCGGAATCAATTCCACCGCCGAAGCCTTCAGGCTCTCCAGAGCCACTTCGGTCGGCGTCTTGTCGTAGCCTTCGTGTTCCAGCGTACTGCCAATCAAGATGTGCCCGTCGCGCCGTGGAATTGCATAACGCCCCTTGGCCAGCACCATGCTCGGCAGGAAATCCGCTGCGCACTTGTAAAGAATCATCTGCCCTTTCACCGGTTCAACCGGCAAATCAAGACCCAGGGTTTTCAGCAAGTCCCCGCTCCACGCCCCTGCGGTCAGTACGACCTGGTCGGCACGAATGGCCCCCGTGGACGTTTGCACGCCCACCACTTGATCACCTTCGCGGATAAACCCGTCGACCTCGCACTGCTCGTGAATCGTGACGTTCGGCAGTGCCAGTAACGCCGCCTTCAGGGACTTCACCAGGCGAGGATTACGCACGTTGGCGACATCGGCCATGTAGATCGCTCGGGAAAAACCGGCACCCAGCACCGGTACCGCGTCATGCGCTGCCGAAATATCCACAGCACGCAACGGACGGTTTTCCCGCAGCGCCCAGGCCAGCGCTTGCGCTTCATCGTCCAGATCCAGCCAATACAGCCCGGTGACATGCACTTCGGGATCAACGCCGGTCGCGGCATGCAATCGCTTGCCCAGCTGTGGATAGAAATCCTGTGACCAGTGAGCCAGCGCGGTGACGGCCGGGCTGTATCGCCATGGATAGAGCGGCGACACGATCCCGCCACCCGCCCAGGACGACTCCTGACCCACATTCGAGCGATCCAGCAGCACCACGCTTTGCACTTCGGACGCGAGATTGAACGCTGTCAACAAGCCAATCACGCCGCCGCCGACAATCACTACTTGCTGTTGCCTGGTCATGTTCTGATCCAACCGTTAGATAGACAGAGGGCGCAAAGAGCGCCCAAAAAGTAATTCAGCGACCCCAGCAGTCCTTGGTGGTCAGTCCGGCTGTCGCGTTCACCATGCTCCTGATGCCGGTATTAGTGATGGTGAAGTCCCCGCACTTGTCACCGGCCATGGCGGTGCCAGCCTTGCGCACAGCCGTCAGCAGGAAGGTCTGATCGGTCAGCGTCGGGGTGATGGTGTAGAAGTCATTGCCGGCGCTCAGCCCGGTGGCACCGGTGTAGACACTGGTTTTCGAATTCGAGTAGAACCGCTCGAGTATCTGCGCCTGCTCCGAAAGCAACCCCGCCACTTCAGTTCGGCGCCCCTTTTTCACGTATTCGGTCAGGCTCGGGTAGCCGATGGTGATGACGATCCCGATGATCGCAATCACGATCATGATTTCGATCAGGGTAAAACCTCGGTTGGATCTGCGCATGCCTCAACTCTCACTTACTGTATTTGTCGCCACATGATGCGACGGCTGCCGCCGCCGGCCTTTTCCACCAACGTCGTTGGCGTTCCGCTGGAGTCGTTCACAATCTTGCGGGCGCCACCGTTGACAATGGCGTTGAGCACCGGCATTCCGCCCGTGAAGATCACGCCGCTGGAAATCGTGTCCGTGCCGTCAACCAACCCGTCACCGTTGGTGTCGAGCACCGCGTAGTTGAGCATCTTACCGCTGAACGCATCGAGTTCGACCAGTTTGCCCGTGCCAAAACTGGCGCAAGGGTCGGTGGTGTCGACACTGGCCGTGGTAAAGACGATCCGCCCCAACACCAGAGCGGCCTGATTGATCACCCGTTCACCAGTCAGGGCACTGTTATAGACCAACGGCAGATACCAGCCCTTCTCCGCCGGATAGGTCACGTCGTTCTGGCTGGTAGTGATGAACTGCCCCGAGCTTCCCGAGAACACACCCGTGACCGATTGAGCTTGCAGACTCGCGGTGGTGATTTGTCCGGAGCCGCCATCGGCGTCCCACACCGCATAAAACGCCTGCAGGTCCTTGTTGGTCTTGTCGGCGGTCTCGTTGAACTTACCGGTGCCAAAAAACACCACTTTGCCGCCCTGGGCGTTGTCCGCGAGCAACGGCTGTGCAGTGATCGGTTGGGTGGCGCCCCCGGCGGCGGTGAACAACGGTTTACCGGAGAACGCCACGCCCCATGCATCGGGGCTTGTGCTGCTTAAATCAAACTTCCACAGCCGCCCTTTCAGGTCACCACCATAAGCCGCCTGCACTACGTTCTGGGAGTTGACCTTGAGCTTCACCGAGGACAGGCCGTTCGTGGTTTCGGTACTGTCGACCACGATTTTCCTGATCAGCGAGCCGTTGCGGATATCGACGACGTACAACGCCGCCACACCCGAATTGCTGCCATAACCGTTTGAGATAAACGCCGCCCAGCGACCATCATCCAGGCGTGCCACCTCGGGACGAGCGTAGGCGTAACCCAGATCGTTGAAAGCATTCGACGGGATTGCCGTGGCCGGCGCGCTGATCTCCCATAACGCCTTGGGAGTGTTGTTGGGCGAAGCATCAAACAACTGCAACGCGTAATACGTCCGGCCACCGGCACCTGTTCCGCCCAGCGCCAGGGTTTTCCAGTCACTGTCGAGTTGGGCGTCGAACACGCCCACCTGACCGTCCACCAGGAATTTGTGGCTTACGCCATTGATGTAAGCGACATCGGCAATGTAGCGCAGCGATGGCAACACACTGGAGGGCATGTAGGCATAACGTCGGGCGCCATTGCTTGCATTGATGACGCTGACAAAACCATCGTTGCCGTTCACCACCAGACTGGCAGTCATGTTCAGGGCCTTCTTGGCCAGATAGGTGGTATAGCTCGAATTACCCGATAAATCCGAAGCGGTTTTCTCCGAGGGAGAAGCGAGTACCAGTGGCGAGTTGATGACGTCGCCGAGCAAAACGCTTCGTACCCTCAACCCTGCTTTGTTCGTCCCCTTGCTCCACTCCACCAGATCGCCGCCGCCAATGTTGGTGGGCAGCCCCTGGTTCAGGACTGTCTGCTGCGCGGGGGAGAAATTCGTGAACGCCAATGTCACGGGCACATTGTTAAGAGAGTTCCAGGACTGGTAAGTAGGTGCCGTTGCGCCGGGGACAATGGCCTTGTCCGTAGTCCAGAGCATCGAAGATGTGTCCACCGCGCCGGTAGAAGTGAAGCCGAACGCTTTGATGGTGCCGCGCCAGTCTTTGGGGTCGTAGCTGGTCTGATAGTACGCGGAACCCGACCCGACGATCGTGCTGCTGGTGGTGCCGCTGCCCCCCGAACCCGCCTTGGAGGTAATGTCGCTCAGCGCCGATGAAAGCGCGGTGGTCAGGCCGGTGCTGTCGGTTGCCAGGTAGTACTTGCCCTGGCCGTACTTCGCGGCATCCTCCAGCATCTGATTGGCGACGGTAAAGCCGACAGCGTAGGTGTTCATGTTCTGCTTGGGAAAATCCGTCGCGTCCCAGCTTTTTTTCGCCAGGTCGACACCGGTCGAGCGCATGTCGATGTCAAAGGCAAACTTGGCGATGTCATCCAGAAACAGCGAATCACCTTCGTCGTCGCCGCCCAGCGGGTTGTCGCCATCGTTGTTGATGCCGTCCCAGTTCGGCAGTCGGGGGCCGCCCTGGGCAATGGCTTGAGGGTCGTTCGTGGGAAAGGTGCGGTCATAGGTTGGCAATCCATCGGTAATCACCACCCCATAATTTTTCTGGCAGCGATACTGGATCGGGCTCGTGTACAGGCTCGGCGTGGTGTTGTAGTACGGAGCCAGACCGCGCATGTAACGAGTGACTTCGTAATAGGTTTCTGCCAGTGGCGTGTTCGCCACGGCACCCAAGGCCGCGATTGAATCGGTCAGCGTCTTGAATTTGGCATCTGTCGTCAGATCGTCGATGGGGACCGCAATGTAACCACCGTTGCCGCGGTTGTTGCTGTTGACCGCATTGAAGGTGGCAAGCCCGATGCGCAACGTGCGATTCGCCCTGACCAACGCGGTTGATACATTTCGCGCAACACTGATGCGCGAATCGATGGGAATGGGGGAACTGGCGGTTGAAAAGTCGGTTTTCTGCCCATTCGCCAAACCGACAACGTAGGAGATGTAGTCTCCCGAATACCGTGTATCGCCATTCCCCGCCGGGTCAGGCAACTTGATGCACAGGGGCGCCAATGAGTTGTTGTAAAAAGCGTTGTAGCCGCTTGTACAGCCTGACGTGGCCAGGCTCGAGAGAAAGATCGAATCCCCCGTGATCGCGGACGAACTCAAGCATAAACCCAGGAATGCGTTGCACTCGCGGGCTGGCGTCCAGTTTGCCGTCGGGTCGAAGGCAGCAGCGTAAATGATGTTGTTCATGCTGCCTGAGTCATCGATCAGCAGCATCACATTCGGCGCCACGGCCGCCGCACTCAACAGCGGTGAGTCGGACGGCGTAAACGCATAGGCCGGTGCCGAGAGATACAAACCCAGCAGCGCGCCGCACAGCATTTGCCACCATCCGGCGCGGCTCTCAGTACTTCGCATAGATGCTCTCCACCACACTGCGAACGTTGTTGCCCACCACGGCCACTGCCGTGACCCGGTACAACGTCGCCGAGGTGTTGCTCGGTACATTCACGGCATTCAAGGTAGTGCCAAGGTTCTGTACGCCATAGAAACCACTGCCAGCCGCGATCCAGGTGACACCGGAGGTCGCATTGAACCCGGCGCCGTTTATGGTTGACGACTCCGCAGGTGGCGCACATGGGACGGTTCCACTGCAAACCGCCAATGAATAGGTGTCCAGTTGCACGGCACTTTCGCCGATGCGCAATGCCGCTTCGGCATTCTGGAACGATTGATTGCGCAAGGACACGCTGGTCGCCATTTTTTCCTGCAGGGTGGCGTTCTGCATCGAGGAAATACCGATCAGTGTTAACAACAACAGGAATACCAGGCTAACCAGAAGCGCCATGCCGCGCTGGGAGTGAGGGGTGACTGCAGGAAAACTCATCGGCCCTCCTGTCATGGCAAGCGGTTGCGCAAGGCGGCAACCACGTTGAAGGTTTGATCGCGTACCCGCTTGTCGGGGTCCGTGAGCGTCAACGTCAGTCGCACACTGCGGATTCGCGCAGGGTCTGACGGATTGCTGCTGTAACTGGAGGCAGCAGCGTCCGTGGCAGAACTGGCTAGGCCAAAGCTCACATTGAAAGCGCTGACGTTATCCACGAGCACAGACTGAGTCGGCGAACCAATTCCCGCCCCCATCGTCAGCTGTCCGTTTTTCAGGCTGTAGATCAATCGTCGAATCGGAAACGCCAGCTGCCCTGAGGCAGGAGCCCTGGTCTGGGGGTAGGCCGTCGCGATACTTCGGCAGTCGGAAATCACAGTCCAGGTCGGCGTCCCCCCGCTCCCCCCTACATCAGCGGTCACGAGGGTGAGTTTAAGGTTGGCGTTGTCCCAACTGATGGGCGTGATTTGATTGGTGTTGAAGTCGCTGCCCGGAACGGCCTCGGTAATAGTCCCCAGGCAACCGAACATGCCCACCATGCGAATCTCTTGAATCATCTTGCTCAGCACAAAGCGTGCATCTTCCTGCATGTTGGCCGCGCTGTTCTGAGTGACATAGGTATTTTTGGCAGCGATAAAAATCTGCGCGACGCCCAGCACCACGATCAGGCTCAACGCCGTGGCGATCAATAGTTCGACCAGGCCGAAACCGCTGTCGCGCCGGGTCATGGTGTAGACACCGGATCGACGGTGGCACGACTGGTCAATACAAAACTGCGACGGGCATTGGCGGTGTTGGCGGCTCGGGAGTCATCCCAGGTAATTGTGATGGTGTATACCCGCTGATTAAGGGCGACGCTGCCTGTGGCGGTGGCGCCGAGGGCGCTGGCGATGTTGCTGGTGAAGTCGTAGAGATCCTGATCCCGGGCAACACTCAGGTTGGCCGAGGTGGGTGGCGTGACCGTGTAATCGGCTGCCGAGTTGGCGCGAATTCGATCCATCATGTCGTAGGCAATGAAACTGGCCTGACTGGTCATGCGCGAGCTGTCGGTGTACTTCAACGCATTGAGTTGAATGGCCGCTGCCCCCAACAGGCCCACAGCCAGAATCAACATCGCAACCAGGACTTCAATCAGCGTCGTGCCTTCCTGTGCGCGCTTGTTCCATCCCCTCATCCGCAATTTCCGCTCAATATGATTCGTCCGTTCAAACACACATTCAGTGTCCTGCTTTGCGCGCCCAGTGCATAGCTGATCGCCACCGCAGTGGAAGGTGCCGACAACCCGCCCAGGTTGTTGAAATCGATGGCGGTCAGTCCTGAGGGTAGCGTCAGAGTCGCGCCGCTGCTCATTGCGGGAACAACCCGCAATACATTGGCGGGCGTGCCAGTACCGTCGTACACCGTCAACTCACCGGTCCAGACACTGCCACCCGCCGTGGGACGAACCCGTGTGGTGATGCCCCGGTCGATCGCCTCCAGCCGGGCGAAATTCAAAGCGCGTCGCAGGTCACCGATCTCGGTATCAGCCTTGGTCCCTTGAACCGAACTGGTGAACGCCGGTACCGCCAGCGTGATCAGGATCAGAAAAATGGCGAGCGCGACCAACAACTCGATCAGCGTGAAACCTTTTGTACGATGATCCATCGATGCCCTCCGTTGCCGTCGGCTATACCTGCTGTTACACGCTAGAACATTCAGCCGGCAGATGTATGGTTGTTTTGCCATTAGTCGCGCTCGAATGTGCGTGTCACCACACTCCAGGGAGGGAGATGTCATGCGCCAACAAGGTTTCAGCCTGATCGAACTGCTTATGGGACTGACGATTGCCGGGATTGTTCTGTCGTTGGTCAGTCCGGCGTTCGCAGCACTTACCGAATCGAACCAACGCGAAGAAGCGGCGAAGAGTTTGGTCGCAGGTGTACGCAGCGCAAGAAGCGAGGCGATCACGCGCAATCAGACCGTGATGATTCACGGCATCAATGGCGATTGGAGTCAGGGGTGGCGGATCATCGTGGATGTCAGCGGCAAGGGGTATGAGGACAGCGACAATCCAGTGTTGATCGAGCGTCAGAGTGGCGTCGGGGTGCCGATTGTCGGCAACACGCATGTTACGAACTCCATCCGATTTACCGGTCTTGGCAGACCAGTTAGTAGAGGATTTCAAAATGGGACGTTACATGTCTGTGCAATCAGCGAACCGGTAAGCCAACACCAGGTAGTGTTGGCTTCCAACGGCCGCGTCAGCCTGCGCAGTGTTAAAACTGCACAGCCGTTATGCGTGGGAGGAGAAGACTCAGAGAAGGGAGCGGACGCGTAATTCCTTGGGCATGGAGAACGTGATGTTTTCCTCGCGTCCGGCCAATTCATCGGCACCGGTAGCGCCCCACGCCTGCAACTGCTGGATCACACCACGCACCAGTACTTCCGGTGCGGAGGCGCCGGCAGTAATGCCAATCCGCTCGACACCGTCGAACCAGCTCTTTTGCAGGTCTTCGGCGCCGTCGATCAAGTAGGCCGGAGTCGCCATGCGTTCAGCCAGTTCACGCAGGCGATTGGAGTTGGAGCTGTTAGGGCTGCCGACTACCAACACCACATCGCATTCATCAGCCAATTGCTTGACCGCGTCCTGCCGGTTTTGCGTGGCGTAGCAGATGTCGTCCTTGCGTGGACCACCGATCGCCGGGAAGCGCGCACGCAGGGCATCAATGACGCGACTGGTATCGTCCATGGAGAGCGTGGTCTGGGTCACGAACGCGAGCCTTTCAGGATTGCTCACTTGCAGCGCGGCGACATCTTTTTCGTCTTCGACCAGGTAGATCGCACCACCATTGCTGCCATCGTACTGGCCCATGGTGCCTTCGACTTCCGGGTGACCAGCGTGGCCGATGAGGATGCATTCGCGCCCGTCACGGCTATAGCGTGCAACTTCGATATGCACCTTGGTGACCAGCGGGCACGTTGCGTCGAACACCTTCAGGCCGCGGCCTGCGGCCTCGGTACGGACCGCCTGGGAGACGCCGTGGGCACTGAAGATCACGATGACGTCATCCGGCACCTGATCCAGTTCTTCGACGAAGATCGCCCCGCGAGCCCGCAGGTCTTCAACGACGAATTTGTTATGCACCACTTCGTGGCGCACATAGATAGGCGGCCCGAAAACTTCCAGGGCGCGGTTGACGATTTCGATCGCCCGGTCCACACCGGCGCAGAAGCCACGGGGATTGGCGAGTTTGATTTGCATGCTGTGCCTCGTGTCTTGCCCTGTAGGAGCGAGCTTGCTCGCGAAAAACTAAAGGACAACGCGTTAATTCAGAAAAAACACGTATTCGTTAACGATCATCGCGAGCGAGCTCGCTCCTACAGAACAGCGTTTACAGCGATGTGACGCTGATGATCTCAACGTCAAACGTCAATGTCTTGCCAGCCAATGGATGGTTGAAGTCGATGGTCACCTGCTCATCATCGAACTCTTTCACCACGCCGGGCAACTCGGTATTCGCCGCATCGTTGAAGATCACCAACAAGCCCGGAGACAGGTCCATGCCCTGGAACTGCGAGCGCGGGATGATCTGTACATTCTGCGGGTTAGGCTGGCCAAACGCGTTTTCCGGCGCAATCGCCAGCGTACGCTTGTCGCCCGCCTTGAAGCCAAACAGTGCTGCTTCGAACCCTGGCAACAGGTTGCCATCACCGACCTTGAAGGTCGCCGGGGCTTTGTCGAAAGTGCTGTCGACAGTATCGCCGTTCTCCAGGCGCAGTGCGAAGTGCAAGGTGACTTCCGTGTTCTGGCGGATGCGTTGCTCAGCCAATACGTGTTCAGTCATGAACGGCTTCTCCGGTCTTTTTACTTTTGAACATATCCAGTGCAAGCATCACGGCACCGACAGTAATAGCACTGTCGGCAAAGTTGAACGCCGGGAAATACCAGCGGTTCTGCCAATGCACCAGGATGAAATCGATCACATGGCCCAAGGCAATGCGGTCATACAGATTGCCCAGCGCGCCACCGAGCACCAGGGCCAGCGCAACCGCCAGCCAGGTTTCGTTGCGCCCCAGACGCTTGAGCCAGACCACCAGCACGGCACTGACCACAATCGCGATCAATGCAAACAGCCAGCGCTGCCAGCCGGAGCTGTCGGCCAGGAAGCTGAACGCAGCGCCCGTGTTGTAGGCCAGGGTCCAGCTGAAGTAATCGGGGATCACCACGATTTGCTGGTACATGCTAAGCGAGCCTTCGAAGTAGAACTTGCTGGCCTGGTCAATGACCAGAACCAGCAAGCTCAACCAGAGCCAGCTCAGTCGTCCGAAACGACCAACGCCATTAGGCATAGTGGCGAACCTCGCCAGCGCCGCTGATGTTGTCGACACAACGACCGCAGATTTCCGGATGCTCCGGGTTCACGCCAACGTCTTCACGGCAGTGCCAGCAA
>Ga0160467_101107_pt1 | contig 13691 bp, 9 predicted proteins | sample HID1972I_E11MG_FD_108221 | JGI IMG/M metagenome (GOLD analysis project Ga0160467, IMG submission 108221) | Enriched pill bug-associated microbial communities from UW Madison campus, WI, USA - HID1972I_E11 MG | ecosystem: Host-associated > Arthropoda: Insects > Digestive system > Unclassified ...
ATCCTGCCCGCGTTTCAGGCTTTCTCGACTTGGCAAGCGGCCATTGGGATCCGAGCCTGATGTTCGTTCTCGGCGGTGCGGTTTTGGTCGCCGTGCCGGGCGTTCTGTTGTGCCGTTTCCTTGCCAAACCAGTTCTCAGTGCGGAATTTCACCTTGCCGCCAAAACTCGGGTCGACGCGCCGTTGGTTGTGGGCTCGGCTATTTTCGGCGCAGGCTGGGGGTTTGCCGGTTTCTGCCCCGGCCCGGCAATATCGGCGCTTGCTCTCGGCCTAATACCGGTCATTCTCTTCGTTTGCGCCATGATCGCCGGCATGCTCGTTCACGACCGAATCTACGCCAAACGGTAGGCATTTCCGCCTGGCCTGGACATGCGCGAGAGCAGCATGCTCTCGCGCATCGTCGCCGGATTACAGGTCGATCAGGCTTTTGCCCGTCATTTCCGCAGGCAGCGGCACATTCATCAATTGCAGCAGCGTGGGAGCGACATCGGCAAGGATACCGTCATGCAGCTTCGCGCCTTCAGGTCCGCCGAACAGGATCACCGGCACCGGATTGGTGGTGTGCGCGGTGTGCGGGCCACCGGTTACCGGGTCGACCATGGTTTCACAATTACCGTGGTCGGCAATCACCAGCATGGCGCCGCCAACCTTTTCCAGAGCGGCAACGACTGAGGCGAGCCCCCGGTCCACGGCTTCGCAAGCCTTGATCGCGGCTTGCAGATCGCCGGTATGGCCCACCATGTCGGGATTGGCGTAATTGGTGACGATGAGATCGTAACCCTTGCCGATCGCCTCGACGAATTTCTCCGTCACCTCAGGCGCGCTCATTTCCGGCTGCAGATCGTAGGTCGCAACCTTGGGAGACTTCGGCATGAAGCGGTCTTCGCCCACTTCAGGTTCTTCCTTGCCACCATTCAGGAAGAAAGTGACATGCGGATATTTTTCCGTCTCGGCCAGACGAAACTGCCGCAGACCCTGCTTGGCAACCCAGGCACCCAACGTATTTTCGATATCGCGCTTAGGGTAAGCCGTCGTCATGAAGGTCGCATGTTTGGTGGAATATTCCACCATTCCAAGCAGCGCCGAAAGCACTGGCTTTTCACGCACGAACCCGTCGAAATCGTCCGCACCGATGGCAAGCAGGATTTCACGAGCGCGGTCGGCACGGAAATTCAGGCAGAAGAGACCGTCACCGGATTTGAAGCCTTCGTAACCACCGATGACCGTTGGCAGGATGAATTCGTCCGTAACATCATTTTTGTAGCTTGCGGCAACGGCGCTCACCGCGTCCGGCGCATGTTCGCCCCGGCCGAGAACCATGGCGTCATAGGCCTTTTCAACACGCTCCCAGCGATTATCGCGGTCCATCGCATAATAACGGCCGATCACCGTGCCGATGCTGGCGCCTTCCGGCAGGCTTGCCGCAAATGCGGCGACGAAGCCCTCTGCGGACTGCGGCGCGACATCGCGACCATCGGTGATGGCGTGCACGACGACCTTCAAACCCAGATCGGTCAGCAGCTTCACCGCCGCCCGACCGTGGACGATGTGGCCGTGAACGCCGCCATCGGAAACGACGCACATCACATGCGCCACGCCGCCCGCAGCCTTCACCTTGGCGGCGAAATCGAGCATCGCAGCATTCCTGAAAAAGCTGCCGTCTTCGATAGCCAGATCGATCTGGCCAAGATCCATGGCGACGATGCGACCGGCGCCGATATTGGTGTGTCCAACTTCCGAATTGCCCATTTGCCCGGTGGGCAGGCCGACATTCGGGCCGAAGGTGGTCAGCCGCGCATTCGGGCAGGTGGCGAAAAGCCGATCCATGGTGGGCGTGTTTGCCAGTACTGGCGCATTGCTGGACGTGTCCTCGCTCAGTCCCCAGCCATCGAGAATAGTCAGGACAACGGGTTTGGGAGTGCTCATGAAAGGACCTTCTTCTTCATTCGGTTGCCGACGAACAGCGAAGCGCTGGGCACCGGAGCGCCCCCGTCCGCCACTATGATCATGATGAGAAAACACGCTTCTCGTTCTTTCTCTTCTATACTCGAAGATGGCGAACGCAAGCCTATACCGACACCGAAACAGTTCCGTGAAGCTGAAGTGCTTCACGGAAGAAAATCCTTTTCGAACGAAGCTCAGCCGTCGATGAAGATCAGCGCCGGCTTTTCCAGCAGCGCCTTGATAGCCTGAATGAAGACGGCGGCATCCCAGCCGTCGACGACCCGGTGATCGAAACTGGAGGAGAGGTTCATCATCTTGCGCGGCACGAAACCGCTGCCATCCCAGACCGGTCGCGTCACGATCTTGTTCACGCCGATGATCGCCACCTCCGGGTGATTGATGATGGGCGTCGAAACGATACCGCCAAGGGGGCCAAGCGAGCTGATGGTGATGGTGGACCCCGTCAACTCGTCCCGTTGCGCGGCGCCGGTGCGCGCCGCCTCGGCCACGCGCACAACTTCAGCAGCACACTCCCAAAGGCCGAGCGCTTCCGTGTGGCGAACGACCGGGACCATCAGCCCCGTAGATGTCTGCGTGGCTATGCCGATATGCACCGCTTCGTAGTGACTGACGACCCCTTTTTCGTCATCGAAGGTGGCATTCATGCCGGAATGATCGGCGACCGTTTTCACAAGTGCGCGCATCAGGAACGGCAGGATCGTCAGTTTCGGCTGTCCTGACCGGCGGTTGCCATTCATGGTCGTGCGCAAATCCTCCAGATCGGTCACGTCGATTTCCTCGACGTAGGTGATGTGGGGAATGCGGGAGACGGAAAGCGTCATCTTCTCGGCGATCTTGCGCCTAAGCCCTGTCACCTTCACCTCTTCGACAGCGCTATCGCGGGAAGCTATCGGCGCAGCGGGCCGCTCAGATTGCGACCGTGCGGTCAGAAATGTATCGAGATCGGCGTGGGTGATATGCCCGTCCGGCCCTGTTCCCCTCACTTGTCCGAGATCGATATCGAGATCGTCGGCGCGCTGGCGAACGGCTGGCGACGCCAGAGGTTTATGGTGTTCCACCTCAGGGGAAGGCGGCGCATCCTGTATTTCGCGGGCGGGCTGGATTTCAGCCGCTGGCGGCTCTTCCGTCATGTCGGATGGCGCTTCCGGCTCGGTCACATCCGCGGGGGCAGCAGCAACAGCGGAGGCATTGGTTTCGATGCGCACCAGCGGTGCCTTAACCGCCACCGTATCACCCACCTCCGCTGCCAACCATGTGACGATGCCCGCAACCGGCGAGGGGATTTCAACCGTCGCCTTGTCGGTCATCACAGCGGCCAGCACCATATCCTCGTGCACGGAATCGCCGGGTTTGACGTTCCATTCCACCAGTTCGGCTTCCGCCACACCTTCGCCGACATCGGGCATAGTGATAACAAATTCCGCCATCTTCAGGCCTCCATGACTTCGACGAGGGCGCGCCCGACGCGGGCCGGCCCCGGAAAATAATCCCACTCCTGCGCGTGGGGATAAGGCGTATCCCAACCAGCCACACGGACGACCGGTGCTTCCAGATGATAGAAGCAGTGTTCCTGCACCAGCGAAACGACCTCCGCACCGAAGCCTGACGTGAGCGTCGCCTCATGCACCATGACGCAGCGACCGGTCTTGGCAACGGACTTCACGATGGTGTCCAGGTCGAGTGGCAAAAGGCTGCGCAGATCGATGATCTCGGCATCCACGCCCGTTTCTTCCGCTGCGGCGAGCGCAACATGCACCATGGTCCCGTAAGCGATGACAGTGACATCCTGCCCGGCGCGGCGGATTTCGGCCTTGCCGATCGGAATGGTGTAATGCCCTTCCGGCACCTCGCCCATTTCGTGCTTCGACCATGGCGTTACCGGCCGGTCGTGATGGCCGTCGAAGGGACCGTTATAGAGCCGCTTCGGCTCCAGAAACATCACCGGATCCGGGTCTTCGATCGAGGCGATAAGCAACCCCTTGGCGTCGTAAGGATTGGAGGGAACCACCACCTTTAGCCCGCAGACATGGGTAAAAAGCGCCTCCGGGCTCTGACTATGCGTCTGCCCGCCAAAAATGCCGCCGCCGGTCGGCATGCGCAAGACTATGGGGCAGGTGAAATCGCCATTGGAGCGATAACGAATGCGCGCCGCTTCCTGGGTGATCTGGTCATAAGCCGGGTACATGTAATCCGCGAACTGGATTTCGACACAGGGGCGCAGGCCATAAGCGGCCATGCCGATGGCCGTGCCGACAATGCCGGATTCGCTGATCGGCGCGTCGAAACAGCGGGTCTTGCCATATTTGCTCTGCAAGCCCTGCGTCGCACGAAACACGCCGCCGAAATAGCCCACATCCTCGCCGAATACCACCACATCGTCACTGCGCTCCATGGACACATCCATGGCGCTGCGGACGGCTTCGATCATCGTCATTCTTGTCATGTCTCACCACCCTGCCTTCTGGCGCTGGCGGGCGAGATGCGGCGGCATCTCGGCGTAAACGCCCTCGAAAATATCCTTCTTTGGCGGCTTGCGGCCCTCATGCAGCGTACCGTGGCTTTCCGCCTCACGCTGCGCCTCAAGCACCTCGTCGGCAATTTCCGCTTCCGCCTGCCGGTGCCGCTCCTCCGACCAGACGCCGCGCAGGATGAGATGTTTCTTCAACCGCAGAACCGGGTCACCCAGTGGCCATGCCTCGGACTCGGTCTTGGGGCGATAGGCGCTCGGATCGTCGGAAGTGGAATGCGCGCCGACACGGTAGGTCACATATTCGATCAGCGTCGGTCCGAGATTGCGCCGCGCCCGCTCCACCGCCCAGCGTGCCACGGCATAAACGGCGAGATAATCGTTGCCGTCGACCCGGAGCGCCGGAATGCCGAAGCCCAAACCCCGCGCGGCAAAAGTGCCGGAGCCACCACGCGCGATGCCCTGAAAGGTGGAAATGGCCCATTGGTTGTTGACGATGTTGAGGATGACCGGCGCCTTGTAGGTGGAGGCGAAGACGAGCGCCGAGTGGAAATCCGATTCCGCCGTTGAGCCGTCACCGATCCATGCTGCCGCGATCTTCGTATCGCCCTTGATGGCAGATGCCATCGCCCAGCCGACCGCCTGCACATATTGCGTGGCAAGATTGCCCGACACGGTGAAGAAGCCATGCTCCTTCGAGGAGTAAAGAACCGGCAATTGCCGCCCATGCAGCGGGTCCAGTTCGTTGGAATAGATCTGGTTCATCATGGTGACGAGCGGGTAATCGTCGGCGATCAGCAGACCCGCCTGCCGGTAGGTCGGGAAATTCATGTCGCCTTTGGAGAGCGCCTTGCGGAAGGCGCAACTGACCGCTTCCTCACCCAGATGCTGCATGTAAAAGGAGGTCTTGCCCTGCCGCTGTGCCATCAGCATGCGGGCATCGAAAGCCCGCAGCCGCATCATGTTCTTCAGGCCGACGAGCAAATCCTCATCCGAAAGCAGCCCGGCCCACGGGCCGACAGCCTCACCCTGATGATTGAGGACGCGGATGATGGAATAGGCCAGATCGCGCATGTCTTCAGGTGCTGCGTCCACCTCCGGGCGTGGCACGGAGCCGGCCTTGGGTATCTTCACATTGGAGAAATCCGGCTGGTCGCCTGGCCGCACCGCTGGTTCGGGAACATGCAGGCTGAGATGCGTGGTTTCGGTAATATCCATTCTACTCCTCCCATCGCCATCTCCTCCAGACGACGAAACAATTTTCAGAGGTTTCGCGCGATGACCATGCGCTGGACATCGCTGGTTCCCTCGTAAATCTGGCAGATGCGTACATCGCGATAGATCCGCTCCACCGGATAATCCGCCATGTAGCCGTAACCGCCGTGAATCTGGATGGCGTCCGAGCAGACACGCTCCGCCATTTCCGAGGCAAAGAGCTTTGCCATCGAGGCCTCCGAAAGGCAGGGCTCGCCCGCTTCCTTCAGCGCCGCCGCATGCAGCACCAGTTGCCGCGCCGCCGTTATGCGCGTTGCCATATCCGCAAGCCTGAACGCCACGGCCTGATGCTCGATGATGGCTTGCCCGAAGGCCTTGCGCTCGCGGGCATAATCCCGCGCCGCCTCGAAAGCCGCCTGCGCCATGCCAACCGCCTGTGCGGCAATGCCGATACGACCGCCTTCCAGATTGGCGAGCGCGATGCGATACCCCTGCCCCTCTTCACCGAGCCGCAATTCGGCTGGGACCGCCATGTCGGTAAAGGCAATCTGGCAGGTATCCGAAGAATGCAGACCGAGTTTTTCCTCGACCCTGATTACCTCGTAACCGGGCGTATCTGTCGGCACGATGAAGGCCGTGATACCTTTTTTGCCAGCAGCAGGATCGGTGACGGCGAAGACGATGACGACATCGCCATTCTTGCCCGACGTGATGAACTGTTTTGCGCCGTCGATGATATAGCGGTCGCCATCGCGCCGCGCTTTTGTCTTCAGATTGGAGGCGTCGGAGCCGGCCTGCGGTTCGGTCAGCGCAAAACCGCCGATCCATTCGCCGGAGGCGAGTTTGGGGAGGAAACGCTGCTTCTGCTCTTCCGTGCCGAATTTCAGGATCGGCACGCAGCCAACCGAATTGTGGACGCTCATGATGGTGGAACAGGCGCCGTCACCGGCAGCGATTTCCTCCAGCGCCAGGGCGTAGGCGACAGCACCGGTTTCCGACCCGCCATAGTCCTCCGAGACCAGCATGCCGAGAAAGCCGAGTTCACCCATTTCTTTCAGCTCGTCTTTCGGGAACCGGCTTTCCCGGTCGCGCGCGGAAGCGCCGGGGGCGAGCCGCTCGCGGGCGAAATCGCGGGCCATGTCCCTGATCTGTTGCTGAGCTTCGTTCAGGATCATCTCCGCCTCCCTTCAGTGCCGCTCGACCGCAAGCGCAGTCGCCTCGCCGCCGCCGATGCAGACGGCGGCAACGCCGCGTTTCAGTCCGTGACGCTGCAAAGCGGCCAGCAACGTGACGACGATGCGTGCACCGGAAGCCCCGATGGGATGGCCGAGCGCGCAGGCGCCGCCATGCACATTCACCTTCTCATGTGGCAGATCGAGATCACGCATGGCCGCCATCACCACAACCGCGAAAGCCTCGTTGATTTCGAACAGATCGACATCCTTCGCCGACCAGCCGGTTTTTTCGAACAACTTTGTCATCGCGCCGATGGGAGCCGTCGGATATCTGGCGGGTGCATCCGCATGGGATGCCTGACCGATAATGGTCGCCAGCGGTGAAAGGCCTCGTCTTTCCGCTTCGGAACGGCGCGTGAGAACGAGAGCGGCTGCACCATCCGAGATAGAACTGGAATTCGCCGCCGTCACCGTTCCGCCGTCGCGAAAGGCGGGCTTCAGCTGCGGTATCTTTTCCGGCTTTGCCTTCCCCGGCAACTCGTCCACGCCATCATCGCCAACAGGCGCGATTTCCGCTTCGAACGCACCTTCCTCTATGGCGCGTCGTGCCCGTTCCAGTGAGGCGAGCGCAAAATCATCCTGCATCGCGCGAGTGAATTGGTAGGCTTCAGCGCAATCTTCAGCGAAAGCCCCCATCAATCTGCCCTTATCATAGGCGTCTTCGAGACCGTCGAGAAACATGTGGTCGGTGAGCTTTCCGTGGCCAAGACGATAGCCGTTGCGGGCGCGGTCCAGCAGATAGGGGGCGTTGCTCATGCTTTCCATGCCACCTGCAAGCACGATGGAAGAGCTTCCCGCCGCAAGCTGGTCATGTGCCAGCATGATCGCTTTCATGCCCGAGCCACACATCTTGTTGATCGTTGTTGCGCCAACCGAGTTGGGAATGGCGGCGGCTATCGCTGCCTGTCTGGCAGGAGCCTGTCCCTGCCCGGCTGAGAGCACGCAGCCCATCAGCACATCGTCAATGTCAGCGGAAGAAATTGCAGCCCGTTCGACGGCCGCGCGGATCGCCGCCGCCCCGAGATCGGACGCCGCCACCGATTTGAATTCGCCCTGGAACCCACCCATAGCAGTACGGGCGGCCCCGACGATAACGACAGGGTCATGCACAGCCAAATTCACCTCCCTTGGTCATCCTCCCACCGAGAGAACGACCGTCATCGCAATCTCCTCCAGACCGCGACTGACGTGAACGCTATCACTATCTCGAATTCATTTCAAAGCTATTTTGATTGACAGTTTTTTGATTGGCGATATCTTTGATCCAACAATTAGTCATATCATAGAGCAAATGATCCATGATTGAGCTCGACAGTTTCGACCAGAAGATTCTCCATGTGCTTGGCGATGACGGGCGTGTGAGCTGGCGCGATCTGGCGGCCCGGATCGGGCTTTCCTTCACGCCGACACTGCGCCGCGTGCGCAAGCTGGAAGAAGAAGGCATCATTCGCGGTTATACCGCCGTGTTCGATGAGAACCGGTTGCTCGGCAATATGGGCGTCTTCATTTCCGTCACGCTGGAACGGCAGATCAAGGAAGCGCTGACGACGTTCGAGCACCATGTCGCCTCCATTCCGGAAGTGGTGGGCGGCTACCAGACGAGCGGCAGTTCCGACTATCTCATTCATGCCATGGTGCGGGATCTACCGCATTATCAGCAGCTTCTGGATTTCCTGACCACGGTTCCCGGTGTGTCGCGCATCCAGTCCAATTTCGCCATCAAGACATTCGTGCGCCGTTCCGCCGCCTTCACCGGAGGTGACGCGCCATAAATGAGAGTTGCCAGCACGGAGGAGGTGCTGGCCGCTGACGAGAGGGACGGAGATAAAAGGCCGTCCGGAGGAGGAGACGCGATGAGTTTGAACCTCGCCGCCATTTTCGATGCCGATCTCGGCCCGGAAATCGCAGCATTGCGCGACAGCGCAAGAGCATTCGCCGACGATGAAATAGCGCCGCTCGCCGCAGAAATCGATCGCAACGATCAGTTTCCGCGCCAGCTCTGGCCGCGGATGGGTGAACTCGGTCTGCACGGCATTACCGTTTCGGAGGAATTCGGCGGTGCTGACATGGGCTATCTCGCTCATTGCGTGGCGATGGAGGAGATAAGCCGCGCTTCCGCGTCCATCGGCCTGTCCTTTGGCGCCCATTCCAACCTCTGCATCAACCAGATTCATCGCTGGGGAACGGAAGAGCAGAAGCGGCGATATCTGCCGAAGCTGGTGTCGGGCGAGCATGTCGGTTCGCTTGCAATGAGCGAGACGGAGGCCGGCTCGGATGTCGTCTCGATGCGGCTGAAGGCGGAACGTAAGGGCGATGTCTATGTGCTGAACGGCACAAAGATGTGGATCACCAACGGTCACGAGGCAGACACGCTGGTTGTCTATGCCAAGACGGACATGTCCGCCGGTGCGCGTGGCATCACGGCCTTTCTGATCGAGAAAAGCTTCAAGGGTTTTCGCCCCGCACAAAAACTCGACAAGCTTGGCATGCGCGGCTCACCCACCTCCGAACTGGTGTTTACGGATTGCGAGGTACCGGAGGAAAACATCCTCGGGCGTTTGAACGACGGCGTGACGGTATTGATGAGCGGGCTTGATTACGAACGCGCCGTTCTGGCTGCCGGCCCTGTTGGTATCATGCAGGCGGCTATCGATCTGGTGCTGCCCTATGCGCGCGAGCGCAAGCAATTCGGCAAGCCGATCGGCGAATTCCAGCTGGTGCAGGGAAAGCTTGCCGATATCTATTCGGCCATGAACGCCTCCCGCGCTTATGTCTATGCCGTGGCGCGCGCCTGCGACAATGGCCGCATCACAAGGCAGGATGCGGCAGGTGCGATCCTGTTTGCCGCCGAGCGGGCGACGCGAGTTGCACTGGATGCGATCCAGCTTCTCGGCGGTTCCGGCTATGTCAATGAAAGTCCGGCCGGGCGGCTGCTTCGGGACGCCAAGCTTTATGAAATCGGCGCGGGCACCAGCGAAATCCGCCGGATGCTGATCGGCCGCGAACTGGTCAAAGGCAACGGGTGAGGAATGCGATGAAGCTTACATCCAGTCTGAACCGCGATCCCACCTTTTCCGCCAACGTCACCTTCATGTCGGGCCTGGTGGATGACCTGCGGCAGCATGTCGAAAAAATCTCCAAGGGCGGCGGCGACAAGGCGCGCGAACGGCATCTGTCACGCGGCAAATTGCTTGCGCGCGACCGGATAGAGGCACTGCTCGATCCCGGCAGTCCGTTTCTCGAATTCTCGCAATTCGCAGCATACGAGGTCTACGACGAACCCGTTCCGGCCGCCGGCATCGTCACCGGCATCGGTCGGGTCGCAGGCCGTGAATGCGTCATCGTGGCCAATGACGCGACGGTGAAAGGCGGCACCTATTATCCGCTGACGGTCAAGAAACATCTGCGCGCGCAAGAGATCGCTGCCGACAACCACCTGCCCTGCATTTATCTGGTCGATTCCGGCGGTGCGAACCTTCCCAATCAGGACGAGGTTTTTCCGGACCGCGATCATTTCGGCCGCATATTCTACAATCAGGCCAATATGTCGGCGGCAGGCATCGCCCAGATCGCCGTGGTGATGGGAAGCTGTACGGCTGGCGGGGCCTATGTGCCTGCTATGAGCGACCAGTCCGTGATCGTCAAAAATCAGGGCACGATCTTCCTCGGCGGCCCGCCGCTGGTGAAGGCCGCAACGGGCGAAGTGGTGAGTGCGGAAGAACTGGGTGGCGCGGATGTGCATTCGCGGCAATCCGGCGTGACCGATCACTATGCCCACGATGACCGCCACGCGCTTTCGCTGACACGAAGGATCGTCTCCACCCTCAACCGCCGCAAACGGGTGGAGCCGGATATTCGCGAACCCGCAGAACCGCTTTATCCATCGGAGGAGCTTTACGGCATCGTGCCCACCGATACGCGCAAGCCTTTCGAGGTGCGCGAGATCATCGCGCGTCTGGTGGATGGTTCCGAATTCGACGAGTTCAAGGCGCTTTATGGCACGACGCTTGTGTGCGGTTTCGCCCATATCCACGGTTATCCCGTCGGCATCGTCGCCAATAACGGCATTCTGTTTTCGGAATCGGCGCTGAAGGGCGCGCATTTCATCGAACTCTGCTGCCAGCGTGGCATTCCCCTGGTTTTCCTGCAGAACATCACCGGCTTCATGGTCGGCAAGGCCTATGAGGCTGATGGTATCGCGAAGGATGGCGCCAAGCTCGTTACGGCCGTTGCATCGGCTAAAGTGCCGAAATTCACCGTCATTATCGGCGGCTCCTTCGGTGCGGGCAATTACGGCATGTGCGGGCGCGCCTATTCGCCGCGCTTTTTGTGGATGTGGCCTAATGCCCGCATTTCCGTCATGGGCGGCGAGCAGGCAGCATCCGTTATGGCGCAAATCCGGCGCGACGGCATCGAGGCGGATGGCCGCCACTGGTCCAAGGAGGGCGAGGAGGCGTTCAAACAGCCGATCCGGGAAAAATACGAGCGGGAAGGTCACCCCTATTATGCCAGTGCAAGGCTGTGGGACGATGGCATCATCGACCCGAAGGACACCCGCCTCGTGCTCGGCCTTGGCCTGTCGGCCGCGCTGAACGCGCCGATTGAACCCACCCGTTTCGGCATATTCAGGATGTGAGGCGACAATGTTCTCAAAAATACTGATCGCCAACCGCGGCGAAATCGCCTGCCGGATCATCCGCACCGCCCGCAAGATGGGCATCCGCACCGTCGCGGTCTATTCGGATGCCGACCGCGACGCCATGCATGTGGCGCTGGCCGACGAGGCCATTGCGATCGGTCCTGCACCTGCCCGCTCGTCGTATCTCGATGCTGAAAAGATCATCGCCGCCGCACAGGCAAGCGGCGCGCAAGCCATTCATCCCGGTTACGGTTTTCTCTCGGAGAATGCCGGTTTCGCCGAAGCCTGCGCCTCTGCCGGCATCATTTTCATCGGCCCGACACCCGATGCCATCCGCGCCATGGGCGGAAAAAGCGAGGCGAAGGCGCTTATGGCGAAGGCGGGCGTTCCCGTGGTGCCCGGCTATCACGGCGAGGATCAGGCCGACGAAAAGCTTGCCGGCGAGGCAGAAGCCATCGGCTATCCGGTTTTACTCAAGGCTTCAGCTGGCGGCGGTGGCAAGGGCATGCGCGTTGTCCGTGAAAAGCGTGAATTTGCGGCAGAACTCGCCGGCGCAAAACGCGAAGCGCTCGCCGCCTTCGGCAATGACCGTATGCTGATCGAGAAATATCTGGAACGGCCGCGACATGTGGAGGTGCAGGTCTTTGCCGATGGCCATGGCAATTGTCTTTCGCTTTTCGAGCGCGATTGCTCGATCCAGCGCCGGCACCAGAAAGTCATAGAGGAGGCCCCTGCCCCCGGCCTGCCCGATACGCTCAGGCAACGCATGTACGACGCGGCGGTCGCCGCCGCCCGCGCCATCGACTATCGCGGGGCTGGAACGGTGGAGTTCCTGCTCGACCCGTCCGGCGCGTTCTATTTCATGGAAATGAACACGAGGCTTCAGGTCGAGCATCCGGTCACGGAATATATTACCGGGCTCGATCTGGTAGAATGGCAGATCCGTGTTGCGAATGGAGAGGCGCTGCCGGACGACTGGGGCAATCTGCGCATCAACGGCCATGCCATCGAGGCACGGATTTACGCCGAAGACCCGGCGCATGATTTTCTGCCGTCAATCGGCACGGTCAGCCACCTCGCCTTTCCGGAAGAAGGACCTCACCTTAGGATAGATAGCGGCATACGCACCGGCGACGCCATCAGCGTGCACTATGATCCGATGATCGCCAAGCTGATCGTCTGGGACTACGACCGTCCGTCTGCCGTGCGGCGTCTGCGTCTTGCACTCGAAAAACTGGCGATTTGCGGCGTCACCAGCAATGCCGCCTTTCTGACACGGCTTGCGGGGCTGGATGCTTTCGCCGCCGCCGAACTCGATACCGGCTTCATAGCCCGCAACGAAGCGGTGCTTTTTGCCCCCGGAGCCACGAGCGAGAACGAAATAGCTTTGGCCACGCTCGGCCTGCTTCTCTCACGCCGGAACGGGGCCAAGCCGCAGGCCGATCCTTATAGCCCTTGGAACAATACGAACTCTTTCCGCCTCAATGCGCCAGCGAGGGAAACCCTGCGTTTCGTCCTGGATCAACAGCCGGTCGATGTCGCCGTTACACATGAGCCAGATGGTTTTTCACTGGAGATCGGCACGCGGGCTATCCGCGCTCATGGCAGCATTTCACAAGACGGCACACTGCGGGCGACCGTCGATGGCAGGCAAAGGCAATGCCGTTTCTTTGCCAGCGATAACGGCCACGCGCTTTTTCTGGATGGCGAGCACTATCGCATCAGCCAGCCCGACCCGGTCGATGTAGCGGATACCTCCACCCATACCGGCGGTCTGGAAGCCCCGATGCCCGGCGTCATCCGCGCCATTCTAAGAAAGCAGGGCGCAGCGGTTGAGGCCGGTGACGCGCTTGTGGTGATGGAGGCGATGAAAATGGAGCACACTATCCGTGCGCCAGCAAAAGGCACCGTCACCGCCATCAACTGCGCCGAAGGTAATATGGTCGAAGCCGGCGCCATGCTGGTGGATTTCGAACCGGAGGGCGCATGAGATGGCCTTGCCCAAAACCGTCAAGATCGTCGAGGTCGGCGCACGTGATGGCCTGCAAAACGAAACTGCTGAGGTTCCCACCGCCATCAAGATCAGGTTGATCGAGCGGCTGGCTGCGGCCGGATTGGCGGCGGTGGAGGCAGGAGCTTTCGTTTCGCCAAAAAAAGTTCCGCAAATGGCA
>Ga0160467_101112_pt1 | contig 13645 bp, 11 predicted proteins | sample HID1972I_E11MG_FD_108221 | JGI IMG/M metagenome (GOLD analysis project Ga0160467, IMG submission 108221) | Enriched pill bug-associated microbial communities from UW Madison campus, WI, USA - HID1972I_E11 MG | ecosystem: Host-associated > Arthropoda: Insects > Digestive system > Unclassified ...
ATGACGAAGAAGACCACGCACAACGGCAGGATCCAGGTGCGCGACTTCGGCCACAACGCGCGTGCCACCAGCGCCAGCAGCAGGGTGTCGATCAGCATCGTCGCCGATACCGAGATGCCATACGCCACCGCCAGGTTGGACGAGCTGCGGAATGCCAGCACCAGCCCGATGACCATGACCGCCAGCCCCCAGTTGATGCCCGGGATGTAGATCTGGCCGATGGTGTCGTGCGAGGTGTGCTTGATGCGCATGCGCGGGATGTAGCCCAGCTGCATCGCCTGGCGGGATACCGAGAACGCACCGGTGATGACCGACTGCGAGGCGATCACCGCCGCCATCGTGGCAAGGATGATCATCGGGTAAAGGGCCCAGTCCGGCACGGATTCGAAGAATGGATTCTTGACCGCTTCCGGATGGATCAGCACCAGCGCGCCCTGCCCCAGGTAATTCAGCACCAGGCACGGCAGCACGAAGTAATACCACGCGTGGCGGATCGGCCGCGCACCGAAATGTCCCATGTCGGCGTACAACGCTTCGCCGCCGGTCACCGCCAGCACCACCGCGCCCAGGATGAACACCCCGTGCCAGCCGTGGTCCATGAAGAACCGGATCGCCCACCACGGATTGAACGCCTTCAGCACTTCCGGCGCCTCGACGATGTTGTACACGCCGATCGCCGCCAGCGACAGAAACCAGACCGTGGTGATCGGGCCGAAGGCCTTGCCGATCTTCTCGGTGCCGAACCGCTGCGCGGCGAATACCGCCAGCAGCACCACGATGGTGATCGGCAGGATGAAGGCATGCAGCCCTGGTGCGGCGATCTCCAGGCCTTCCACCGCGCCCAGCACGGAGATCGCCGGGGTGATCACCCCATCGCCGAAGAACAGCGAGGCACCAAAGATGCCGAGGATGCCGACCACATAGGCCGAACGCGAGCCGTTGCGCAGGGTACGCTGGGCCAGCGCCATCAGCGCCATGATGCCGCCTTCGCCATCGTTGTCGGCACGCATGATGATGGTGACGTACTTCAGGGTCACCACCAGGATCAGCGCCCAGAACGCCAGTGACAGCACGCCCAGCACCGTGTCGTGGTCGCTGCTCAGCCCGTAATGCCCTGAAAACGCTTCTTTCAGGGTGTACAGGGGGCTGGTGCCGATATCGCCGAACACCACGCCGATCGCGCCGATGACCAGCGCGATTCCACTGCCTGTGGGGGCGTGCCCGTGGCTGCCTTCATGCGGTTGGGACGTGCTGGACATGGAGTGCTGACCGGACCTGGGAATCGTGGGAGTGCGTAGGATGGAAAAACCGACTCAGCGCAATGCCGACTGCAGCGCCTTGCGGATGACCACGGCAACGTCGTCGCCGTCCACATGCGCGTCGCGGGCCATGCGCGCGGCTTCGGCGGGCTTGTAGCCCAGCTGCTGCAGCGCCACCGTCGCTTCGGATACCGGATCTGCCGCCGCGGGACCGCTGCTGGTGGGCAGCGCGCCGCCGGCACCGAACTGTGCCGCGCGGTCGCGCAGTTCCAGCACCATGCGTTCGGCGGTCTTCTTGCCGATGCCCGGAATGCGGGTCAGGGCGGTGATGTCGCCGGCCTGCACCATCCGTGCGAATTCTTCCACGCTGACACCCGACAGTACCGCCAGCGCGATCTTCGCACCGATGCCGGTGACCTTCTGCACATCGCGGAACAGCCGGCGTTCGCCCTCGCGCAGGAAGCCGTACAGCGACACACTGTCTTCCTTCTGCGCGTAATGGGTGTACAGGATGACCTCGCGACCGATATCGGGCAGGTCGTAGAACGTGCTCATCGGGGCTTCCAGCTCGTAGCCGACGCCATTGACGTCCACCACCAGCCACGGCGGTGCCTTGTAGGCCACGATTCCGCGCAGGCGACCGATCATTCGGCAATGCTCCTCATTTGCGGCTCCACGCCTGGCGCGTATCGAGCCCCAGGCGTCTGGCCGTCGCCCGGACATGGGCGTGGGTGATGGCCACGGCCAGCGCGTCGGCAGCGTCGGCCTGCAGCTTCGTGTTCAGGCCGAGCATGAGCCCGACCATGTGTTGGACCTGTTGTTTTTCCGCACCGCCGCGCCCGACCACCGCCAGCTTGATCTCGCTGGCGGCGTATTCGCTCACCGGCAGGTCGCGCAGCACCACGGCGGAAATCGCCGCGCCGCGCGCCTGGCCCAGCTTCAGCGCCGAATCCGGGTTGCGCGCCATGAACACCTTTTCGATGGCCACTTCCTGTGGCCGGTAGGCCTCGATCAGGCTCGCCAGGCCAAGCACCAGCAGCTTCATGCGCTGCGGAAAATCCTCCGCGCCCAGCAGCACCAGCGGCTGGTGATGAACGTGCGAAACGCGGCCAGCCGCATCGACGTCGATGATGCCGACCCCGGTGCGCTGCGAACCGGGGTCGATGCCGAGGATGCGGGTCATTCCGGGCTCAGGTGTACGCGTCGGCGCCGAGTTCGGCGTTCGAGTAGACATCCTGCACATCGTCGAGGTCTTCCAGCATGTCCAGCAGCTTCTTCACCTGCAGGGCGGTCTCGCCTTCCACCTTGATGTCATTGTCGGCCCGGAAGGTGATTTCCGCATGGTCGCTGGACAGCCCGGCCGCTTCCATCCCGTCCTTGACGGACTGGAAGCTGTCGGGCGCGGTGATCACGTCGATCGAACCATCGTCCGGATAGACCACCACATCGTCCGCACCGGCTTCGATGGCCACCTCGGTGATGCTGTCCTCGTCGGCGCCGGGGGCAAAGCTCAGTACGCCCAGGCGCTTGAACATGAAGGCGACCGAACCTTCGGTGCCCATGTTGCCGCCGCACTTGCTGAAGGCGTGGCGGACGTCGGCAACGGTACGTACCTTGTTGTCGGTCAGGCAATCCACGATCACCGCCACGCCACCGGGTGCATAGCCTTCGTAGCGGATCTCTTCGTAGACCACGCCTTCCAGCTCACCGGTGGCCTTCTTGATCGCGCGTTCGATCACGTCCTTGGACATGTTCGCGGACAGCCCCTTGTCCATGGCCGCGCGCAGGCGCGGGTTGTTGTTGGGGTCGCCTCCACCGCCACGAGCGGCTACGCCGATCTCGCGGATGATCTTGGTGAAAATCTTGCCACGCTTCGCGTCGGACGCGTTCTTGCGGGCTTCGATGGAAGGACCTCTACCCATGGGGATTTCCGTTTTCGCTGCTTCGGGAACAGGGCGCGGATTCTACCTGATCGCGCGCCGCGACCGTGTCGAACGCCTGCCGGATGCCCGGCGGCGGTCAGGCCGCAGCGGCGGCGCTGCCCTGGTGGAAACGCCCATGGCGCAGGAACTGGGCGGTCTGCCGGGCAGCCTCCAGCGAAAACACCAGGCCACTGTGGCTGCAGCGCACGACGCAGTGGTCGGCCAGCCCCGGCAGCCGGGTTTCATCCAGCGCCACGGTGCCGTCGGAATCGCCATCCAGCGCGCCCAGCAGGCTGCCCAGCCCGTGCGGCACGCATCCGGCGACCAGCCCGACCTTCGCCGTTCCCTGCCAGTCCGGCAGTCCGTCCAGCAGCAGGTCGCCGCTGCGGCCCAGCGCGGCGGCCCAGCCGTGCTCGCTGAGCGAGCGCGCCGTGCCGCTGCCACGCAGCGGCGACCCCAGGCAGACCACGCGCTGCACCGGCAGCTCCGGCTGCTGGCGCAGTGCCTCCAGCGCCAGCAGGCCGCCCAGGCTGTGGCCTACCAGCGAAACCGGACCGCTGTCCTGCAGCCGCTGCAGCAGTTGCGGTACCGCCACCCCAGGGCCGCCCAGCACGCTGGAATAGCCGAACGTTTCCACCTGGAAACCCCGCGCGCGCAGGCGCCAGGCCAGCGGCCCCACCCAGGCACGTGCGTTCCAGATGCCGTGCAGCAGCAGTACGGATGAGGTCATGGGAGCGGAAGCCTGGCGGCGCGGCGGGGCATGTGCGGTCATGGTGCCAGATTGCACCGCGCCAAGCCGGAAACGTCAGTGAAGGCGCCGCTCACCGGGGACCGGGCGGGCGCCGCATGATGAACTCCAGGTCGTTCGTGGCGCCCACCGGGAACAGATACTCACCGGCCCTGCTGAACCCGTAGCGGGCATAGAAGCGCTGCGCGCCGAAATTTTCCGACCACACGCCCAGCCACAGGGTGCGGCGGCCGTCGCGTTCCAGCCAGCCCAGCGCCGTCTCCAGCAGTCGGCTGCCCCAGCCACAGCTCTGTTCGTCCTTGATGAGGTACAGGCGTTTCAGCTCGCCGTCGCCGGGCCGCACATCCACATGCGGCAGCCCGCAGGGACCCGCCGCCGCATGCCCGATCGCCACGCCGCCCCGCTCCAGCAGCCACACGGCGTACTCCGGATGCGCAAGGATCACGCGCTGGCGCTCGACCGCATAGGCTTCCTGCAGGAAGTGCTGGAGGTCTTCCGGCGGATAGAGATGACCGAACGTTTCAGTGAACGTTCTTGCCGCCAGCGCCGACAGCACTGCCGCATCATCGACCCCGGCGCGACGGATGGCATGGGAGCTCTGGCTCATGGGGATCCTTGCGGGCGGTGACGACAGTGGGTCGTCACCGCATTGCGGGAGTGTGCCGACCAGAGGCCGGCACCTGCCAGGCAACGCTTCAGGCCTTCGGCCGCACCTGCACATGCACTTCGGCCAGCTGTGCATCGGCGATCGGCGACGGAGCGTCGGTCATCAGGCACTGCGCACCGGTGGTCTTCGGGAACGGAATGACATCACGGATGGATTCGGTACCCGCCATCAGTGCGGCGATGCGGTCGATGCCGAAGGCGATGCCACCGTGCGGCGGTGCACCGTAGTTCAGCGCATCCAGCAGGAAGCCGAACTTGGCACGCGCCTCGTCCGCATCGATGCCCAGCAGTTCGAAGACCGCGCTCTGCATGTCCGGCCGATGGATACGGATCGAGCCGCCGCCGATCTCGTTGCCGTTGAGCACCATGTCATAGCCGCGCGACACCGCGGTCTTCGCATGCGCGCGCAGATCGGCGATGTCGTCCACGGCCGGTGCGGTGAAGGGGTGATGCAGGGCGACGTAGCGCTGCGCGTCCTCGTCCCATTCGAACATCGGGAAGTCGGTGACCCACAGTGGTGCCCAGCCATCGGCGACCAGGCCGAACTCCTTGCCGGCCTTCAGGCGCAGCGCGCCCATGAAGTCGGAGACCTTGTTGTAGCCGCCCGCACCGAAGAACACGATATCGCCATTGCCCGCTCCAACATGGGCAACCACCGCAGCGAAGGCCTCTTCGCTGAAGAACTTCTGGATCGGCGAGCTGACCTCGCCGTTGTCGGCGATCTTGATGTAGGCCAGGCCCTTGGCGCCATACTTGGCGGCGTGCGCGGCGTATTCGTCGATCTGCTTGCGCGACAGGGTGGCGCCGCCCGGGATGCGCAGCGCGGCGACGCGGCCATCGGCGTCGTTGGCAGCAGCAGTGAACGCCGGGAACTGGCTGTCCTTGACCAGGTCGGCCACGTCCACCAGCTCCAGCGCGATGCGCAGGTCCGGCTTGTCCGAACCGTAGCGGCGCATGGCCTCGGCCCAGGTCATGCGCGGGAAGCTGGCGGCCAGTTCCACGTCCACCACTTCCTTGAAGATGGCGCGGATCATGTCTTCCACGAAGTCCTGCACGTCCTGCTCGCGCACGAAGGCGAATTCCATGTCCAGCTGGGTGAACTCCAGCTGGCGGTCGGCACGCAGGGCCTCGTCGCGGAAGCAGCGGGCGATCTGGTAGTAGCGGTCGAAGCCGGCCACCATCAGGATCTGCTTGAACAGCTGCGGGCTCTGCGGCAGGGCGTAGAACTCACCCGGATGCATGCGCGCCGGCACCAGGAAATCGCGCGCGCCTTCCGGGGTCGCCTTGGTCAGGATCGGGGTTTCGATGTCCTGGAAGCCCTTGCCATCCAGGTGGCGGCGCAGCGCCTGCACCAGCTTGATGCGGGTGCGCTGCATGCGCTGCATTTCCGGGCGGCGCAGGTCCAGATAGCGGTACTTCAGGCGGGTTTCTTCGCCCGGATTCTCGTGGGCGTGGAACGGCAGCGGCGCGGCCTTGTTGAGCACGGTGATGGCGGTGGCGATCACTTCCACCTTGCCGGTACGCATCTTGTCATTGACCGAATGGCGGGCGCGGACCACGCCTTCCACCTGCAGCACGTCCTCGTACCCCAGGCTGGCGGCCACGGCGAACACTTCGGCGTTGTCGACCTCCACCGTCACCTGCACGATGCCCTCATGATCCCGGAGGTCGATGAAGCAGACGCCGCCCTGGTTACGGGCCACGTCGGTCCAGCCGGCGAGGGTGACAGTCTGGCCAATCAGGGTCTCATCGACCAGGCCGCAGAAGTGGGTACGCATGGGGGACAACTCCGCTGGAGAACGCCGGCGCCAGAAAGGCCCGGAAAGCCCCGTATTCTGCGGCCGAGCCCCCGGCCGGAGCAAATCCGCGACGATCACACCGGCTTGATGGGCGCCGTTCCTATAGTCCCCCACCATCGACCGTACGGGAATGTCGCCATGAACCGCTGCACCGTGGTCTGCCTTGCCGCTGCCCTGGCCTGCTTCGCGCCCTACGCCTCCGCCCAGGTGGGCACCCGGGCCTACGCACCGGAAAACCTGTCCCAGCTCTCCGCCAACGACCGTGCGCGGGTGATCGGCCAGGAATACGCCGACCAGTCCAACGGGCGGCGGATCCCCGACGACCAGTTGCGCTTCTATCTGGCCCAGGTCAATTCGGGCTGGGGCTTTTCACGGATCAAGCAGGACATCGCCACCTCGCTGCGCGGCAGCAGCGGCAATGGCGGCTGGAACGGCGGTACCGGCGGCAGCGGCACCACCGTCCGCTGCGAAAGCCAGAACAACCGCGAGCGGGTCTGCAACACCGGCTGGCGCAACGCGCGCCTGGTACGGCAGATCTCCGGGTCGGCCTGCGTGGAGGGACGCACCTGGGGCGCCCGCAACGGCACATTGTGGGTCAGCGGCGGCTGCCGCGGCGAGTTCACTGAAGATCGTGGCCATGGCGGCTGGGGCAGCGGCAACGGCAACGGCAACGGCCGCGACCGTAATTACAGCGTTACCTGCAGCAGCAACGACAAACGCCGCAACACCTGTGCCTGGGATACCCGGCAGGGTCGCCCGGTACTGGTCCAGCAGCTGTCCGGCAGCGCCTGCGCGGAAGGGCGCAGCTGGGGGTACGGCAACGGCAGCCTGTGGGTCAGCGACGGTTGCAGGGCACGCTTCGGCGTGCGGTAGCGGCCGGACAGCGGACGCATCGCAACAGCCCGCGTGGGATATCGGCCCCGCGCGGGCCGCACGTCACCAGGGCGCCGGAGGCTCGGGCACGGGCCGGGTGAGGTCGAAAACCACGCGGAAGCGCCGGCCATCCGGACGGGTGAGCTCGTAGACGAACTGTTCGTCAGGCTCTATTTCCATCGCCCAGGTGTTGTGGGTGGACGGCAACATGTCGGCCTTGCGGAACATCGCCACCGAATCGGCGTCGGCCGGGAATTCCTGGCGTTGCGCGGTGCCGGGTGGCTTGCTGTCGCCGCCATACAGGGTGATGGCGTCCGGGCTTCCATCCTGGTGCCGGTGGTCGTGCTTCAGGCGCAGGCCGTGTTCAGTGCGCGACAGCACCCAGGTACGCGAATGATCGTCGCCGACATGGAAGGGAATGCGCAGCTCCCGGGAGGGGTCATCGCAACCGCGTATGTGCATCACCAGCCGCTTGCCGGCGAACGGGTCCTCGCCGGCGGGCGCCGGATTGTCTTCGACCACTTCACCGGCATAGGCCTTGCCGCAGTGGGCGGCGACGGCGGCAAGGAAGGCGTCGCCGGGTGCCGTGGCGACCTCCTGCGATGCCACGTCGGGCGACCTGCCGCCGCAGCCGGCAAGGAGAAGCGCAAGCGCGGCGGTCATGGGTAAGGATCGGAACAGGTTCATCGCTCCACCCTACCCAGCCCGGCCACGCCACGCAAACGATGAGCACCACAGCAGGTATCGCGAAGAGGCGGTCTGGAGGCCTGTGTTAAGGTGGGTCACGTGTCTGCCAAACCTTCCCCACGAAGGTCGCACCCATGTTGCGGCTGACCGCGTTGCTGCTCGGCGTGGCGCTGCTGCTTACCGGCGGCGGCCTGCTCGGTACCCTGCTGGCCGTCCGTGGCGGGCAGGAGGGCTTCAGTGCCAATGCGCTGGGCTGGGTGATGTCGGGCTATTTTGCCGGCTTTTTCCTCGGCACCTTCACTGCGCCACCGCTGATCCGGCGGATGGGCCACAGCCGCGCGTTCGCCTTCCATGCCGCCCTGGCCACCATGGCCGTGCTGTTGCATCCGCTATGGCTGCAGCCCTGGGGCTGGGGCGTCCTGCGCGTGGTGACCGGCATCGCGCTGGTCGGGCTGTACACGGTGATCGAAAGCTGGCTCAACGCCGAGCCAGATCCGCACCGCCGCAGCCGGGTGTTCTCGCTGTACATGATGATCAACCTGTCCGCGCTGGCGGTGGGACAGATGCTGCTGATGCTGGGCGATGCCGGTGCGGCGGCCATGTTCACGGTGACCGCGCTGCTCATCTGCGCGGCGATGTTGCCGGTCACCGCGACCCGCCTGCAGCAGCCGGATGTACCGAACGTTCCGCGCCTGAAACTGGCCCGGCTGTATTCGCTGGCGCCGGTGGCCACGGTCGCCGCCGGCCTGTCCGGCCTGGCGATGGGGCCCTTCTGGGGACTGCTGCCGGTCTATGCCGGTGAGATCGGCCTGCAGGGCGACGGCGTGCCTTTGTTCATGCTCACCGCCATCGTGGGCGGGGCGCTGCTGCAGTGGCCGCTGGGCCGGATCAGCGATGGCCACGACCGCCGCATCGGCCTGCTGTCGCTGAGCGTCGCGGCTGCCGGGCTGGCAATGCTGGCGGCATTGCCGCCCGTCCAGCAGCAGCTGCAGGTGATGTTCCTGCTGGTGTTCTGTTACGGCGGGCTGGTATTCGCGCTCTATCCATTCGCGGTCGCGCACATGCTGGATTACCTCGCCAGCGAAGACCTGCTGTCCGGATGCAGCAGCCTGCTGCTGGTGCACGGCGTCGGCGCCGCAGTGGGCCCGGCACTGGCCGGCGCGCTGATGGAGCGCTTCGGCGCGCCGGCACTGCCGCTGTACTTTGCCACCGTGCTGGGCAGCCTTGCGGCCTTTACGGCCATGCGCCTGCTGCTCCACGCCCGCCTGCGCACCCATCCGGCGCCGTTCCGGCCGATGCTGCGCACCACGCCTTCGGCATTGGAACTGATGCCTGAAACCGAAACTCCCCTCCACCCTGAAAAGGAAGTGCATTGACTGTTGGAAGTCCCTCCCCTGTCCATCCCACCCCTGTCTCCTCCCCCGGCCGTGCCGGCCAACCGGCACTGGTGCTCGCCACCGATCTCGATGGCACCTTCCTGGCCGGCAGCGCCGAACAGCGCCACCGCCTGTACCGGTTGATCGACCAGCATCCCGGCATCTCGCTCGTCTTCATCACCGGTCGCGGCCTTGAAGCGGTGATGCCGCTGTTGTCGGACCCCTCCATTCCACGCCCGGATTACATCGTCTGCGATGTCGGCGCCACGGTCGTGGATGGCCATACGCTGCAGCCCCTGCAGCCGCTGCAGTCGATGATCGATGCGCACTGGCCCGGCGACCAGGTGGTGGCCGAGGCAATGCGCCCGTTCACCGCGCTGCAGCGCCAGGACGTGCCACAGGAACGTCGCTGTTCCTATTTCTGCGATCCGGACACCCTCGCGCCGCTGCGCACGGAGATTGAGCGCACCGCCAGCGCACTGGGCTGTGATGTGCTGTATTCGGCCGACCGCTACCTGGACATCCTGCCGCCCGGTACCGACAAGGGCCGCACGCTGGCGGCGCTGGCACGCGTGCTGGAACTACCGGTGGAGCGCATCCTGGTGGCCGGCGACACGCTGAACGATCTTTCCATGTATGTCGCAGGCTTCCGTGGCGTCTGTGTCGGCCAGTCCGAACCCGCGCTGCTGGAAGCCACCGGTGGCCAGCAACGCACGCTGCACGCCAAGGCGCCGGGCTGTGGCGGCATCCTCGAAGCCATCGCCCACTTCGGGCTGCTGGACGCGCGTGATCCACACCTGGCCGCGCCCGCGCCGGTGTCGCATGAAGGTGCCCGCCTGTTGATGGTCTACCACCGACTGCCGTTCGACGAAGCCATCGAGGACGGTCGGCTGGTGCAGCGTCCACCGCGCTCGCCCAACGGCATCATTCCTTCGCTGCTGAGCTTCTTCGAAGGTGGCCAGCAGGGCAGCTGGATCGCGTGGGGCATCGACGACCCCAGGCACCGTCCGTTCCAGCGCCACGTACAGGTGGACGAACAGCGTTATCCCACCCTGCGTGCCACGCGCGTGCCGCTGAGCCGGCAGGAAGTGGACATCTTCTACAAGCGCTTTTCCAAGGAAGCGTTCTGGCCGATGCTGCACGTGTTCTGGGAGCGCGCGCGCTTCCGCGAGGACGACTGGCAGGTGTTCCTGAAGGTCAACCGCAGGTTCGCCGAGACCACGGCCGCCGAAGCCGCACATGGGGCGACGGTGTGGATCCATGACTACAACCTGTGGATGGTGCCGGCGTACCTGCGCGAGCTGCGGCCGGATGTGAAGATCGCTTTCTTCCACCACACCTATTTCCCGTCAGCGGATGTGTTCAACGTGGTGCCGTGGCGCCGCGAGATCATCGGCAGCCTGCTGTCCTGCGATTACGTCGGCTTCCATATCCCCCGCCAGGTGGAAAACTTCGTCGACGTGGTACGTGGCGCGATGCCGGCCGAGCGCCTGGCGTGGGAAAACTGCGCGCCGCGCTTCCTGACCTATGGTTGCGCGGTGGGGCTGGATACCATGACCACCCGGCTGCGGGTGGGCGACCGCGAAGTGGCGCTGGGGGCTCATCCGGTCGGTACCGACCTGCGTCGCATCCACGACACCCTGGCACGCAGCGACGTGCGCAACGACATATTCAAGCTGCGCCGTGAGATCGGCGCACGCAAGCTGGTGCTGTCCGTCGAACGGCTGGATTACACCAAGGGCACCCTGGCCAAGCTGGAAGCCTTCGAACGCGTGCTGCAGCATCCGGAACAGCAGGGAAAGGTGACCCTGCTGATGGTATGCGTGCCCGCCGCGCGCGAGATGACCGTCTACCGCACGCTGCAGAACCAGATCGAGCAGGCGGTCGGGCGCATCAACGGGCGCTTTTCCCGGCTGGACTGGACGCCCGTACGCTTCTTCGCGCAGGCACTGCCGTTCGAGCAGGTGGTGGCGCACTATGCCGCCGCACACGTCATGTGGATCACGCCATTGCGCGATGGCCTGAACCTGGTCGCCAAGGAGTTCGTCGCCACCCATGGCATCGAAGGCAGCCATGGTGTGCTGGTGCTGAGTGAATTCGCCGGGGCGGCAGCCGAACTCAAGGGCGCCGTGCTGACCAATCCACATGATCCGGCGGACCTGGCGGCAGGCCTGATGCAGGCGCTGTCGATGCCGAACGAAGAGGCGGTGGGACGTCAGCGCCAGTTGCAGGGCATCGTGGAATACCACGACGTGGAACGCTGGGGCCGCGAATTCCTGGAGGCGGTGGCCGCCGCCGGCACGCAGGCGTAACCTCAGGTAGAGCAGGGCTCTGCCCCGCTGGGCCTCACCGCGTAGCGGGGCAGCGACCCGCTCTACCTGGATGTGTCAGCCGATCAACCCATCGGCCAGCGCCCCCACCCGGGCCAACACCGCGTCGCGCTGCGCGCTGTCTACTGTGGCGCCCTGCAGATAGGCCGTCAGCACCCACGGCGTGTCGCCATTCCGCGGCCACAGCACGGCGATGTCGTTGCGTGCATCCGTGCCGTTGCTGCCGGTCTTGTCTCCGATCCGCCAGCGCTTTCCCAGGCCGGCACGCAGGCAGTCGTCGCCGGTTTCATTGTCCAGCAGCCAGTCCGCGAACTGCTGGCGCGACGAGGCCGCCAACACGTCACCCAACGCGACGCGCTGCAGCGTCGCGGCCATCGCCGCAGGGCTGGTGGTATCGCGGGGATCGCCAACCGCGAATGCATTCATTTCCGGCTCGATGCGGTCGGTCCGGGTCACGGCATCGCCGTGCGCACGCAGGAAGCGGGTGACCGCCGACGGCCCGCCCACCACGCCGAACAGCAGGTTGGCCGCGGGGTTGTCGCTGGTGGTCATGGTGGCGCGGCACAGATCGCGCACCGTCAACGTCTTGCCCACATGCCGGGCGGTCAGCGGCGCATGCGACAGCATGTCCTGTTCGCGGACCGCTACGCGCCGGTCCAGCGACAGCGTGCCGGCGTCCACGTCGGCCAGCACCGCAGCCGCCAGCACGGCCTTGAAGGTGCTGCACATCGGGAAACGCTCGTCCTGCCGATGGCCGATGCGCCGGCCGCTGGCGGTGTCCAGCAGGGTCACGCCGAGACGGCCACCGCTGGCCTTTTCCAGTGCGGCGAAATCCCCCGCAGCGGATATCTTCGCAGGGACGCCGGGCAGGATGGCGCGCGCCGGCATCGGCAGCGTGACCGCGGTGGCCAGCATCGCCGCGCTGGAGTGCAGGAAATGGCGTCGGGAAAGCATGCGGTCGCTCCTTGGGTCGGTGCGTCATCGTCGGCAATGCAGCCGTTTTCCACCAGCGCGACGTTCTCGCACCTGCCCCCAGAAAATTTCATGCCTTTCCTCATTACGGTGCCAGATTTGCCCACACCCCGGGGAGCAGCCATCATCAGCCACCAGGTATCCTCACGCCGCCCGATGCTCTCGCCGACGCTCCCACTCAATGCCCTGCGCGCCTTCGAGGCTGCTGCACGGCACCAGAACCTGACCCGTGCGGCGCTGGAACTGTGCGTCAGCCAGGCCGCGCTGAGCCATCAGATCCGCGGACTTGAAGACCGCCTGGGCGTACGCCTGTTCCATCGGCTGCCGCGCGGGGTCGCGCTCACCGATGAAGGTGCGGCGCTGTATCCGGCGTTGAACGAGGCCTTCCAGCGCATTTCCCTGGCCATGGCCCGCTTCACCGGCGTGGGCGAACGCGAGGTGCTTACCCTGGGCGTGGTGGGCACCTTCGCCACCGGCTGGCTGCTGCCGCGCCTGGCCGCCTTCGAGGCGGCGCATCCGGACATCGACCTGCGCCTGCAGACACACAACAACCGCATAGACCTGGCCGGCGAAGGCCTGGATGCCGCCATCCGCTTCGGCGACGGCGACTGGCAGGGCCAGGTCTGTACGCGCGTGCTGGAGGCGCCCTTCGCGCCGTTGTGCGCGCCGGCGCTGGCGCGGCAACTGCGCACGCTGGCCGATCTGCCGGGCATGCCGCTGCTGCGGTCCTACCGCAGCGATGAATGGCCGCGCTGGCTGCAGGCCGCTGGCGGTCCAGCGCTCGAAGCGCGCGGGCCGGTGTTCGATTCCTCGCTGACGCTGGCGGTAGCCGCAGCCAGCGGTGCCGGCCTGGCATTGTTGCCGCTGCGCATGTTCGAGCAGGAACTGGCCGAAGGGCGGCTGCAACAGCCCTTCGCGCAGACCGTGGAACTGGGAAGCTATTGGCTGACGCGGCTGCGTTCGCGCACGGAACGCGAACCGGTACGGCGGTTCCGCGAATGGTTGCAGGAGGC
>Ga0160467_101113_pt1 | contig 13638 bp, 8 predicted proteins | sample HID1972I_E11MG_FD_108221 | JGI IMG/M metagenome (GOLD analysis project Ga0160467, IMG submission 108221) | Enriched pill bug-associated microbial communities from UW Madison campus, WI, USA - HID1972I_E11 MG | ecosystem: Host-associated > Arthropoda: Insects > Digestive system > Unclassified ...
GGATCCTGCACCTGCGGTGAGTGGCCCAGTCCGGCGAATTCCACCAGCCGCGCGCCGGGAATGGCGCGCGCGGCTGCCTTGCCCAGTGCCGGATAGTCACCCAGGCGTCCCTTCAGTCCGGGTGACGCCAGGTCGCGACCGATCGCGGTGCGGTCCTTCTGCCCGATGAACAGCGTGGTGGGTACGCGGATGTTCCCCAACTCGTACACGACCGGCTGGTTGAACACCATGTCCGACGTCAGCGCCTGGCTCCAGGCGACAGATTCCCTGCCGGGACCGGCATACATGCCGGCCTGCATGCGTGCCCAGTGCTCGAACGCGGGCTTCCATTCACCGCTGTAGTACACGTCAAGCTGGTACGTTTTGATGGATTCGTAGGTCGTCCTGAGTTCGTTGGCGTACCAGGCATCCACGCTGCGCCAGGGAACACCGAGTGCCTTCCAGTCCTCCAGCCCGATCGGGTTCACCAGCGACAGGCTCTGCGTGGCCTGCGGGTACAGCAGTGCATAACGCGCCGCCAGCATGCCGCCCATCGAATGGCCAACGATGTGCGCCTGCCGCACCCCCAGGTGTTCCAGCAATGCATGCGTGTTGGCGGCCAGTTGGCCGAACGAATACTGGTAACCGGCCGGCTTGCTGGACTTGCAGAAGCCGATCTGGTCCGGGGCGATCACCCGGTATCCGGCGGCCAGCAGGGAAGGAATGGTGGCCTGCCAGGTGGCGGCGCAGAAGTTCTTGCCGTGCAGCAGCACCACGGTGCCTCGCGCGGCACCCTCCGGCGCAACGTCCAGATAGGCCATTTCCAATGCCTGCCGCTGGCTGTCCATCGCGAAGGTCTTCAGCGGATACGGATATTCGAATCCTTCCAGCCGGGGGCCGTAGCTGTCCGAGGCCACGGCGGTCAGGGGCAGCAGGCTGGCGAGCAGGGCGATGGCAGGCAGGCGCATGGAGCAGCTCCGTGGAAGGGGTCTGCCGAGGGTAACCGCCGCAGGCGCGGCGACCAACGGTGGTCACCTGCGCAGGGCATGCGCCGTCGCCGGTTCAGCACTCGATGACGTTCACCGCCAGGCCGCCGCGGCTGGTTTCCTTGTATTTGTCCTGCATGTCGCGGCCGGTATCGCGCATGGTCTTGATGACCTTGTCCAGCGATACCTTGTGCTTGCCATCACCGCGCATGGCCATGCGCGATGCATTGATCGCCTTCACCGCACCCATGGCATTGCGCTCGATGCACGGGATCTGCACCAGTCCGCCGATCGGATCGCAGGTCAGTCCAAGGTTGTGTTCCATGCCGATTTCCGCGGCGTTCTCGATCTGGCTGGGATTACCGCCCAATGCGGCGACCAGGCCGCCGGCGGCCATCGAGCAGGCCACCCCCACTTCGCCCTGGCAACCGACCTCGGCCCCCGAAATCGAAGCATTTTCCTTGTACAGGATGCCGATTGCCGCGGAGGTGAGCAGGAAGTCGAAGACGCGCTGCTCATTGGCACCCGGGCAGAAACGGTCGAAATAATGCAGCACCGCCGGCAACACGCCGGCCGCACCGTTGGTGGGGGCGGTGACCACGCGTCCACCGGCGGCATTTTCTTCGTTCACCGCCAGCGCGTACAGGTTCACCCAGTCCAGCGTGGTCAGTGGATCGCGCATGGCCGCCTCCGGCTTGGAGGACAGTTCGCGGTGCAAAGCGGGTGCTCGGCGACCGACATGCAGCCCGCCCGGAAGGGTGCCTTCCTGACGGATGCCGCGTGCCACGCACGACTGCATCGCAATCCAGATTTCGCGGAGCTGTTCGCGGATTTCTTCCTCGCTGCGCCAGCACTTCTCGTTCTCGAACATCAGCTGGGCAATGCTCAGCCCGCTGCGCGCGGTCTGCGCCAGCAGTTCGTCGCCGCTCCTAAACGGATACGGCAAGGGGGTTTCGTCGGGCACGATGCGATCGTCGGCAGCGTCGTCCTGGTTGACCACGAAGCCGCCGCCAACCGAGTAGTAATCGCGCGTGGCGATCACCGCATCGTCGGCGTCGTAGGCGGTGAAGCGCATGCCATTGGTGTGGTAGGGCAGCTTCTGGCGCTTGTTCATGCCCAGATCGCGCTTTTCGTCGAAGGCGATCTCATGGGTGCCCATCAGCATGATGCGCTTGCTGGAACGGATGCGTTCCAGGGTGCCGGGAATGATGTCCGGATCGATCAGGTCCGGGCGCTGGCCCTCCAGGCCCAGCAGCACCGCCTTGTCGGTGCCGTGGCCGCGGCCGGTCAGCGCAAGCGAGCCGTAGACATCGGCGCGGATGCGTACTACGTCCTGCAGGCGGCCCGGATCGAGCAGCCAGCGGTGGACGAAACGTTCGGCCGCCTTCATCGGTCCGACGGTATGCGAGGAACTGGGACCGATGCCGATCTTGAAAACGTCGAACGTGCTGACTGCCATGGTTGCCGAGCTGCGGGTACCGGAGGAGACGGTTATTCTAGCGGTTCGCCGCGCCGGACCTGGCTGCGGCGCAGCAATCACCGCTCCTGGAGAGATATCCGTGCTGATCCTGTACCAGCGGGACGACTGCCACCTGTGCGACCTGGCCCTGGCCGTGCTGGCGGCCGTACGCGCGCCGGAGTTCGCGTCGGTGTTCATCGACGAGGACGCCCGCCTGGTGGAAGCCTACGGCGAGCGCGTTCCCGTGCTGCGCCGGCTGGACGATGGCCGCGAACTGGATTGGCCGTTCGATGCGGCCGCCCTGCAGGCCTGGCTCCCGTAGAGCGGGGCTCTGCCCCGCTGCGCGATGTGGCCTCGGTTGGCAGAGTCCCTCTACCTTGCCTTCAGCAGCACCCGGGTGCTGATCGCGGTTTCGTCCGGAATGGTCGAGGTATCGGCCCAGTCGCCACCCCCGACCCCGAAGTCCAGCCGTTTCACCGTCGCCTTGCCGGTCAGCACCGGTTGCGCGCCCGGCTGCCAGGTAAAGGTCAGCGTGACCGGCTTGCTTATGCCGCGCAGTTCCAGGGTGCCATCGGCCGCATACCGGCCATCGCCCAGCGAACGGAATCCGCTGGCGGTGTACCGGGCCTGGGCGAAACGCGCGACATTGAAGAAATCCGCGCCCTGCAGGGTGGAGTCGCGGTCGCCGTTGCCGCTCCGGGCGCTCGCCAGCGGAATGGTCACGTCCAGTTTTCCGGCCGCCGGATCAGCCGGATCGAAGCTGAGCTGCGTGGAGAAGCCCGGGAACGTGCCCGCGAAAACCTCACCATCGTATCTGCTGGCGAAGGCCAGCGTGGAACCGGCGGCCTGCACGTAATCGGCCGCCAGGGCCGGAGTGCTGCCCAGCAGGCCGGCCAGGGCGGCGGCGACGGCGGTGGGCGTGGTGAGCTTGATGGTCATGGGTCAATCCTTCTGTGGGGAGCGCAGCCAGGCGCGCGGCAGCATGCGTGCCAGGGTGGCGTCACGCTGGACGAAGTGGTGGTGGAGTGCAGCACCGGCATGGGCCAGCACCACCGCGATCAACAACCAGAAACCGTATTCGTGGATGGCATGCGAAACGGCCACGGTGCGGGGATCAGGCGCGACCAGCCTGGGCACCTCCACCAGGCCGAACCAGTGGAACGGCCGCAGGCCACTGGCCGAGTCGTACAGCCAGCCCGACAGCGGAATGGCGAACATCAGCACATACAGCAGCCAGTGGGTGGTGCGGGCGATGCGTTCCTGCCAGGTCGGCGTACCGGGCACCGGCGGCGGTGCGCCGGCATGCAGCCGCCAACCCAGGCGCAGCACCACCAGCGCAAGCACGGTAAGGCCGAGCGATTTATGCGCGGTGTACACCCAGAAATACTTCGGCGTCCTGGGCAGTTCGCCCATGGTCAGTCCGACCACGCCAAGAACCAGGATCAACAGCGCGATCAGCCAGTGCAGGATCTGGCTGGCAGCGCCCCAGCGCAGGTCATTGCGATGCATCACGGCGTGCTCCCGGCGTGGATTTCCGTTTCTTCAGCGGGATCATGGGGTGGCGCGTCCGCAGGATCCTGTGCGTCCTCGCCGCCACGGTCGCGCACGGCTTCGGCTTCGATGCGCAACTGAACGTCGTCGCCAATCATGCTGGGCCATGCCGAAATGCCGAAGGCGCGGCGGCTGAGCGTCGCGGTCGCGGAAAAGCCGGCAGTGCGCCGGAACGGAGGCATGGGATGACGCTTGAGCGCGTTGAGGGTGACATCCAGCACGATCTCGCCGGTGACACCGCGCAGCGTCAACAGGCCGGTCACCCGTGCATGCCTGTCGTCGATCGGCTGCACATGGGTGGATACGAAACGTGCATCAGGATACCGCTTGCCGTCGAGCAGGTTGCGCGCCAGCGCGGCCTCGTTCCACTTGCCGTCGCCCAGGTCCAGGCGCGACATCGGAATGCTGACATCCAGCCGTGCGTCCTCCCAGTTCGCGGGATCGAAGTGCAGGACGCCTTCGCTGCCGGATATCGTCCCCAGCGCGCTTGAGAACCCCGCATGTTCGATCGCGAACAGCACCCGGGTATGCACGGGGTCCAGCTGGTAGCGTGCGCCGGCAGCCAGGGCCAGGCCCGGCAAGGCAGCAAACAGCACGATCAGGATGAGGCGATGCGGCACGGAAGGGCTCCTGCAGGGGAGGAGTCGATCATACCCATGGCGCGCGGTTCGCGAGCAGCCACATGGCTGCAACAGTTCATGGTGGCAATGGCACGTTGGCCGACGCCGGTTGCCGCCATCGGCATGCGCAGCGTCCCGTGGCACGTCCGTGCCGTCAAGGCTGTGTGACAATTCCCGCTTCAAGGGGATACACGATGTCGACGCATATGCATCACGGACGAGCGTTGTTGGTGCTGCTGGCCCTCATCGGCGGCCCGACGCCCGCCGCCCAGGCCGCAGCGGGCGCATCGCCGGGCGAGCCGCTGGAAACACCGCGGCTGCGTCGCTTCGGCACCGCCGAAGGGCTGCCTTCGCGGATGGTGCTGTCGCTGGCCGAAGACCGCCAGGGGCATGTATGGGCCGCGACCGATGGTGGCCTGGCGCGTTATGACGGGGTACGGCTGCAGGCCTGGCGCCATGATCCGCAGGTCGAGGGTTCGCTGCCCGGGGACGAGGTGGAAACCCTGCTGGTGGACCGGCGCGACCGTCTCTGGCTGGGCATCAATGGCATCGGACTGGTGCGCATGGGTCCGGAACGCACGCGCTTCGATGTCATCGGCGACATCAACGACCGCTGCGAAGGGCAGTTCTGGACACTGGCCGAGCACGGCGACGCGCTGTGGATCGGCACCAGCACGCATGGTGTCTGTCGCCGGGCCGAAGATGGCAGCCTGCAGGTGTTCCGCCATGACGAAGCCGACGGGCACAGCCTCCCCAGCGATACCGTCTATGCCAGCCTGGTCGACGCGCAGGGCCGGCTGTGGCTGGGAACCGGGCGCGGTGTCGCGCGCTGGAACGGCAGCAGCTTCGAGCGGCCCGGCGCGCAGGCGCTGGGGGAGGTCGCGGTGCTGCGGTTGAGTCGCGACGCGCAGGGCAACGTATGGGCCGGTACCCAGGGCGAAGGATTGTTCCGTTTCGATGCCGATGACCGCGTGCACGTGCCGGCGTGGCCGCAGGCGGCATCGCTGCGTTCGGCGGTGGTCCTGGATGACCGGCTGGGTGGCCGGTGGGTCGGCAGTTCCGAAGGCCTGCGGCGTGACCAGGGAGGGCAGCTGCGCATGCTGGATGGCGATCGTGGCAGTGGGTTCCTGACCGCGCATACCGGCGTGCTGGATCTGCTGCAGGATCACGAAGGAGGCATATGGGTGGCGCTGCTCACCCAGGGCCTTGCCTATCTGCCCCCCGACTGGCGTCGCTTTTCCACCTGGTACCAGCTGGACGGCAAGCCGCTGGACAGCCAGTACCTGCTCAGCGCCGCCAGTGACGGCCGCGAATTCTACGTGGGTGCCGCGCACGGCGTTTATCGGCTGGACCGGCAGGGCACCCTGTCGCTGCTGGTCGGCGACGACCGCCTTGGCAGCGGCGCGATCTGGTCGGTGCTGCCACGGCCGGATGGCACGCTGTGGCTGGGGCGTGCCGGACGCATCACCGTGTACGACCCGCGGCGCGGCAGCCATCGGGACCTGCCGATCGCCGGAACCGCCGATCCGCGCCAGCGCATCGACCTGATGCGCCAGGCACCGGACGGCACGGTGTGGATGTCCATCATGAGCCATGGCCTGCAGCAGCGCGACGCGCAGGGCAGGGTGCTGCGCGAATTCGCTGTCGGGTCGCTTGGCAACGGCAGTGACGCGCCGCTGGAACAGATCCGCTTCGATGCGCGTGGGCAGCTGTGGGTAGTCGGCGACGCCGGCGTGCTGCGTTTCCAGGATGATCATTTCATCGCCGTGCCCGGCGTGTCGCGCGGCAACATCTTCGACATCGCCTGGGCCGCGCCGGACACTGCCTGGCTGGCACGCCAGGGAGCCCTCGAACGTTATCACTGGGATGGTCTGGGGTTCACCCTGCGCGAGAAGGTGGACGCAACCCAGGGCGTGCCTGCGGTGTCGATGGGCGGGCTGGTGCTGGGCCGCGATGGAGAAGTGTGGGCCACCACGCCGCGCGGGCTGCTGCGCTGGCAGCCACGTGACCGGCAACTGCGCATCTACGGCGAGCGCGACGGCCTGCCGGATTCGGAATTCACCGGGCGTCCGCCTGCGCAGGATGCGCAGGGCCGCGTGCTGGCGGTATCGCAGACCGGACTGGTCGGGTTCGACCCGGGCATGCAGGACGCACCGCTGCCGGCTTCGCAGCTGGTGATTGGATCGGTACGCGTGCGGCGCGATGACGGCGAGGGGTGGCAGGAGCTGCCGGTCGATCGTCCGATCAGGCTGGGGCCGGATGATCGCGACCTGCGGATCGATGCACGGTTGCTGTCTTTCGCCAATCCTTCGGCCACGCTTTACCGCTTCCGCGTGGAAGGCTACGACCTCAACTGGGTGCCGGCCGCCGATGGCGAGCGTACGGTGTCGCGACTGCCCGCAGGGCACTACCGCATCGAAATCCAGGCGCGCGCGTCCGGGGGCGAATGGGCCGCCGCGCCCGACCTGCACGTGCAGGTGTTCCCGCCCTGGTGGCGCAACGCCACCGCGTTGCTGCTGTACCTGTGCGGGGGACTGCTGCTGGTGGCGGGACTGGCGTGGTACGTGCGCCTGCGCCTGCGCCGTCGGCAGCAATGGCAACTGAGCCTGCACAAGCAGCACCTCGCCGAGCAGGCATCGCAGGCCAAGAGCCATTTCCTGGCCACGCTGGGCCATGAGGTACGCACGCCGATGACCGGCGTGCTGGGCATGAGTGAACTGCTGCTGGCGACGCCGCTGGATGCACAACAGCACAACTACGCCAGTTCGATCCACCAGGCCGGCACGCACCTGCTGCGGCTGGTCAATGACGCGCTGGACCTGGCCCGCATTGAAGCCGGCCGCCTGGAACTGGACATCAAGCCGTTCGCGCTGGATATCCTGCTGGATGAAGTGCAGGGCCTGATGGAACCAATCGCGCGCCAGCGTGGGCTGGAATTCCGCCGCAGCGTGGCCGTACCGGGACGGATCACCGCCAGCGGCGATGAGATGCGCATCCGCCAGATCCTGATGAACCTGCTTGGCAATGCGATCAAGTTCACCGAGCACGGTCACGTCGGCATCGCCGTGGGCAGGACGGGCGAGCACGAGGGGGCCGGACTGGAATTCATCGTGATGGACAGCGGCCCAGGCATCGGAATCGAACAGCAGGAACGCCTGTTCCATCGTTTCGAGCAGGCCGACGGCCCGCGTACCGCGTCGCGTTATGGCGGTAGCGGCCTGGGCCTGGCGATCTGCCAGGAGCTGGCGGTAGCGATGGGCGGGGGGATCCGCGTGGACAGCCGCCCCGGGCATGGCGCGCGCTTCCATGTGGTGCTGCCACTGCCGTGGCAGGCGGAAACCGGATCGGCGCAGTGCGCGGCAGGCATGGACGGAGCGGCGCCGCTGCCCGCACTGCGCATCCTGCTGGTGGAGGACGATCCAACGGTGGCCCGGGTCATCGCGGGCCTGCTGGAGAGCCGTGGGCATGAGGTGGTGCATGCGCTGCACGGCCTTGCCGCGCTGTCCGATGTCGCCATCGGCGTGTTCGATATCGCGCTGCTGGACCTGGATCTGCCGGCACTGGATGGCATTGCCCTGGCCCGCCAGCTGAGATCGATGGGCCACGCATTCCCGCTGGTGGCGGTGACGGCGCGCTCGGACGCCTATGCCGAAGCGGAAGTGCTGGCGGCAGGATTCGACGGTTTCCTGCGCAAACCGGTAACAGGCGCGCTGCTGGTCGATGCCATCGTGCGGGCCCGCGCGCGGCAACCACGCGGATGATGCGCTGCATCGTGGCGGCGGTGCGGTTGCGGCAAGCGGCCACGCTGAAAGCAACCTGCTAGGCTCTGCCTGCGGCGATCCGGTCACGTCCTGACGCGGCCGGGCCCGGGGTTGAACGACCAGCTCGGCCCGCGGAGCCGCTGGCACGGGAGAACGCAGGGGTGCGATGGGTGCGGACGTGGGGGACTCTGCTGCTGATGTCGCTGCTGGCGTGGCTGCACGTGCCTGCGTCTGCGCAGCCCGTGCCGCCGACGCCGCGGCAGTTGACGGTGTTCGATGGGCTTCCGTCCAATACCGTCAACCGCATGGCCGAGGACCGCCTGGGCTACCTCTGGATCGCCACCAACGATGGCCTGGCGCGCTTCGATGGCCGCAGTTACCGGATATGGCGTGCCGAGGACGGCCTGCGCGACAACCGGATCTGGACCGTTGCCACCGACGCGCGCAACCAGCTGTGGATCGGGACCGAGAATGCGGGCCTGGTGCGGATGTCCGCCGACCGCCGGGAAATGCGTGTCCACGACCGAGCCAGCGAACCGCTGATGGCCAGCAACACCGTCTGGAGCATCGCGCCGACGCCGGATGGTTCGGTGTGGTTCGGCACCTACCAGGGGGGCCTGTACCGCATCGATCCGCATGACCGCCTGCAGCGGTTCCTGCCCGAACCGGGAAACCCGCGCAGCCTGCCGGCCAACAGCGTCCCGTTCCTGGCGACCCTGCCCGACGGCACATTGTGGATCGGCGGCAAGCGCGGGCTGGCGCGCTGGACCGGGCACGATTTCGAGCGCGTGCCGGCGGCGGTGCTGTCCGGTGCGGTGGTCAACGGGATGTCCGCCGATGCCCAGGGAAATCTATGGATCAGCACGCTGGGCGGGGTGCATGTCCGGCGCCCTGATGGCCGCTTCGAACAGGCCCCCTGGCAGGTGCCGGCCGATGACCAGGTGCTTGGCGTGATGCTGCATGACGACCAGGGCGGCTACTGGCTGGACACGCGTTCGGGGTTGGGACGCGGCGTGCAGGGCCGGTACCAGCAGGTGCCGTTGTACAGCGCACTGGCACGCGGCCGGGTACGTCCGAACTGGAGCGGTGCCTTCCAGGATCGCGAAGGTGGCATCTGGCTGGCCAGCACCAATGCCGGCCTGTGGCATCTGCTGCCACGCTGGTGGCAGTTCTCCGTGTTGTCGCGCCTGGAGGACGATCCCGCATCGCTGCGCAACGCCTACGTGCTGGGCACGTCGCCATCGTCCAGTGGCGGCGTCTGGACGGTGGGTTCGCATGGCGCGCTGGATCGCCTGGATCCGGTCAGCGGACGGGTCGAGCAGCACCTGGTCAAGGTCAATGGCACGCATTGGCTCACGTCGGTGGCTGAAGATGGTCGTGGCCAGGTATGGGTCGGTTCGATGGATGCGCTGGTGCGCTACGATCCGCGCAGCCATGCGCTGCGCCGCTGGGGCACCGATGGCAGCGCGGACGCGGTGATGGAAGGCAGCGTGCAGGACATCGCGGTGTGTGGCAGCGAGGTCTGGACGATGTCGCCGGCGGGCCTGCAGGGGCGTGACCTGGACGGTCGTCTTGTCGTGCATGCCCCGCTGGGACAGGCTGGACTGCCGCCGGGACAGCTCGACATGGACGTGGCGTGCAGCCCGCAGGGGCGCATCTGGCTGGCCAGCAGCGGTGGCCTGCAGGAATGGAATCCGGCGTTGGGACGTTTCCAGGCGGTCCCGGGTGCGCCGCCCGGCGCCGTGCATTCGCTGCTGGTCGCCGGCGATGGTAATCGCGTCTGGCTGTCGCAGGATGGCAGGCTGCTGGGCTATCGCTGGAACGGGACGGCACTGCAGCTGGAGCAGGAGATCGGCGCGGCCCAGGGATATCCGGCGATCGCGGCCAACGGGCTGGCCGTGGACACGCAGGGAATCGTCTGGGCCAGCAGTCCACGCGGACTGCTGCGCGCTGACCCGGGTGCGGAACGCGTGCGGCTGTATGGCGTGCATGACGGACTGCCCAGCCAGGAATTCCGCGAGAACACGCTGGTCGGCAGCGCCGATGGGCACCTGCTCGCAGGGACGCCGGCCGGCCTGCTGCTGTTCGATCCGCTCAAGGCCCGTCCATCGACCCGTCAGTCGCCGCTGGTGATCGAGCGCGTGGAAGTCAGCCGGGGCGACAAGGTCGTCGAGTTGACCCATGAACCTGAAATCACCATCCAGGATGGCGATCGCGACCTGCACATCGTGGCGCGCCTGCTGTCGTTCAGCGATTCGGCATCCAACGCATACCGCTACCGGCTGGCCGGCTACGATCCGGACTGGGTGGATGCCGGCGCGGCCGGCGAGCGGGTGTTTTCGCGCCTGCCGCCAGGCCAGTACCACCTGGAGGTGCAGGCACGCTCGGTGGACCACGTGTGGTCGCGCGTGCAACGGCTGGATTTCCACGTACTGCCGCCGTGGTGGCGCAGCGTTTCGGGCATGCTGGTGCTGCTTGCCCTGGTGCTGGTGCTGGTGAGCGGATTCGCCTGGCTGTACCGTCGGCGCCTGCAGCGCCGGCATGCATTCCAGATGGCGGTGCACAAGCAGGAGGTTGCCGAACAGGCGTCCGCAGCGAAGACGCGCTTCCTGGCGACCCTCGGCCATGAGGTCCGCACGCCGATGACCGGCGTGCTCGGCATGACCGAACTCCTGCTGTCCTCCCCGCTGGAGGCGCAGCAGCGCGGCTATGCCGAATCCATCCGCATGGCGGGCGAGCATCTGCTGCTGCTCGTGAACGATGCGCTGGATCTCGCGCGCATCGAATCCGGGCGGCTGGAACTGCAGACGCAGTCGTTCAGCCTGCATGCGTTGCTCGCCGACGTGGAGGCATGGATGGCTCCGCTGGCCCAGCGCAAGCAGCTGTGGCTGACCGTGCACCAGCAGTTGCCGGAAGGCCTTGCGGCGGTTGGTGATCCATTGCGTGTGCGGCAGATATTGCTGAACCTGGTAAGCAATGCGGTGAAGTTCACCCAGCACGGTGGCATCACGCTGCATGTCCACGCTGAAGGCGCCGAACAGGGCCTGGTGTTCGACATCGCCGATACCGGGCCGGGCATCGGCGCAGAGCAGCGCAGTCGGCTGTTCCGCCGCTTCGAGCAGGGCGATGGTGCACGTACGGCGGCGCAGTACGGCGGCAGTGGACTGGGCCTGGCGATCAGCCGTGAACTGGCCGTGGCCATGGGCGGCAGTATCGATGTGGAAAGCCGGTTGGGGCATGGCACGCGTTTCAGCGTGAGGTTGCCGCTGCCGCTTCGCGCCGGCCAGCCGGTCGATTCCGGAGCGTCGGCCCCGGTGGCTTCGCCGGTGCTTCCGTTGCGCATACTGCTGGTGGAAGACGACCCCACCGTGGCTGAAGTAGTGACCGGTCTGCTGGAAGCGCGCGGCCATCACGTGACGCCTGCGATGCACGCGTTGGCGGCACTGCAGGAAATGGCGGCCACTACGTTCGATATCGGCTTGCTGGACCTGGACCTGCCGGGATTGAGCGGTTTCGACCTGGCCCGGCACCTGCGCAGCCAGGGGCACCGCCTGCCGTTGCTGGCGGTCAGCGCCCGCACCGATCCGGATCTGGCCGGACAGGTGCAGGCGGCGGGAATGCAGGGATTGCTGCGCAAGCCGGTCAGCGGGGACCTGCTGGCCGAAGCGATCGCGCGCGCGATCGCCTGCTAGAGCCAGCTCTACTCGGCGACTTCCTCCACCTGCTTCGGCTCTGGGCCGGTATCGGGCAGTTGCCAGAACACCAGCGTGGAGGTCAGCGTGATCGCACCTACGCACAGGAACGTTGCATGCAGCGCTGCGGTGGCGCCATGTGCTTCCAGTGGCGCGAAGGCCGCCAGCAGGCTGCCGGCCGCCGCGGCACCAAAGCCTGCGGCGAGCATCATCACCATGGACAGCAGGCTGTTGCCGGAACTGGCGAACTCGCGATCCAGGTCGCGCAGGGTCACGGTGTTCATCACCGTGAACTGCAGCGAATTGACCGCACCGAACAGGGCCAGCTGCACCAGCCTCCAGCCCAGGTGCTGGCCGGGTGTCATCAGCGCGAAGCTGGCCATGGCAATGCCCACCAGGACGGTATTGGTCATCAACACCCGGCGGTAGCCGAAGCGCTCCACCAGCCTGACCGCCATCTTCTTGGAGAGCATGCCGGCGGCCGCCACGGGAATCATCATCAGGCCGGCATTCATCGGGCTCATGCCCATGCCGACCTGCAGCAGCAGCGGAATCAGCAGTGGCATCGCACTGCTGCCGATACGCGAAAACAGGTTGCCGAGAATGCCGATGCGGTAGCTCGGGACCCGGAACAGCGCCAGCGAGAACAGCGGCGATGTGGAGTTGGCGGCATGCAGCCAGTAACCCACCAGCGCGGCCAGGCCGGCCACCGTCATCAGCATCACCAGGGCGTGCGGCGTGCCCATGCCGGAGATTCCATCCAGCGCCAGCGACAGCACCACCATGCCGGAGGCGAGCATCAGGTAGCCGCGCAGGTCGAAGCGTGAGCGATGGCTGGCGTAATGGTCGGGCATCACCTTCATGGCCACGGCATAGCCGATCACGCCGATAGGCAGGTTGATGAGGAATACCCAGTGCCAGGAGGCGACCTCCACCAGCCAGCCGCCGAGCGTCGGTCCGATCAGCGGGCCGATCAGCGCCGGAATGGCGATGAAGCTCATCGCGCGCAGGAAGTCATCGCGTGGCACCGAGCGCATCACCGCCAGGCGTCCTACCGGCAGCAGCATCGCTCCGCCGATGCCCTGCAGCACGCGCGCGGCGACCAGCTGGTGCAGGTGCTGGGCCAGCGCGCAGGCCAGCGAGCCGAGCGTGAACAGGATGATCGCGACGAGAAACGTGCGGCGGGTGCCGAAGCGGTCGGCGATCCAGCCCGACGCCGGGATGAAGGTAGCGACCGCCAGGGCATAGCTGAAAACGACAGACTGCATCTGCAGGGGGCTTTCGCCCAGGCTGTGTGCCATCGCCGGCAGGGCCGTGTTGACGATGGTCGAATCCAGCATCTGCATGAAGATTGCCAGCGATACCAGCCACAACAGGGGGCGGATGGAGACGTAACCTGATGTCATCGGAGCGGGCTTGACGCGGATGGTGCACACATCTTCGCGCAGTGGCGGTCACGGTGCGATCAATGCACGCCGGACCGCCATGTCGGGCAAACCTTCAACGTGCGCTGAGGCGGTGCACCGCATCCACCAGCACCTGCACGCTGGCCGGATCCATGTCCGGCGACATGCCATGGCCAAGGTTGAA
>Ga0160467_101115_pt1 | contig 13620 bp, 13 predicted proteins | sample HID1972I_E11MG_FD_108221 | JGI IMG/M metagenome (GOLD analysis project Ga0160467, IMG submission 108221) | Enriched pill bug-associated microbial communities from UW Madison campus, WI, USA - HID1972I_E11 MG | ecosystem: Host-associated > Arthropoda: Insects > Digestive system > Unclassified ...
CCAGCATCCCCCCAGGAACAGCCACCACGCAGCTGCCGGATGCGCTTACCCGGCGACGTTGCTCCACACCTTGCCGGCGGTCAGCCACAGCCCCAGCATGCTGCCCAGGTTGGTCAGCATGAAGGTCAGCACCACGCGGGTGACGCGGTTGCGATACCAGCCCTTCACGGTCTGCGCATCGTCGCGCAGCTTGAGGAAATCCTCGTAGGCCGGCTTGCGCAGGCGCGCTTCCACCAGCGCCGCGAACGCACCGGTGGGGATGCTCAGGCGGAACGGCTTGAACGGCGCCACCACGATGGCGGTCAGGATGCTCAGCGGATGGCTGCCGGCCAGCAGGCAGCCCAGGCCGGCCAGGCCTCCGGTATACATCGCCCACATCGCCAGCAGTTCGGTGCCCACGCCCAGCCCGCCACGGTAGAACCCTACCGTGATGCCCGCCAGCACGATGGCCAGGATCGCCAGCGTGAACCACGGGATGTTGCGCTTCTTCGGCACCGCTTCCAGCTGCGCGCGCAGCAGCACCGGCGATTCGGCATCGGTTGCCAGGTACGTCGCCAGGCCTGCCAGGTGGCCGGCGCCGACGACGGCCAGCACCTCGCGCTGCGCCGGCTCCACGCCCTGCGCGGCGCGTTCCTCGCGCAGGCGCGTGGCCATGTAGCGGTCGCGTTCACCGATGATGGTGTCGTACAGCACCGGGCTTTCGTTGGCGAACTCACCGAAGCTGGATTCCAGCATGTCGCCCTGCTTCAGCTTCTCGATTTCGTCCGAACCCACTTCGTCGGAAGAAAACAGGCCAGCGCCGAGTCCCATCATCAGTTTGAGCTTGCCGAAGAAACCCAGCTGCTGCGAGGCGCGCTTGAACGTCAGCCCGACTTCGCGGTCGATCAGGTGCACCGGCAGGCCACGTTCGCCGGCCAGGACCACCGCGCGCTTCAGTTCAGCGCCCGGTTCGATGCCCAGTTGTTCGGCCAACCGCCGCTGGTAGGCGGACAATGCCAGGTTGGCTGCGAACAGCGCGACGCGACCCTTGCGGATCACCTCCACCAGGTCCAGCCTGGCCAGCGTGTCCGGATCGGTCAGGGCCTGCAGGCGCTGCGGATCCAGTTCGACCGCCACCGCATCGAAGCGGCCGCTGTCGATGGCTTTCTCGACCGCCTCCACGCTGGCGTGCGAAACATGGGCGGTGCCGAGCAGCGTGTAGCGCACGCCATCGCGTTCGACCACACGCACGGGCTGGCCGGCGAACAGGGCATCGCCGGCAGGATCGCCGCCGGAAAGGGGAAGGGTATCGGTCATGCTCTCACTCATCTGAAGGTGCGCTGCCGGCGCCATCGCCCAGCGCGCGCTGCATCTGCACGGTATCCAGCCAACGGCCGTGCTTGCGACCAAGGCCGCGGAACACGCCGACCCACTGGAAGCCGAAACGTTCGTGCAGTTTTATCGAGGCGGTATTGGTGGGTTCGCCGATGACGGCCACCATCTGCCGGTAGCCGCGTTCGGTGCAGGCATCGATCAGGGCCTGCAGCAGGGTGGTGCCGACACCGCGGCCCTGGAAGCGCGCATCCACGTAGACCGAGTTTTCCACGGTCCACTGGTAGGCCACGCGGGTGCGGTAGGTATTGGCATAGGCATAGCCGGCCACCTCGCCATCGACCTCGGCGACGATGTACGGAAAGCCGCGGGAGACGATGTCCTGCATCCGCCGCGACATTTCAGCGGCGTCCGGGATGTCGTATTCGTAGGTGTTGACGAAGTCGGTGACTTCCACCGCGTAGATCGCGGCGATCGCGGCGATGTCGGTTTCACGGACATCGCGGATATGCACGGGCATGGCTCGGATTCCGGCAGGGTCAGTCGATGTAGCGCTTGAGCAGGTCGCCGTAGGCATCGATGCGGCGGTCGCGCAGGAACGGCCAGATGCGGCGCACGTGCTCGCTGCGCTGCAGGTCGACCTCGCACACCAGCACGGTTTCATCGGTGCCCGCTTCGGCGATGAACTCACCCTGCGGGCCCAGTACGTGGCTGTTGCCCCAGAACTGGATGCCGGATGCGCCGAGCGGCGATGGCTCATGGCCGACACGGTTGCAGCTCAGCACCGGCACGCCGTTGGCCACGGCGTGGCCGCGATGGCTCAGCACCCAGGCATCGCGCTGGCGATCCTTCTCGTCCTGCGCATCGTCCGGATCCCAGCCGATGGCGGTCGGATACAGCAGCAGCTCGGCGCCGGCCAGCGCCATCAGGCGCGCCGCTTCCGGATACCACTGGTCCCAGCACACCAGTACGCCCAGGCGGCCGACCGAGGTGTCAATCGGGGTGAAACCCAGGTCGCCCGGGGTGAAGTAGAACTTCTCGTAGAAGCCCGGATCATCCGGGATATGCATCTTGCGGTACTTGCCGAGCAGCGTGCCGTCCTTTTCGAAGACGACGGCGGTGTTGTGGTACAGGCCGGCGGCACGGCGTTCGAACAGCGAGGCGACGATGACGACGCCATGCTGCCGGGCCAGCGTGCCGATACGTTCGGTGCTGGGGCCGGGGATGGGTTCGGCAAGGTCGAACTCGTCGACGTTTTCATGCTGGCAGAAGTACGCACCGTTGTGCAGTTCCTGCAGCAGCACCAGCCTGGCACCCTGCGCGGCGGCTTCAGCCACGCGCGATTCGATCACGGCGAGGTTGGCGGCGGCGTCACCGTGGTTGCGCTCCTGGATCAGGGCGACGGTAAGGGGCTGGCGGGGGCTCATCCGGATACGGTCCTGCAGGGGAAAACACGCATGTTAACGCGGATGGTGGAACGTGGCGTGGCGGCGGCTGAATGGTGGGTTTGTCGGCCTGCGGCCGGCAGAAGCCAGAGCCAGAGCCAGAGCCAGAACAAAGGCGACGGCAACGGCAACGGCAACGGCTGCAGGATCGGGGGCGGGTCGGGGTGGACTGGTGGGAAACGCCGCAAGTACGTCCGTGTAGGCTCGCGCATCCGCATCCATGCGGATGAGCGTTCCCACCAGCCCACCCCGACCCACCTTCGACAGGCCCGCGGGGGCCATGGTGGAGGCAAGGCAGCGTTGTGGAGATCTTTGGGAATAGCGAATGTTGATCTGGAAGGGCCGGGGCGCAGCCCCGGCCCATCCTTTCATTCTTTTCCGTGGCGGGAGGCACCGGAATGTGCCGGGGGCCGGGCGGGTGGAGGTGGCGGGGGCGTAGAGCGCCAAGGATGGCGCGAAACGAGGCACGCAGGAGCAGCTTCTGCCGTCCCCCGCCACCTCCACTCGCCTGGCCCACTCTCAGCTGCTGATCAGCAACCCGCCACGAGGGGCTCAGCCGTTCGCCAGCAACCCCGCCGGAAGCTGCATCGTGATGCAATGCAGGCTGCCGTTCTGCCAGATCAGCGGCCGGCACGGCACCTGCACGATCTCCCGCCCCGGGAACGCCGCCGCCAGCACGTCGCGCGCCGCGTCATCGGCGACATCGCCGTAGGCCGGCATCAACACCGCGTCGTTGATGATCAGGAAGTTCGCATACGACGCCGCCAGCCGACGGCCTTCGTCCAGCACCGGCTGCGCCCACGGCAGCGGGAACAGGCGGTACGGCGCGCCGTCGGCGGTGCGCAGCGCGGCCAGTTCGTCCCCCATCGCCTGCAGCTCGCTGAAATGCGAATCCGATGCGTCGTCGCAGGCCTGGTAGACAATGCTGTCGGCCGATGCGAAACGCGCCAGGGTATCGATGTGCGCGTCGGTATCGTCACCTTCCAGGTAACCATGGTCCAGCCACAGCACGCGATCCTGCCGCAGCCATTGCGCCAGGTCGGCGGACAGGCTGTCGCGGTCGCGGTCCGGATGGCGCTCGTGCAGGCACTTCCAGGTGGTCAGCAGGGTGCCTTCGCCATCGGTTTCGATGCCGCCGCCTTCCAGCGCGAACGGAATGCTGCGCACCGGCGCGTCGTTGAACACGCCGGCCTGGTCCAGTACCCCGACCAGCTGGTCGTCCAGGGTGGCATCGAACTTGCCGCCCCAGCCGGTGAAGCGGAAATCCAGCAGCTGGAAACCACCCTCGGCGCGCCGCAGGGTGATCGGACCGGAATCGCGCAGCCAGGTGTCGTCGTACCGCGCGGTAACGAAACGCACGCGGTCCATGTCGATGCGGTTGGAACGCAGCCGCATCTCGGCATAGGTTTCCACGTCATCGTCGGCCACGCAGATCAGCACCGGCTGGAACCGGGTGATGGCGGCGACCAGGGCGATGTAGGTCTCTTCCACCTGTCCGAGGCGATCGGCCCAGTCGGTGTCGGCGGTGGGCCAGGCAATCAGGACGCCGCTCTGGGCTTCCCACTCGGCAGGAAAACGCAAATTCTGGTTCATGGTCTCGCTTGCAACGGCTCGGTCGAGCAGTACTCGACGCTTCGGAAATCAACGGATCGGCGGTTTCGGGCCGATCTCGTCCGGGCTCGCCTTGTTGGCCACCACGTCGATCACCTTCTGCTTTTCGAAGTAGACGGTGAACTGCGGGTAGACCCAGCGGTTGATGGTCGGCCACTGGCGCTTCTGGCCGCCACGCGGGTCCAGCTGCTCGCCGGGTGCGCCGAACTGCGCCTGCACCTGCTGCATGCTCTGGCCGCGGACGGGCAGGGCGAGGGCGGGCTTTTCGACCGCACGGTCGATCAGCAGGGTATCGGCCAGCGCCGGTGCGGCGAAGGCAAGGGTGGCCAGGATGGCCAGGGACGGCAGGCAACGCTTCATCTCGAACGACTCCCCAGTGGTCAAGAACGGCGATTACAGCATGGATGGGGCCGGAGGGAGAAAGCAGAAAGCCGCCCGGAGGCGGCTTTCAGCATCGAACCGGCCCGCGAAGGACCTGTCGGCGGCCACCAGGGCCGGCCGACTCAGCGCTGGCGCGCCTTGAAACGCGGGTTCGACTTGCAGATGACGAAGATCTTGCCACGACGACGCACGACCTTGCAGTCACGGTGACGGGCCTTCGCCGACTTCAGGGAAGAGAGAACTTTCATGGCATACCTCGGCGGACACGTTAAGTGTAAAAGTAAGTGTTCAAGTGGAGCGTGGCCGCGATATGTGAAAGACAATCGGCGTTGACGCTCGTTCAAGCCCGCCATTCTACCGGGCTTTTTTCCATGGTTTCAAGTGGTTGCACCGAAGAATCGCAGCGGGCGGTCAGCGAAGGGCTAGAATGGGGCCTTCACCGTCGCTGGAAACCGCATGTCCGCACTCGCTCCCGTCCTGACCATCGACGGCCCATCAGGGGCCGGCAAGGGTACCATCAGCCGCATCGTCGCGCGCCGGCTGGGCTGGCATTACCTGGATTCCGGCGCGCTGTACCGGGCGGTGGGCGTGGCCGCGAGCTGGGCCGACATCGACACCTCCGATGCCTCGGCGCTGGTCCGCTGCACCTTCGATACCCGGGTCCAGTTCGTCGAACAGGGCGAATCGCTGCGGGTGCTGGTCAACGCCACCGACGCCACCGATGAGCTGCGGCTGGAGACGACCGGGGCGCTGGCTTCGGCCATTGCCGCCATTCCGGAGGTGCGCAGCGCGCTGAAGGAGCGCCAGCGCGCATTCAGGGTCGCCCCGGGGCTGGTCGCCGACGGCCGCGACATGGGCACGGTGATCTTCCCGGACGCCCCCTACAAGGTGTTCCTGACCGCCAGCGCCGAGGAGCGCGCCGAGCGCCGGCATAAGCAGTTGAATGACAAGGGGGTTTCTGTTAGCTTTGATGACCTCCTGCGCGAGATCATGGCCCGCGACGCCCGTGATGCACAGCGCACCGTGGCGCCCCTGAAGCCGGCAGACGATGCCGTCCTCATCGACACCACCGGCATCGGCATCGACGATGTCGTTGCACGGGTGATGGATCTGCTTCCGGTTCCGGCCGCCTGATCCATTCGCACGGGAGCATCGCCCTGCAGCAACGGCGGTGGTCGCAGCACCGAAGAGTAGTCAACGCTCCGTCGCGCAATGATGCGTGGCGGTTTAACCACTTCACACACGGCCTGCTTTCCCGGGGTCGACCAACAGGCGGGCGGCAGGGCTTCCGTGATGGAAACCGCCGACCCATGTGTTCAACAGAGTAAATCTAATGACCGAATCTTTTGCCGAACTGTTTGAAGCCAGCCAGGCCAATCTGGCCAAGCTGAAGCCGGGCGCCATCGTCAGCGGTACCGTCGTTGAAGTCCGCGGCGATGTCGTGGTTATCAACGCCGGGCTGAAGTCCGAAGGCATCGTGCCGATCGAACAGTTCCGTAACGACGCTGGCGAGATCGACGTCGCCGAAGGCGACATCGTCAAGGTCGCCCTCGACTCCATCGAGAACGGCTTCGGCGAAACCGTGCTGTCGCGCGAGAAGGCCAAGCGCGCGATGGTGTGGGACGAGCTGGAAGAAGCGTTGGAAAAGAACGAGACCATCACCGGCCGCATCAGCGGCAAGGTCAAGGGTGGTTTCACCGTGGACATCAAGGATGTCCGCGCGTTCCTGCCGGGTTCCCTGGTCGATGTGCGCCCCGTGCGCGATCCGGCCTACCTGGAAGGCAAGGAGCTGGAATTCAAGCTCATCAAGCTGGACCGCAAGCGTAACAACGTCGTGGTGTCCCGTCGTGCAGTCGTCGAGAGCGAGCATTCGGAAGAGCGCGAGCAGCTGATGGACAAGCTGCAGGAAGGCGCGATCCTGAAGGGTGTCGTCAAGAACCTGACCGATTACGGCGCGTTCGTGGACCTGGGCGGCATCGACGGCCTGCTGCACATCACCGACATGGCATGGAAGCGCGTGCGCCATCCGTCCGAAGTGGTGAACGTCGGCGACGAGCTGGACGTGCGCGTGCTGAAGTTCGACCGCGAGCGCAACCGCGTTTCTCTGGGCCTGAAGCAGCTGGGCGAGGATCCGTGGGACAACATCGGCCGTCGTTACCCGGCCAACAGCCGCGTGTTCGGCAAGGTCTCCAACGTGACCGATTACGGCGCGTTCGTCGAGATCGAGCCGGGCGTGGAAGGCCTGGTGCACGTCTCCGAAATGGACTGGACCAACAAGAACGTCAACCCGTCCAAGGTCGTGCAGGTCGGTGACGAAGTCGAAGTGATGGTGCTGGATTGCGACGAAGAGCGCCGCCGCATCTCGCTGGGCATGAAGCAGGTCGCCGCCAATCCGTGGGAAACCTTCGCTGCCACCCACAAGAAGGGTGACAAGGTGTCCGGCCAGATCAAGTCGATCACCGATTTCGGCATCTTCATCGGCCTGGACGGCGGCATCGACGGCCTGGTCCACCTGTCCGACATCAGCTGGGCGACCACTGGCGAAGACATCGTGCGCAACTTCAAGAAGGGCGACAACCTGGACGCAGTGGTCCTGGCGGTCGATCCGGAACGCGAGCGCATCAGCCTGGGCGTCAAGCAGCTGGAGCAGGATCCGTTCGGCCAGTACATGGCGGCCAACCCGAAGGGTTCCAAGGTCGAAGGCGTGGTGAAGGAAGTCGACGCCAAGGGCGCCGTGATCGAACTGGCCGACGGCATCGAAGGCTACGTTTCGGCTCGCGACATCGCCAACGAGCGTGTTGACGACGCGACCCAGCACCTGAAGGTCGGCGACAAGATCGAAGCCAAGTTCGTGGGCATGGACCGCAAGGGCCGTACCCTGCAGCTGTCGATCAAGGCCAAGGACGATGCGGAAATGCGCGAAGTGCTGGAGGAATACCAGTCCGCTTCGGGTGGCATGACCCAGCTCGGTGCGCTGCTGCGTGCACAGCTGGGCGGCAACAAGTCCGAGTAACCGGACTTCCGCTGTCGTAGTTTCCTGGGCGGCCCGGACTCCATGTCCGGGCCGTTTCAGGGTAGGACCCCCGAGCAGAGCCCGCAATGACCAAATCCGAGCTGATCGAAATCCTCGCGCGCCGGCAGGCGCACCTGAAGGCCGATGATGTCGATCTGGCGGTGAAGTCGTTGCTGGAAATGATGGGCGGTTCGTTGTCGGCTGGAGACCGGATCGAGATCCGCGGCTTCGGCAGTTTTTCCCTGCATTACCGTCCGCCGCGCCTGGGACGCAATCCCAAGACCGGCGAATCCGTGGCCCTTCCGGGCAAGCATGTGCCGCATTTCAAGCCGGGCAAGGAGCTGCGCGAACGCGTCAGCGATGTCGTCCCGCAGGATGCCGATCCCGCCTGATCCCGCCGCCATGGCGTGCGATCCGGGCATCGAGTCGGATAAGCTACAGCCTTCCAGTGCTGGAGCTGTCGCATGAAGGTTTTTCGTTTGCTGGTCCTGCTGGCAGTGCTGGTGCTCGGGCTGATCATCGGTGCGATGAACATGACCGGGATGACGATCAACCTCCTTTTCACCGAACTGCATACCTCGGTCGGCGTGGCGATGATCGTCGCGTTGCTGGTCGGGGTCGTGGTGGGTGCCGGACTGGTGCTGGTCAGCGTGGTCATCCCGCTGTATGGCCAGCTGCGCCGCGCCAACAAGGCCCTGCTGGCGACACCGGCGGCGGCTCCCGTTCCCACCTTTGATGGACGCTGACCGAAGATGGATTTCGTCACCGAATATTTCTGGTTCTTCCTGTGCGTTCCGCTGGCCGCCCTGGCCGGATGGATCATCGGCCGCCGCGGTGGCCAGCGCCATGGCGACAACCAGGTAAGCCGCCTGTCCACCACGTACTTCCGTGGCCTGAACTACCTGCTCAACGAGCAGCCGGACAAGGCGATCGAACTGTTCCTGCACATCGCCGAACTGGACAAGGAAACCTTCGAGACCCAGGTCGCGCTGGGCCACCTGTTCCGCCGGCGGGGTGAGGTGGACCGTGCCATCCGCCTGCACCAGGGGCTGGTGAACCGCACCGACCTCAGCGATGCGCAGCGCGTGCAGGCGCTGCTGGCGCTTGGCGAGGACTACATGAAGTCCGGCCTGCTGGACCGCGCCGAAACCGTGTTCACCGACCTGGCACAGATCGACCAGCGTGCGCCGCAGGCGCTCAGGCACCTGATCGGCATCTACCAGGCCGAGCGCGACTGGGAAAAGGCCATCGACAACGCCACCCGCTTCGAGGAAGTCACCGGCGAGCCGATGGGCAAGCTGGTGGCCCAGTTCGAATGCGAACTGGCTGAACGTTTCCGTGGCGCCGGCAAGCTCGAAGAGGCGAGGGCGGCGATCGCGCGGGCGTACCAGGCCGATGCCATGTCGGTGCGTGCCGGCATCATCGAAGGGCGGCTGGAGACCGATGCAGGCAACGCCGAAGCGGCCGTGCGTGCGTTCGAGCGTGCAGCGCGCAACGATCCGGAATACCTGCCGGAGTTCCTGCCGGCATTGATGCAGAACTACCGCAAGGTCGGTGATCTGGGGGGCGCGCGCAGCTTCCTGTCCGAGATGACCGAACACTACCGTGGCATCGCCCCGGTGCTGGCGCTTACACGCCTGATGGAAGAGCAGGAAGGCGTGCCTCCCGCGCGCGCCTACCTGGGCCGGCAGCTTAAGGACCGTCCCTCCGTACGTGGCGAATCGGCGCTGATCGATCTCACCCTGGCCGAAGGCGCCGATCCCACCGCCACGCTGCACGATCTCAAGCACATCACCGACCAGTTGCTGGTGCGCAACCCGGCATACCGCTGCACACGCTGCGGTTTCGGCGCGCGGACCCATCATTGGCAATGCCCCAGCTGCAAGGAATGGGGAACGGTGAAGCCGCTGCTGAATTACGCGGTGCTCTGACGCGTGCAGGTCGCGACGGCCATGGCGGCCCTGCTGGCGTTGGCCCTGCTGGCGGCTGCCCTGACGTGGGGCGCGCGCCACTATGCCGTGCACCGGCAACTGCTGGACCAGCCTGGTGAACGCCGCAGCCATCGCATCGCTACCCCACGGGGTGGCGGTATCGCCATCGTGCTGAGCGTAGCGCTGGCGTCGGCGGCGGGCGCATTCCTGTATCCCGGCACCGCGCGGGTGCTGCTGCTGTTCGCCATCGGATTGCTGATGGTGGCCGGCATCGGCTGGTGGGATGATCATCGCCCGTTGCCGGCGATACGTCGCCTGGGCGTGCACATGCTGGCCTCGGCGCTGCTGGCCATGCTGGTCTGGCAGGCCAGCGGCAACCCGCTGCAGGCCATGCTGGTATTCCTGGTCGCCACGGCGCTGGTGAACCTGTGGAACTTCATGGATGGCATCAACGGCATCGCTGCCAGCCAGGCCCTGGTGGCGGCGATGGGCTTTGCTGCCGTGCTGCCGTGGCCACTCGCGCTTGCGGCGCTGGCGCTCGCGGCCGCCTGCCTCGGTTTCCTGCCGTTCAATTTTCCGCGCGCACGCATTTTCATGGGCGACGTGGGCAGTGGCGCGTTGGGTTACCTGGTGGCCGCGCTTGCGGCCCTGGCCAGCGTGGCGACCGACATCGGCTGGCTGACGCTGCTGGCGCCGCTTTCGGTGTTCATCGTGGACGCAGGCTTCACACTGCTCTCCCGCATGCTTTCCGGGCAACGTTGGATGGAACCTCACACACAGCATGTCTACCAGCGCGCGGTGAAGGCTGGCTTCAGCCACGCCCGTGTGACTGGCGTGTATATTCTGCTGGGCCTGCTCGGTTCGGCGGTGCTTGTTGCCAGCGTTCGGCTGCCCGCCTGGCAGCAGGCGGGCGCAACGGTTGCCTGGGGACTGGTGCTGGCCTGTCTCTGGGGTGTCATGCGCGTTCGTCTGCGCAATCTTTGAGGGTCCGTACCGTTCATGTCAGTCTGGCGAAATCGAATCATCGCATCGGTGCCACGCACCGCCATCGTCATCCATGATCTTTTCATGGTGTGGGCCTGCTGGCAGCTGCTGCACGTAGGGCGCTATTCGATTCTTCCCGATGCACCGGCGCTGCCACTGTGGAACGTGGACACCTCGCTGGTGCTCGGCATCCAGGCGCTGGTGTTCTGGCGGGTCGGCCTGTACCGCGGCCTGTGGCGTTTTGCCAGCGTCGCCGACCTGATCAACATCTTCAAGGCCAGCTTCATCGGCCTGGTCGCCATCGTGCTGACCCTGGCCTGGAAGCGCTTCAACGGCGTTCCGCTGTCGGTGCTGGTGATCTATCCCTTCGCCCTGTCGGCGCTGCTGGGTGCGCCACGGCTGCTGTACCGCGCCTGGAAGGATTATCAGGCGCTGCAGTCCGACAGCAGCGCACGACGGGTGCTGATCCTCGGTGCGGGGCAGGCGGCCGAAGCCCTGATCCGTGACCTGCGCCGTTCCGGCGAATACGTACCGGTAGGCCTGCTTGACGATGCCCCGCACCTGCAGGGCGCCAAGCTGCAGGATCTGCCCATCCTCGGCACGCTGGACGACGTGGCGGCAGTGGCGCGCGAATCGGCCGCCCGCCTGATCGTCATCGCCATTCCCTCGCTCGACGCGGTGGGCATGCAGCGCGTGGTCGGGCTGTGCGAAAGCACCGGCGTGCCGTTCCGTACCGTGCCGCGCCTCAACGACATCCTGCAGGGACAGTCCCTGCCGGGGCAGCTGAAGGAAGTCGCCATCGAGGACCTGCTGGGCCGCAAGCCCATCCATCCGGACTGGTCGCTCATCCGCGGCTGGCTGGGCGGGCGTACCGTGCTGGTCACCGGTGCCGGCGGTTCGATCGGATCGGAGCTGTGCCGCCAATGTGCGCGGCACGGGGCAGGGCGCATCGTGCTGCTGGAGATGAGCGAGCTGCTGATGCTGACCATCGAAGCCGAACTGCGTCGCAGCTTCCCGGATATCGAAGTGGAAGCGGTGCTGGGCGACTGCGGTGATCCGGCGGTGATCCGCCACGCGCTGGCCCTGCATCGCATCGAGGCGGTGTTCCATGCGGCTGCCTACAAGCAGGTGCCGGTGCTGGAACGCCAGCTGCGCGAGGCGGTCCGCAACAACATCCTGGCCACCGAGAACGTCGCGCGCGCCTGCCTTGAGGCACGGGTGGAACATTTCGTGTTCATTTCCACCGACAAGGCCGTCGATCCGGTCAATTCGCTCGGCGCCAGCAAGCGCTACGCAGAGATGATCTGCCAGAGCCTGGACCAGAAGTCCTCGCATACCCGTTTCGTGACCGTGCGCTTCGGCAACGTGCTGGCTTCGGCCGGCAGCGTGGTGCCGTTGTTCCGTGAGCAGATCCTCAAGGGCGGGCCGGTGACAGTGACCGACCCGGAGGTCACCCGGTATTTCATGACCATTCCCGAAGCCTGCCAGCTGATCCTGCAGGCGGCCGCATCAGCGTCACACGGTGCCATCTATACGCTGGACATGGGCGAACCGGTACCGATCCGGGTGCTGGCCGAACAGATGATCCGCCTGGCCGGCAAGCAGCCGTACAAGGACATCGCGATCATCTACACCGGTCTTCGCCCGGGCGAAAAGCTGCACGAAACGCTGTTCTATTCGGACGAGGATTACCGGCCCACCTCGCACCCCAAGGTGCTGGAGGCCGGCGTGCGCACGTTCTCGCGCGACCTGGTGCTGGCCAACGTGCCACGCCTGCGCGAGGCCATCGCGAGCTACGACACCGAGGCGATCCGGGACATCCTGTTCGCCACGATGCCGGAGTTCGATCCGTTGCAACAGGATGCAAACATTCCATCCGCTAATGTAGTGCCATTTCCGGCACGAGAAGCCCATAGGTAATCGATGAGCAAGCGAATCAGAAAGGCAGTTTTTCCAGTGGCAGGGCTCGGGACGCGCTTTTTGCCGGCAACCAAGACGGTTCCGAAGGAGATGTTGCCGATCATCGATCGTCCTCTCATCCAGTATGCCGTCGATGAAGCCATCGAAGCCGGCTGCGATACCCTGATCTTCGTCACCAACCGCTACAAGCACGCCATCGCCGATTATTTCGACAAGGCGTATGAGCTGGAGCAGAAGCTGGAACGGGCGGGCAAGCTGGAGCAGCTGGAGCTGGTCCGGCACGCATTGCCCGAGGGCGTGCGCGCGGTATTCGTCACCCAGGCCGAAGCGTTGGGCCTGGGCCATGCGGTATTGTGCGCAAAGGAAATCGTCGGCGACGAACCGTTCGCGGTGCTGCTGCCGGACGACCTGATCTGGAACCGGGGTGACGGTGCCCTGAAGCAGATGGCCGATCTGAACGAGGCCAGCGGTGCCAGCGTGATCGCCGTCGAGGACGTTCCGCACGAACAGACCGCCAGCTACGGCATTGTCGCCACGGACGCCTTCGATGGCCGCAAGGGCCGTATTTCCGCGATCGTCGAAAAGCCGAAGCCGGAAGACGCTCCCAGCGACCTGGCGGTGGTGGGCCGTTATGTGCTGAGCCCGAAGGTGTTCGAGCTGCTGGAATCCACCGGCACCGGTGCGGGTGGCGAGATCCAGCTCACGGACGCCATCGCGGGCCTGCTGGAGACCGAGAAGGTGGATGCCTACCGCTTTGAAGGCACGCGTTTCGACTGCGGCACGCATCTGGGCCTGGTCGAGGCGACGATCCGTTTCGCGCTGGAGAACAAGAAGCTGGCCAAGCCGGCACGCGAGAAGCTGCAGGCGATGCTGGCGGAGGATTGAGTCGGCGAACGGCAAAGCCCCTCGTGGTTGGCGGGTGCAGCATGAGCGTGGCCGGGTGGGCGGGGATTGCGGGGGACGGCAAAAGCCGCATCCTGCGGGCCTCGTTTCGCGCCATCCATGGCGCTCAACGCCCCCGCAA
>Ga0160467_101118_pt1 | contig 13568 bp, 7 predicted proteins | sample HID1972I_E11MG_FD_108221 | JGI IMG/M metagenome (GOLD analysis project Ga0160467, IMG submission 108221) | Enriched pill bug-associated microbial communities from UW Madison campus, WI, USA - HID1972I_E11 MG | ecosystem: Host-associated > Arthropoda: Insects > Digestive system > Unclassified ...
CTTCTCCAGCTCTCCGTGTTCTTTCCAGAACGGATCGGTCAGCACTTGCCTTGAGGATCAATTTCCCCCTCGGGGAGATTCTCTACAATTGAGTTTACACAAAATTATTGACAGACCCTGATATGAGCTAGAGGGTTATTTCCCCACATATACATAAAGCTTCAGACTCAATGGGAGTTATCATTGGTTGAACGGACAATGGCTCGCTTACTGAAACGATTGGACGGCAATATTCATCCCGATGCCATCTGCCATTCCGACCAGGGGATGCACTACACGAACCCGAAAACCCGCCTTCTCGTCAACAAGGCTGGGTTTAAGCAGTCGCTGTCCCGTAAAGGAAACTGCTGGGACAACGCGTTTATGGAGACGTTCTTTGGTCACATGAAGGACGAACTGAACGACAAGGACTGTCCATCCCTTAAAGAGCTGCGTCTACAGGTCAATGAGTATATGAACCACTACAATTCTGAATGCTACCAATGGACATTAAAGAAGATGACTCCTGATGAATTCAGAAGCCATCTCCTAGCTGCTTAAGACTTTGGTAACCCGCTAATAAATTCTATATCCACACCCTTAACCTCGAATAAAAATGTTTGGATTTCTAGTAGAACAATAAGTAGAACAAGTGCCGGAATCACATACTTCATTGTTCTAAAAGCACCAACATAAAAATGTTCCTTTTCTTCAATTATATAATACAATAAATTTCCTATAGTGAATGCAAATAAAAAACCAATGATCTTAACAGGAATTAAATATTTCCATTGCGGAATACCAGTTGCAGTAAAACTGATAAAATACCCAATAATATATCCTGTCATTAAATATTTATAGCGCATGAACCTCACTCCGCATTTCAGATATCGACCGGTTATTCCGTAGCTTTAAAAACGTTACTGCCATCCACAAAAATAAGGAGTGTCCCGCCCCCAACTTTCTTAAGATCAATGGCAACAGACTTCACGAATACTCCTGTCTGAGTGTACGTGTCGATGTATACTATAGTATTTTTTCGCGTTATACTTGTAACAGTCTTTGCTCCGTTTGCAACTAAATTTGCCCCTGTACCAAACCCGGAGACCGTCGCTGCACCCTTTGGCAAGGTTGTGAGTCCCGAACCAATAGCAACTAAGCCAATGCCGATTTGAGAACCATTATACAGTTTGCCGCCCAGATCATCTCCTAACAGATCCTGATAAGCGTTTTTCATGAAATTCCAATCATAATTCGTTCCATTCCAACCATTTACAAAAGTCGATGCTCCCCCTGTAATATTGCTCAATCCATCAGCGGCAATATATATCCCTGCCCCTATGGTTACTACGCCTGCGACTCCCCCGGATGCTGCAGTTCCACCGGTGGCAAGGGCCGCGCCGGCAGCCATCTCAGTAATGCCGCCCACTACTTGCATACTTCCCCAGAGCATTGCTGTCCAGTCTTTACTTTTCAGTGTTTCATACGCCTCTGACACCTTATTCTCAGTCCAGTTCCAAGCCGCCTTACAATACTTTGAACCAAGCCATCTAGTGAAGCAATTTCCGGTAGGATCATAGTATCGCATAGGATTATTTGCAACATACGTGTACAAATTCAGCGTCAGAGGGTTGTCAACCTGTCCTTCATACGTATCCTTATTAATAAACCGCCCGATACTCGGATCATACCATCTTGCGCGAAGATATTGCAGGCCGGTCGCGTCGTCCCAGAACTCTCCCGCATACTTGAACGAGTTCGGCACCGTCTCCTGTATATTCGTTACGGTTCCCCATATCGAATATTTGTACTTGTTGACCACCCCGCCGGAACTGCTTCTCATTTCCACGATATCGCCGTGTCCATTGGTCAAATAATAGAATTTCTCCCCTGATGCATCGATTCGCGCGATCAGTCCAAAGCCTCGAATATAGCTCGCTTTTTTCGTTACGCTGCCATCCGCATTCACAGTCCCTTCCGCGATTAAATCCGAATTAAAGTAGTAATACCTCGTCTTCGTTTCTCCAATGGTACGCTCGTACATAAGGCCGTTCGGGTCGTATTTGTACGTGACCGTCGCGCCGTCCTTCGTAACGGAAGATAATTGATTCCACTTATCGTACTCATACTGTACTTCACTGACAGGAACGGGATTATTCGATTGCAGAGTAAGGCGATTGCCTCTCGTGTCATAGGTATATGCTTCCGCACCCTCCGTCGAAGTCCGGATTCGATTCAGCTTGTCGTAATCAAACGACGACGTCATCGTCCCTTCTACTATCGTCTTTGTATTAAAGTTCGGATCGTAGTCGTAGCTGTACTCGTTCAATACGGTTCCTGACGACGTCAGATGCTTCACCTTCTGCAATTGATTGCCGTCATTCGGGAAGTAATCGAAATCTTGCTTCGTTCCGTTCGGGTAGACAATCGTGTCCAGCTTCCCGTTAGCCGTATAGGAATAGTCTGCTTCCAGTGTACTATAGTCGGCGTTCAAGCTTACATAATCCAGTTGTCCGAGCGTGTTATTCTTGTAATAACTTTTGAGACCGAACGGATCGGTTATCATGTACTGGGATGCCGTCTTCTGATCTTCGATCTCGACGTATTTTCCGTCCGGATACGTAACACGCTTTAAGTCGCCATTATCGGTGCGATATTGGTAGTTCCATGTTCCCGCGTTGTTCGAAGCCGTTAATTGCTGACCGGCGTCGTTGTACGTGAACGACTTCGTCTGAGTTGTGCCGTTCGACGAAGAAGTGACGCTCGTCAATTGATTGTGCTTATCGTAGACGTAATCGTGCGTCTGCCCGTTAAGATCAACCGCCAAATCCAGATTGCTGGACAGGTCGTAATAAAGCTTCTCTTTGTTCCCGGTTTCGTCCGTCTTCTCGATCGCTCGACTCGCCTCGTCGTAGCGTACCTGCCTCGTTGAGCCGTCCGGGAATGTCGTAGACGTTAGACGATTCAAGTTGTCATACGTATAAGCGGTAATCTCGGACAACGCATTCTTGACTTGGATCAACCGATTTAAGTCGTCGTAGGTATACGTCGTCACATTGCCTTTGTTATCGGTATATTGAATGAGATTTCCTACATCGTCGTATTGGTACCGTTCCGTGTCGATCGCCTTGACGGATGTTTGCAATCCGTTCTTATCGGTATACGTCCATGTCGAACGATTGTCCTCATCGATCGTTTGTACCAAATTCGTGCCGCCTTCGTAAATCCATGCGTCCTTGTAAACAATCTGCTTATAAGTGGAATCCGGATTCGTAACTTTTACAGTACGGCCAAACGCATCGTATTGATATAACGTTTGATTGCCGGCTGCGTCCTTCATCCAGTCGATCAGACCAAGCGCATTGTAATGATTCTCGGATAAGGTTACCCAGGCATTATTCTCGTAAGACTGCGTTTTCAATAGTCGCCCGAGACGGTCGTATACATTGCGTAGTTGATTGCCCATCTCATTGATTTGGGTAACCGTATTATTCGAATCGTCGTAGACCAATTCTTTCTTCGTCTTAACCGTCGGATTCGCCGGATTAATGACATAACGCAAACGGTGCAGGCCGTCGTATTGATACTCCGTTGTATTCTGCCTGCCATCGGTATAAGTCAGCGTATCGCCCGTATTAAAATCATACGTATATTTTTGCTCGAGGGTCTGCGTCGTACCGTCCACATTCTTGACGGACTGATAGATGCGGGTCAAGTAACCGGCATTATAATCCGGCCCGTATTCATAGTTAATGGAAACCTCACTTCCATCACGCATTGTCGTCTTCTCGGACAGCAGGTTGTGGTTGGACGAATTATACGTATAAGTTGAAAGAATCGAATAATCGACCCCATTCTCGAAATGACGCTTTTTCACTTGTTCAACCGTGTCGGACACGTAAATAAATTGCACCTGCTGCATCGTCGATGCATTCATATACTTCGTCTCGCTGAGCGGACGGTGCAAGTCCCCCGTCTCATACGTATACGTGACCGTATGATTGAGCGCATCGGTATAGCTCGTTACGCTTCCCCAAGCATCGTATTGGTAGCTCTCCGATTTCGTTGCCGATTCGGTCGTACCGATGTTGTAATTCGTTGTCGCCACGGAAGTCGGTAAGCGGTCGGCGTTATACACATACACAACATCCTGAATTTTGTTGCTTAGCTGCTTCCCTTCGATTTTTTCCAGCAGATGCTTCGGGTTGAACGTCATGATCGCCGATTTGTTGTTCGTATCCGTCGAAGTCATCGTGTATCGGAAATCCGACGGCAAGCTGTCTGCATCCGAATAGGTCGGATACCCCGAGAAATTGTTTGTGTACGTGTAGGTCTGCTTCTCGTAGGATAACGAATCCGCGATATCTTCCCGCGTCACGACGCGGTAATACTCGTACGATCCTTGATCGCCGAGATTGGCAATCGCTTTCTCGTACGTATAGTTCGTCGAAGCGCCGGTCGGGTAAGTGATCGTCTTCAGACACGCGTAGTGGTTCGACTTGCTCCGGCTCGTCTTGCTGAAGAACGAGAAGCTCGCGCTGCAATTGGCCGGATCGTATTGGAAGGTTGTCGTTCTCCCCATCTGATCCACGATTTTCTCCAGCACATATTCGTTCGAAAAGCCCGGAATGAGCTTGGAAATATATTGGATCGTCCTGCCCCCCGGCAGCGTGACGACCAGCTTCTTCCCGGCCGAATCGGTCGTATACGCGAACTGGAATACGCGGTCCAGCGTATCCTTAATTTTGGATATAACCGGACGACCGTTTATGACTTGATGCTCGAAGGCAATCGTGTTGCCGAATCGGTCTTTTCTGGCGAGCAATTGACCGTCGGGGCCGAAATATTCCTTCAAGCCCCCTTGGTAGAGGAGCACGTAAGCCGATTGAATATTTTGCGCATTCGTATACGAGGCGGAGTCCGGTTCCAAGCGGAGATCCTTTAACGTATATTTCTCCAGATTGGAGTCGCCGACAGTCGGTGTCATGTTAATTTTATACTCGCCGCCAGTCGACAGGTGCAAATACTTGTTCCCGCGCGAATCGGTTTCAATGGAAGAGAAGCCGAGCGACCAGCCGGAGCCGATATTGCTTTGCAGCTCGGAATACGTATTGGCAATCAGCTTGTCTTCTTTCGTTTCCGAGCTCCAGGAGCCCGAAGGATCGTAGACTTCATACACTAACGCGTAGTAGCTCACGACCAAATCGGTACCGTCCCCGCTATAATTCGGGAATGTCACGGTTTTTTGATAGGCTTGCGCCGCAGCGACGGCTTCTGACGCCGTCTCATAAACGCCGACAAGCGAGGGCGACACGTCGTAATATTCCCATCGTCCCGTTCCGATCCAGTTGGACCAATAAGCCAGCGCCCCTCCGTATACGGCATAATCGTAGTCCGTATAGCTGGAATAAGAGTAATTGAAATCCGGGTCGTTCAGAGCGGCATCCGCAGAATCGTAACGAACGTTAAGCTGCACGTCCATGCCGTTCCGGCCCGGCAGCGTATAGCTGTTGATGCCATAGTTCAGGTTGCCCGTCCCCGCTTCAACCGACTCGTTTCCGTTCTGCTTGACATTGAACGGCGCCTGAACGTATTTGTCGTATTTCACCTCGGGAGCTTGGGGAGCGTCGGCAGCTTGGATTTGCCCCCATCCCTGCTGCTCCTCTCCTCCCTGACGGGAGACATACTGTCGAAGCCTCTTCTCCAGCTCCACCCAAGTCAGGCTTGACGCTTCGATGTAAGCCTGCAAGGCGGATACATTGACGATAAAGGCATTAGCGACTTTACGGGCGGCTTCGGCCTCGGCCTCGGTCATTTCCCCAAGCGTATCGATTGTATTTTCCGCCTGATTGGCTGGCTCCACAACAAGGGAAGCCATCGGGATGCCCAACGCCTGATTCACCTTGTACGCGGAATAGATCGTTACCGAGTCGTAACCCTCCATTAACAGTTCAAGAATCGTTGGCTTGGCCTCTTCAGCGACCGCATATTTCTGCAAGAAGGCCTGATTCTGATTTAAAACGAAATCCAGCTTCTGCAAATCGCCAAGCCGATCGCGCAGCGCAATAAACTCGTCCAGACCGATCCCGAATTGCTTGATCCGCGACGCCGCTTGAACGGAATCGAGCAAGGACATTCCCCGCAGCTCGCAGTCCAGCAGCAACGGCCCGGCAACCCGATAGAAGGATGTAACTGACTCCTGATCTTCCGAGCTTAACTCGCTGAACTTGCCGTTGTTTTGCAGAATGCTGAAAAGCGCCGTCGGACTCGGAGCATTCGTCTGCGGCGGCTGCTCCGCTCCTCCACCCAACAATTGCTCTATATTCAGCAATCCGCTGCCGAAGGAGGTCCCGTTATCCGCACCCAGCTTCGTCGTGCTGTCCAGAATCGCTTGCCGGAGTGCCAGTTGGCTCGAAGCCGGCGATTTCTGCTTCGCCAGCGCCAATGCCGCCGTGACGAAAGGCACCGCATACGACGTGCCGCTTCTCGCTTCCAGCGCGTCCGCCAGATTCAACACGCTCACGTCGACGCCCGGCGCCACCAGGTCTACCTCGCTGCCTGTGTTAGAGAAATAAGCGAGCCGATTGTCCCGATCTACCGCGCCGACCCCCATAACGGAATCGTACTTGGCCGGATAGTCGACATTGGCCGTGCCCTCGTTTCCGACCGAAGCAACGAGAAGGATACCGTTGGCGCTCGCGAGGTTCATCGCCTCTTCGAGCGCCTGCGAAGGCTCGTATCCCGCGAAGCTCATGGATACGATATCGATCTTCCGCTCGATTGCCCAGTCTATCGCCTCGATGACTTGGCTATAGACGCCTATGCCGCTCTGATTCAGCACTTTGACGGCATACAGGTCGACGGCCGGCGCTATGCCGGTCGTGCCAATCTCGTTCTTCTTCGCGGCAATCACGCTCGCAACGGCCGTACCGTGCCCGTTCAAATCGTCGTAGGACGGCTCGTCCGGCACGAACGAAGCGCCGCCTGTTACCGTCAAATCGGCCGACCCGGTATGAATGCCCGTATCGAATACCGCAACCTTGACGCCGGTTCCGTCTACGCCGTACTGCGCGGCCGATTGGGCATGCACCTGGCCCCATTCCGTCGGCAGCGTCTCCTCGGACGCCCGAACGATTCCGTTCGGCTCGATGTATTCGACGTTCGGGTCCTGCTTAAGCTCGTTCCATTCCGCCGCCGTAAGCTGCTCCGCGACGACGATCGGTACATGCTTGTACGCTTTTCTAACCTTTTTCTTCTTGTCGGTCAGCTTTTTCTTGCCCTTGGCTTCATCTTTGAATTTAATGATTGCATCGCCCGAGACGCCGTTGACCGGCGCGGCGGTCTCGCCGCCCTTCAGGATCGCAGCTTGTCCCTCGTCGCCAATCTTGCTGTCGCTTGCATTCGCGTAAGCGAAGCTCGATATGTCCAAGCTTAGCAATAAACATAGGCATAGCCATATGGATATTAAGCGTTTCATTGTACACCTCTTCTTAAGTAATGGAATCTGCACTCGTCAACGTCAGGCCACAATTGACGCCGCTCATCTTAACAGCAAATGGTCGACGTAAGCACTTCCGGAAGCGCTGTTAAAATAAATAAACACAATTACATATCTGGCCTTGCTGTTCGTTGTGAAGGTGAAATTTTTATTGAACCAGGTATGCGTCCCAAGTTGCTCGGTAACCGGGAAATAAGTATTGGCTACCGGCGATTGGTCTTCCCCCAATTCTAAAAACTCAACCCCCAGACTCCCTGCGCTTAGATCGTTATAAAACCAAGCACTGAGATTGTAGGTCGCCTTTCCATCAATTTTAACGGCCTGCAGCCCGCTAACCCGCGAAGTAGTCGGGCTGCCTGTATTCCTGAACTTTAGGCTGTAATTTCCTTCTTGCTTGATATTGCTATCTAGAGAAATATAGTTATCCCCGCTCCATCCCGTCAGCCCGTAATTAAACCCCGCATTATTAATCCCGCGATTCACCCTGACGAAATCGACATATGCGGTCCCCTTCGTCCCCGCTTCCGCTACGATTTGCACTTGAATCCAGGAGGTAACCCCCTCTAACGTTTTGAAAGCGACCGATTGTCTGTTCCATTGACCTTTCGTACCGGATACAACCTGACTGCCGGTTACTAGCTCCCCGTAATAGTAGTTGTATTCTTTCCAAGTCACATAGACCTTCCCGCTTGTCGTATTGTCGAGAATGTCGAACGATAGATTAAAGTAATTGCCGCTGCCGGTGAGGATCGGATACGATTGCGTCACGGATTGCGCCGTTGTCGCCGAAGCCGATGAGAATTTTAAGCTGCCGTTGCCATCCACCGACATTTCATTGGAGATGCTCATGTTCTGACCGACAAGCCACATCTTGCTGCCTTCGCGAAAATCGTGATTTTCCAGCATCGTATAATACGGCGCGATTCTTTTAAGCGTATTTCCGTTTTTGTCATAAAACGTTCCGTTCACCAGATGGCCGGTTGCGGATTGTATGGAAGTTAATTTTCCGCCCAAATCGTAGTTATACGAAATACTTTTCGGATTGTCGGTATAGGTAATTTCAAGCTGGGTATTTCCGCCGTAGCTGGCGACTCCTTCGTACAGCATTCCTGCTCCATAGCCTGCGTAATACATGCCGAGCTGCACCATTCCCGTGCGGAAGGATGCCGTATCGATCCCGAGGTTGCTCCATCTGTACGTTTCATATTTTGTCGCGTAATAGATATTGGCTTTGGTTTCTTTGGCGTTCAGCGCTACGGGCTGATTGTTATAGTTGAGCTGCCGTGTAATCGGAGTAAAAAGTTGTTTTACAATAACCGGGAAAGAGGCGTTGTAACTCGTGTAGCCATATACCGTTAAATCGACGTTCGTGACTTGGGCCGTGACCGGAAGCTGAAAATTAGAAAATTGAACGAATGTCATACAAGTCATCGTGTTTACATCCGACCCTACCTGAAAACCTTCATTTAGAGAGCCGGGAGCGTTGGAGCAGGTATAGTAGGCGTTTGTTTTTTGAGTGACTACGCTAGGATCGATCGTCACCGGATAGACCAGCCCCGTATCGTCCCATGTCAAATCCAAATAAGTTTTGCTCCCTACCGTCCGCTTCGTCGTGCTCACATCCCGTTTCTGTCCGGCGCTGTCTTCCAGCCAGGCAGGAAGAACCGCCAATTCTCCGGATTTCAATTCCTTGTCCAGCTTGCCCTTCACTTCGAACGAGAACGAATTCGGCGCTTGCGCGTTCAACATCACGATATCTTCCTTCACGCCGGCTGCAGTGACGGATAGCCTAACATTCGTAGATTTCCACACATTCTCATATAGCATCGTGTCAGGCTTGGCGGAATCCTTCTTGCCTTTAGAAGGCTTAGCGTCCTGAGGAATAAAAGATAGCTTGTCCGAGCCTTTGCCGATGGAATAGCCTGCCGCGATGTTCTTCGGCAGCTCGGCTTGGAAAGGAACGTGAAAAGCATAGTAAGACCCTTCTGTATCCTGCAATTGAGTTTTGCCGTTAGTTTTGTTTCCCTTAGTTTTCTTCAAATCCTTAAGCTTTTGCGAGCTGCTTCTGGACACTTTCTTGTCGTTGACGGAATCCAGAAGATTATCGTCTGTGACGTCCGTCGCAATCTCATAGAACCGACCGTCATCCCCCTGATAGTTTATCGGCTCGTTAAACACTTTGCGAACGTACACGCCCGGTTGATCCGTCTTGAACGTTCTTGTATTCTCGGTTCGCATCTCCGGAATTTCTTCTTGCATCTGCGCTCCTTGAGACACCGTCTCCGGTTCAGCGACCACGTTCGTCTCTCCGTACGCTTGCTGCCCGAATAGCATTGCCGCCATTAACGCAATGCTCAATGCCAGTCTTCTCTTTCGAAACTTCTTCACATACTTTCCTCCAATTCGTTCATTGAAAGTTTAGTGGATTCATGTATGAATTCCACCATTTAAATATAATAGAATATAAATTACTTTTATGAATACCCTAAAAAATATAGCTTTTATTGGGTTTTTTATTGGGTTTTTTATTGGGTATGAGGCATGTCATTTTCTCGCTGTTCAAAACATTTATGCTTATAGATTAAGAATGTTGTTTATGTGCGCAGCTACTTAAAAAGTTACAACCAAGGCTCTGCAGGTGCACGACAAAACAAGCCCCTAACCAAGGTTAGGGGCTTGTTTTGTCGTGCCTGTTGTATACCTCTCATACTTCCTCAATGCCGCGCCGAGCGCGAGATTGGATACGGACGCTGACGCCGGGCGGCGTGCCGCCTGTTTCTATCCATCCAATAGACGATGACGGCCGCCAGCGCGATGCCCGCTCCGTCGACGAGCATATCGAAGACGCGGCCGTCCCGGCCAAAGTACGGCTGCAACAGCTCAGTCAGGACGGCATAGCCGGCTGCAAGGCCAACCCCTCGCCAATAGGCGCGCGCCCTCCGGGTGCCCGCCGCGGCGAGCAGCGTCAGCACGAAGAAGCCGGAGAAATGGCCGATCTTCTGAATCCGATAGATCGGACGATTGAATCGAATATCGTGGAATTGGAACAGATCGCTCATCCTCGGATGGCTGTGCCAATGAAACTCTACGATATGCCTTTCCCACATCAGACCAAAATTCGTCGTATTAATACAGACGAACAAACCGGCGCACCACAACAATACGAATACGATCCTCAATATAAACCCGCTTTCCGATTCGGCATGCCGTCCGGGACGGCAGCCGAATCCCATGCCTCTGTAACGTCGTACCTATTTATCCCCGTTTCACATCGTTCCCAAACCGAGTTCGAGCACGCAATCCGGCGCTTCGTACCGCTCATCGACGACGGCGTTCGTAACCGGGTAGGCTCGCAACTGGAATGGCTCCAGAGGCTGAACGTGCGTCCGCACCATGCCGTAATCGGCAAGCTCGGGGTTCAGCCACGCCTCGACGCCTTCCTCGTCGAGAATGACCGGCAGGCGCTCCTGCCATGCCGCCATCGGTCCCGAAGCCGGCATCGTCAGAATCGTAAAAGCCCGCTCCTCGACGCCCTTCGGACTCGTCCATACGTCATATACGCCCGCCATACCGAACAGCGGCTGCCGATCGACGACAATATGCATCGCTCGCGGCTCCTTGGCCGCCTCTTCCCGCTTCCATCCGAAAAAACCGGTGCACGGCACGATACAGCGGCGGCTGTTCAGCATCCGGTTCATATACCGCTTCGATCCAATCCGTTCGCCGTCCGCATTAATCGAATCTTTGGCCCAGAACGGGTATAGCCCCCAACGCGCATCCTCGATCGCCCGCTGACGGAGCCGGTCGTTCATAATAATCGTTACCGATTGCATCGGCGCGATATTCAGCCGGCCCGCCAACGGCTTCTTGATTGCCCATACTTTGAATTGGTCCACGATTTGTGTAATGTCCGCTTTTAACGCAAAACGTTCCATTCTCAAGCGCCTGCCTTCCGAGTTATGATACGGTAGGATTGGCAGAAACAGGAACAATTATACACAAGGACGCAGCCGTCCTTATACCGTGAACCGCTTGCGGAAGCGAAGCGGCGACAGCCCGGTATGCTCCGCGAACAAGCGGGAGAAGTGCGGCGTCTGCCGGAAGCCCGTCTCCTCGGCTACGCGCGCGATCGGCCAGTCCGTCTTAATCAGCAGCAGCTTCGATTGATCCAGCCGGTAATAAAGCAAAAATTGCTGCGGCGTGCAGCCGAACACCTCGGTCATGCAGCGCGATATATAGTTCGAATGCAGCCGAAGCGCCTCGCTAAGCATCGTATTGCTGACGGAAGAGCGGTAATTCAGCTTCAAATAAGCAGCCGCCCGCTCCGCGACCGACACCGCCGCCTTCGCCTCGTCCGACCGCCAGCCTTCATCGAGCATCTGCAACAGATGAAGAAACCGCTGCTGCCGCTCCCAGAATGCCGCATGGGAAGAGCCGCTTGCCGCTTCGTGCAGGCCCGCGAACATCTCCCTCGCCTCGTCGGGATACGAGACGGTCATATACTTCGGCAGACGAATCGCATAATTGTAATAATCGCCCCGCAGCGTACCCGCTTGCGCCCCCTCCGTCTCCTCCCACTGGCCCGGCGCCTGAAAATGCGTCCAGTCGAACACGGTCTCTTCCTCGCAAGGCTTGACGGAATAATGCCAACGGTCGGGACGAAGAATCAGAATCTGGCCCTGACCAAGCGACCACTGCCGATCCTCCTCGCCGATATGAAGCGTGCCGCTATGTACGTAAAGCATGTCGAATACGCCGATATTCGCCCGGTCCGGGTGTTCTTCCCCTGCCGAATACGTGACGCGATTGGATTCGATGAAATAAGGAAGCGGCGGAGACAGAAAGGTAAGCAGTTGTTGGTTCGTCATGTCGGGGCAGCCCCTTCCTATGTGTGTAAATATGCAAAATCGGCATTACATCAGTCGCTATTTCCCTACTATTCTATCAAATATAATAATGATGTAAAGGAATGATTTTTGCAAAATAACGTCGCTAAAACAAAAAAAAGAGCCTGCCGGCAGACCCGGCAGGCAAGGCAACGGCAAGGCACACGCTAGATGCCGCTGCCTTCTCATGGAAGGGGGTTGTATGACAAGAAACGCGATGCCTGTCGGTGCTGCTGTCCTCATGGCTCCCGTTAGCGGCACATTCGCCGTTGAATGCGCGGCCGGCCCGCCGGTTCGACATCAAGAGCCGAGCGGGCGCATCCGCTATGCAGCCGTATCCGGGCGGACAGGTGCGGCGCTTGGCCGCACTCCCGATTCACGTATGCGGCCCTCGAACCGGTGGGGCGAGAGCCGTATCCGCATGAATCTCCGACGCACACACGACTGCGGCGTCGGGTACTGCTTATGGTTGCTCCTAATACGGAGGAAGCTTCATCTGCTGGATGCCTTCGAACAGCGTCGCCATATACAGATGCTCGCCGTCCGAATCGATGTCGGTAACCGGGAAGCCGGTCTTCACCGCGAACAGCGTCACTTGTCCCCGCAAGAAGCCGATTCGATACAAGCCTTTGTCCGTGCAGGCGAACACGCTGCTGCCGTGTCTCACAAGCGTGAACACCAGCCGGTTGCCGAACTTGACGACGTCAAAGCCTCCCCGTTTGTTGCCGACGATCAGCTCTCCTTCCGCTCCCGCCCCGAGCAGATGTCCCTTGCACACCGCAAGCGACGTTACCTCGGTACCCAGCGCGAATTCGCTCCATTCGTCGACGAACCGATCATACATGGCAATGCCATGCTCGTGACCCACGATAAGAAATTGCGGCAAATTAATAAAATCGTATACTTTGCGATCCGGGCATGCGACGCGATGCCAGTCGGCGTCGCCGCAGCTATGCCACAGTCCGTAATCGGTCGCCGCGAAGCTGCATTGACCGGAAGTTTTATATTGATAGCACGGGACCGCCAGCTCCGGCTTCTCCCATATGCCGTCCTCATACTCGTATAGTCCGTTGTTCGTGCAGGCGTACAGCTTGCCTTCCGCCGCGTGAAGCCGGTTCACGACGACATCGCTGCCAAGCTCCTCGCTAATGCGCATCCAGTCCCCTGCGCCGATGCTTTGGTAGATCCCATTGCCGGGCGAAGCC
>Ga0160467_101123_pt1 | contig 13455 bp, 12 predicted proteins | sample HID1972I_E11MG_FD_108221 | JGI IMG/M metagenome (GOLD analysis project Ga0160467, IMG submission 108221) | Enriched pill bug-associated microbial communities from UW Madison campus, WI, USA - HID1972I_E11 MG | ecosystem: Host-associated > Arthropoda: Insects > Digestive system > Unclassified ...
AAGCTGCGCACTTCCGGCAGGCATGATGCCAATGCCTAATCCGGCCTGAACCATCAGGCACAGCGCATCGTAGCTGGAAACTTCCATGCGTATTTTCAGCGAGCGCCCCAAGTCGTTGGCCGCTTTGATCAACTGAAAATTGAGGTGGGTGCCGCTGCGCAACGCGATGTATTCGTGCTCGAGGGTTTCACTGAACTTGACGGATGAGTGCTCAGCCAGTGGATTGCCATTGGGCACCAGCAGCACCAGCCGATCCGTGCGAAAAGGGAAGACCTCAATGTCGGCGCCATGGGGCAGGCGCGTGAAAATACCGATATCGGCCTGGTTCTCCGCCACGTTTTTTATCACGGCCAGGCTGGGTTTTTCTTCGAGGCTGACGTTAATCAGTGGGTACAGATCCATGAACGACCTGATCAGATCGGGCAGGAATTGGGTCATGGCGGAAATGTTCGTCACAACGTTCACCGAGCCACGGCGCCCGTGAGAATACTCGCGCATCTGCACGACAATCTCATTGAGGTTGTTGAGCGCACTGCGCGCCATGTACAGCAGCGACAGCCCGGCGTCGGTCGGGGTGATGCCCTTGTTGGTGCGGTTGAGCAGTTTCGAATCGAGCAGCTCCTCTAGCTCGCTGAGCCGCTTGCTGACCGCCGCCGCCGCGATGTGCTCGCGCTTGGCGGCAGCCGCAATGGTGCCTTCTTCGACGACGCTGACGAAGAGGCGCAACGAGACCGGATCGAGTTTCATGGGAGGTACCGGATAGCTGATCTGAACGGCCAGCATAGTACCTTCATATTCACGAGCTCAAAATGCCCCGGACAACAGGTGGCCGGCATTAGGCACCCTGGCTTCGAGGCCGAGGGTTTTCAGTATCTGGTAGGCAGTCGCGACGGCGGCTGACAGCACGGGTTTGTCGAGACGATCCTGCACCACCTGAATGGCTGGCAGCGAAGGCATCTGCACACAGCACGACAGCACCACACCGTCGGCTTGGCCGATATTGAGCTTGTCAGCGTGGGCCACAAGATTCATCGGGTCCAGACGACCCACTTCCAGGTTATCGGACACCTCCAGGCTGATGGAGTCGACCACCTCAATACCGGCGGCCTCGATGTAGTCGATGACCTGCTGAGTCAGCGGTTTCATGTAAGGCGTAATGATCGAGATTTTCTTGTAGTCGAGCATGTTCAGGCTGTCGATCAGCGCGCCGGCGGAGCTGAGCACCGAAGCATTCGACCGGTTAGCAGCAACCGTTTTACCCAGGCGATCCTGCGAGACTTTGTGATAGCCAGCGCCCTGACACATGATCGCCACCAAGCACGCGTAGGCCATGACATCCACCCTTGCGTCACTCAGTTCCAGCGCACATCGATCGCTGTCGATGTCCATTTTTTTCAGCTCCTCGGCGCTGACATGCATCATGCGCATGCGTGAGGAGTGGAAGGTGAAGTGCTCTTCGGGAAACAGTGAGTAACGCGAAGTCAGCATCGCCGGGATCTCGGTTTCCATTGTGGTGTTTGAGCTGGGTACGATTTGGCCGATTCGGAAGTTTTTCATGGAGCGCCCTCTGTAGTGATGCTGAGTGCAATCGATTGTAGGAACTGGGAATGGCCTCGTACATCAAGCATTTACGAGCCTGCCATCGCGTATGGCGATGGCAGGGGAGGCGGTATGAGTCAGTGCCAGAGGGGGGGATGCGGGACGGGTTGGGGGGCTGTCTTCCTCTATAGCGGGAAAGCGAATTGCACCCAGAACTTATCGCCCTCGGCACGGTTTTCTACGGCGAATTCATGCTGGTACTTGGCGACCAGCGCGACAGCAGGCGTAATGTTGTAGCGAACCTGCGGTCCGATAGCGGCTGATTGCCCCCTGAAACCATCCTGGTAAGTGTGCCCATCCAGCTTGTCATCGGTGACCTGCCTGGAGTAAAAGCCCTGGATACCCACCTGCCATTTCTCGTTCAGTGAATACCCCACCATACCTTCGGCGCTCAGCACGGTACCGGACTGATAGTTAGTGTCGTGATTCTTGGTGTAGAACTCAGCGGTGAACGCTGTGGAGACTTCAACTTTCGGCGTGGGAAACCAGGTGGACATGATGGTTGGCATGAAGGCCAGGTGGTTCTGCCCGGGGTTGGCCAGCCGGTTTTTGTCGTACGCACCCGTAGGCAGCGCCATATCAAAAGGCGCGAGGAATGTATAAAAGTTGTGGGCGTCATTTGTATAACCGAACATCAAAGGATGGACGATCATGTCCCCAATATCGTTTTTCGATTGCCTCATCCCTCCTGCAGCGATCTCTGTATGGAAAATCGGCAGAATGACACCACTCGCCAGCGAAAACGGCCCAAGGGTTTGAGTCCAGGTGTGGACGATCCGAGGCGCATCGACAATCACTTCTGCGTGAAACTTCGGCACCGAGCTGTTTCGATTGGAATCATTGAATTGCTCTGCTCGGTAGTATTGGAAATAGTTATAGAAGTATGTTTGGCCAGGGGCTGGAAGCAGGCCGTTAAGCGCTGTATTAACACCCACTGGAAAGTTTGTGACGCCATTCTCAGTGGCCATTGCAACATGAGTACTCATTGCAGAAAGAAATACGCATGAAGCCATCAAGCCATGATTCGCTATAGACATTGTCAGGGTACCGTTTTTATTTTTGTAATATGGCTCACCTTGATTCGTGTGCGCCTGTTCTGTTGCCTTTAATTCACACAGGTCTGAAGAGCTAGGATTGGTTTTCACCGTCCGAATACCCAGAGCGCTTGCCTTGGTTATTCGTAGCGTCGTAACAGACTGAAAACACAAGCGCAGAGAGAATCGCACCAGGCATTTTTGCAATGATGTTCAGCATCTTTAATTCTCTTGTTGTTATAAGCAATGGTCGGGCGATAGTGTGCATCCCGCTATCTAAAGGGCGGCATGTAATGTTTAAGTGTTGTCGGGTTCCGTCTCGAATTAGTTTTCGAATGGCTCCGGCGCTGATTCAGTATTCAGTACGAAGTATTCGGGAACAGCAGGTCCCCATAAATACAAAGAATTTTCCGGAGGGAAATCGCCAGCCAGCCAATGGCTTCCGGCATCGATAAAGTCCATGTCTGCCGAGTACTCGCAGAAGGAGCCCCAAGGGTCGCGGACGTAATGGAAGTAGTTCGAGCCCAAGCAGTGACGCCCGGTCCCCCAGCCCTCGCGGTAGCCAGCATCAGCCATCTGCTCAGCGCCGTTGCCAACGTCGTTGACGCTGTCCACTTCCCAGGCCGCGTGATGAAATCCCTTGGTGTTGCTTTTGCAGAATGCGACCAGATGATGGTCACAGCCATGTTGAGCATGCGTGAAAGCAATCAAATCCTGGGAATGGTCGGAAAGGTGCAAGCCTAAGGCTTGCTCATAGAACCTCAGTGCGCGTGGCACATCAGGGCTGAATAGCAGCACATGGGATAAACGTCGCGGCCGAACCTGAGTAACTTCGTCGCGGGTGCACGCACCACGCACAGTGTTCTGCGCAGGTACCACTGCGTGCTTGTGATCGGGCATGTGTTTGGTGCCGACCTTTACCTGTAAGAGGTTGTTATCAGGGTCGCGGAACCAAAACCCCTCACCGTCGACTGGTTCGAAGCGAGCGCCAGCGGCTTCGGCCTGTTGACGCAGGCATGCATAGTCTTCCTGGAAGCAATTGAAACTGAGGTAGGCAAGGTGCTTGCGTGAGTCCGGTAAAACACGTGCCCAACAATGACCATCAGCCGCCGCCAATTCCAACCCGTCGGAGGTTTCTTTTACCTCCAGCCCGAAGCTGGAAAAAAACGTCCGCGCGACGTCCAGTGACGGTACGAAAAGCGCGTAATGATCGATCGAATGCACACCACGGGTCGTGATACTCATGATCGCCTCCATTTTTTTGTTATCGAAGCCTCGGAGTGGGAGACTTCGATCAGGACAGGATTATTCGGTTCAGGCTTCGTCTACAACCGGATTAACCAGCGTGCCGATGCCTTCGATAGACACTTCCACCAGGTCGCCGGCTTTCAAGTACACCTTGGGGTCCATACCGAAGCCGACCCCGGCTGGAGTACCACTGACGATCACATCACCGGCTTCAAGTGTCACTGCTTCGCTGAGTGTGGAAATAATGGTCGCCACATCGAAAAGCATGTCTTCGGTATTGGCCGACTGGACGATTTTGCCGTTCACCCGAGTCTGCAGCAGCAGGCCCTTGCCTCCGGCAGGCAGCTCATCAGCAGTCACCAGGTCGGGGCCGAAAGCGCCGGTGTCATCGAAGTTCTTGCCGACGGTCCACTGCGGTGATTTGAACTGGTATTCCCGCACAGAGCCCTCATTGAACAGAGCGTACCCTGCAACGTGGTTCAGCGCTTGCTCCTTGGTGATGTGCCGCCCACCACTCTTAAGCACTACAGCCATCTCGCCTTCGTAATCCAGCGTGTCGGAAATACGCGGACGAATCAGTGGTTTGTTGTGGGCGGTAAGGCTGCTGTTAAAGCGCGGGAACAAGGTCGGGTAGTCCGGTTGCGCATAGGGTGACTCTTTTGTGTGATCGGCATAGTTCAAACCTACGCAAATGATCTTTCCTGGCTTGCTCATCAGTGGCAAGTAGTCCTGCTCGCCTATTTCCACCAAGGGGCCTTGTGCCTTTGATCCGTACGATTCGAGATCTACGCCGCGCTCAAGAAGCGACTCCAGTGTTTCCTCCCCGACGATCCTGACGCCTTCACTGGTGCGAACGCCAAGTACAGGACGGTTGTGGTGTGTGAAGCGAACGTAGCGCATGGAACTGACCTCATTTTTTGTCTTGTGGGCAACCGCCAGGCAAGCGGCATGTGCCACTTAAGCTAATCCTGGGAAAATATAACGTCAACAGAAAAATATATTTTATCGGTGAATGTCATAAAATTCTGTTGATGTAACATACGGAAGAATCATCAACCGCCGGTCACCCATGAACCTCATAGAAAACACGCCAGAACAACCCGAGGTCGTTGAAAAGCGCACGATGGCTTCGCAGCTTGAAGCCAGGGTCCGACAAGACATAATCAACGGTCGTTTGGCGCCGGGTAGCCGTTTGCGTCTTAAGGAATTGGCCAGCCAATATGACGCGGGAGTCATCCCGCTGCGTGAAGCCTTGTCACGTTTGGCGGCGAGCGGCTTTGTCTACGCGGAGGATCAGAAGGGCTTCAAGGTGGGCAGTATTTCTGCTGAGGAGATTCGCGACATCACGCGCACCCGTCTCTTGATCGAATGCGAGATATTGGTGGAGTCCATCCGCTTTGGGGACGTCGAATGGGAAAGCAATCTGATAGCCGCTCACCATCGCCTCCTTCGACTGCCCATCGTCGAAGGCCCCGACCGTTTGATGAAGCCGGAGTGGGATAAGGCTCACGAGGCTTTCCACCTCGCGCTGATTGCCGGCTGCCGATCACCCTGGTTACTTCGCTTGTCGCATATGCTGCGTGACCAGACTTCGCGCTACCGAATGCTTTCTGTGCATTATCAGAACGGCACGCGTGACATCCCTGGGGAACATTCGGCCTTGCTGGACGCCGCCCTCAAACGAGACACCGCCAAAGCGTGCGATGTCTTGACGCAGCACTATGAAGCCACCATGAGGAGTGTCGTTGATAACGCGGCGCTCAAACTCAATGGATCTGCCTGACCGGCACTTGCCAGCAACGACCTGAGACTCAAGCGCTGGGCTTGGCGTCGTCGTGGTCCTGGAGGTCGGGAAGGGGAGTGCGAGCCAACTCTGCAGCTTCCGCCCCGGGAACTCCATACATCCGAAGCATCAGTTCGATCATTTCGAACACGGCCTCATGCCCCGCGCGCCCCTCCAGAATTCGCCGTGTTACCGACACCAGCGAGCTCAATGTAATGCTGATGGCACTCTCAAGGCTGTTCTGGCAATCAAAGCGTTTGGCTTCAATGCCACGCAGGATGTCGCTCCTGCCTCGATCCCGGAAAGTTTCCTCGTTTTGACGAAGACTGAATTCAGCGTGGATCACAAACCAGCCCCAGACAGGGTCTGCCAATGCGCGTTCGATGTAGGTTCGCTGGATGAAGACAATCACCTTCGCGGGGTCTTCGATAGTGCTGCTTATCTGGTCGAAGGTCTTGCCCAGTTCTTCGGCGCGTCTAGCGAATACTGCCTTGGCAACCTCTTCCTTGGTTTTGAAGTGGTTGTAGAACGTCCCCACCGATAATTCGGCCTCCTCGACGATTTCCTGGATCGTCGCCCCCTCAACACCTTTGCTGGACATAACGGCCTCGGCCGAATTGATCAGTCGCAAGCGTGTGCGTTGCCGAACCCGGCTCTGTTTCACCTCGGTTTCGTCGTCCAGAGCAGGCGGCGTTGCAACGCTTTGCCGTCTCGAGGTTTTACGGTTGTCGGAGGTGAGCGTGTTCCTGGGTGCCTCTGTTGATAGCTTCGCCATGGGAGGTTCCTGATCGAGGAGCGGCAGTATATCTAGAAATCCGGGTACTTGAGGGGGCAAAAAAACTGAGGTAGTATTCATTAACTGACGCATGATTCACAAATGAACGCATCCTCAATAAAAGAATAATTCTATAGGTAGCACCATGGTTGAAACAATTTTTGATGTGGTTCAAATCGGCTATGGCCCTGTCGGTCAAGTGCTTGCCGCGCAGCTTGGCAAGCGTGGACGCAGTGTTGCTGTATATGAACGCCATCCTTCGTTGTATGCCCTGCCGCGCGCAGGCCATTTCGATCACGAGATCATGCGCATATTCCAATCGATGGGATGTGCAGAAGAGATTGAGGTTGATGCTTTCCCTGCGACTAAATACCAATGGCGCAATGCCGAGGGTGAGCTGCTGATCAGCTTCGACTGGGATCAAGTCGGTGTGTCAGGCTGGATGTCGGACTACCTCATGTACCAACCCCACATTGAAAATGCGATCCATCGTGCAGTCGATAATTGTCCGTCCGTCAGCATTAATCACGGCTGGGAAGCGATTGATATCGACCTCCGTGACGATCATGTCGAAGTCACGTTCGAGCAGCCATCGACGGGTGAGCGCAGAACGGTAAAAGCACGCTATTTGGTCGGTGCGGATGGTGCCAACAGTTTCGTGCGCAGGCATCTGGATTTGCCCTGGACTGATCTTGGATTTAACGAGAGCTGGGTCGTCCTGGATTTCAAGCAGAAGCGCCCGCTGGAATTCGAATTCGACAATGGGCAGATCTGCGATCCCAAGCGGCCGCTATGCCTGTTCCAGCTTGGCAAATCTCATCGCCGTTTCGAATACATGGTGATGCCCGGTGAGTCTCGCGATGAACTACTCACACCCGAACATGCCTGGAAGGTGATCGAGCCGTGGATTACGCAGGATGATGCGCAATTGATTCGGCAGGTGATTTACACCTTCAAGTCGGGGCTGGCCGGCCGCTGGTCCAAAGGACGGGCATTTTTGGTCGGGGATGCGGCGCACTTGATGCCACCATTTCTTGGGCAAGGGATGTGTTCAGGGGTGCGGGATGCGATGAACCTTGCCTGGAAGCTGGACCTGGTGCTCTCCGGCAAAGTCGCCCCAGAACTCCTCGAAAGTTATGAGCCGGAGCGATCCCCCCACATTAAGGAAATCATTGATCTGGCAGTACAGGTGGGCAACATCTCATGCATGGTTGACCCTGAAGAAGTGGCGCGTCGAGACAAGGCGTTCCGAGACGGTGATGTCCCGCCACCGCCACCCTTTCCCATTCTCAGAGCGGGCCTGATTGACACCGCAACCGATGCCCATCCTGTGTCCGGTCAACTTGGACCTCAAGGTCAACTCGAGTTGGATGGCGTCAGCAAACGTAGCGATGACATTCATGGAACAGGCTGGCAAGTGATATGCGACTTCGACGCTTATGAAGTGTTGGACGAATCCTCGTCCAGGTTGCTTGAGCAACTGTCCATCCAGGTTATTCATCCACTCGTCAAAAGCGCTGACGCCGATGGCCAGGGAAGCGTGATCGATCTCAATGGAAGCTACCGCGATTACTTCTCAAAAAATCAGGTTCGGGCTGTCATCGTCCGACCGGACTTTTATGTATTTGGTGGTGTAAGCGACGCGTGTGCGTTGAACACGCTGTTTGCTCGTCTCGGGGCCGGTCTGGGTCATCTGGCAGGTTGACCACTACCTCACCAATAAACCATCGCATGCCGGTTGAAAGCCGGCATCGGTCACGAAGTCAGAGAGGTAGAACATGTCAGTAACCTATCTAGAGCCACTTCTAGGGCACGGTAGCGCCAACGCGGGCCAAGAGGCGCTGCAAAAAGACAATGAACGTCATGCCCGGGCGATGCCCATGCAGAGATTACTCGGTGGCGGGATGGAATACGCAGATGCGGTTGCTCTGCATGAAATGGGCGAGCGTGATGTTTCTTGGGTTGACGCGGCTTGTGCACTGGCCCAAAGACACCTTGAGAACGCAAAGAGGGCTCAGACCGAGGGCATGTCGGCGACAGCAATGGCCGAGTACCGCTTTGCATCGGCATGTTTTCGCTTTGGCCACAGCGCAATCTTTACCGACACAGTAGAGAAACGTGACATTTACAGGCATATGGTCTCAGCCTTCGCTGATGCTGCAAGACTGGATCGGCTCTATGTTGAAAAGGTCTCCTTTCCACACAGCCATGGAGCTCTTTGTGGTTGGCTCATTCAACCGGATGCAACCGGGTGCTGGCCTCTGGTCATTTGCCTGGGTGGCTTCGACGGTTGGCGAGAAGAGTATTTCACGGGCGCTCAATATCTCGCCGACCGGGGGATCGCCATACTTCTGCTGGATGGACCAGGACAAGGCGAGACCCGGCTGTTCCACAAACTCTATTTAGACGTCGATTTCACATCGGCCATTTCCAAGGTCATCGACCATTTGGAGGCGCAGGACCAGTTTTCGTCATATAGCGTTTGGGGCAATAGCATGGGAGGGTTTCTTGCTGCGGCTTGCGCTATTGCCGACCAGCGCATAAAGGCTTGCTGCGTCAACGGCGGCACTACACACCCCTCTGAGATTCTTGAGCGTTTCCCTCGATTCATCAGCAAGGTCCAGGCGATTCTCGGTGTACCTGACCCGGAACTGGCAAGAGAAAAACTGAGCCAGTTCAGCATCGTTGGGTCTGAACAACAGCTTTCTTGCCCATTGCTGCAATTGCATGGTGAGCCGGACCAGATATTCCTTTTGGAAAATGCCCGGCGAATACACGATGGCGCAAGCAGCGAGGATAAAACCCTGATTATCTGGCGGGACGGTGATCACTGTATCTACAACCATACCCACGAAAAATATTGTCAATTAGCGGATTGGTTTGTGAAACAACTCCGTCTGCCAGCTGGACCCCATATATAACGCTGCTGAGCAGGTCGATGTCAGGTATCCCGGTCGACGTGTTTTCCCATGCAGGCGATGAAGATGCGTCTGGATTGCCACGGTATCTCAGTATGAACGGTGGATTCGCCGTAGATGAGTGGAGTGTATGGTCTCTGAGACAGGAATTTGAGACGAGGCTGTCTTCCATGATAACGAGGCTCACGGGGCAATCTGGAACGCATGTCAGTTTTAACGTTTCTGCAGAAGAGGCCGCTACGGCGATTCGAAAGAATCCCAATGTGTTCAGCATTTTTTCTATCGAGTACCGGTGCATGTGTATTTTGTCTGCGATCAGAATGCGCCTACGCTTACCCATCGTCTTGTCACCCTGGTGTAGAGCGTTACACCGTTGAGCTATCGCCTCTTGCAGGCTAGGTAAAAGAACTGATTCAGTCCGCTTCGCAGCGTTGCTCGGCAACGTCGCTATTGATTTTTATATAGTTTACAAAACTCTCTAACGGCATCGGCGTTGCGAAGTAATAGCCCTGTGCGATATCAACGCCTAACTTGCAAATACGCTCGTAGTCCTCTTTTGTTTCAATGCCTTCAGCAATGACTTTCAGTCCCAGGTTATGCGCGAGCGCAACGGTGCTTTGAAGCAGCTTGCTGCCTGCCACGCTGGACCTGGCTCTATGGATAAAACCCCTGTCAATTTTTAATTTATTGAAAGGCGTCGTCGCCAGGCGCTCCATGGAGGAGAAACCTGTACCGAAGTCGTCAATGGCACAATGAAAACCGCGTAGCCTTAGCTGGGCAACAGCACCTGCCAGCGACAACTCGGAACGTTGGGAATGTGACTCGGTAATTTCAACGGTTAACTGCTGGGGGTTAAGGGCGGACCGTCGAAAAAAGTCTGCCAGGTGTTCCGACCAGTCCACTGAACTGGCGACATCTGCGCAAACATTAACGGCGAGATTCAAGGCTGAGCCCTGTAGTCGATGAAGAGTAGTAGCAGCGTTCGTGAGCATTATCTGCCATAAAGCTTCACGCTGCCGGGATGTTTTAAGCACCGTGAATATATCGAGCGGGCCCAATACGAAATGCTCTTTATAGTTCCAGCGCGCTAATACTTCAGCGCCGTAGATTCTTCCCGTGGCCACATTAATCTGGGGTTGATAATACGAAACTATCTGTTCCAGGCAGCCATTCGCGGACACGTGATCAAGCTGCGCAGAGTGTGCCAGCGATAGATCGATGAGCGGCTTGTCTGTTGGGATAACAGATAACATCTTTCTTTCGATTTCCTGGGTTACGGAAGAAAGACCGTTCAATAGCGTCACTGAGATTTTTTTGTGCACGGCATGGGCTTTTACCGCATCAACAATACACGGGGTGGGCATCTGAATAATGAGTAACTGAGCGTCCGAACCAATGGCAGCCAAAGCGTCTATGACCTGAACTCCCGTTATTTCAACAAGGGTGGAGTCTAAGATGATGCTGTTCCAGGGATACCTTATTAAAGATTCCAGTGCATGGTTGCCCGTATCTGAATGACAAAGGCAATCAGGAACAGAGGCCCTAAGCAAACCTGCAATACTCCCGCGGAGTAAGGGGTTATTAGAAATAACCAGCACGCGAAGGTTTTTCACAGTATAGATCCGCCGATAATAGGGCCAATATCAATTCAATTCACGCTGTGCGTTTCAGCTAGCGTGTCTGGCAACGTTTTCCAATACTGCCCCACGAGCCACGTTTATTGAATTGCCAGAAGTCTTATTTTGTTATGCGGCGCTGTCCTATATTTTACCTGTTATTAAATGTCCCGGAGTAATCAATAAGACAGATAGGCATAACAAAAAAGTTAGGGTGGATAGGACAAATCCTAGTGCAATATAGGACATGTCGATAGTTGTTATTAGGTGTTCAGGAGATGTGCTCGCGGCCGATGTTATCTACTATCGCTGCAGGGTTTGTAAGGTAAGCAAGTCCGACTGATCCTCTGCTGAAAGTTAACGTGATGTCATGTCCATTAGAAAGTAATCGAGGCGAGTGCATGTGCAATAATCAACAGCAGACGCAACCAATAAATATTGTTGTTGCTGATGATCACCCCGTGGTCGTCATGGGCGTGAGCAAGATGATTAACGAGTTAGATAGTTTTCATGTGGTCGCGACAGCGACAACTATTTCACAGCTGTTTAACAGGCTGTCCGAATCCCATTGCGATGTTTTAGTGTGCGACTATTCCTTTGAAAATGATTCTGAGCCCGATGGGCTGCTTTTACTTGAGAAGGTGCGACGGTTGTACCCAGGTGTAAAAATAATACTACTGACCGCCCATGATGATCTTGTCATTGTACAGCGCGCTTTAAAAGTAGGGGTCTCAGGTTTTCTAAGCAAGTCGAGCAACGATGCGTCAGTCATTTCCAGCGTCATTGCGCGTGTCTATGGGGGAGAAAAATACCTTGATCCGTTGACTTCGAAAGTAATGCTTCAGCATATGATATCGAGTGATATTTCATCCCCGACGTTACTGACGTCTCAGCTTACCGCCAGGGAGTTGGAAGTCGTTCGAATGTTTTCAAGAGGGATGTCGGTCACTGATATTGCTCAGCACACCGATCGCAGTGTCAAGACAATTAGCACTCAAAAAAAACAGGCAATGTTGAAGTTGGGTGCTTGTAACGATATAGAACTGGTAACTGCGTTTAGCAAGCTTTTTTGAGTATGCTGGCGAGGGAAACGCTGTGAGCATTTCAAAATATATTCAACGATCCAGATCTCTTAGTTCTCCGACAAGCGTTCTGTCACATCCCGATTTATCAGTTCGGTATTCAAGGCGGTTATTGTTTGTGGGCGGTGTGGCCGCCACCATCACTGTGGTGGCGATTTTTTCCGTTAGCGGTACCATGTTGCTTATCGATTTTTTTCAAGATCGAACGAATGTGTTTGAACATCTTCGCGATAAAGTAAAAACAAATGTTGAACGCAATCAAGGGCGTTTGAAACAAGCCGTCGAATCATATGAGCTATTGCAGCATGTTCACCAATATGCAGGAAATGCTCAAGAATGCAGTGACAAAGAACCAGGGCATGAACCTGTCATTGACGTTGCAGGCCCTGCACTCACAGTAACACCGGCGATGATTTTTTCGTTTCTAAATTACGAGATCGCTAATAGAAACGTGACAGGTGATCCACACATCGCGCGGGAACTGTCCTCGGCATCTTTGTTGCACTATCGGGATGTTGGTTACTCCTTAAGTGGCTTTGTATATTCTGCCGATCGTAAGCTGCTGGCATTATCTCCGCCATTGAGCGTCGAGCAAATGAGTAATCTCAAGAATTACGGAGTTGTCAGTTACGTGGACTTTACCATTGATATGGTTGAGGCGGAGTTGTCGAAATTATCACCGGATTTTATACGGCAGAATCGAGTTGTCTGGTTGCCTATTTATAAATCTCCCGTCACCAGTGAGTTGATCGGGCACTATGCAGCGCCTGTTTATTGTGGCCAGAAGCGCATAGCCGTTATCGTGGCAACGTTTCCTGTTGACAAGTTTTCAGTGCTCTTTCGAGACACTGAGTATCAGCCCGGTTTTTTTTTACTGTCGCGAAATTTCGGTCATGTGCTGGGGGGGAGAGGGGATCCTGCCGAAGACAAGCTTGCGAGGTTGGCGCTAAAGTACAAAGCTGATTTTGATAAAACAGGGCGAGAGACGGTAGTTTTACGTCGCGGCGGAATTTTTATCTATTCCAAACTGATACCGGGGCCTGACTGGGTCGCCATCTATGTATTCGATTGGTATGCAGTGGCGAGTGCTCTGAAAAAACCGCTTATCAATAGCACTGTCTTAATGTTCTTGATACTTTCTGCTCTGTGGGGTTTTATTTTATTTTTTGACAGGCATTTTTTAACTCCCTTGACGGCACAAGCCCGTATCATCTACGACAGCGATGAATTTAATCGGGTGGTGCTAAACACAGCCCCAGTCGCACTGACCATTTATGAGCCGACAAACGACATCGTTGTCCTTCAAAACAGGCAAGCAATAAAACTGTTAGAGTTATCATCTGAAGGGGAAAGTTTATATAAGCGCGTGCTCCTGGAAGACGATTTCTGGAGTGACTCTG
>Ga0160467_101128_pt1 | contig 13356 bp, 11 predicted proteins | sample HID1972I_E11MG_FD_108221 | JGI IMG/M metagenome (GOLD analysis project Ga0160467, IMG submission 108221) | Enriched pill bug-associated microbial communities from UW Madison campus, WI, USA - HID1972I_E11 MG | ecosystem: Host-associated > Arthropoda: Insects > Digestive system > Unclassified ...
CTGCGCTTCGAACTTGAACTTGCCGAAGTCCATGATCTTGCACACCGGCGGATCGGCCTGCGGCTGGATCTCGACCAGGTCCAGGCCTTCATCTTCGGCCATGGACAGCGCTTCGTCACGCGTCAGAACGCCGATCATTTCACCATCGCTGCCGATCACGCGGACGCGCGGCACACGGATTTCCTGATTCTTGCGGTTCTGTTTGTTGTCAGGGGTACTGATATTGCAATCTCCCAAGGGTATCGAACCGGCCCGCGCGCCTCTGCGCCCGGGCCGGACCTTTGATTACGCGCCCTCGGCCTGCAGCCGTTCGACGAATGCCTGAACGCTCATGCTGCCCAGGTCTTCACCGGAACGCGTACGCACCGCCACGGCGCCATTTTCCTTCTCGCGGTCGCCAATGACCAGCAGATAGGGGACGCGCTGCAGCGTATGCTCGCGAATCTTATAACCGATCTTCTCGTTACGCAAATCGGCGCTGACGCGGAACCCTTGATCCGCAAGGGTTTTGGTCACATCACGCACGTATTCAGCCTGGGCGTCGGTGATGTTGGCCACCACCACCTGGGTTGGCGCCAGCCACGCCGGGAACTGGCCTGCATGGTGCTCGATCAGGATGCCGATGAAACGCTCCATGGAACCGACGATGGCCCGGTGCAGCATGACCGGATGCTTCTTCTGGCTGTTTTCGTCCACGTACTCGGCGCCAAGGCGGCCGGGCATCATGAAATCCACCTGCATGGTGCCCAGCTGCCAGGTACGGCCGATGGCATCCTTCAGGTGGTATTCGATCTTCGGGCCGTAGAAGGCGCCCTCGCCCGGCAGCTCCTGCCATTCCACGCCACAGCTTGACAGCGCCGAACGCAGCGCGCCTTCGGCCTTGTCCCAGGTGGCATCGTCGCCCAGGCGCGATTCGGGACGCAGTGCGATCTTGATCTGGATCTCGTCGAAGCCGAAGTGCTGGTAGACCGCCAGCGCCTGCTGGTGGAACGCGGTCACTTCCGCCTCGATCTGGCCTTCGGTACAGAACACATGACCATCGTCCTGGGTGAAACCGCGCACGCGCAGGATGCCGTGCAGCGCACCGGACGGTTCGTTGCGATGGCAGGAACCGAACTCACCGTAACGGATCGGCAGGTCGCGATAGCTGTGCAGGCCCTGGTTGAACACCTGCACGTGGCCCGGGCAGTTCATCGGCTTGACCGCGTACGTGCGCTTCTCCGATTCGGTGAAGAACATGTTCTCCTTGTAGTTGTCCCAGTGGCCGGACTTCTGCCACAGCGACACGTCCAGGATCTGCGGGCAGCGCACTTCGCCGTAACCACTGCTGCGGTACACCTTGCGCATGTACTGCTCCACCACCTGCCACAGCGCCCAGCCCTTCGGGTGCCAGAACACCAGGCCCGGCGCCTCTTCCTGCAGGTGGAACAGGTCCTGCTGCCTGCCGATGCGGCGGTGGTCGCGCATCTCCGCTTCCTCGATGCGCTTGATGTAGGCATCGAGCTGCTTCTTGTCCGCCCACGCGGTGCCATAGATGCGCTGCAGCTGTTCGTTCTGCGCATCACCTCGCCAGTACGCGCCGGAAATGCGGGTCAGCTTGAAGGCCTTCAGGAAGCGCGTGTTGGGCACGTGCGGGCCGCGGCACATGTCCACATATTCCTGGTGGTAGTACATGCCCATGGCCTGGATGTCTTCAGGCATGTCTTCGATCAGCCGCAGCTTGTAGTCTTCGCCGCGCGCCTTGAAAATTTCGATGACGTCCGCACGCGGGGTCATCTTCTTGATGACGTCGTAATCCTGCGCGATCAGTTCACCCATGCGCTTTTCGATCGCCGCCAGGTCTTCCGGCGTGAACGGGCGCTCGGACTGGATGTCGTAGTAGAAACCTTCGGCGATGACCGGTCCGATGACCATCTTCGCGTCCGGATACAGCTGCTTGACCGCATGCCCCACCAGGTGCGCGGCGGAGTGGCGGATGATCTCCACGCCCTCCTCGTCCCTGGCGGTGATGATGCGCAGGCTGGCATCGTGGTCGATGACGTCGCTGGCATCGACCGGCACGCCATCCACCGCACCGGCGATGGTGGCCTTGGCCAGGCCGGCGCCGATCGACTGGGCGACCTCCATGACGCTGACGGGATTTTCGAATTCGCGGCGGCTGCCGTCGGGAAGGGTGATCGTGATCATCGCGTTGGGTTTCGTGCGGGGCCCGCTGCACGCGGGCTGGAATGCGGTACCGGGACCATCGTCCCGGCCATGAAAAAAGCGCCGCGAGGGCGCCGGGAACGGGGCCTTCGGGGACAGGTCAGCAGGGGGCGGTGGTAGTGCTCATGTCGCACGCTCGGCCGGCGCTGGGCGCGGGCCACCTTGTTCCAGGCGAAGAAGGAATACGGGACTGGATAGTAAACCAGCGTCCCGTAAAGCCCAAGACCCGTCCCACGATGGACGGCGGCATGGCGGCGACCACTGTCCTGAATGGAGGGCAGTAGCGGCCTCAAATAGTAATGATTACCATACGCAAGATAGTATCCGTCCCTGCGGCCCCCTCCCTTCCCGGTATTGCAATGATCGCTTCCTCCGTTCCGGCGCGTGCCGGCCGCTCCCATGCCCCGCTGTCCCTGCTCGCCCTGGCGTTGTGCGCCGCCCTGCCGCTGACCGCCCAGGCACAGGATGCACGCACCCTCGATGCCGTGCAGGTGACCGCGCCGATCGCCACCGACAGCGACAGCGCGACCAAGACCGCCACGTCGCTGCGCGAGATTCCGCAGTCGATCTCGGTCATCACCGACCGGCAGATGCGCGACCGCGGCATCCATGGCGTGGAGGAAGCGGTGTGGTACATCGCCGGCGCGCAGGGCGGCCAGTACGGCGAGGACACCCGCAGCGACTGGCTGCTGGTGCGCGGCTTCAAGCCGGCCCGCTACGTGGACGGACTGGCATCGGTGGAAGGCGCCTGGACCGGCGAATCGCGCATGGAACCGTATGGCCTGGAACGTATCGACGTGCTCAAGGGACCTGCGTCGGTGAACTATGGCGCGATGCCGCCGGGTGGCCTGGTCAACTTCGTCAGCAAGCGTCCGCGCGCCGGCCAGTTGCAGGAAGTGGAACTGCAGGCCGGCAGCCACGACCTTCGCCAGCTCGCATTCGACCTGGGCGGCACGCTCAACGAAAGCGGCAGCGTGCTGTACCGCCTGACCGGCCTGGCGCGCAACAGTGACAACGTCATCGACCAGGTACACGACGACCGTTACTACTTCGCCCCGGCCATCACCTGGACCCCGGACGAGGCCAATTCGCTGACCGTGCTGGCCCGATACCAGAAGAACGACACCGTGGAGACCGGCGGCTTCCTGCCCTACGAGGGTACCGTGGTGCCGGGCGCCAACGGTCGTTACATCTCCCGTCATTTCTTCAGCGGCGAGCCGGGCGTGAACGACTACACCAAGGAAACCACGTCGCTTGGCTATGAATTCCGCCACGATTTCGGCTATGGCACCGTGTTCGCGCAGAACGCGCGCTACAGCTGGGCCGAAGTGGATGCCAGCGCGGGCTCGCTGGGCCTGTTCGGACTGGTCGCTCCGGACAGTACCGAGCTGGTGCGCTACTACTATCCGCGCATGAACACGTCCGAGAGTTTCTCGATCGACAACAACCTGACCTTCCGCTTCGCCACAGGCATCGCCGAGCACACGTTGCTGGCCGGGCTGGACTACCGCCGCTCGCGCGATGACTACGCGTCGGCCTTCCTGTTCGGTGCGCCGCCCATCGATGCCTACCACCCGGTGTATGGCGCGCCGGTGAGCGTTCCGGACTACACCTCGCGGCAGTTGCAGACGCAGGGCACCCTGGGCCTGTACCTGCAGGACCAGATCCGCATCGACCGCTGGCTGGTCAGCCTGGCCGGGCGCCAGGACTGGGTCGGCACCGATACCCGCGAACGCTATTCCGGTTCGTTCCAGCACCAGAGCGATGACCGGTTCTCCGGCCGCGTCGGTGTGAACTACCTCTTCGACAACGGCGTGACGCCGTACGTCAGCTGGTCGCAGTCGTTCCAGACCACCATCGGCACGGATTTCAACGGCAGTGCCTTCAAGCCCACCACCGGCGAACAGCTGGAGGCAGGCGTGAAGTTCCAGCCGGCCGGCGGCAGGCTGCTGCTGACCGCGGCGGTGTACCAGATCGACCAGGAAAACAACCTCACCGTGGATCCGGAGCACACGCTGTATTCGATCCAGCAGGGCCAGACCCGCGTGCGCGGCGGCGAACTGGAAGGCCGCTGGAACATCGGCGAAGGCCTGAGCGTGTATGGTTCCTACACGCGCCTGGACGCCAAGGTGCGGCAGAGCACCGATGCCGCTTCGCTGGGCAAGCGCGTGGCGCTGGTTCCAGAGGACATGGCCTCGCTGGGCGCGGATTACACCTTCACCCGCGGCGTGCTGGCCGGACTCGGCTTCGGCGCCGGCGTGCGCTACAACGGCGGCATCTACGGCGACATCTACAACGACTGGTACACGCCGTCGTTCACCCTGGTCGATGCCAGCGTGCATTACGACCGTGGTCCGTGGCGCCTGCAGCTCAACGCCAGCAACCTCGCCGACAAGGAATACGTGTCCGCCTGCAACAGCGCCACGTGGTGCTATTACGGCTATCCGCGCACGGTGACCGCCAGCGCGCGGTACCAGTGGTAACCGGACGGGAACAAGCACGCCATGAGCGTTCCCATCATCGGTCTTTCATCGCTGGGCTTCTGTTCGCTGGCACTGTCCGCCTCGGTGCTGTCGGTGATCGGCTTCTACGCTGCTTCGCCGCATTGCCGCTGGCCACGCCTGCGTCGCGCCGGAAGGCTGGGACGCGGGCTGGGCACGGTAACCGCTGCGGCGGCGCTGTGGCTGTGGATGGCTGACCTGGGCGTGGGGGCCGGCCTGGTGGTGATGCTGTGCACGTGGATGGCGGCGGCGCTGCTGCTGCCGGCACTGGCGGCGTGGCACCGGCCCGCGCGGGAGCCACGCTGATGTGGCCGCGCGCGCTGGCCGGCATCTTCGCCGGCTTCTTCGTGGCCGCGGCCATCACCGGCCTGGCGACCTGGCTGCCGCCGGGGCCGTGGCAATCGGCGCTGGTGCCCGCGCTGATCGCCTTCATTCCGCTGTGGATGCTCGCCGCCATCTGGGCGTTCGCGTTCCGCAGCGGCGCGCGTGCCTGGCTGGCGCTGGGTGCGTGCGCGCTGGCGGGCTTCGCATTGTTGTGGCTGCTGCGTCTTTCCGGCGTGGTGCAATGAGATTGATTCGATGAAGTTCAGTTCGCAGACGCTGCGCACGTTCACCACATTGCACACCTGGGTCGGCCTGGTGGCCGGTTTCGCCCTGTTCGTGGCGTTCTACGCCGGCGCGCTGACGGTGTTCCACCATGATGTTCCGCTATGGCAGACGCCGCAGTCGGTGGACGCACCGGCGGCCACGCTGGCCGACGCGCAGCGCCTGCTGGACGGCGTGCTGGCCAGGCATCCTGCTGCCCGCACGCACGTGGGCATGACCTTTCCCGGGGGCGACCATCCCCAGCCTGTCGCCTACTGGCAGGATGCCAGCGGCACGTGGCTGTATGCCTGGCTGGACCATTACGACGGCAGCGTGACCCCGCCGCAGGCCGGCCTGGCCGAGCTGGTCAACGAACTGCATTACACCCTGGGGCTGCCGGTCGCCGGCATCTACCTGATGGGCATCGTCAGCCTGTTGTATGGCGTGGCGCTGCTGAGCGGACTGGTGATCCACCTGCCGAAGCTGGCCGGCGACCTGTTCGCACTGCGCCCTGGTCGCAACCTCAAGCAGTTCTGGCAGGATGCGCACAACATCGTCGGTGTGCTGAGCCTGCCATTCCACCTCATGTTCGCCGTCACCGGCGCGCTGCTGTGCCTGGTGTTCCTGCAGATGGCGGTGCTGAATCCGCTGCTGTACGACGGCCGGCTGATGGAGGCCCTGCCGGCGGTGATGGACACGGCGCCGATGCGCGCGCCAGCAGACGCGCCGGGGGGGCCGGTCCGGCTGGCCGAACTGCATGCGCGCTCGCTGCAGGTAGCCGCCAGCCAGGGCGTGCATGGCTTCACCCCGGCCTATCTGAAGCTGGCCAACGCCGGCGATGCGCGCGCCACCATCGAGATCACCGGCGAAGCCGAGGGCACGCTGGGGCCGGCCGGCGCGGTGGCATTCGACGTGGCCAGTGGCGAACTGCTGGCCAGCCAGCTGCCGGGCCAGCGCGACGCCAACCACGCCACGCTCAGCGCCACGTATGCGCTGCACTTCGGCGAATTCGGCAATGGCGCGGTCGCATGGCTGTACTTCGCGCTCGGCCTGGGCGGCGCCTTCCTGTTCTATTCCGGCAACCTGCTGTGGATCGAATCGCGTCGCAGGCGCCGCCAGGCGCTGCAGGGACGCGCGCAGGTGAACATGGCGCGGGCGACGGTGGGCGTATGCATCGGCCTGTGCGTGGCAATCTCGGCCGCCTTCGTGGCCGCCCAGGTGCTGGAGCGTTTCGCGCCGCAATCGGTGGATGCCGGCATCCGCTGGACGTGCTTCCTGACGTGGGGTGGCTGCGCGTTGTGGGCGGCCGTGCGGCGCCCTGCGCAGGCAGCGCGTGAACTGTTGTGGAGCGCCGCCGTGGTGACCGCCATGGTGCCGGTGTCGCACGGCGTGCTCACCGGCTACTGGTGGTGGACCAGCGCCGCACGCGGCCATTGGCCATTGTTCTGGGTGGATGCCGTGGCGCTGGCCATGGCGATCGGCTTCGCCACGCTGGCGCGCGCCACCGCCCGCCGGGCCCGCCACGGCGACCCGCACAGCGTCTGGGCCGATTGACTTACGCAATCCGCGCAGACGTGGCTCGCCACGTCCGTCAATGCGCTGCGTGACGCTGGCGGCAGGCCCGGGGGGAAGACCGTCCGGCAATGGCCTACGGACGCATGGACACCGGACACATCCAGATACCACCGCATGCTGACTGGATGCACCAGGCGCTTCGGTTTCCACATGCCAGGCATCGGCAGATGCTGGATCGCGGATTTCTACAGCACGGCCGTATTGCCCTAGCCAATTACGAGTAATCGCCCCTCGTTGCGACAGGGAATGTCCCGGCTGTGCCCCGTACACCGCTACGGGAGGATCGACGACACCCAGCCGCGACATGAGACACCCCGATGAAACCCCGGAACCACCTGCTGAATTCAGCCCCCCGTGTCACCCTGCAGGATCCTGCTCGCAGGAAGCTCCTTGCTGCTGCGGTAGCGGCGTCCGCATCACTGGCTGTAGCACCACTATTGGCACGGTCAGGAGAACCGGGGGCTCTGGACGCCATCGCCAGGCCACGCGCTCCGCACCCCGAGGATCCATCCGGGGAACTCTACGATCTGATGCGGGAATCCACGCTGGGTGCCCTGTACCAGGCACCCATCGTGGGCGGGCTGCTTTCCTATATCGGCGCGTTGATCCTTCCACGGGAAGGAGAGAGCCCCGAACAGATGTGGCGGAAATACACCGACAAGCGGATATCGGAAACCGTGTTCGAACTTGTCAGAGCGGATCTGGAAGGCCTGACGAGCGTATCCCGCCTGTATCGGGATGCAGTGACAGCCCAGGACCGTCCAACCCTCCATTCTCAGAGTATCGCCAGCAACACCCAGTTCGCTGCGCTGATCCCACGCTTCCAGCTGGAGTCCGAACGGATCGCGCTGCTGCCATTGTTCGTCACCGCTGCAACCCTGCACCTGGCGTTGCTCAGGGATATCGCACTAAAAGGCCTCGACATAGGTTTCAGTGTCGAATCCGTGGCGAATTACAAAATCGAACTTACCAACAGGATCCAGTCCTACACACGCCACGTAGACCGTGTAGTGGAGGCGGCCATCGCCAAAGCCAGAAGGGACAATCCGAACGATGGCACGCCGGCACGACGCAACCAGCCGCTGTCCGCCATGCTGGCCGAGAAAGCACGGCTGCAGCTCGAAGCAATGGATCAACGCGATACCTGGTATGCCTTCGATGCAGCACGCTATCCGAATAGTAAGAGCGTGTGGTTGCTTCGCGAGATTTTCTCGCCGGTCGCCGGATGGTGGGACCTTGAATCGCGCGCGCCGGCGCCGGATGAGATTCCGGACTGGAAGACACCCGGGGTGCGGATCAACCGGGCGGAATTCTGGATCCGGTCGCAGTGGAGAACCCAATGGCTCTCGGCAATGGCGCTGCGTTACGACCAGACAGACAAAACACTGCAGACGGGAGAAATCTGGGGAGACCGTGACGAGCTGAACATTGATCCATCCTTCTGGCTCAAGAGCGTGCGGACGACCTTCAGCGCAGGTGTCGCCCAGCTGATGCTGAAGACCAGCACTGGACGAACGCTCACCGTAGGACGTGACGCCGAGACCAATGAAGTTTCCACGGAAAGTGGCTATGCGAATCATGGACTTCAGTCCATGCGCAGTGTGGGAAAAGGCCGGAGCGATGGCGCAGCAAAGGGCGCAGTCAGTGGAATCGTCTATGGCTTCGCACTTGAACTGCCCGGTCCCGCACGCATCCAGCCTGGGGCCGAAGCACGCATCATGCCAGTGATCTCACCCCACCTGCGTGACTGGGTAAAGGCGCCCATCGATTGAAGGCGTCCGGGCGCTACGGACAACCAATGGGCCGTGGCGTAATGGCCATACGGCCCACAAAAAGAAAGCGGACCCAAGGTCCGCTTTCTCTTCCAGGCTCACGACGTGGCCACGTGGGACACGCCAGAGTCGGTTACTCGGCGGCCACGCCCTCGCCTTCTTCGACAGCCTTCATCGACAGGCGGATGCGGCCCTGCTTGTCGACTTCCAGCACCTTGACCTTGACCACGTCGCCTTCCTTCAGCTTGTCGCCGACCTTCTCCACGCGCTCGCTGGAGATCTGCGACACGTGCACCAGGCCATCCTTGCCCGGCAGGATGGTCACGAACGCACCGAAGTCCATGATCTTGGCGACCTTGCCTTCATAGATGCGGCCCGGCTCGACGTCCGAGGTGATCTGCTCGATGCGCGACTTCGCAGCCTGGGCAGCGATGGCATTGACCGAAGCGATGACGATGGTGCCGTCGTCCTGGATGTCGATCTGGGTGCCGGTTTCCTTGGTGATGGCCTGGATGGTGGAACCACCCTTGCCGATCACTTCACGGATCTTGTCCGGGTGGATCTTGATGGTGAGCAGGCGCGGGGCATAATCAGACAGCTCCGAACGCGGCTCGGTCAGGCCCTTGGACATTTCGCCCAGGATGTGCAGACGGCCGGCCTTGGCCTGCTGCAGTGCCTGCTTCATGATCTCTTCGGTGATGCCTTCGATCTTGATGTCCATCTGCAGGGCAGAGACACCTTCGGCCGTACCGGCAACCTTGAAGTCCATGTCGCCCAGGTGATCTTCGTCACCCAGGATGTCGGACAGGACGACGAAACGCTCGCCTTCCTTGACCAGGCCCATGGCGATACCTGCCACCGGGGCCTTCACCGGCACGCCGGCGTCCATCAGGGCCAGCGAGGAACCGCACACCGACGCCATCGACGAGGAGCCGTTGGATTCGGTGATTTCCGACACGACACGGATGGTGTACGGGAACTCTTCCACGGTCGGCATCACGGCCAGTACGCCGCGCTTGGCAAGGCGGCCGTGGCCGATTTCGCGGCGCTTCGGGCCCATCATGCGGCCGCACTCACCCACCGAGTAGGGGGGGAAGTTGTAATGGAACAGGAAGTTTTCCTTGTACTCGCCCGAAACGGCGTCGATGACCTGGCCATCGCGCGCGGTGCCCAGGGTGATCGCCACGATCGCCTGGGTCTCACCACGGGTGAACAGCGCCGAGCCGTGCACGCGCGGCAGGATCTTGGTGCCCACGGTGATCGGACGCACGGTGTCCAGCGCACGGCCGTCGATGCGGACCTTGGTGTCCAGCACGGCGTTGCGCATGGTGCTGTATTCCAGCTCGCCGAATTCCTTCGACAGCTCGGCCGGGTTCCAGCCTTCGGCGGCGACACGGCCCGCCAGGGCTTCGACCACATCCTTCTTGATGGCGGCGATGGCGTCGCGGCGCTGCAGCTTGTCGCGCACCTGGAAGGCTTCGCCCAGGCGCGGGCCAACGGCTTCCTTCAGCGCGCCGATCAGGGCTTCGTTCTTGGCCGGGGCGGTCCAGGTGGACGGCTGGGTACCGGCTTCGGTGACCAGCTCGTTGATGACCTGGATGACCTTCTGCAGTTCGCGGTGACCGAAGGTCACGGCGCCCAGCATCACGTCCTCGGACAGCAGCGCGGCTTCGGATTCGACCATCAGCACGGCGTTGGAGGTACCGGCGACGACCAGCTCCAGCTGCGAATCCTTCAGCTCGGTCACGGTCGGGTTGAGGATGTACTCACCGTTCCGGTAACCGACCTTGGCGGCACCGATCGGACCCTTGAACGGGGTACCGGCCAGGGCCAGCGCGGCCGAGGCACCGATCAGCGCCGGGATGTCACCGTCGATGTCCGGGTTCAGCGACATCACCGTGGCGATGATCTGCACTTCGTTCTTGTAGTCTTCCGGGAACAGCGGGCGGATCGGGCGGTCGATCAGGCGCGAGATCAGGGTTTCCTTCTCGGTCGCGCGGCCTTCACGCTTGAAGAAGCCACCCGGGATGCGGCCACCGGCGTAGAACTTCTCCTGATAATCGACGGTCAGCGGGAAGAAGTCCTGGCCCTCACGCGCGCTGCGGGCGGCGACGGCGGAGACCAGCAGCACGGTGTCGTCGAACTTGACGATGACGGCACCGCCGGCCTGGCGGGCGATTTCGCCGGTCTCAAGCGTGACGGTGTGTTTGCCGTACTGGAAGGTTTTGGTGATTTTTGCCACGGAGGGTGTCCTTGGGATGCTGTCTGCGAATGGACCGTCGGCGACCCTTGCCGCCTGCGGGTGGCCGGTCGTTCCGGCCCGAAAAAAGGTAATGCGGTACTACAAAACAAAACCGCGGCGCATCACTGCGCCGCGGGGGATTCGTTGCTCAGCGACGCAGGCCGAGCTTCTCGATCAGGCCCTTGTAACGCTCGACGTCCTTCTTCTTCAGGTAGTCGAGCAGGCTGCGGCGGCGGTTGACCATCTGCAGCAGGCCACGACGGCTGTGGTGGTCCTTCTTGTGGGTCTTGAAGTGACCGGTCAGCAGTTCGATGCGGGCGGTCAGCAGGGCGACCTGGACTTCCGGGGAACCGGTGTCGGCAGCGCTGCGCTTGTTATCTTCAATGACCTTCTGGGTGTCGATCGACATGTCTTTTCTCTTTGGATGCGGGGCCGGCAGGAACGTTCAGGACGCACCGCCTGGCTCGCCGTAGGCTGATATGAACCTGCAGGACGCAGGCTGCCCTGGAAAGGGCCGCAAAATTGTAACGGTAGCGCCCTTCTGGAACAAGGACCGGGGCTGAATCGCCCCGGTGGCCGTCACAGATTGAAACGCCGCTGGGAGGCCAGCAGGCCGCCGTCATCGACCTGCCCGAGGCCGCGCACGCCACCGTCGGGGTCGAAAACGGCCACCAGGCCGGCCGGCCAGGACGGATCGCGCAGGCGCTGGCCCATGCAGAAGCGCTCGGCCTGCCGTGCGTCCAGCTGGACACGGGGGTAATCGACCAGACCGGCCGCCAGCGGCAGCAGCAGCGCCTCCATGCCGGCCTCATCCCCGGCTTCGGCCATGGCGCGCAGCGTGTCCAGGCTCACCATGGCCGGCTCGGAAAAGGGCTCCACCCATAGCCGACGCAGGGCGCTGATATGGGCTCCGCACCCCAGCGCCTCGCCAAGGTCGCGGGCAATGCTGCGGATGTAGGTACCGGAGCCGCAGGTCACGCGCAGCCGCAGGCGATCCGGCGCCTGCTGCAGAACCTCGATGGCATGCACATGGACATCGCGTTCCGGGGCGTCGATGGCGTCCCCGCGGCGGGCCTTCACATACAACGGCTCACCGCCCTGCTTCAGAGCGGAATAGATCGGTGCGCGCTGGCGGATGCGGCCGGTCAATGGTGCAAGTGCAGCATCCAGGGTCGCCGCCTCGATGGCCGGCACCGGCCGCTCGAGCAGGACCTGGCCGTCCGCATCGTCGGTATCGGTGGTCAGGCCGAGCACGACATCGGCGTCGTAGGCCTTGGCCGAGCCCAGCAACAGGCCGGCGATCTTGGTCGCTTCACCGAAGCACAGCGGCAACAGGCCGGTGGCCAGCGGATCCAGGCTGCCGGTATGGCCGCCCTTTTCCGCACGGAACAGCCGGCGGGCAATCTGCAGGGCGGCGTTGGAGCTCATCCCCGACGGCTTGTCGAGCAGCAGGATGCCGTCCAGGCGACGGAATTGGATTCGGGTCATGCGATTCACAGACGGCCAGCGAAGCCGACGATAGAGCCTAACGATGGTCGGCTACGTCCAGGTCAGGGGTATGGAATGGAAGGCAGCCGAGCGCGGCTCGGCCCTATCCCCTCTCACTCGTTTTCTTCGCGCTTCTTCTCGGCAGCGACGGTATCGGGCAGATCACGCAACAGGTTGTCGATATGCTCGCCGCGGTCCACCGAGTCGTCGTAATGGAAATGCAGCTCCGGTACGTGGCGCAGCTTCATCGCCCGCGCCAGTTCCATGCGCAGGTTCCACGCTAGTTCCTTCAGGCCCTTCACGGCTTCTTCCGAACGTTCCGGCATCAGCGCGGTGACGAACACCTTGGCGTGCGCCATGTCGCGGGTGATTTCCACGTCGGACACGCTCACCGAAGGCAACCCGTGCTCGCGCACGGCGTTGTGCACCAGGGTGCCGAGCTCGCGGCGCAGCTGGGCGGAGACACGGTCGGTTCGATGGAAAGTCTTGGGCACGCGCGATGGCTCTCTGTGGTTCGTTGGATGTAAGTGTAGCGATGTGGCGGTGAAGCCCTGAAACAGAACCGGGCCTTTCGGCCCGGTCCTTTGCAGCCTTACAGGGTACGCGGCACTTCGATGCGCTCGAAGCACTCGATCTGGTCGCCCGGCTTGACGTCGTTGTAAGCCTTCACGCCGATACCGCATTCGGTACCGTTGCGGACTTCCTCGACGTTTTCCTTGAAGCGACGCAGCGACTCCAGCTCGCCTTCGAACACCACGACGCTGTCGCGGAGCACGCGGATCGGCTTGCTGCGCTTGACCACGCCTTCCACGATCATGCAGCCGGCGACGGCGCCGAACTTCGAGCTGCGGAAGACATCGCGGACCTCGGCGATGCCGATGATCTCTTCGCGGATCTCCACGCCCAGCAGACCGGAAGCCACCTGCTTCACCTGATCGATCACGTCATAGATGATCGAGAAGTAACGCAGGTCCACGCCGTTGGATTA
>Ga0160467_101130_pt1 | contig 13332 bp, 8 predicted proteins | sample HID1972I_E11MG_FD_108221 | JGI IMG/M metagenome (GOLD analysis project Ga0160467, IMG submission 108221) | Enriched pill bug-associated microbial communities from UW Madison campus, WI, USA - HID1972I_E11 MG | ecosystem: Host-associated > Arthropoda: Insects > Digestive system > Unclassified ...
CGTAGTGCCGGGCTCTGCCCGGCAGATGGCTGCGATGCTTGCCGGGCAGAGCCCGGCACTACGGGACCTGGCATGCCGGGCAGAGCCCGGCACTACGTCGTGTCGATGTCAGTTTTTCGGCAGGGCGTAGGCGAGCACGTAATCGCCGGCGGGGGTTTCCATGAAGTGGTGGCCGCCGGCCATGATGACCACGTACTCACGTCCCTGGTGCTCGTAGATCATCGGGTTGGCCTGCCCACCCGCCGGCAGCTTGACGTGCCACAGCTCCTTGCCGGTCTTCAGGTCGATGGCGCGCAGCAGGTCGTCGGTGGCGGCGGCAATGAAGATCAGGCCGCTGGCCGTCACCACCGAGCCACCATTGTTCGGCGTACCGATCTCGATCGGCAGGCCCGAGCGGATGCCGAATGGACCGTTGGCGCGCGCACTGCCGAACGGACGATCCCACAGGGTCCTGCCGGTGCGCAGGTCGATGGCACGGATGCCGCCATAGGGCGGCTGCTTGCACAGCAGCCTGGTGAACGGCAGGCGCCAGCCGGCATTGACGTTGATCGCATACGGCGTGCCCACCTGCGGATCGCCCGCACCTTCGGCACCGCCCATGTCGCCGCGCACGTCCTCGCGCGGCGCCCAGCCCATCCTGTCCGCCTTCGCCCGCGGCACCAGCAGGTTGTAGTTGGGCATGTCATTGTAGTTGGCGACGATCACGCCACGCTGCGTGTCCACCGCCACGCTGCCCCAGTCCGAACCGCCGTTGTAACCGGGATATTCGATGGAATGGCGGTCTGCCTCCGGTGGCGTGTAGAACCCCTTGTAGCTCGCCTTGCGGAACTGGATGCGGCAGACCAGCTGGTCGATCGGGGTCATGCCCCACATGTCACGCTCGGTCAGGTCATCGTCGCGGCGCAGGGTGTGGTACAGCGAAAACAGCTGGGTCGGCGACCGCTGTTCCGGCTCCACGCCACCGGTCGGTACTTCGCGCTCCTCGGCCGGCGTCAGCAGCGTGCCGGTGCGGCGATCCAGGACGTACATGTCGCCCTGCTTGGTCGGCAGCAGGATGGCCGGCACCTTGCCGGCCGGCGTCGGGTAATCGACCAGCGTGGCCTGCGAGCCCAGGTCGTAATCCCAGACGTCCTTGCGTACTGCCTGGAAATGCCAGACCGGCTTGCCGGTGTTGACGTCGATGGCCACCAGCGAGGTTGCATAGCGGTTCTGGTTTTCCGTACGCGAACCGCTCCAGTAATCAGCCGCGGAGTTGCCCATCGGCAGGTAGACCAGCCCCAGTTCGTCGTCGCCGGTGGCGGTGGTCCACATGTTGGGCGTGCCGCGCGTATAGGTCTGTCCCGGCGGCGGCGCGCCCGTCAGTTCGGGGCGGTCCATGTCCCAGGCCCAGCGCAGTGCGCCGGTCACCGCATCATAGGCCTGGATCACGCCCGACGGCGCATCGCGGCGCTGTCCATCCAGCACCTGGTGGCCGGTGACCACCACGCCCTGCACGATGGCCGGTGGCGAGGTGATCGACACGTAGCCGGCCGGGGTGTCGCCCATGCCCAAGGTGATGTCGACCTGGCCGTTGTTGCCAAAGCCGGCACAGGGCTTGCCGGTCGCGGCATCCACCGCGATCAGGCGTCCATCGAGGGTGCCTTCGATGATGCGCGCCGCGCATGCACCGGCCGGTGCAGGCACGCTGCCAGCACCACCCGCAGCGGCATCCAGTGAACCCGCAAGGTCCGCCGCCACGTCCAGCGCAGCATCGTCGGCTGCAGCCGCCGGCTGCTGGTAATACGACACACCGCGACAGGCTGCGGTATACGGGATGGATTCATCCTTCACCTTGGGGTCGTAACGCCAGCGCTCACTGCCATCGGCCGCGTTCAGGGCGACCAGCTGGTTGCGTGCGGTGCACAGGTACAGCGTGTCACCGACCTTGAGCGGCGTGGTTTCCGCGCCCCAGCGCTTGTCCGGCAGGTCGCCGGTCCGGAACAGCCAGGCCTGTTCCAGCGTGCCGACATTTTCCGGGGTTATCTGCTTCAACGGCGAAAAGCGCGTGGCGGCATTGTTGCGTCCGTAGGCGGCCCAGTCGCCATCGGCAGGACGGTCTGCCGGCTGCAGCGAGGTCGACGAGTTGCCTGCGGAAGCCAGTCCCGCCGCCGCCAGCGGCTCGGGGAAGCCCTGCTGCGAATGCACCACGCCATGCGGCACGAAGGCCAGCGCGAAGGCCACCACGAACACCAGCCCGAGGATGCCGGCAACGGTGCGCGAAACGCGCCTGGATACCGGTTCGACAAGTGTCGGCGCCAGCAGGGCAAGCACAAACCCCAGCGCGGTCACCAGGCCCAGGCGAGGCACCCAGCGCCAGTAGTTGCTGCCCGACTCCCACCACGTCCACAACAGCGTGGCCGCGAACAACACCGCGAACAGCACCGCACCGCTGCGCTGGTTGCGCCACAGCAGCACGCCGCTGGCCAGCATGCCCAGCCCGGCCAGCACGTAGTACCAGGAGCCTCCCAGGACCGCCAGCCAACCGCCCAGACCTCCGATGACCAGGCCCAGGACGATCAGCACCACGGCCAGCACGGCCATCAGTGGATGCCGGCGCGGACGTGCGTCGATACGGGAATCACGAGGTGGGGTGACAGGCATGAGGGGGCTCCGTGGGAAAGCATCCCGGCCGGTGTGCCGGGCTGTCGAATCATCAGGACCGGACAGTTGCGTCCGAAAAATGCCCGCCTATTAAGCTCCGCCAATTGTGAAAAGAATGCGATATCTGCCGCGCATCTACTGCCCGCCGCCATCACGCCAGCATCCGCAAAACGACAACGCCGACCAGGCGGTCGGCGTTGTCGCGACTACTTCGTGGCGCCGGGGGCGATCAGCCCTCGCCGCTGCCCTCGCCTGCCGTCGATGGCGTTTCCGCACCGTCAGCTTCCACCAGCGGAGCGCCTTCCATGACGGGATTTTCGACATCCTCGTCAGCTTCGATGGATGCATCCATACGCTCGACTGCCTGCAGCTTTTCGTCCTTGGACAGGCGGATCAGGGTGACACCCTGGGTATTGCGGCCCACCCGCGAGATTTCCGAACCGCGCGTGCGAACCAGCGTGCCACCATCGGAAATCAGCAGCACCTCGTCGTCCGGCCCCATCAGCACGGCAGCGACCAGCCTGCCATTGCGTTCAGTGGTCTGGATGCCGATCACGCCCTGCGTGCCACGCCCCTTGCGCGGATATTCCGGGAGCGGCGTGCGCTTGCCGTAGCCGTTCTCGGTCGCGGTCAGGATATACAGCGCGTTGTCGTCCTCGCCCGCGGTCTCGATCACGGCATCGCCGCTGTCCACGGCGATCTCCTCGACACTGCCGTCGTCCTCGCCCTCGTCCTCCACGCCGCCGGCACTTTCGGCCACGATCAGGCTGACCACTTCCTCGCCCCTGGCCATGCGGATGCCGCGCACGCCGGTGGCCGTGCGGCCCATCGAACGCACCTTGTCCTCGGCGAAACGCACGGTCTTGCCATTGGACGCGAACAGCAGGATGTCGCGCGCGCCGTCGGTCAGACCGACGCCGACCAGCGCATCGCCCTCGTCGAGGTTGATGGCGATCTTGCCGCGCGCCAGGCGGAACGCGAACTCGCTGAGCGGGGTCTTCTTGACGGTGCCGTTGCGGGTGGCGAAGAACACGAACTGGCCTTCGGCGTATTCGCGCACCGGCAGTACCGCCTGCACGCGCTCGCCGGGCTCCAGCGGAATCCAGTTGATGATGGGTCGGCCGCGCGCGTTCGAGCCGGCTTCCGGCAACTGGTGCACCGGCAGCCAGAACACCTTGCCGGAACTGGTGAAGGTCAGCAGCGTGTCATGCGTGTTGACCAGCCACAGCTGTTCGATGAAATCCTCTTCCTTGGTCAACGCCGCGCTGCGGCCACGACCGCCACGACGCTGCGCACGGTAGGCGCTGACCGGCTGGCGCTTGGCATAACCGGCGTGGGACAGGGTGACCACCACGTCTTCCGGCGCGATCAGGTCCAGGATGTCCAGGTCTTCTTCGCTGTGGCGGATTTCGGTACGGCGCTCGTCGCCGAACTCCTCGCGCACGTTGATCAGTTCTTCGCGGATCACCTGCAGCAGGCGGTCCGGATCTTCCAGGATGTGGATCAGGCCGGCGATGGTTTCCAGCAGCTGCTTGTACTCATCGGTCAGCCTGTCCTGCTCCAGCCCGGTCAGGCGGTGCAGGCGCATTTCCAGGATCTGGGTGGCCTGCACTTCGGTCAGCTGGTAGCCGCCTTCGACCAGGCCCACGCCCTTGGGCAGGCCTTCCGGACGCGATGCCTCGGCACCGGCAGCGCCCAGCAGCGCACCCACCAGCCCGGCGTCCCACACGCGCGCCAGCATGCGTTCGCGTGCTTCGTTCGGATTCGGCGAGCTCTTGATGAGCTCGATCATCTCGTCGATGTTGGCCAGCGCGACGGTCAGGCCTTCCAGCACGTGGGCACGCGCGCGCGCCTTGCGCAGCTCGAACACGGTGCGGCGGGTGACCACTTCGCGGCGGTGGCGCACGAAGGCCTCGAGCATCTGCTTGAGGTTCATCAACTGCGGGCGGCCATCGACCAGCGCCACCATGTTGATGCCGAACACCGACTCCATCTGCGTCTGCTGGTAGAGGTTGTTCAGCACAACGTCCGCCGACTCGCCGCGCTTGATCTCGATGTAGATGCGCATGCCGTCCTTGTCGGACTCGTCGCGCAGCTCGCTGATGCCATCGATCTTCTTTTCCTTGACCAGCTCGGCGATCTTCTCGATCAGACGCGCCTTGTTCACCTGGTACGGAATTTCAGTGACGATGATCGACTCGCGGCCATTGTCGGCCACTTCCACATCGGCCTTGGCGCGGATGCGCACCCGGCCACGGCCGGTACGGTAACCGGCGATGATGCCAGCGGTGCCGTTGATGATGCCGGCGGTCGGGAAATCGGGACCCGGGATGTACTCCATCAGCCCGTCGACATCGATCGCCGGATTGTCGATCAGCGCGATGCAGGCGTTGATGGATTCGGTAAGATTGTGCGGCGGGATGTTGGTCGCCATGCCCACCGCGATGCCGGCCGAACCGTTGACCAGCAGGTTCGGGAACCGGGTCGGCATGACCGACGGCTCCAGTTCCTTTTCATCGTAGTTGGGCTGGAAATCGACGGTTTCCTTGTCGATGTCGGCCATCAGCTCATGCGCGAGCCGCGACATGCGCGCCTCGGTGTAACGCATCGCCGCAGCGGAATCGCCATCGACCGAACCGAAGTTGCCCTGGCCGTCGACCAGCATGTAGCGCAGCGCGAACGGCTGTGCCAGGCGTACCAGGGTGTCGTACACCGACTGGTCGCCATGCGGGTGGTACTTACCGATGACATCACCGACGATACGCGCCGACTTGAAGTAGGGCTTGTTGCTGTGCGCGTTGAGTTCGCTCATCGCGAACAGCACGCGGCGATGCACGGGCTTGAGGCCATCGCGCGCATCCGGCAATGCGCGTCCCACGATCACGCTCATGGCGTAATCGAGGTAACTCTTGCGCATCTCGTCTTCCAGGTTGACCTGGATGATTTCCTTGGCGGTTTCTGCCATTCGGGTTCCGTTGTCTGCTAGCGGTCCAGTCCGTCGCAGCGGCCCTTCGGCACGCCTGCGGCGGAAACTCGATCAACCGACGGAGTCTACCACACGGGGCCGTTTCCTGCCTGCTTTCCGGGGAATTTTACCGGCACAAATCAGGAACTTAGGTGTGCAGCGGGGCAGAGCCCCGCTCTACGTGGGTGGCGCGTAGCGCCGGGCTCTACGTGGGTGGGTCGTAGGGGCGGGGTCTGCCCGGCCGGGGAACGGCGGTCTCGCCGATCAGGCCCCGAAGGCTGCACGCATGCTCGCCCCGGTCGGCTCCAGAATCACGCCGCGTTCGGTGACGATCGCATCGATCAGCTCGCCCGGGGTCACATCGAACACCGGGTTCCAGGCGGCGATGCCATCGGCGACCGTGCGGCTGCCACCGACGCCGAACAGCTCGCCCGGATCACGCTGTTCGATCTCGATCTGGCTGCCATCGGCCGTGTCCATGTCCACCGTGGACGACGGTGCCACCACCATGAACCGGACGCTGTGATGGCGCGCGGCGATGGCCAGCTGGTACGTGCCGATCTTGTTCGCGGTATCGCCATTGGCACAGATGCGGTCGGCACCAACCACCACCCATTGCACCGCACCGGTCTTCATGAGGTGCGAAGCCGCCGAATCGGCGATCAGGGTGGCATCGATGCCATCCTGCTGGAGTTCCCATACCGTGAGCCGCGCGCCCTGCAGCCACGGCCGGGTCTCGCCGGCGAACACGCGCGCGATGCGCTGCTGCGCCACGCCGGCACGGATGACGCCCAATGCGGTACCGAAGCCGGCAGTCGCCAGCGAACCGGTGTTGCAGTGGGTCAGCACGCCGCTGCCGGCTTCGATCAGGCCGGCGCCCAGCTCGCCCATGTGCCGGTTGGCGGCGAGGTCTTCGCTGGCGATGGCTTCCGCTTCAGCTTCCAGCACCCTGCGCCAGTCTGCACCGGCCGGCTCCAGCGCCCGCCGCATGCGCGCCAGCGCCCAGGCCAGGTTGACGGCGGTGGGGCGTGAAGCGTTCAGTCGCTGCAGCGCGGGCTCCAGCTTCTGCAGCGCCTGCCCGCCGTCGGCGGCGTCGATGTCGCGCGCCGCCAGCACCGCGCCCCATGCTGCGGCGATGCCGATCGCCGGTGCGCCACGCACGGTCAATGCATGGATGGCGGACGCCACGTCGTCGCTGGTCGTGCAGGCCACATGCTCCACCAGGAACGGCAGCTTGCGCTGGTCCAGCAGTTGCAGGGCGTCGCCGGTCCACAGGATCGGGCGGATGTGGTCGTAGCGTGCGTAATCGATGTCGGTGGAGGCGTTCATGCCGCCATTGTAATGCGCGCTCAGTTGACCGAGAACTCGGCCCGGCAACCATCGTCCACCCAGATGCCGCGACTGTCCCAGCCCCAGCTGCGGCCCTCCTGGCAGGCGCGGCCGGACAGCTGCTTCAGCAGCGACGCACCACGCTCGATGCTGGTGCCGCAGAACTGGCGGCGCCGGTCCTTGGATTCGCAGGTGACGCGGCGCGGCGCATCGACGAAGCCGCCAGCGGCGGAGCCGACTTCGAAGTCACCCTGGCAGCCGCGCGTGGTCCATATTTCATTGCGGCGATACCCCCAGCTGTGGCCTTCCCGGCATGGCAGCCGCGAGGTCTGCCGCAGCAGGCGCACCGGCGCGCCATCCAGCCGTACCGGGCAGTTCTGCGGTCGTCCGCTGGATTCGCAACGCACCACGCGGCGCACCAGGCGTGGTGCCGCGCGCGTGCCGGTGGGCGCGGTGGCCGAGCGCGCGCGGAATTCCGCCCTGCAGCCAAGCGTCACCCAGACACCGGTACGGTCGGTACCCCATTCGCTGCCGCGCACGCAGGCGTTGTCGGACAGCTGGCGCACCAGATCAACGCCTTCACTGACGTCCATCCGGCAATGCACCCAGCCCAGGTCGCGCGACTGGCAGCGCACCACCTCGCCGGCATAACCCTCCTGCCCCTGCGCCAGCGCCTGCGGCGCGGTCCACAGCAGCAGCGCGCCCAGCGACGCGCCCATGCCCGCCAACAGCTTGTTCAACGACAACCCCGCCCTGCGTCTGGATTTCCGATGCCACCATGCGGCAACCGGCGTGATAAGAGCATCATCGCGGCAACGCCGCAAGCGCTCTTCGCGTCGTTCAGGCTCGTGCGAAATCGAATGCCAGCACGTCGGCGATGCGCGATGTACGGTTCATCGCCATCAGCAGCCGGTCCACGCCGACCGCCACGCCGGCGCACGATGGCATGGACGGCAGCGCAGCCAGCAGCGCATCGTCGATCGGCGGCAGGACCTGGCCCCGCGCGCGACGACGTTCATGATCGTGCTGGAAACGCAGGCGCTGTTCGGCCGCGTCGCCCAGTTCGTGGTAGCCATTGGCCAGCTCCACCGCGCCCAGGTACAGTTCGAACCGTTCAGCCAGGGGGGGCGTGCCCGGCCGCACGCGGGCCAGTGCGGCCTGCGTGGCCGGCCAGTCATGCACCACGGTCATCACGTTGTCGTCGAAATGCGGCTGGATGCAGTGCGTCATCAGCAGGTCCAGCCAGTCGTCCCGGCCCAGTCCGTCATCATCGATCACCACCCCGGCAAGCGGCGCGCGCAGCTGCTGGATGGTGTCGTCGAACGGATCCACGCCGGCATGCTGGCGATACAACGAACGGTAATCGACGATCCGCAGCGTCGCCTGGCGACCGACAAGCGCCAGTGCCTGCTGCACCAGATCAGCGGTTTCGGCGATCAGGCGGTGATGGTCCCAGCCCACGCGATACCACTCCAGCATGCTGAACTCAGGATTGTGGCGGCCGCCTGCCTCACCGTTGCGGAACACCCTGCCCAGTTCATAGCAATCGCCAACGCCGGCTGCGAGCAGGCGCTTGAGCGGATATTCCGGCGAAGTACGCAGCCAGCGCTGGCGTGCGCCCGCGTCCACGTGGCCGCTGAACGCAGTATGGAAGCTGTCGATGTTCGGTTCGGTGTTGCCGGCCGCCGACAGGATCGGCGTTTCCACCTCCAGCACGCCGCGATCGGCGAAGAAGCGCCGCAGCAGCGCGTTGAGCTGCGCCCGCTGGCGCAGCGCCCGCAGCAGGTCGTCACTCACTGCATGGCCCCGTCACGCCGAGCGTCCAGCGGAAGCGTCAGCAGGTCACGGGTATCGTCGACATAACCGCTGGCCAGGTACAGTCGCCGGGCCAGTTCGTTGTGACGATTGACCTCAAGCCGCAGCCGCGACACGCCACGTCCACGCGCGCGCTGTTCGACGATGGCCAGCGCCTGCCGGCCACGACCGCGACCTCGCAGCGACGCTGCGAGGTAGAGTTCATCCAGCAGCACGAAATGTCCGCCCTGTTCCAGGCTGAAACCCATGGCGATCACCGCGTAGCCACCTGTGTTGCCGGCCTCGTCCAGCCACAGCAGCACCTCGCCATTGCGCGGATCGGCGAGCACGGCATCCACGCCGCGACGGACGCGCGCTTCGTCGAATTCGATCCTGTCCTCGGCATAGAAATCGCGCATCAGCGCGATCAGCTGCGCTTCGTCGTCGCGGGTGGCCAGGCGGAAATCAAGCGGAGCGGTGTGCATCATGCGTCCTTCTGTGGTTCAGGCGCGGTGTCATTCGTGGGCGGCAAGGAAGGCCAGCAGCCGCGCCTCGTCCCAGACCGCCACGCCCAGCGAGATGGCCTTGTCGAGCTTGGAACCGGCTTCCACACCGGCAACCACGAAGCTGGTCTTCTTCGACACACTGCCGGCGACCTTGGCCCCCAGCGATTCCAGCCGTTCCTTCGCCGCATCACGGGTGAGCGCGGACAAGGTGCCGGTCAGCACCGCGGTCTGGCCGTCCAACGGTCCGGCAGCCCGTTCGGCCTGGGCGGGCGCCCTGCGCAGCAGCTGCTGCATGGCCGCTTCGGCGTCCAGCAACAGCCTGCCATGCCCTTCCCCATCCAGCCACGCGGCCAGTCCGCGCGCGGTATCGTCGGGCAGGCCGGCGTTGACGAACTGGCCCTGTTCGGCATCCAGCACCGACTGCGCGCTGCTCAACGCCGCGACAAGCCGTTCCGCGCGCAGGCGGGTAATGCCCGGAATCTCGGCTTCCACCAGCAGTTGCGCAAGATCGAGTCCTTCACGCAGCTTCGCGCTGGGTGGATGTTCGTCGGTGATGCGTACCTGGCCGACCTGCAGCAGGTCATCGATGGCCTGCTGGTTGCCCGGCTGCTCGAAGAAATGACCCAGCGAGCGTGCAACTTCACCGCCGATATCCGGCACGCGCTTGAACAGCGGCCACGGCAGGTGACGGATCAGTTCCAGCTCACCGAACCATTGCGCCAGCGCCTTGGCGGTGCTTTCGCCGACATGCTCGATGCCCAGCGCGAACAGCAGCCGCTCCAGTGTCGTGGCGCGGCTGGCGTCGATGGCCGCGATCAGGTTGTCGGCCCAGCGCGTGGCGATCTTCTTCGTGTTCCAGTCGAAACGGCCGGGTTGCGCCAATGCCTGCGCGCGCCAGCCGGCATCCTGCCCCTCCAGCTTCAACACGGCGTTGAGCACCGCGCCGCTGCCTTCCGGCGGCAGGTGCGGCCCGTAACTGGCGGCCAGCGCCGAAGGATCCGCCGCGTCCAGCACCAGCTTCAACCGCAGCAACGTATCGCGGTTCAACCGGTAGAGATCGGCGACGCCGCGCACGATGCCGGCATCGACCAGCGTTTCGATGTACTTGCCGCCCAGCCCGTCGATGTCCATTGCGCGCCGCGAGGCGAAATGAGCGATGGCCTCCTTGCGCTGCGCCGGGCATGCCAGTTCGCCGGAACAGCGCCAGGCGATGGCGCCTTCCTCGCGCACGATCTCCGAGCCGCACACCGGGCAGCGGGTCGGCATGGTCCACGGCACGGTGCCCTCGGGGCGCCGCTCGGCGATGACGCTGACCACCTCGGGAATCACGTCGCCGGCGCGGCGCACGATCACGCTGTCGCCCACGCGCACGTCCAGCCGGGCGATCTGGTCGGCATTGTGCAGGGTTGCGTTGGAGACGATCACGCCGGCCACGGCGACCGGCGCCAGCCGCGCCACCGGCGTGGCGGCACCGGTGCGGCCGATCTGGATTTCGATGGCCTCCACGGTAGTGCTCTGTTCCTGTGCGGGGAACTTGTGTGCGATGGCCCAGCGTGGCGCGCGGGCGACGAACCCCATCGCCTCCCTGCCCTGGCGATCGTCCAGTTTGTACACCACGCCATCGATGTCGAAGGCCAGGTTGTCGCGCAGTTCGCCGATGCGCTGGTAGTAGTCCAGCAGGCCGTCGAGGCCGCTCACCACCGCGCACAGCTCGCTGACCGGGAACCCCCACGCCTGCAGCTGGCGCAGGGTCTGCGAGTGCGTATCGGGCAGTTCGCCGCCCTCCACCTGGCCGGTGCCGTACGCAAAGAAACTCAGCCTGCGCTGGGCGCTGATCTTCGCATCCAGCTGGCGCAGCGAACCGGCCGCGGCGTTGCGGGGGTTGGCCAGCACCTTGCCGCCCTGCGCGCGCGCGCGCGCGTTGAAGGCCTCGAAATCGGCGCGTGCCATGTAGACCTCGCCACGCACTTCCAGCACGGCCGGCCAGTCGCTGCCTTCCAGCGTCCCGGGGATGTCATCGATCTGCCGCAGGTTGGCGGTGACGTCCTCGCCCTTGCTGCCGTCGCCCCGGGTGGCGCCCTGCACGAAGCGGCCCTCTTCGTAGCGCAGGCTGATCGCCAGTCCATCCAGCTTGGGCTCGGCGGAAAACACGGGATGTTCGCGACGCAGGCGCTCGCCGATGCGGCGTACGAAGTCGGCCACTTCGCCTTCGCTGAAGGCGTTGCCCAGCGACAGCATCGGCAAGGCATGCACCACTTCGGCGAAACGCGCGGACGGTCGCCCGCCCACGGTCGCGGTGGGCGAATCGGTACGCGCCATGTCAGGATGCGCCTGCTCCAGTGCCTGCAGCTCGCGCATGAGGGCGTCGTAATCCGCGTCCGGGATCAGCAGCTCGTCGTGCTCGCTGTAGGCCTCGTTGGCAAGCATGAGCTGGCGGCGGAGTTCAGCGATACGGTCTACAGCAGAGGCATTCATGCGCGGGCGACACTTGGAAGTCAGTCGGCGATTCTACCGCCGCTCGAGGTAAGCGCAGAGCGAAGCGCCTTGCGCCGGGGACTGCGGGGTTTCAGGCACGTAGAGCGGGGCTCTGCCCCGCTGCACGAACCGCGGTGGTTCAGCCGGGCAGAGCCCGGCTCTACGTCACGCTGCACGAACCGCGGTGGTTCAGCCGGGCAGAGCCCGGCTCTACGTTGATGCGCGGACCCCGCTGGCAGAACCCGGCTTTACCAGCGCGGTGTGCGGGTCAAGGGCGGCGCCTGGTGCTGGCGGTCGTAGGCGCGCAGATCGTCACGGATATGCGCGATGCGCTGGCGACCGAGTGCGTTGCGGCTGTCATCCAGCACCACCGCATCCAGCAGCTCGGCCATCCGCTGCACCGTGGGCAGCATCTTTTCCCAGGCGTCCAGGGCCGTCAGCGGCGCCGGCAGGGTGAGGAAAAACGCGATCGCCGGTGTTTCCATCTCGCGGATGGTAGCCATCTCGAAACTGCCCGGCTTCATGATGCTGGCCATCGAGAAGATCGGGCCGCGCTCGGGATGGCCTTCCACCAGGCGGTGGAAAACGTTCATGTGCCCGAATACCAGGCCGGTCTTTTCCGCCGCCACCACGATGTCCTCGCCGCGCAGCACTTCACCGGCGCGCGCGGCCACGAACAGCGAGACGATCTTGTCGAAATCCTGGCTGGTACGCTTGCCGAGGTCGCTGTTCACGCCCGCATCGCCGTCGCCCAGGCCCAGCTCCGCCTGGACCACGCCGGGTTCCACGCCCGCCTCCGGATCAGCGGCAGCAGCGCCATCGGCCGGTACCTCGCCGAGTACCGGCTCACGGCGCTGGCCCTTGTCGGCACCGGGCTCGGCGCCGTCGACACGGCGTCCCTGGATTTTCTTTTTCGGGCGGCCAAACAGGAAGATCGCGGCGATCAACAGCAGGCCGGCGGTAAGGATGCCGATGCGCAGCAGTGCGGTGTCGGACATTCGAAGGGGTCTCCGGCTAAATACGTTCAGACAAGGATGGCACGATGCGGGGCGTATTGCATCGCGTTGCCCGCCAAGCATGCACTGGACGGGCGTGCAGGGCGCGTATCAGGCGGCCCCGGCAAGTCGTGCGGCTTCCTCCAGGTCCACGCTCACCAGCCGGCTCACGCCCGGCTCGCGCATGGTGACGCCCGACAACTGGTGGGCCGCCTCCATGGTCGCCTTGTTGTGGCTGACGAACAGGAACTGCACCTTCCCGCTCATCTCCCTGACCATGTTCGCCAGGCGACCGACGTTCGCCTCGTCCAGCGGCGCATCCACCTCGTCGAGCAGGCAGAACGGGGCCGGATTGAGCTGGAAGATGGCGAACACCAGCGCGACCGCGGTCATCGCCTTCTCGCCACCGGACAGCAGCGAAATGCTGGACACGCGCTTGCCGGGTGGCCGCGCCATGATGGTCACACCCGTGTCGAGCAGGTCCTCGCCTGTCAGCTCCAGGTACGCGTGGCCGCCACCGAACAGGCGCGGATACAGCTCCTGCACGCCGGCGTTGACGCGGTCGAAGGTGTCCTTGAAGCGCCCTCGGGTTTCCCGGTCGATCTTGCGGATCGCGTCTTCAAGCGTC